>Ga0255338_1000805_pt1 | contig 78323 bp, 69 predicted proteins | sample MeOH1_35cm_T4_19_FD_203715 | JGI IMG/M metagenome (GOLD analysis project Ga0255338, IMG submission 203715) | Sandy soil microbial communities from University of British Columbia, Vancouver, Canada - MeOH1_35cm_T4_195 | ecosystem: Engineered > Artificial ecosystem > Sand microcosm > Unclassified ... | reverse complement strand
AGAGTGGGACGTGATGGCCAAGGAGTTTCAAGAATCCCTGAACAAATTTGAGGTCCCGGCGGCCGAGCAGAAGGAGCTGTTCGATATGGTCGGCAAAACGAAGGCTGATATAGTCGTCAGGAAATAGCTGCAAGCCTAACCGCGCGGTGCCCCGGACGCGCCAAAGGCGCGCGGATGGCGGGTTTTATCGCAAGCCGTCACAAGCCTTCACGGAATGCGATCACGTCAGCAAGGGCGCCGGAATAAATCCGATCCGCCAGCAGCGCGGGTTTCCATCCCGCCAGTTCTCTCTCCCACCAGGAGATCAGGAAATATAAAAGCCACCAGGCCACCCGTTTGCGGCTCTCCGCGGAGTTGTCGCCATAGGCCTGCATGAATACTTCCACCATGCCTGCTACATCGTGATTCATGCCGTATCCATCCATCCTGCGCCCATTGAGCAGCAGGTCTCCCATGAACTGGGCGGCGTCCATGGTGCCTGCGTTCATGAAGCGCAGCCCGATGTCGATGCCATAGACTCCGGTGCTGGTCAGGATCAGGTTGGAGGCCTTGAAATCGCAATGCAAGGGTACCCATGCGTCGGGGTGCTGCTCGACTTCGGCCAAGTCCTTGCGCATCCATTCCAATCCTCTGCGGACTACTGGGTTTCGTGCAGCCAGGGGGGCGCCGCTCGTTTCAATTTGACTGAGTAACTGCGCATAGGATTTCCCGGGTTTGCACTGGATCGGGACGCTGTGCAGCCTGCGCAACCAGGTTGCGGCAAGGCGGAGACTGTCGTCCAGCACCTGCTTCTGGCGTGCCTGTTTGATGCGCGCATCCAGGGTCTGCCCCACCAGAAACTCCATGGAAAAGGCGCAGGTGGCAGGGCTGATGTCATAGACATGGGGCGCCAGCGGCGGGATGTCGGCATCGCTCTCCAGCTGCTGCTGCACCTGGTATTCCCGCTGCGCCTCACATTCCTTTCCAGGGGTGGCGCGGCGGTACTTTTTAAGAAAATAGTTCGCGCCGCATTCCCGGCATGTGGCTGCGGCGACGTAGGAATAGAGTCGCCGCGAACCATTGGAAACGTGCCACCCTTTGCGGCTACCGCATGCTGCGCATGCCAGGCCCCAGAATTCATAACTTCCCCAGCGCCGGGCATGCAGCTGCCACATTCAACGGATCTTCTCGGCGACGATGTAAATCGCTTCGCTGATGAGCGAATTGATGCGACGCCTTTCGACTTCCATCAGCCCGGCTTCCGCCAATAGCCGTTTGATCTCGCTGTTGGTAACAGGGTGGCGTGCGGGGCGTTGGTGGTGGAGCAGCTTTTTGATCCAGCGTCTGAAGCGCTGGTAGGGCGAGTTGAGCGAGTGGTTGATGACGACAGTTTTGCGCGTCATCAGGGTCACGCCGCGGAGGAATTCGATCTGCGTCTCCAGGGGGAAATGCATCAGCACCCTGGCACACAAGGCGGCTTCGAACAGGGGTTCGCCGCCAGTATGCTTGAGCGCATCGATGACTTCAGTGGTAAAGCGATCGCCATAGCGTGCCAGTCGTTCTCTCGCTACCGCGAGCATTTCATCGGAGATGTCTGCGCCATGCACGCGCAGGCCGGACTCAAGCAGCGTCTCGGCCAGCCGGCCTGTGCCGCAGGGCAAGTCGAGAACGACAGTTTCGCGGAGCAAGGCGCTGAAACACTCCCGGATGATGTTCTTTTCCTGAGTGTTGAAGACGCGGCCGGGGAGGCTCGAAAAGCGGACCCGATCATATTCCTGCGCAATATCCGGATTCTTGTAATGCCGGGTAGCGTCCCATTCACGACTCACTTTTGTATCGGACATTTGATTTTCCTCTGTCAATTTACTCAGAAAGTACTGGTTTACTCCTTGCAAGCTGCTTATAAAAAAACTTCTGCCGGTGCGGGATGGCTGAGGAAAGCCGTCGGGCTTGCCGTCAGCCCGTAGGCGCCGGACTGTAACACTACGATCAGGTCGCTCTCGCGTGCGTGGCCCAACTCCATCTTGTCGGCCAGCAGGTCGAGCGGGGTGCAAAGCGGTCCGACGACAGACGCGAGTTCCGCCGCGCCGTGGTCGGGCGCGACCCGATTGCCGACGATGACCGGATAGTTCTTGCGGATCACCTGGCCGAAATTGCCGGAGGCGGCGAGATGGTGATGCAGCCCGCCGTCGGTGATAAGGAACAGCTGGTCGCGCGAAAACTTGCGTTCGAGAACGCGGCATACGTAGATCCCTGCCTCGCCGACCAGATAACGGCCCAGTTCGAGCACGAACTCGGCTTCGGGAAAGTCCCGCCGCGCGTCCGGCATCAATCCGGCAAGATGGGTTCCCACCGCCTCCAGATCCAGCGGCTGCTCGCCGGGAAAGTAGGGGATGCCGAACCCGCCGCCCAGATTGAGCAGCTTCACCGGTCCCGGCGCATGGGCGGCCAGGCGCCGGGCCAGATCGAGCGTGTTGCGCTGCGCTTCCATCAGCGATTCGGCGTGCAAATTCTGCGAGCCGCAAAAAATATGGAAGCCGTGGAATTCCACAGGCATCTCCTGCATGCACGCGAGCATCGCCGGCACCCGCTTGGCGTCCACGCCAAACTGGCTGGCGCGGCCCCCCATTTGCATGCCGGATGAACGCAACTCAAAATCGGGATTTACTCGCACCGCGACCTTCGGGCGTAATCCCAGGGAGGCAGCAAATCGCGCCAGCCGCTCCAGCTCGCGTTCCGATTCCAGATTCACCACGATGCCTGCGGTCATCGCGTCGCGCAATTCCCGGTCCGATTTTCCCGGTCCGGCAAAACTGATGCGGTCGGGCGGCATGGGCGTATCCAGTGCCAGTTTCAACTCGCCCGCCGATGCCACGTCGAACCCATCTACCAATCCCGCCAGATGCCGCACCACGGCCGGCATGGGGTTGGCCTTGATCGCGTAATGCAGGTGGATGTCGGCCGGCAATGCGGCGCGCAGCCGGGCCACCCGTTCGGTAATCGCATGACTGTCGTAGGCATAAAAAGGCGTGTGGCCTATCTGTTCGGCAAGGCGGGTGAGCGGCATGCCGGCGAAGTGCAGGCAATTGTCCGCGACCGGGAAGGGCAGGGGGTGGAAGTGGCGGACAGGGCGGTTCACGACGGCGCCTTTTCGAGCATGTCGGCCAGTTCTTCGGCCAGCCGCCTGCGGTCGAGCTTGCCGTTGGGGCCGCGCGGCAAGGGTTCATCCCGGACGGCGATGCTGGCCGGGACCATGTAGGACGGCAGTTGCCGCTGGCATGCGGCCATGAGTTTTTCGCGGATTGAGCCGTCTTGATGCGGCGTATAAACCGCCAGTGCCACGGACTGGCCCAGCACGGGATGGGGCAGCCCGACCGCCGCCGCTTCGGCGACCAGGCCGGTGGCGTAGATCACTTCCTCCACTTCGCTTGGGCTGACCCGGTAGCCGGAAGTCTTGATCATCTCGTCGCGCCGCCCGATGAAGTACAGAAAACCTTCTTCATCCATCTTCACGGTGTCGCCGGACCAGACGGCCATCTCCGGCATGGGCAGCCCCGTCGGTTGCCCCGGTGCGGGCCGGTAGCGTTCTGCGGTTTTTTCGGGATCGTTCCAGTACCCCAGCGTCACGTGTACGCCGCGATGCACCAGTTCGCCCGGCTCGTTGGGTTGGCAGAGCGAGCCATCCTGACGCACCACCAGCACCTCGGCGCCGGGAATCGCTTTGCCGATGGAACCGGGGCGGCGATCCACTTCGTCCGGCGGCAAATAGGTGGAGCGAAACGCCTCGGTCAGACCGTACATCAGGTAGGGCTGCGTCCTGGGAAGTTTTGCGCGTAGCGTGGTCAATGTGGCAATCGGCATCGCGCCACCCGAATTGGTGATGTAGCGCAGATGCGCATCCGTGCCGGCCGGCCAATCCAGTTGCGCGAGCTGTATCCATAGCGGCGGCACGGCGGCCAGCCCGGTGATCTGCTCGCGCGCTACCGTCTCGATCACGTCGCGCGGGAAAAGGTAATTCATCAGCACAGCGCAGGCACCGACTCGGAAAGTCGTGGTGAGCTGGTTCAAACCGTAATCGAAACTCAGCGGCAGTACCGCGAGGATGCGGTCTTCCGGCCGGTTTCCCAGATAGTGCGACACGCTCTCCGCGCCCGCGACGAGGTTGCGATGCGAAAGCACCACGCCTTTCGGCTTGCCGGTGCTGCCGGAGGTATAGAGGATCGCCGCCATGTCGGCGTCGATGGCGCGATGCGGCGCCATGGGAGCGACGTTCAGGCGCTCCGCCCAGTTCACGCAGGCGAGGCCATCCAACGCGGGCGCCTCGCCGGAAACTACTACCACGCAGCGCAAGTCCGGGCAGCCGGGTAAAACCGGGCGCAGCAATTCCAGACGCTCAAGAGTGGTGACGAGGATGCTGACGTTGCAGTCCTGGAGGATATGCGCGACCTGCTCGGCCTTGAGCAGCGGATTGACCGGGACGAACACGCCGCCTGCGGCTGCGGCGCCGAACAGGGCCGCGACGGTGTCGATGCGCTTGTCCATGTACACGGCCACGCGTTCGTGGCGGCTGAGACCCAGATCGAGGAACAGGTTGGCCGCACCCGCGACTTCTTGAGCCAGTGCGGCATAGTCCGCTTCACGTGCGTGATCGCGCAGGGCGGTGCGCCGGGGCACCGTCTCCGCCTGCTGCCGAATCAACTCGTGGAGCAACATGCTCGTCACCGTGGATGTCTCCTTCCGATGATGCCTTGTGCGACGCGGAACGCATGGGTTATAGGCCCCAGCGTCTTCTTCGCGGCGCGGCGTGATCGCTCATTTGCCGCCCCGACCCATCCCCGCCAAGTGCCGGGGTTATAGGCCACGATCCCCCAGCGTTCCCGCCGATGGCTCATCCAGTCCTGCTTGTACGGCTCGTCGCCGATCAGAAAATCGACTTCGCGCACGCCATCCACTTCGATCACATGCTGCATCAGGTGGTTCGTCAGGATCGAGCCGACGGACAGATGTGCGTGATTCGTATCGTACGCCAGCTTGTAAATGGATGCGCGCCCATGACTGACGAGCCAAATCTGGGCCGCCACCGCGTTTTCGCCGAGATACGCCATGCCCAAACGCAATTGGCCTTTGCCGGCATACAGTCGGATCAGGCCGGGAATGAACTCCGGGAACGGTTCGGACTTGTTCCAGCGTGCCCGATAGAGCCGGTCAAAGGCTGCGATGGCCGGTTCGAGCGGGTCGCCGCCGGTGATCACCTCCAGCCGTCCACCCGTCAGCCCCAGAAACAGCCTGCTTTTGCGTTGCAGGGTGTGGCGCAGGCGTGGGGGCAAATCCTGAAAGTATTGCGCGTAGGTACGGCCCTCCAGTGGCAGAAACCAGTTGCCGAAACTGAAATACTCGAACGCCAACCATCCCGCCTGCCGCAACGCGCGTGCGGTGACGGCAAATGCCGGCAGATCGACGGCCATCGGGAAAAGCGTGATCGAAGGGCAGGCGTCTTCGCCCCGGAGCTTTCTGAACAAGGCGGCCAGCGCCGGTTCGGCAAATTCGATTCGCACCAAGGGTGCAAATAGCGCGGTGTAGTAATTGGCAAGTGCCAGGAGCCGTTGTTCTCCGCGCTCATGCCGCACCGGCAATGCGGCTACGGCCTGGCCGCTGCTTGTATCCGACACCAGGTACAGAAAGGCCTCGGTCGAAGGCTGCATGGCTGTGGCGGCCAACAGCTGGAACCACTCCAGCCCTAGATCGAAACTGCTCGCTTCGGCCTGATCGAACAGATCACGGGCATCCGGCGATAGCGAGGCGAAATCGTCAAGACGCTGGATAGTAAATGCGATGGGGATGCTTGTGTTTTCCTCGCAGTTGCTATCTGTCCGCGTCATGGTGGGGGTGGCCGTCAGAAAACGCGCGCAAGCGCTGTTGCCAGGCCGCCGGGGCGGGCTATTGATCTATCTGATGCTTCGGGCCAACTGAAGATATCGATCATGCCGGGCCTCGCAATGTGCATCCCTTCGCAGCCAGGAATCTATCGAACAGACGCCAAATGGTGAGGATGCGAGAAATGACATAAACTGTTGCTGTAGAAGGATTATCGCACTCACATTGCGGGACTTCAAACCATGGATACGATCAGCGTCGTGAAAGGCCTGCTTGCCCATACGCTCCAGATCGAGCGACGCGTGGATGCGTATACGGCGGACTCCCCCTTGCTCGGCGCCATCCCCGAGCTCGACTCCATGGCCGTCGTCAACCTGATCACCGCCATGGAGGAGCACTACGGATTCGTGGTGCAGGACGATGAAATCACTGCCGAAGCTTTCGCTACGCTAGGCTCTCTGGCCAGGTTTGTCGACCGGAAACTCAGGCAATGACGATGCGCCAGGCCGGTTTCCAGATTAAGCCCTTTTTTCTGACCGGCAGGCATGGCGCTTTATTCTGTCTTTATCTTGCTCCCCACGACCGCGCGCCGAAGGCCGCCATACTCTACCTCCATCCCTTCGCGGAAGAGATGCACAAGTCCCGGCGCATGGCGGCGCTGCAAGCCCGTCATCTGGCGGCAAACGGCTATGCCGTGCTGCAGGTCGACCTCACCGGCTGCGGCGACAGTGCTTGCGATTTCGGCGATGCCCGCTGGGATACCTGGCGTGACGACGCGTGCCGCGCGCATGTCTGGCTGACGGAGCGGACTCCCGGACCGGTGGTGTTGTGGGGCCTGCGCAGTGGTGGCGCCCTGGCGGTCGTAATGGCAGGAGAACTTTCCGGCGTCTCGCGCCTGTTGCTGTGGCAGCCCATGATCAACGGCGAGCTGTTTTTGCAGCAGTTTCTGCGCATCAAACTGGCGAATGAAATGCTGAGCGCAGGGCAGTCTCGCAGCGGCACCCACGGACTCCTCGCCAGACTGCAGGCGGGTGTCGCGATCGAAGTCGGCGGTTACTTGCTCGCTCCGGAGATGGCCGCCGCGTTGCAGACGCTGAAACTCGATCATATTGCGCCGCCCTGTCCGGTAGAGTGGTTCGAGATAAACACTCAGGGAGGGGGGGAGTTAAGCCCGGGCAGCCAGGGGGTGATCGATGCCTGGCGCGCGGCAGGCGTATCCGTGCGTGGCCATGCGCTGCCCGGCGAGCCCTTCTGGGCGACGCAGGAAATCATGGAATGCCCGGAGCTGGTGACCGCAACGCTGAAGAGCCTGGAACAATGAAGACGCTGACCTGGCATGAAGCGCCCGTCGTTTTCGATTGCGAAGGCAGCCGCCTCGTCGGCATCGCGGCGCTTCCGGCCCGACCCGCCGCCACAGGCGTGCTTATCATCGTCGGTGGACCGCAGTATCGCGCGGGCAGCCACCGGCAGTTCACCCTGCTGGCGCGTCATCTGGCCGGACTGGGCATTGCCTCGATGCGTTTCGATTATCGCGGCATGGGCGACAGCGAGGGGGAGAAAAGGTCGTTCGACCAGATCAATGCCGACATCGGCGCCGCGCTTGAGACGTTTCTGGAACTTGCCCCGGCAATCGAACGCATTGCGCTCTGGGGCTTGTGCGATGCGGCTAGTGCGGCCATGTGCTATGCGCCGACCGACCCGCGCGTGGAGCAGCTCATCCTGCTCAATCCCTGGCTGCAGAATTCGCCCAACGTGGCACGGACGCGCCTGAGGCTGTATTACCCCGCGCGACTGGGGCAGATGAATTTCTGGACGAAACTGTTGGCGTTGGAGGTGAATATTCCCGTCACCATTCGCGGGTTCGTTGAAGACCTGAAATCGACGTTCCGCTGGCAGGGAAAGCCCGGCAATGCGATGGAGAGCTCCGCCGACGAGCACATGCTGGCCGGGCTGGAGCAATTCAGCGGTCAGGTGCTTTTCGTCATGAGCGAGAAGGATCTGACCGCCGGCATCTTTCGTACCCAGGTGGAGCACGATCCGCGATGGCAACAGGCATGCAAGCTCGCGACCTTTCTCGATATTCCGGGGGCGGATCACACCTTTTCCACGCGGAAATTCCGTGATCAGGTGGCGCAAGTAACGGCTCACTCATGCTTTACCCTTGCGCAGCATGCGACGACGGGCACTGCCGGCATCCTTCCGTTGCGGGCCGCATTACGCGCCGAGCTGACCCCGATGATGCGGGTTCCGCATGAAGAATTGCAGGTCGCCTGGATGGCGCTGGAAGCGAGAAGCGACGCATCCATTTTTCAGTCGTGGAGCTGGATGAAATCGTGGTTGGAGGCTCTGCCCGAATCTATCGGACTCTACCGGCTCAATATCTGGAATGGCGAAGAGCTGGTCGGCATCGGACTTTTCGGCAAGTCTACGCAAATCCGGCACAAGCTGATCCGCTCCAGAATGCTGTGGTTATCGGAATCCGGCAGCCCCGCACTGGATACGCTCACCATCGAACATAACAACCTGCTGGTGGCGCGCGGCTGGGAAAACCGCGTTTGGCCGGTCGCGATTGATGCGTTGATGAAGCATAAGCAGGCGTGGGACGAAATCCGCATCTCCGGCATTACCAATGCCGTATCGCGCGCGTCCATCGAGCAATATGCGCAGGCGATGGGTTTGATCCCGCAGACGGAATTCAGCAAGCCGTATTTCTGGGTGGATCTCGAAGGCATGCGTCCGAACCGGGATGAGTATCTGAAAGCCCTGAGCCGCAATACGCGGCAGAAGATCAAGAGGGCTATGGCGCTCTACGCGGGAAAAGGGCCGCTGGAAGTATCGCTGGCAGGCTCGCCGGAAGAAGCGCTTTCGTTTCTCGATCAGCTTAAACACCTGCATCAGGCCTATTGGAACAGGAAAGGCCAGCCGGGCGCGTTTTCAACCGAGTTCAGCAATCGTTTTCATCGCAACCTGGTTGCCAACGGCTTCGCCAATAACCAGATTCAACTTGCCAGGGTGACGGCCGGCGAAGACACGATCGGTATCCTTTATAACCTCACGAATCAGCATCACGTTTGCAACTACCAGGCAGGACTGGTCTACGATGAAGACCCGCGGCTCAAGCCGGGGCTCGTCTGCCACACGCTGGCGATAGAGTTGAATATCATGCTGGGCAACAAATCGTATGACTTTCTCATGGGGGATAGCCAATACAAGCGCAGCCTTTCCACTCAGGAGGGCATGATGTACTGGCTGACGCTCAGGCAGAAGAAGATCCGGTTTGAGATTGAGAATGTCGCGAAACAGGCGAGGTACAAACTGCATGCAGCCTTACGCACTCACGACATCGCAGACTGAGCAGGTACATGCCTATTTGATGGCGTGTGCCGCCGGAAAGGGGACGAGGGCGCCTACACCGGCCATCGTCCTTGGACTATGTAAACACGGTCTCTACTTGACGCGAAATTTCGTCCGGCACGGCATCCCGGTGCTGGTCATCGAGAGCAATTTCAGCCAGCCCTCTGCGCACACTCGGTACGGGCACAGGATTTTCTGCCCGGATCTGCATGGGAGCCCGCTCATCGACACCTTGCTGGCGCTGAAGTCCCGGGTGCCCGTCGCGACGCCGATCTTTCCCACCAACGACCGCATGGTGGAGGTGCTGCTGGCGCATTACAGCCAGCTCAGCGACCATTTCCGCCTGCCATTCCCGGAAGGCGATTTGCTGCGCCGCCTGGTCATCAAGCCGGCGCTGAACCGGCTGGCATCCGACGCCGGACTCGATGTGCCGCGCTCGTTTTCGATTGCCAGCCTGGAAGAGCTGGAACAGGTGCGCGACGATCTCCGCTTTCCGGTCGCCGTCAAACCCGCGATGCCGATGATGAGTTTCAAGAGCCGGCGCTGCGACGACTATGTCGCGCTGGCGGCGCAAGTCGAGGCAAGCGCGCTGTTGCATGAGCCGCTCATCGTGCAGGAGTGGATAGAAGGCGACGATCGCGCCATCCTGTTCGGTGCGTATTACATCGCCGGGAACGGCGACTGCCGGGCCCGTTACTCCGGACGAAAACTGTTGAGTTACCCTGCGCTTACCGGGCATGCCGCTGCGACCGAAAGTTACGATATCGGCGACCGGCTGGAGGAGGGATGCCGTTTTCTGAGAGGCCTCGGTTGCTGGGGTCTGTGTTCCATCGAATACAAAGGCCTGCCCCCCGGCGAGGCGCGATTCATTGAGGTGACGGTCGGTCGTTGCGATTGGTGGATCATGGGTTGCGGCATCAACGGCGTGGACATTCCCATGGCCGCCTACAACGATTTGACGGGTGCCAGCCTGCCGTTTGACAACAGGCAGACATCGGCCTACATTTGGCATGACATCGAACACGCGCTGCCGGTACTGGCCGAAAATCTCTTGAAGCGCCGATGGTCTCTCGCTGATGGCGCAAAGTATCTGATCCGGCCCAAAAAGGACGCCCTTTGGGATTGGCGGGATCCGGTACCGTTCCTGTATTCGGTGCCTTCCTGTTTTCTTGGTTATATCGCAAAGCTGTTCCGTATCATCTTGAGGACGTTACGAAAAACAGGCTAACTTGACGGGATATCACTATGAAGCCTAGCCATCCATTCCTCGCTTTTTTCCTGGTTGTCATCCTCGAAGCTGTCGCAGCCCCCGCCCAGGCCGCCGTGGTGCGCGGTGAAACCGTGACCGCTGCCGAAACGGCGGCCATGCCGCCGGTATGCCGGCTGATCGTTGTCGAAAAACCCAACGCGCACATCGATCAGTACGCGCAACGGAAAAATGCCGCGCTGTTCGACCGCCCGGAATACCGCATGGCGAAGAACGCCACCCACGTCCACCATTGGTGCCGGGCCGTCATATCGAGGCAGCGCTACTATGCCGCCCGCACGGAGCAGCAGCGGCGTGCCTATATGGGGGACTTTTACGATGAAATGGACTATGTCATCAGAAACATGGACCCCGCCTGGCCTTACATGCCCATGATGCATGCGGAAAAAGGTGAAATGTATCTGCTGGACAAGAAATACGCGGAGGCCATGAACAATGCGCTCAGCGCCGTTAAACTGAATCCCGCTTACGCCAGAGGCTATGTGTTGCTCGTCAATACCTACATTGGCATGGGGCAAAAAGACAAGGCGCTCGAGGCGGCTACGGAGGGGATCAGGCGCAATCCCGCCTCGAGCGCGCTCAAGAAAATGTACGACGATCTGGGCGGAGTCAAGCCATATCCAGCGGCACCAGTCGCCACTCCGGCCCCGGAGCCCGAAGCGAAACCCGAGGCGAAGCCGGAAGAGCAGGACGCCTCCGCGCAGTTGCCCCCGGTTTCGACCGGCGAATTCAAGTCCGCGGATGAGGAGGCGGCAGTGGCCCATCCGCTGCGTTCGCCGGAAGACGTCGCCCCGCCGCCGGAGTCCGCCGCCCCCACGCCGGAGTCCGCTGCGCCGGCCCCCTCGGGCCCGAAGAAATACTGCCGATTCTGTCCATAGCGTAGCCTGAATGCCATGCGCGTCGTCGATCCAGCTTCCGCAAACGATACCTACCCGCTGGTATCGGTGATCATTCCGGCCTTCAACAGCGAACGTTACATCGCCGACGCCATCGACAGCGTCTTGCAGCAGGATTACCCCGCGCTCGAGATCTGGGTGGTGGACGACGGCTCCACGGACAACACGCAGAATATCGTCCGTAGTTATGGCGACAAAGTGCGATTGTTATCGCAACAGAACAAAGGCTCCGCCGCCGCGAGGAATCTGGGCATTCGGAACGCGCATGGCAAATACATCGCTTTTCTGGACGCCGACGATGTCTGGCACAAAAATAAAATCCGCCTCCAGCTCGACGCGCTGCGTAAAAGCGGCCACAAGATGGCCTACAGCAGTTTCATCCGCTGGCATCCTGACGCACAAGGCCGCTATGCCGCGCCGGATTCTCTATTCGACACGCCGCATCATCCCGATACCACTTCCGCCAGGATCGTGACTGGCTGGACCTATGCCGACCTGCTGCTGGATTGCATCGTGTGGACGTCGTCCGTCCTCGTCGAAAAAGCCGAGATCGAAAAGGCCGGCCTCTTCGACGAAAGCCTGCGCAAGGGGCAGGACTACGACCTCTGGTTGAGGCTGTCGCGGCAGGTCGAAATGCTGGGCTTGGAACAGCCGACCGCGCTTTACCGCATACACCCGGACCACATCACCAGTGCCGTCAAGGCAGTCAACTACGAATACCTGATCCTGACGCGCGCCCTTGCCAATTGGGGGGAAGCCGGCCCGGATGGGCGAACGCCGGCGGGGTCGGTTTCCGCGCGGCTCGCCAAATCGTGTTTTCTGCATGGTATCCGGCATTTGCGCAGCGGCGACCCGTGCATCGCTGCACATGCGTTCCGTGAATCGATGAAGCATTCCGGCGTGCGGCCAAAACCGGCACTCTACCTCATGGCGGCACTGGCCAAGTGCTGTTTGCGCCCGTTCATGCCCGAAAAAGAGACGGGAGCACCTGCAAGTGCGTCCGTCAGGCTCGAAGGGCACAAATCCTAGATCCCCTCCTGAGAACTACAGGAACGGTGCTCGGGGGTTCCAGAGACAGTTCCTTATCCGGCCAAACGCCGCAATCGCGCGTTGGTCGCCGCAGTGCTGCACTTCTGTAACAGATAGGATTCCGCACCGGATGGACGTCCGGCCATCCACCACAGGCCGAGCACTGTGGCGGCATAAGTCACCGCACCCAGGCTTATCTTGAGCGCGACCAGCGCCCCCAGCGGCAGGTCGAAGTCGCTCATGCCGGACGACAGCACGGCAGCCATCGCGGCAGCGCCGAGAAGCGGCCGGATCGAGGATCTTACGATTTCCCGGAACCGCAGTCCGGGGAGCGTTCTTACCAGCAGCCAGAACGATAGCCAGACACCTATGGCAACGACGAAGAGCCTGAGCCAGGCGATTTCGAGTGCATCGTTGCCGGAAATGACGGTGAGTGCGAGTATGCAGAACACGACAACGCGGATCCATATGCCGATCACGCTGATGCCGATTTTCCCCAGCACGATCAATACATAACCGCCGCTGGTCGTCAGCGACTGGACGATATTCACCAGGGCGAGAATCTGGATGAAAGGCACGGCGAGCATCCACTTTTCGCCGAGCAGCAAAAGCACGACTTCGTGCGCGACCAGCGCCAGCCCTGCCGCTGCCGGTATGGCGACCAGGGTCTGCACGCTTTGCGCCAGCAGGAATAAGCGTTTGAGTTCCAGCAAGTCTTGCTTGGCTGCGGCGAATGCCGGGAAAAGCACCCGGTTGAGCGGCGCGAGCAGCTCGCCCGAAGGCATGCCCGAAATATCGTCGGCGAGGGAGTAGGCGCCCATGGTCGTGGCCTGCGTCCAGCGGCCCACCAGAATCTTGTGCAGGTTCTGGTGGAGGTAATTGCCTATGCTGCGCAACAGCATCCATTGCGAGATGGAGAAGATTTCCTGAAATTTTTCAAGGCTGAGCCTGGGCCGCATCGGGTGCAGCCAGTAGCTGAGCCCGACCCCGACGGTACGCCCGGCCAACGCACCGAACACCATCGCCCAGTAGGATTGCAGCAGCCATGCCAGGAGGATGGTCGTGATGAATCCTGCCATGCGCCGCAGGAAAAGAAAGCGGAACTCGGCGCCGAACTGCATGTGCTTCTGGTAGGTGACGATCCCGATGTTCTCGAAGCCGGCGATCATCAAGGAAAAGGGAAGTACCTGCAGCACCTTCTCGACGCGCGCGTCCTGGAAATACGCGGCGGCCAGCGGCGCGGATAGCACGAGGATCAGCGTGGCGGTCGACGTCTGCAGCAGCCGCAAGGTCCAGGCCGTGTTGTAGTGCGCATGCGTGGCATGACTGTTCTGAATCAGGGCGACATTGACGCCGAGATCAAGGAGAACGTCCGCCAATGCAATCGCAATCGATGCCATGGCAATGACGCCGAAGTCTGCCGGGGTGAGCAGCCGGGCCAGGATCAGGGTGCTGATGATGCCGATCAGTCTATCGGTCCAGCGCATGGCGACGACCACTGCTGCCCCTTTGGCGACCGACATGACACCTGGTTCTTGTGCCATGGGCTTTATTTCCTGCTGGATAAGCCTAGCGTGGCGCGGAGGAGTCGGTGGGTGAAGCCGATGTAGCGCCATCCTCCACGGCACGCAAGGCTGCGCAAATGGTTAGCCCAGGCCGGGCCGAGATGGAAAGCGCGCAGCTGCTGGCCGGAGAGGGTATGGTGGGCCGCCGCCAGGCGTCTTTGCACGATTTTTCGCACGTCCCGACGGTCGCCGAGCTTCAGCATGCGCTGGTACAGCGAAACATGGCTTTCGACGTACGTCGCCGATTTCGAGGCCGAGCCCGGCGTGTCGTTGATGACGAAGGTGGGAACATCCAGCACGCGTACGCGACAGTTTGCGCACGTCAGCCGAAAGGCGAGCCAGGTCCACTCGAGATAGGCATGCGGATCTTCGAAAAACGAAACCGGCACCGATTCCGACCGGAAAAGCGCGCCGCACGAAGCCAGCCAATTTTCATGGAACAGGGCGAGCTGCGGGTCGGCTTCCACTGTGCCGAGCCGGTGCATGGCGGCTTCTTCGCGGGTCGCCGAGCGGCGCAGGCCGTTAGTGACGACCAGGTCCGCCGCCGGTGGCGTTTCGATCGCGGCCATGCGCAAAGATATGGCCTGGGGCAGATACAGATCGTCGTCGTCGAGAAAACAGAAATATTTGGAAGTTACGGCTTTGCGTCCTGCCAGGATCGCCGCGGGTAAGGAGGCTTGCCGCATGTGGATCAGTTCGACCTTGGACTGCGACAGTGCTTCGAGCAAAGGGGCGTGATAGTGGTTACCGTTGACCACGACGACGACGTGGATCGACGGCTGTTCCTCATCATCCTGGGCCAGACTGTCCAGCGCGCGCAGCAAGGAGTTCGCGCGCTCATGGGTGGCGAGGGTGGGTACGATTACGGTCACATCTGCGGGCATGGACATGGTCATCTCCTCCGCTACGTCTTTCCTAGGGCGTGAAATTACTGTGAACACGCCCTAACTAACGAATCGGTACCCGATGCAGCATGAGCCGCATCCGTCCGACCTTGTAACTGTTGCGTATGAACCGGGGCAGCCGGCCCCAGAAAGAGTTTTCCTGCGGACGGATGGCATCGGTCCATGCCACGCCTTTCTCCGACAGGCTGTACTCCCAGACGCTACGGTTCTTGTGATACGACCCCGGTGCGATGGTCACCGGCTTGCCGGCAATCGCGCAGACGATGGCCGAATGCAATCGGTTGGTGGTGATGGCGCGGCTATAGAGGTGTATGCGCATCCAGTGCGCGAAGCTGGTGGCGGCACCCGCCGGGTCGATGACCACGCCAGAGGGATGCGATGCGTTTGCCGCGGGCGGAAGGCGTTCGTTATCCTCCCGGAAGACGATCAGGTCGTAATTGCCGCGGGGCATTTCATTCAATCCGGCGATGGAGCAGAGATCTCCCGGCTCCAAGGCCAGGGCGGTGTCGTGATCCAGCCCCAGGGTGGCGCCGTATTGATCGAGGCCAATCTCATGGAGCACCTGCAGGGTGGTTCTTTCCCGCGCAAAAAAGATCAGGTCGCGACAGCGAATGGAGGCGAGTGCTCGCTCAAACCGGTTTTTCAGCTTATCCGGCGCATTCTCGCAGGATTGCGGCCCTTGCACGACGAGATGCACTTCGCGGGCAGTTGCCTTCTCCAGATCGAGGAAAGGGCGGCCGCTGCCCCAGCTGTTGTAGCCCCCGCTGCCGTGCAGGTAGATGCAGTGATCGAACGTCGTGAGCCGATGATCCAGCTCGGCAGAATCGCAGCTCGTCCAGTCGATGCCCACTGCGTCGGCCATTTTCTCGGCACCGGCATAGATCAGGTAATCGCCCCAATTGCCGCCGGGGCGTACGAAGAGCCATGGGCGCTCGCGATGGCGCTCGAAAACCTGGCGCAAGCGTTCGGAATGGGTCAACTCACGCACCATTTGCGTATTCTTGGTCCGAATCGCCATGCCAACGGAACGCGACTCAAACCGTCCGCCATCCTGACCAGCGGTCGGAGGCGCCGGGAGCGGCGCAAGGCATGCGATGCCGCCGCCTGGATGGGAAGATGCCCGGTCTGTACGGCGAGTGCGTGGATTTCCTTGATGAAGGCCTCCTCATATCGGGTTTCGATGTACAGTCCGGCGAGCCTGTCCTGCCGGAACGCCACGGGGAATGGATTTGCAGTTTCGAACGCGCCCAGGAGTTGCAACGTTGCCATGGTTCGGATGCATTTCGGGCATATGCCGCAATTCGAGGCTGCACCGTTTTTCCAGCACACATGCAAATGGGCAAGGGCGATGGCGTGGCGGGCCACAAATGCTGTTTTCTCCGCCCGATTGAAAGGGGCGCCATCCTGTTTTACGGTCAGTGAGCGAGTCGAGAAAAGGCAGTCCGTCATCGGATGTGACCCCCATGGAAACAGGCTGCCATATGGGTAAGACGAGCCGATCAGCACTTTTCCATAACGTTTTTCCAGAATCAGGGCGACGGAGGCCAGTCCGGCGCCATTGGTCAGCCACCCCCATCCCTTGACCCACAAAGAGCCGTTTCCGCGCAGATTCGTCCTGACGACGATCAGTGGCCGGTCCAGCGCCTGCGCTCCCTGGGCAAGCGTTGTGTGCAGCTTCTCGAATTCATCCCGGGCATCCAGCGGGATATCGAAGCCGTGAACGGTGATCAGGTCGTCCACCCGGCCTATCGCTGCGCTTTCCTGCTCCGGCGCATGCCGCAAAACGGTAAACCAGGAATCCACCCCGCCCGAGAAAAATGCGGCCGATTTGGGGTTGGGGGGCTTGTCCAGGGTTAAGGGCGCAACAGGCGCGCGGATTGTGGGAGGCAGGTACTCGGGATACCACTCGCACCAGACGGCGATCAGGCCCTTCAGGTTTTCCAGTAATGCGGCGTCGGCCGGATTGTCGGAAACGATGGTCTCACCGTTTGGCAACGCATATGGCAGCATCGCGACTATCCATGGATTGCTCGATTCAGACAGGTCGGTTTCGAGTTCGGAGGGCACTTCGTACCAGATGTCGAACGTCTCGCCGGATTCCCGCTCAACGACGCCGGTCAGGCGAATGGATCCCGGGTTGTCGGGGGAAACGTCCTTACGAATGGATGCGAGTCTCATTGGAATGACCGTTTATCTTTCGAAATGCTCCTGAAAACGACCTCCGGGTGCGACGGCGCCAGCGCATGAGCCGCCGCTCGTTCAAGGTAAGCTGCTGAACATAAACGAGTATACACCCGCTCGCGGCGGTATGAATCCGGTGCGGCGATCATGTTTCCGACGCCCTCTGGACGCGGTGAATCATGTGGGCGTACATTGCGGGTATCGTTCCATTTCCGTTGAAGTGCGTCCGAGGTATCCGCCATGCGACCATTTCCAATGCAGGCCTTGTTATTCCTGATGCCCTTGCTGGGATCAGCCGGTACTTTTGCAGCTCAAGCTACGGACTTGAGTACGCTGGGCGACAACACCGCGCGCGATCTCGGCAGCTACGACTGCGCCAATGTGGCGCAGGATGGCATCAGCTGCCGCACCATCACTTCCTTCAGCGGTTTCACTTACGATGCCAAACGCCGCCAAATGCTCATGTTCGGCGGCGGCCACTCGGCGACCATGCGTGATGACGTGGATGAGTTCAGCTTCAAGACGCTCAAATGGAAGAGCGAGACCGATACCCCCAACGTTTCCACTACGTGCGACGTGATGTGGGTCAGCGGCCCGGAAGACAATTTCGACGAAGTCGACGGCCGCTGGGTCAGTACCGGCCACGCCACCTCGCGCCATACCTACGATTTGCGCGCGGTGACCAGGGACGGGGCGGAGCTGGTGATTCTGAAACCCGGCGATATTCCCGGCAACCAATGCACCAAACCGCGCTACAAGGCCGCGACCAGTACCGGCAAGATCGCGCACTACGACATCGAAAAGAAGACCTGGCACTTCACCGTCAAAATGCCATGGAACCGTTATTCCGCGTCCGAGCTCGACCCCGTATCCGGGCGCATCATCGTATTGGATGCCAAGAGCGGTATCTGGGCCTACGACCCGGCCGTTGGTTCAGCGCCCGTCAAGCTGCTGTCCGTCAAGGACGCGAAAATGGGGTATGCCAACAATCTCGTCTACTACCCGCCCAACGACCGGTTTTATTATTTCCACAGCAGCGCTGGCCGGGTGTGGGAAATCAGCCTGATGCGCAGCGGCGACAAGGTCACCCAGGCATCGATGAAGGAGGTGGGCAGCGGCCCGGGGCCGAAATTGCCGGAAACCGGTTTTGCCTATGATGCCGTGAACCGGGTGATCGGCGGCGGGGTCTATAAAGACCAGTTCCATGTATTCGATCCGGCGACCGGGGAATGGAGCACGGCCGCCATCCGGATCGAGGGGGGCGGCAAAATCGGAACGCAGGCGTACCACGCGCTGGATTACGACCCGGTCGCGAACGTGTATATCTTCATTAGCAATTCCGCTTCCGGTTTTCGCGTATGGGCATACCGCTTCAGGGCCGCCGCATCGCTCTCGCCGTGATCTCGACGGCGGTATGGTCGGAATTCAGGGAATCCATTACATCGGCCTGTCGTCCTGATATTGAAGGAAAACAGCAATAACAACGCCTGGAGGTGGGGATGGGAAAGCTGTGGGGCTGGCTGGGTGGCCATGCCGTCGAAACATGGAGTAACCGAGATCTGTTGATTGCGATGGGAGCCGCCGAGCCTGCGACAACGTTGATGCACGATGGCTGCGCGCTGGCCTCGGATGAACGGGCTGGCGTGGCGGAAGAAAACGGCCTGTGCGTTGTCCTGATCGGCCGGCCGCGACTGGAAGGCACATCGTCATCGGCTTCAGTCGCGCAGCAGTTGCTTGCGCTCTGGCGGCAGCATGGCCGGGAGGCATTGCAAAAAATGCACGGGCCGTTTGCGCTGGCCGTGATCGATACCCGGGCGAATACCGTGTTGCTGGCGATAGACCGGGTGGGTGTGCACTCACTGGCGCTCTCCGCCGTTGGCGACAGCCTCGTGTTTGCCAGCCGGGCCGACGCGGTGGCTGCGCATCCTGCGGTGGGGAAACGGTTCTCTTACCAGGCGCTGTTCAATTACTTTTACTTTCATGACATCCCCGCTCCCGGCACGATCTACGAAGGCGTGGAGAAGCTGCTGCCGGGGCAATACGCCTGGTTCACAGATGGCCATCTGGAGCGCGATTTTTATTGGCATCTGAATTATCGCGACGAGCCGCGCGCCGATTTTTCCGGGATGTCGGCGCAATTCCACACCGTGTTGCGGGAAAGCGTCGCGCGTGCAGCCGATGGCGGCGATGCAGCCGCCTTTCTTTCCGGCGGCACGGACAGCTCTACGGTGGCCGGCGTGCTGACGGAATTGCGCGGCAAGCCGACGCGTACCTATTCGATAGGATTTTCCGCCGACGGCTTCGACGAGATGGAGTACGCGCGCATCGCGGCCAACCATTTCGGGCTGGATATGCGCGAGTATTACCTGAAACCGGAGGACATCCTCAGCGCCATTCCCGTCATCGCGCAGCATTACGACGAACCCTTCGCCAACGAGTCCGCCGTGCCCACCTGGTTTTGCGCCCGCATGGCGCAGGCAGACGGCTACCGCGTGATGCTGGCGGGCGACGGCGGCGACGAGCTGTTCGGCGGCAATGCGCGTTATGCGAAGCAAAAGATGTTCGAGGCGTACCATGCCTTGCCCAACGCCCTGCGCAGTGGCCTCATCGAGCCGTTTGCCGCATTGCCGGGGCTGGATCGATTCCCGCCCACCAGAAAGCTGCAGAGTTATTTGCGCCAGGCCAATATCCCGCTGCCGGAGCGCATGGAGTCGTACAACTACATCTACCGCCAGCCGCTCGACCGGATGTTCACGGCGGATTTCCTGCAAGAAGTCGATCCGCACCTGCCCGTCGCATGGCTGAAAGACGCATACGACCGCACGCAATCCCATTCATACATCAACCGCATGATGCATCTGGACCTGAAATTCACGCTGGCGGACAACGACTTGCGCAAGGTGAACGGCATGACCGAAGCCGCCGGCATCGAAGTGCGTTATCCCTTGCTCGACGATGCGATGGTGGCTTTTTCGGGAGAAGTGCCGCCCGACTGGAAGGTCAAGGGCCACTACCTGCGCTGGTTTTTCAGGAATGCATTGAAGGGCTATCTGCCGGACGAAATCATCAACAAGCGCAAGCACGGCTTCGGCTTGCCCTTCGGCGTGTGGGCGCGGGATTACGCGCCGCTGCGCGAACGGATCGAGGATCGCCTGTCCGATTTCAGCAAGCGCGGCTGGCTGCAGCCGGCCTATATCGACCACATCCGCGCCGAGCATATGACCGGCCACGCCACGTATTTCGGAAAAATGCTGTGGGTGATTCTGATGCTGGAGGAATGGTCGGAGCGGCATGCCGGTGACGCACGAGCCGAGGCGCAGGCGGCTCAGCCACGCTTGTCCGGCGTCATGCGGCTCGCGGATTGAGAGCGGGAGCCAGTGCCGCCGGCTAGCGCCATCTTTTCCCGGGACGGCGCGTGATTCGGTCCGCGTTTCGGGGTGGCAGGCACGGTGCGGGTATTCGGCGCCTCCCGCGCCAGGCTCCAGGTGATGAGCGTGATGGCGATCAAGTGGTAGTAATAGTCGAAGTAAGCCAGCCCCAGGAACGCCCCGCTGACCCCGTAGCCGATCAGGCTCACCTGCAGCATGGAGGCGAGGTCGCCTATCCACTTCAGCTCGGGGTTGTTCCGGACGAGGCGTATCATCCGGCCGCACCTGAACCAGGTCGTAAAGCCCAACAGCAGGAAGATGCCCAGCCCGATAAATCCATGCTCTCCCAGCACCTGGAAATAAATGCTGTGCGCATCGTGAATATCCAGCGGATCCGGGGCGTAGAGGTGGTAGGTGGCGATCGTAAACATCTTGAATCCGCCTCCCAGAAGATTGTCCGATGCGACGTTCCAGGCGGTCCACCAGGCGTTGATGCGGCCCATGGCGGAAGGATCCTGCTTGTAATTCCGGATGCTTTCCATACGCTCCCACCAGGTTTCCGGCATGAGCATGGCGACGACAACGGCGAGTATCAGGATCAGAATGCCGACACTGATCTTGTGCCGGCTCTTCAGCCACAAAAAGCCGCTCATGGCGATGACGCCGATAAAAGCACCGCGCGACTGGCTGCCCACGATGGCCAGTCCCGTCAGGAAAATGGCGAGCATCATGGCGTAGCGCGCCCATTTTTTCTCCAGCTGATGCAGCAGGAAGAACATCAGCGGCACGGTCATGATGAGCGCCAGCCCGATCTCGTTGTTGCCGCCGATAAAGGAGCCTTCCGGCCCCAGAACCCAATGTATGCCCCCGCCGGTCAAGGTGAAAATGCCGCCTTTGACGCCGTAGAACGCCAGCGAGGCCACCGTCACCCACACCAGGCCCACCAGCTTTTCCTTGTCGGTAATCAGGTAGATCGTGAGGAAGGCGAACAACAGGATCTTCAATACGCGGCGCAGGTATTCAACCGCTGCCGGGGGATCGAAAGCGAACAGCGTGGTGAGTATCATCCATAGCGTGAACAGGATCAGTAGCCAGGTCTCGCGCGACCATACCATCCTTCTCGGTGCCTTGGAGAACAACAGTCCTAATAGGGTAGTGCCGGCAGCCACCGCGGCGAACGGAAATTCATAGGCGATCCCCCAAGTCAACCGGTGAGGGTTCATCAGGCCTATCCATGTCCAGAGATAAATGCCGATATGCGGCCGCGAAAAGACCTTCAGCAGCGCCCAGATCACAATGGCAAAAAGCAGCAGGTCACGCATGATCAACCTCTCCCCATGGTTGTAAGAGTATCCGACATTTTTGCATCGTTGCCCACGCCATGATCCGCCTTGCCGGTCAGCAGTTCATGAAACAGCTGGCTTACCCGCTCGGCATTGTGCTGCCAGGTCAGCCCCTGGTCGGCGATGCTGGCGCGTGCACCGGCGGCGATGCTCTGGCGCAGATCGGCGTCGCGGCTCACGCGCTCTATTGCTTCGGCCATCGCGCCCGGGTTGCCGGGCTTGAACAGCACGGCGTTCTTGCCGTCGCTCAATATTTCCAGGATGTTGGGCTGCGCCGGCGCCACGATGGCGCGGCCGAGCGCCAGGTATTCAAATAATTTTAGAGGCGATGCATAGGCCACCACTGCTGGCTGCAGGGCGATATCGAAAGCGGCGACATGGCGTGCGATATCGTCGCGCCCGACGATGCCGGTGATCGTCAGCCGGTCGGCGATGCCCAGCCTCTGCGCCTGCGCTTGCAGGGTGGCGCGTGCCGGCCCGTCGCCGACCACCAGCAGGTGGCGCGCTGCGCCGGGGGCGTTGTCGCGGGCGATCAAATCGATCACGCCGGCTAGCCCATGCCAGTCGCGCAGAAAGCCGGTAAAGCCCAACACCAGCTTGTCTTGCAGGCCGAGCATGCGTTTCGCCGTTTCGGTGTCGGGCGCATTACTGAAGCGTCCCGGATCGATGCCGTTGGGGATCACCCGGATGCGTGCCTCGGGTACGCCTGCGGCAGCCACCATGTCGCCCAGCACGCGGGTCACCGGCAGCACGTAATCCGCGCCGCGCCAGGTGAAGCGCTGCGTCCATTGCGCCAGCCGCTTGAGCGAAATGCCGTCGTAGCGTGCCCGTTCCTGATACAAGGGGGCATTCACTTCCAGCAGCATCGGCAAGCCGTAGCTCCGCTTAAGCCAGACGCCGGCCGGCAGGAACAGGTTGTAGCGCTCGTACAGGCAATCCGGATGATGCTCGCGCACTGCGCGCCGCAGGCGGAAATAGGCCAATAGCGCATAGGTGAATTCCAGCAGTTCGTACAGCATGCGGGGCAGGTGCCGTTTCATCCACGCCACCATGCCGGCATCCGCGCCGAACTCTTCTTTCTCCATGGCCGTCGGCGCAACCAGGATGATCTCGTGGCCCAGCGCCTTGAGCGCATTTATCATCTCCTCGACATGCACGTATTGGCCGTCCTTGGAGCGAATGCGGTGATGGTAGAGAATTTTCATCAGGACAAAACCCGGCGGAATATTTCAATCTGGCCTCGCGTGGTGTCGTCCCAGCTGAATTTTTCGGCGTAGCGCCGCGTGGATTCCCGGCTGGGATAGTGTGCAAATAGCCGGTTTACCCCTTCCAGGATACCCTCCACGCTTCTGTCCCGGGTCAGCACCCCGGCCTCGGGCACGGCGACGACTTCCGGCGTCCCCCACAACGGAGTCGCCACCACCGGCGTGCCGCAGGCGAGTGCCTCCAGCAGCACATTCGCCATGCCTTCCCGGCTCGAAGCCAGCACCAATGCATCCGCGGCGACCATGTAACGCCGCAGCGATGCACGATCCAGTGCGCCGAGAAAAATCACCCTGTCGGCCACGCCGTTGTCAGCTGCAAGTTTGCGCAGTTGGGTGGACATTTCGCCTTCCCCAGCGATGTAGAGTCTGACGTCAGGCAATCGGGACAAGGCCTCGATGATCAGGTGATGGCCTTTTCTTTCAATCAGGTAGCCGACTGACAATAGCGTTCTGCCTGAAATATCGAGCTGCTTGCGGATTTCTTCCCGATTTCCGGGGTTGAAAAAATCCAGGTCCACACCATTGCGCAGTGCTGTGACTTTGTCTGCGGCGATGCCTATTTTTGCCATTTCATTTTTCAGCGCCTGGCATACGCTAATCATCGCGCGGCTTTTTTGGGCCGCCCACAATATCCATCTTTTCGGCAGGCTGTGCCGGGGAATCAGATTGATATCCGTGCCCCTGGCAGTCACTACAAACGGTTTTCCCAGGCTGTTTGCCACGATGCACGCGGCAACGCCGTCGGGATAAAAATAGTGCGCGTCGATCAGGTCGAAATCGAAACCTTGCTCGCGTATTCTGCGCACTGTTTTTTTCACGGCGCGCGCCATGAAGAGCGGCGCGATACTCATGCCGATTTTCGGCAGCACCCAATAACGCGGGTGCCAGATCTCGATGCCGTGCCTGACTTCATGCTCCGGCACTTTCGCGAACTTCCCGTATTTTCCGAATACCGGGTTGGTCAGCGGAAACCACGGCACCGGCGCCACGACCTGGACCTCGATTTCGCCGCTCTCCAGCAGATGGCGCAAGCGGTTTTCGACAAAGATGCCATGCGTGGGTTGCGCCGCGTTGGGGTAGAGCGTACTGAAGGTCAGGATTTTGATCGGGTTCATTTGTCATGACTGCCAGAGTCGGCTTTGTGGCCCACCAGCCAGAATCCCAGCCAGGAGAGATCGGCATCGCTCAGCGATTTGAACGGGCCTGCCAGATGCGGCCGAACCTCGCTGACGACGCTTGCGTCCACCACCTCGGTCGGCTTCATCGACAGGGTTTCGAAACCGCTGCGCTGCATCGCGTCGCGGTAGCGATTGACGCGCCACCGGTTGGGCACGCCCTTGTGCGAATGCATCCACGACCACAGGGCGGGGGGCCAGGTCAAAAAATCGAGAGGGTTCCGGCGATGCAGTCCGTGGCTTTTCAAATCCACCTGGTGCAGCAGGACGCCGTCGGGTTTAAGCGCCCGCGCCATATCGTCGAAGGTGGCGTCGAGGTCGTTGACATGCTCCAGCACGGCACGCGAGAAAACCAGATCAACCTCGGCCTTGAGTGCCGATAGCCCGTCGGGATGGATCAGGTAGCGGATGCGTTCGGGATTGAATCCGCTGAAGGGATTGCCGGGCTGGAGGAAGCATTCCGCGGCGCGTGCCCTGGCGCTGTTATCCAGTCGCCACAGCAATTCCAGCAGGATGTCCGCATTTTTTTGCGTCATGGACACCAGCGCAAAGCGGTCGACGCAGGTCACGCGTTCGGCGCCATGGGCAACCATCAGGAGCGCCACGCCGGGCACGTCGCCGGGGCCGTATTCCAGGAGCTGTTTGCCGCTTAAATAGTTTTTGATCCCATGCTCGGGCACGCCGAGGATTTCGAAATAATCCCTGAAACACCTCTGGAAATAATCCGCTGCTTGCCCCGCCGATTCCGGCGCGAAACCCCGTCCGGTCTGTTTCGTCAGGCGGGCATAAAGCGTGGGCGAGACCTTGGCGATCTGATTGCTGAGCGTCGCGTGCAGGAAGCGCTTGGCATCGTCGAAGAAATATTGCCCGGACATCATGCGTATTCCCTTTGAGGAAACGGCTGAATGGAGGCGCTTGCCTGTTCCTGCCTGCGCAGAAATGCCTCGAACATCAGCAATGCCCAGATTTCGGCGCTGTAATCGCGAAGGCCTTTCTGGTGGTGGTCGACCATCTCGCTCAAGAAATCCATATCGAACAAGCCCGAATCCGTCATGTGGGCCCCCAGCAGCGCTGCACGCGCCTGTACGCGCAAAGGGCCGCGCAGCCAGCTCGCCAGCGGCACCGCAAAGCCCATTTTCGGCCGGTATAGCACCTCGTTCGGCAGATATGCTTCCATGGCTTTCTTGAACACGTACTTGCCTTCCGTGCCATGCAGCTTCAATGCCGGCGGCAGGCCCGCCATCCATTCGATCAGCTTGTGGTCCATCAGCGGTTCGCGCACCTCGAGTGCGTGCGCCATGCTGGCGCGATCCACCTTGGTGTTGATGTCGCCCACCAGGTAGGTTTTGTAATCGAGGTATTGAATCGCCGACAAGGGATGTTCGGGCGCATGCGCGGCGTGGCGGCGCATCACTTCGATGGCCTGGTAGCCTTGCAGCTCCTGCTTGAAGCGCGTGCTGAACAGGCGCCTGCGCAGCTCGTCCGATACGGACGAAACGCTGTGAAAATATGCCGCCATGCCGTCGCGCGCCAGCGCCTGCAAGGTGGTCTTGGCCCGCAACATTTTCGGCGCCCAGTCGGCTTTGGGATAAATCCCGCCCAAAAAGCCGAACAAGGGGCGGCGCAGCGACAAGGGCAGCAGGTTGCGCACGCGCTCCTCGTGCATGTGCCAGCGATAGCGCCGGTAACCGGCGAAAGTCTCGTCGCCGCCGTCGCCGGACAGGGCCACGGTGACGCGTTTCCTCGCCAGTTGGCAGACCCGGTAGGTGGGAATGGCGGAGCTGTCGGCATAGGGTTCGTCGTACAGTGCGGCGAGAGTGTCGATCAGGCCGTAGTCGTCGGTGTCCACGATGTCCAGCGTATGGCGCGTGCCGTAGCGGTTGGCGGTCAGCGCGGCGAACTCGGACTCGTTGTAGGCCGGGTCGTTGAAGCCGATGGAGCAGGTATTCACCGGCTCGCTCATGAGCCCGGCCATCATCGCTACCACTGCGCTGGAATCGACGCCGCCGGAAAGAAATGCGCCTAATGGTACCTCGGACATTAATCGTATCCCGATGGCTTCGCGCAGGCGCTCGACCAGTTCATGCTGGGCGTCCTGCGCGCTGATCGGGCCGTTGCTCTTGAACGTTACATCCCAGTACTGCGTGGGCGCCGGCAGCGGTGCGCCACACTTGACGGTCAGCGTGTGTGCGGGAGGAAGTTTGAGCGCCTGTTTGTAGATGGTGCGCGGCTCCGGTACATAGCTGAAGGCGAAATACTCTTCCACGGCATAAGGGTCGATTTCGCGCTTGAGGCCGGGGTGCGCGGTCAGCACCTTGAGTTCGGAGCCGAAAATCAGGTGGCCGTCATCCAGCAGGGCGTAGAACAGCGGTTTGACGCCCATGCGGTCGCGGGCGAGGAACAGTGTGCGCTGGTTGCGATCCCACACGCCGAAGGCGAACATGCCGCGAAAGCGTTCCACACAGCGCTCGCCCCATTCCTCCCAGGCGTGGACGATGACTTCGGTGTCGCAATGCGTGCGGAAGGTGTGGCCCAGCCGGGTCAGCTCTTCCATCAGTTCCGGATAGTTGTAGATTTCACCGTTGAAAGTGACGACGACGCTGCCGTCCTCGTTGAACAGCGGCTGCTGGCCGCTGGAGAGATCGATGATGGACAGGCGGCGATGCGCGAATCCCAACCCCGGTTCAATGTGCAGGCCGCCTTCGTCCGGCCCGCGATGGAACTGGGTCTGGTTCATGCGCGTTAAGAGATCGCGGTCAATCTCCCGCTGGCTTTTGGTGTCGAAAATACCGGAAATTCCGCACATGCTGCTTATCCTTCCCGTTTCGGCATGCGGTCGTAAACCGACAGATAGCCCTGCACCATGGCCGGGATACTGAACTGGCGGTCGATGATCTCCCTCGCGGCACGTCCATGTGCATGCCGTCGGTCCGCATCGCGTACATACTCCAGTAGTGCCTGCGCCAGCGCCTCGGGGTCGGCGGGCGGCACCAACTGGCCGGTGACCCCTTCCTGTACCAGTTCCGGATTGCCGCCCACGCGCGTGGCGATGACCGGCAAGCCGGTCGCCATGGCCTCCAGTATGGTATTGGAGATGCCTTCGCCGAGAGATGGCAGAACGAAAATATCCATCGCGGCCATCAGATCGGGAATATCGCTGCGTTCGCCGGGGAGCCAGGCGAAATGGCTGGCCGCATGCTGGTTCAGCAATAGCCGGCAGGTTTCGCGGGATTCTCCCTCACCGACGATGACAAGGCGCAGACGGTTGTGCAGGGTCGGTTCCAGCTCCAGCAGTTTCAGGAAAGCCAGCGCCAGGTTGGGATAATCCTTGACGGCTGCCATGCGCCCGACGCTGCCGATGACGATGCTGTCTTCAGTAAAGAACCCCGGCGGGCCGAGCTGCCAGCGCGGGGTTTGCGCGGGGCGAAAACGGATGTTGTCCACGCCGTTGTAGATCTGGCTGATCTTGCCGCGCTCAACGCCAACGGCGGACATCAGCCAGTTCTGCAAGTCCTTGCTGACGGCGATGTAATGCCCGATAAAGGGGCGAACCAGCTTGCGCAGCAGGTTGTATTTGCGATTTCGGCCATGCAGGTCGTAGGTGTCGCGGCCATGTTCCCCATGCACGCGGCCGGGGACGCCGGCCAGCGCCGCCACGGTCTGGACCTCCATGGCCGACAGGTTGCGGGTATGCACGATGGCGGGCCGCAGTTGCCGGAAAATCCGGAACAGCCGCCAATACACGCCGGGGTCGTGGCCGTCCCGCTTCGCCATGTCGTGGATGGCGACGTTTTCCCGCTGCAGCCGTCTGCGGAAATCGGTATAGCCTTGCAGACACACGATGGCATGCCGGTAGCGTTCTTCGGGCATGTGGTTGATCAGATTGACGATGCCGTTTTCCAGGCCGCCGACGCCGAAGCGGTGGATGACATGCACGATCAGCGGAATGTCGGCGCGGCTCATCTGGTTTCCCCGGCCTGTTGCAGGCTTTGCCGTATCGTCGGCGCAGCGGCGGCTAGAAAGCTTTCGATGGTTGCCACGGCTTGCGCGGGTTGCGTGTCGTAAGGGGCGAACACCACGATATTGGCGCCGTCGTTGCCGGTGCCGAGGATGCGCTGTTTTGCCTGTAGCCATTTCGCGCGATAGGCATTGGCGGTTTGTGCGTCGCCTAGCCAGTACCACTGCCAGGCCAGCAGATGGCGATTGCCGCGTAGCAGACGGCTTTGCCGGACGCTGCCGGGGGCGTTTGCCAGTTCCGGCTTGTGCATGGACTCCCCGGTTACGCTCCAGCCGCGCGTGCTTTCATCGACAAGGAGATTGCGGGAGGAAACCGCCTCGGCGCCTTGATGCTGATTGCGGAAAAAGGCGATGTAGATGCCGACGAACCGATCTCCGTTGCGATATTCCTGTATCACGGTGCTTGCCGCGCCGGGAGAGCTTGGCGTCAGTTCCGCAACGGGTGACGCGGCCGTCCAGGGGCCTATGGATTGCGGCAATGTCAGCGCAGCCGGGGCCGGGTTGAACGTCTGCTGCTCCAGAAAATGCAGATAGGCCTGCGGAGTCCAGGCGATCAGCAGCGCCGCGACGGCAACCCCGGCGGTCCTCCGGGGGTGGATAACGGCGATCCGGGCCAGGCCATTGGTTGCAGCCGCTTTGCGTTTCGCAGCAGCCTGCCCGTCTTCACGCCAGAAACTGCCGGCCCAGAACAGCGCCAGCATGACCAGGCCGAAGAACAGCCAGCCGTAGATCAGGTGATCGACCCCCACCGCAAGCCGCATGCCGCTCAAGTGTCCGAGCAGCACAATCAGGTAGGCGCGCAGGCCGTTGGCAATGATGGGCACGATGATGGACAGCACGATGAACACCAACTGGCGCCATCGCGAGCGATAGGTGAGATAGGCGTAGAGGCACCCCAGCGTGAACGAAGCGATGAGATAGCGCAGCCCGCTGCACGCTTCCACCACCGACCAGCTGCCGCTGGGGATGGTGAAGTGATTGCCTTCGCGGAACACTGGAATGCCGGTCAGTTGCAATGCAAACACCGTAAAGTCCGCGGTGAAATTGATCAGCGGCAATATGAAGATCTCGCCAAAGGGGACAGCCAGCAAGGTAAAGGCCAGCGGGAATGCGATGGCGCGGGCGACACGCAAACCGAGGATGGCGGCGGTGAGAGCAGGAATCATTGCCACGAACATGTATTGGGCGATGACCTGCACGCCTGCGGACTGCGCCACCATCCAGCCCAATCCGAGCGCCGCGAAGGCGGCAAGCGCCAGGGCGCTGGGACAGGGAGTGATCGAGCCCAGGTAGCTTCGCTCGCGCCAGATAAGGTAGAGGCTGACGGGATAGATCATGAAGCCATGCGCAAAGGTTTCCGAACTCTGCCAGAGGGCAACCAGGGACAAAGCCGTTTCCCGATAAATCCAGACCAGAATGACGATGGCCGTGATTACCAGTGCCAGGTAGCCACGCCAGTGTCTGCCGGGCGGACGGGAGGTAAGCAATGGGGCAGCGTGTTTCATTACGCATGCCTCGGTTGCACAGCCGGAATGGAATTTGCGGGAACTTGCGCGAGCAGCTGATCCACCCGTTGCAGGCTGCCATCCCAACTGTAGCTCTGCTCCACCCGCTGGTGCGCAGCGGGTCCCAGCGTTTCGTCGGGCTGCGACAGTTGGGCCGCGATGTGCGCGATGAAGGCTGCCGCGTCTGGCGCCAGCAGCACCTCGATACCGGGTGTAGCCTCTATTCCCTCCAGCGCCTGCGGCGAAACGACGACCGGTTTTGCCATGGCCATGGCTTCGAGCACCTTGTTCTGGATGCCACGTGCAATGCGTAGCGGTGCCACGGCAATCCGGGCGTGGGCCAGGTAAGGGCGGATATCCGGCACGCTGCCGGTCACGACGATGGCATCGCCGGCCAGCGCCTGCACTTCCGCGGTGGGCCGGGAGCCGACGATGAAAAACCGCACATCGGAAAATTGCGCGCGGATCGCGGGGAATACCTCGCGGGCAAACCAGGTGACGGCATCGACATTTGCCCAGTAGTCCATCGCCCCGGTGAAGACCAGCACGCGTTCGCCGGGTGGGTAGGGGGTGTCGTAGCCGCGTGCCGGCGAAAAGTACTCCAGATCCACGCCGTTGCTGTAATAGCTGACGCGGTCGGAACATTCCGGCGCCAGTTGCAGGAAAAGTTCGGCCTCGGCCGGCGAGACGAACGTGGAAGCATTGAAGCTGCCGGCGATGCGACGCTCATAGGCCAGCAGCGTGCGCGCTTCACGGCGATATACCCAGCTGATCGGCCAGGGCTTGCGCTCGGCATACTGCCCCCATTTGTCGGAATCGACATCCACGAAGTCGATGACGCGATGCAGGTTCGGGTATGCCGTGAGGTACTGGGCCATGGCGGACGAATACACCACGGCATGGCGTATCGGCCGGTCTGCCATCAGCATATCCACCCAGTCTTGCATCGCGGCGCTTCGATAATAAGGGAGGGTAAGCGGCTCGCCGCTCAGCAACCCATAGGCGCTGCGCAGCCTGGCCCAGTGCGGGTTCAAGGGCAGCAGCTTCATTGCGCCCGTCAGTTGTTCGCCGAGGGTTTGCGCGTATGCCCAGTCTTCTGGGGCATCCACGAATGCACCCAGATGCACCTGGAAATTACGGGAAAGATGCCTGAGCAAATGATAAGAACGGATCTTGTCGCCTTTGTTGGGCGGATAAGGGATGCGATGGACCAGTAGCAGCAGCTCTTCCATGCCTTATCCCAGGTTTTTCACGATATGCGGCCCCAGGAAATTGGCGACCGCGGTCGGCAGCATGCGCCAGACCTGGATAGGCAGGCGGTATTTGGGATTGAGCGGGTTGTGCTGCGGAACGCTGCTGGCGTTGACCAGGTAATACTCATAATGAAGCGGCATCGGCTCGAAGCCCCAATGCCGTTTGAAATCGTATTGCCCTGTGCCCAGCTTGCTGCGGCCGTAGTCGAACAGCCGGTAGCCGCGCTCGCATCCCCTGCGCATCAGCTCCCAGTACTTGAAGTCGTTGGCGGCCAGATGCCGGGCGTCCTCACGGTCGCCGGCGTAATAGGGCAACACTTCGTCCCTGAAATAAAAGGTCAGCACGCTGCTGACGAGTTGCCCACGGTGCAGTACCGACAGTACTTCGCAGTTCTTGCCGAACACTTCCCGCAGCAGCGAAAAATAGCGTTTTGGCAGGGTGGGCGTGCCGTGGCGTTTAACATTGTCGGCAAACAGATCGAAGAAGCGGTCTACCCCGCTGTCCAGTTCGCTGACAAGGCCGTGCTGGATGCTTTTGCGTACCATCGCCCGCTGCTTGCGCGGGATGGCCAGCAGGTTTTGCTCGGGGTCCGGGTCCATCGACTTGCGGAAAGTGACGTACAACTCCTGCCCTGCCCAATCGGCATGAAACGGCTGGAGTTGGCGATAGACCATGTGATTGACGTTCAACTCCCGCGCAAGGGCTTGTGCATGCCGGTCGAGCGCCTGACGGGCATCCTCGTCCGTCGCCGCAATGCCGCCGTAGGCGCAGAACGCATTCGAAATCAGGGCGTGCCCGAACAGCAGACTCTTGATTTCGGTAAGCGGCAACACACCGATGATGGCGCCGTTGCGTTGCGCCAGCAGGTAATGCGTGCGGTGACCGAAGGCTTGCTCGATGACGGTTTTCCAGCCGGCGCGATGAAAAAACGTGGCTTGCGGGCAGGCCTCGACAAAGGCGTCCCATTTTTCAACGTCGGCGGGCGTGAGCAATGCGACCGTGATAGGGGCGGCCTCTGCGGTTTGTACCGCATACAGAAGTGCTGCGCCGCCGTTATCCATGGCTAGCGATCCTCCAGGAAGATGCGGTCTATGCGCCCCCATTGAAAGTCATGGAGCAAGGCGCGGATGCGCGATTCGGTGCGCGAAAGATTGATGTAATGACGGAAACGGGTCTTCAGGCAGATATTCTTTTGCCGGGGCTGCCCCGGATCGATCTCCCAAGGATGAAAGTAGAAAATGCAGGGCTGCAGATCGGTATGGTTGACGCGGTACATGAACCAACGGGAAAGCCCATACGGCAGCAGGCGGAAATAACCGCCCCCGCCAGCAGGAAAATTGCGCCCGAACAACTTCACCGTGGTGGCAGGCAGCTCAACCAAGCCGTCCGGACCTCGGGGCAGGAACTTGAAGCGCGGCGCGTCCGGCATGCCGTAGTGGTCGTGGCGTATCGGGTAAATGCTCGAGCTGTAGCGATAGCCTGCTTCCCGCAGGACATCCAGCGCCCAGAGGTTGCGCGACCCGATCGAGAAGCTGGGCGCGCGATAACCGATGACCGCCTGGCCCCCGATGTCTTCCAGCAGTTTCTTGCTGCGGGTGATGTCGTCCTGAAACTCGTCCGGACTTTGATCCGTCACGCGTTGATGATTGTGGCCGTGGCTTGCCAGCTCGTGGCCGTTGTCCACGATGAGGCGCACCATGAGTGGGTAGCGCTCTGCAATCCAGCCGAGGGTGAAAAATGTCGCTTTGACCCCTTTTTCATCCAGCAGGGTCAGGATACGGTCGATGTTACCCTCCACCCGACATGACAGGGATGGCCAGCTATCCCTCGGGATGTGGGCGGCGAAGGCCGAGACCTGGAAATAATCCTCCACGTCTATGGTCATCGCGTTGCATATCGGAATGCGAGTGGTTTGTTCCTTGTCTGCGGGTGTCGTCATGATAGTCAACTCCGCAAGTCATCTTCCGGCTATTCCGAAATATTTGCGGCAGAGCATGCCGCGACCCGGTCATACCGGATTCGGCTTGCCGGTTCACGGCCGATTCCGGTGCGATATGCCTCCGCATTACCTCCGGCGCACGAAGGTATGTGCGGAGGCGATTGTGCGGAAGCCGATATCGCGGAAAACATTAGTTCGGTTCCTTGTGTTCGAGGTTTTTCACGCTGGGCAGGGAGAGGATCTTCTTGAGCAGCCCCAGCACGGAAATGACGGACCGCTCCATCTTGGCGAGCCTCTTCTCGATGATCTCCAATGCTTCAGTCGGGTTTGCTGGCGGTGCGGCCTGTCCATGAGGGGATGCGTGGGTGTTTCTGGACTCCGTTTTCGCCGTAGGCAGCACAAATTCCTGCCCGATGTCGCGAATGACCTCGGCGACCTCTTCGCTGCCGAACGCGCAGATTTCCTCCAGGTAGCCCATCAGGAAAAGCCGGTCGCACAGGGTATTGATCTTGCGCGGAATCCCCCCCGTGTATTCGTAGATGGCGGCATAGGCATCATCATTCAGCGATGGGTTGCCGTTCCAGCCTACGGTGAGCAGCCGGTGCTCGATATAGGCCTGCGTTTCCGCGGCATCCATCGGGCCCAGGTGGTAGGTGGCGATCACGCGTTGCAGCAATTGCTGCATGTCGCCGCTGAGCAGCGTTTGGCGGAATTCGGGCTGCCCGAGCAGGAAAATCTGCAGCAAGGAGTTGTCGGCGGTCTGGAAATTGGAAAGCATGCGCAATTCCTCGACCGTGCGGGGCGATAGGTTCTGCGCTTCGTCCACGACCAGGAGTACGCGCTTCCCCTGGCGGTCGCATTGCAGCAGGAATTGCTCCAGCTTGGTCAGCAGGGCCGCCTTGCTGAGATCCTCAAAGGGAAGCCCGAAACTGGAGACGACCATGCGCAATGTGTCTTCGGAATCGATATGCGTGTTGACGATTTGCGCCGCAATGATTTTTTCGGATTCCAGCTTGCGGAAAAGATTGCGCACCAGGGTGGTTTTGCCCGCCCCGACTTCACCCGTGATGACGATGAATCCTTCGCGCTGCCCCAGCCCGTATTCCAGATAAGACATCGCCCGCTTGTGCCCTTTGCTGCCGAAGAAAAAATTCGGATCGGGCTTTAACTGGAAGGGTTTGGCACGGAGGCCATAATAGGATTCGTACATGACTGTTCGCTAGAAGGTGATGTGTACCGAAGCCGTCACCGCGTTTTCGTTGTACTCGGAGCTGTCCTGCGTGGACTCGAGGTCCTTGCGCCTGAACTCCAGGGCGCCCCGGACATTGGACAGAAGCTCCTTGGTGATGCCCAGTCTTAGTGTCTTTTCCTTGTCTTCCCGGTCGGAGCTGAGAGCCTTGGTTTTGATCAGCGATATGCCCAGGTTGGCGCTGGTGCGCGGCCCGAGTTCCCGAATCCATCGCGCCTGGATGCCCCGTTGCTTGATGTTGTCATCGGCTGAAAAATCGCTTACGCCGAGCAAGGCGCTGTCCGCGGATTGCGCCGTTTGCGCCTCGCGCCGGGTGTCGAACAGGCTGATCACGCCGGTGTTTCTCGCGCCGGTCACGGTCACCGATGCCTGGAAGCGTTTTTGCAGGAAAAATCGGTTGGTCAGGAAATTCACCGAATCCGCCAGGGACTCGGGCAGCCCGTTTTCGCTGATGAACGCGGCGATTACCTGTTGCCGCACGATGGGGTCGGGAATGGCCGAAGTCCAGAGCTGATCCAGCAGTGCGGCGGTATCTATCGTGGCAGGAAGCAGGAACTGGTCGCGGGTAGTCGTGACGTCTTCACTGTAGCTCACGTTGAAGGCGGTGCGGCGCGAGCGGTGGCTTGCCTTCAGGGAATACGAATCGCCGTAATAGCGTTTGCCCGCTAATGCTTCAACGCTGGTCCTGCGGGAAGGCGTCCAGTCGAAACCGGCTTTCCAGAAGGAGCCGCCCGAGTCGCCGGTGATGGAAAGGTAATCTTGTTTTTCGTAACCCGCATTTGCGAGCAAGCTGAGTTTACGCGAGAGGCGGTAGCGAAGATCTCCGCCATAGGTCATCTGATCAACCTGCTGGCCGCTATCGAAATCGATGCGTTGCTTGTTGTAATTCAAGCCCCAGCCCAGGGTCTGGAAGTCATCGCCGCTGTTCAGGCGCAATAATATACGGTCCGATTTACTGTCCGATAGTCCGGTCGATATCGAGGAACCGCTGCCCGACGTGCTGACCGAGTCATGGGTGTAGCGCACCTCGGCATCGGCGAAGTCCTTGAAGTGGTGGAGCAGGTAAGGGCTGAAACTGTAGGTCTCGACGTTGGTGCGGTTGTTTGTGATGTTGGTGTTGTCTTCGCTCTGTGCGCCAAAAGACGATGTGCTGCGCTGGCTTATCGAGGCCCGGGCGTCGAAAAACACATGCTCCGGCAGCACTTCCGCATTGGCGTTGGCATTCAATTGGTGATTCGTTGCGTTTCTGTCGCTTTCTTTTGCGTAGAAAAGATTCTGCATGACATAACGGGTGTTGAACCTCAGGTGCGGCCCCAGGCCAACGATGGAGATGCCCGGATTGACTTGGGTAATGAAATCGCTCTCCTCGTTGGTTTCCGACAGGCGCACGTTGTCGGTGTAGGTTTCCTTCAACTGCACGGTGGGGGTGAATTCCCACTCGACTGCATGTGCCTGAAGCGATAGCAGCAGCATGGCTGCCGAGGATGATCCGATGACGGGATACAAGCCTTTGTGAAACAAATTGTTTTTAGAAGTTTTAGTTGTAGTAATAGCCATAAAAATCCCCACCAGGAAACGGTCGGGCCTTGTTGTAGATGAAGTTGACGGTATCGCAAGACTCGATTTGCCTGAGGGCTTCCATGACGGCTTTCTGCGGTGTGGTCTCCGCTTCTACCACCATCACGATTTGCCCCATCTGACTGGCCAATGCTTGCGCTTCACTGGTCAGCAATAACGGCGGGGCATCGAATATGACAATCCGGTCGGGATAGCGCTGGGCGATTTCCTTGAGCAGGTCGCTCATCGCATGGCTGCCCAATAGCTCGGTTGCGCGCTTGTGCTTGCTGCCGGCGGGCAGGATGGCCAGCTTCTCGACATTGGTACGGATCAGCACGTCAGCCAGGTCGAGCTTGTCTTCGAGGAGTACGTCGAGCAAGCCGGGGCTGGGCTCCAGTCCGAGATATTCCAGCACGGAAGGTCGGGCGACATCGGCGTCGACCAGAAGCACCGTATGATCCAGTTCCATCGCGATGCTCATCGCCAGGTTGGTCGCGCAAAAGGTTTTTCCTTCTTCGGCAAGGGCGCTGGTGACCATGATCAGGTTGTGATTGTTGGACTTGTCGGTCCCGTTGTGAAAGGAGTTGGCCAGCAATGGCCGCTTGATCAGGCGGAATGCCTCGGCGATTGGCGTTCTGTCGCTGTCCGGCGTGATCATGCCCGCCAGCCGTAATTTTTCGAGGTTGATCGTCCCCTGCTTTTGCGTCCGCTCCTGCATCGAGGGCGATGGACTGGTCCCGATTCCGCCTTTTTCCATCCTGTCGGCAGTGGTTGGATGGGGGTGCGGGGAGCCTTCCGGCAATATTTCCTCGAAGGAAGGGTCCATTCTTGCTACGACATGGTTCAGCCGTTTGCTCGCTGCCTTCTCGATAATGCCCGGATTGTCGTCCAATGCGGGTTCCACGTGATCTTCCGAGGGAAGATTCCCCGCCTTGCCCATTTTGGCAAGTTTTCCTGCTGCCTTTTCTATGATGCTCATACTACCTCCGGTGGTATGCATGCTCTTGTGGTCAGCGTGCCATTCTGGCTCGGGCATGACTCAAATCCAACTGTTTTTCGACGTGTCTCAGTGTCCTGAAAACAAAACTCAACTCACTACCATGCTGGGGGCCATTGTCGCCATCAATGTGCCGTACAAGCCCAGCAACACCAGCAAAGACAGGCAGAAGGCAAAGAGTTTTCTTCTGCGCTTGACGATTTCCGGCCCGGTCCACATCATCGCTACCGTTCCCAGGATGGGGCGGCCGGTGACTTCGCGCAGGCTGCTCTGGCTGTGGAAGGTGGGGTTGATCTGGCTCATCATGAATGCCACCCCGATACCGCTCGCCAACGCCACCACCAACACCAGGGAGTAAAGCAATCCCCGGTTGGGGCCTGTCGGCATTTGGGGGTCGGTGGGCGGATCGATAATCCTGAATGTCATCAGCTCGGTCGTGGCTCGCATATCCCCGGACATTTTGGCGGCTTCGCGGCGTTCGAGCAGTTTTTCGTAATTGGACTTATTGACCTCATAGTCTCGGTTGAGTTGGGCCAGCGCCGCTTCCACTTCGGGTACGGCGTTGCTCATGGACCTGATCTGGTTGAAGCGGGCGGTGAATTCCTCTACCCGGGCGCGCATCGAGGCGACCCTGGCCTCCGCTTCGGCTAAAGCGACATTCAGCTGTTGCAGCATCGGGCTATAGTTTTTACCGGGGTCGCCGCTTTGCTGGATCTGCTTGGCTTCCTCACGCTCGCGCGCTTCGATGATCTTGATCTCTTCCTTTTTGCGATCTTCCAGCTGCTTGATCAGACGCTTGGCCGCAACGATATCCGGGTGCTGCTCGGTATATTGCAAAAGCAGCGCATCCAGATGCTTGTTCAAGGATTGGATGCGCTCGTCGATTTCCGGGGTGGCCGCCGTGCTGGCGACAGGGGCGTCTTCGACGATGATGTCGGGCTCGTTGCCGGCAATCTGGTTCTTGAGGGCGTCGCGCGCCTGCTCGGCTTCCTTCAGTTCCAGTCTTGCCTGGTTGAGATTGTCGGAAACTTCCGCCAGCTGCGTAGCGAAGTCCCTGTTGTTACGAGGCATGATGCCCATGTTTTTTTGCTTGAACGTCTTGAGGGCGGTTTCGGCGGTGAGCAGTTTTTCTTCGTATTCCTTGATCTGGTCGTCGATAAAACGAATGGCCGACGTCGTGTTCTGCTTGTTGTCGCGGAGGCTGCCTTCGACAAAGATGGTCAACAGGGATTGCACGACGCCCTTGGCAATCCTCCGGTCTTCATTGGCGTACGAAATGGTAAAAAGATTGTCGCGCCCGGTTGCCTCGATTTCGATGTCGTCGATCAGGTTCGTGACGAGCTGGTCGTATTCCTGTGGCGTCCTGGTTTTGAGATCAAGATCGACCATCCGTATGACTCTTTCCACGTTGGGGCGGCTGATCAAGGTGCGGCTCATGATGGTGACTTGCTGCTCGACGTTGGGCGGTTGCGCCATGCCCGCAAGCAGCGGCTTCAGGACGCTCTCGGTATCCACGTAGATTCTTGCGGACGACTCGTAATTGTCAGGCAGTTCATGGACGACCAGCCAACCGATAACGGCAACGAACCAGATCGCCACGACACCGTACCAACGATATTTCCATGTCCCTTTTACATAGGGTACCAAGTGTGTAGTCAGATCCTCCATTCGGTCACTCTCTCCTCAATCAAGGATCGCCATGGGCGTCGAGTCGCATCAAGTCCAGGATTTTTCATCCCTGGTTCGGAAACGAAAATTAACCTGTCATGATCATGAATCCATTACGAAAATCTAGAAATAACTTTCCGGTATGACCAGAATATCGCCGGGGCGCATCACTACATTGGCGGAGATGTCGCCGTCCCTGAGCAGGTCTTCCAGGCGGACGCCAAACTGATTCTGGCTGCCGTCGACGCTGCGAATCACGCTGGCGCGATTGCCGTCGGCGAAGTCGGTAATGCCGCCCACGGCAATCATGACATCCATCACCGTCATGTTTTCGCGGTATGGGAGCGCTTGCGGTTTGGCGGCTTCGCCGATGACGCGAATCTGCTCGCTGTAGGGCCCGACAAAGTTGGTTACGATCACCGTGACGATCGGGTCCTGAATGTACTTGGCAAGCGCTTTTTCGATATCGCGAGCCAACTGGGATGCCGATTTTCCGCTCGCTGGCAGGTCTTCCACCAGCGGGGTGGTGATCTTGCCGTCCGGACGAACCGGAACGGACATGGAAACCTCGGGGTTGCGCCAGACCATGATGCTCACGCTGTCACCCGGTCCGACCAGGTAGTCATGCGGGGCAATTTGGCCTTCTTCGGTGGAGAGGGGCGGATGTCTTTTACTGGCACAACCGTTGAGAGTCAGGAGGGAAAATACGATAGCAAAGCAGGCCAGCCATCTTGGGGTGTATTGTTGTGTATTCATTTGGATCACCTCTTTCGCTGTGGAAGAGCGGCAACGCCGGAACAAGTCGAAATCGCTGTGCGAATATCTAAAAACGAATACTTACCTTACCTCTAAAGCGCATTGCTGTTTCATATCGGTGTGTAAGAATTATTTTACACACGGGTAAGAATTTATCTAGCTAAATCTTATAAATCAATGCTGATCAATAGCTAAGCCATTTTTTCAGGATGAGTTTAGCAGAACATAAGCATATACTTTTTTCATGGCTAAGACTCGTAAAGTCTTCCTTGATCAGCCGGTTATTGAATGAATCATTGAAATTGCATCGTCAGGCTCAAGGAAGTGGAATTCTTAGGAGGTCTCTCATGGATAATCCGCTCATCAAGCTTCAAGACCTGTCCAACTTTCTTGAACAGGGCACTCTCAATGATAATCTCCTGCAATTGGCCGAAAAAGCGGCGAAAGCGCTCGCTGCCGAAAAGTGTTCCATCATGCTGTTGAAAGACGGCGAATCCGATGATCTCAGGATGCGGGTTTGCGCTAGCTATGGGGCATTGCCTGACGCGGCCTATACCGAGTCGATAGGGAAGGGCGAAGGGATTGCGGGGCGGGTCATTGCCACCGGCCGATCGATACTCATCGAGGACATCAGCAAATCGGAACTCGCCTCCAGGGCGCGGCGCACGGACGACCCGCGAAAAAGCCTTGTTTCATCGCCAATTTCCATCAACCGGCGCATCGTCGGCGTGGTTAACGTGAGCGGCCACACTCGTGGGGATGCCTTCACCGAAGCCGATCTGAATCTGCTTGAAGTGATTGCTCTTTTCATCGGCAAATCCATTCAGGTGATTCAATTGCAAAATATCCTGAATTCACGGTTTGCGCAGCTGGCCCTGCTTCACGAAGCGGAAAAAAGCATGGAGCCCCTGGGCGCCGGCGCCGCGATGCAAAACCCCGACCAGGTGGCGAAAATCCTCGCGAAATCCTTTTACAAGGAAATGACCCGGGCAGGCCTGGGCTCCAGCCAGATCATCAATGCCGCCTCCGAAATCATTTCCCAACTGAGCGGCAGTTTGCAGCGGCACAACAAGCGCCTCGCACGGGGTATGCCGGAAATTTCGGGAGAAGACTCTTAGCAGAAAATGCTGGTCGGTTTCATGTGTCGGATTGTTTTACACTCGCTGGCGATAAATATGCCGGCAGGCGCTCGTTAGCTGTTTTCACCCTGGCAGGGGGCGACCTTTTCCCGGCCGGGCAAGGGAAATCGGGCTCCCGGGCGATTCCAGCCATTTCGAATCCATCCGCAAAAAACACTGGTGCGTTATTTGCTTCTTTTGAGGTAAGCATCCAATAGTGGCGGAAGTATGGCCTATTCGAAAAAATCATTGCTTGCGCTCGCGGTTTGGGCCTCGATCATTGCGAGTGCCGGGGCGGACGATATACTTGCCGAGAGTTCGCCGCCCTCACTCGCGAATGTGGAGAGTCCTGAGGCTCAGGTGGCTTTGGCTGTCAGGTACGAACACGCCGAGGGCGTGCCTCGGGATTACGTCAAGGCGGCTGAGTTGTACTGCCGCGCTGCCCGCTCGGGCAATGCGAATGCGCAATTTTCCCTGGGTTGGATGTATGCCAATGGGCGCGGTGTTCCCCGTGACGATAGCGTGGCTGCGCAGCTGATTGCCATGGCTGGCGAACAGGGACACGCGCATGCAAAGGAGACTCTGCGATACATCCATGCATCAACCCCGGCGCCATTGCCCTCATGTCTGTTGCCCGACCCTGAGCCCGTGGTGGAAGGCAATGACGAGGAGGAAGGCCGCCAGTATGCAAGGGCGGGGCATCTGCGAGTTGTTGTTGAGGAAACGTTCTTTCAGCGGGGGCCGATTTTCGATCTGGTGTACAAGCTGGCTTCCGATTACGAAGTCGATCCCAAGCTGGTTCTGGCCGTCATTACCGTAGAGTCGGGCTTCAACGTGCATGCAAAATCACCCAAGAACGCGCAAGGCCTGATGCAGCTCATTCCCGAAACCGCGCAGCGCTTCCGTGTCAAAAACGCATTCGATCCGACAGATAACATCAAGGGCGGGCTGGCCTATCTGCAATGGTTGCTGGCTTACTTCAAAGGAGATGTGCCTTTGGTATTGGCGGCCTACAACGCGGGTGAGCGGACGGTGGAAAAGTATCGCGGCATCCCTCCGTATCCTGAAACCAGAAGTTATGTACAAAAAATTACCAGCATGTACCGAAGCCCCACCCACCCTTACAAAGCCGATCTGGTGAAAGAGGCGACGTTTTTGTCCGCGCCGGCGAACAAGACAAGAAAATAAGCGGCGGTAAACGTTGCATCGTTGTAAAAATTCCCGACACTTCCTTTTTTAGCCCTTAAACCGCCATCAGCCGATGACGAGTCCTCAGCCTGCTCCAGAGCACGATCAACGCCGGGAGCAGGAGCAATTCCAGCAGTTGTCCGGCGAGCAGGCCGCTGGAGGCGAGCAAGCCGAAATGCGAGGTGGGCTGGAAGCGTGAGATTGCCAGCAACAGGAACTGGGCCACCAGCAGCAGCGAGATGGCGACCACGGCGCGGCCCGAGGCCTCGAAACTGCGCGCCAGCGAAAAGACGACGCCAAAACCTTTGTGGCGTCGCTCCAGATAGTTGTGAAAAAAGTGGATGGTGTCGTCCACGGTGATGCCCAGCACGACACTGGCGATCAGTACCGTAGCCATGTCGAGGTAAATGCCGGCAGTGCCCATGATCACGAAGATAAAGGCGAGCGGAGCCAGATTGGGCAACATGCTGATGACGGCCGCAGGCACGGAGCGCCACAGTATCAGCATGATCAGGAAAATCTGGCCGAATGCTCCCAGGAAACTGTGTAGCTGGCCGACGACCAGCAGGTCTTCCTGGTCCGAGAACAGGCGTCCGGCGCCGCCGATTTGCCAAGTGAGGCCGGGCGCATTCACTTTGGCAAGATGAGCCTCGATTTTTTCGATGACGGACTGGATGGCATTGGCGCCATGCACGTTCACATTGAGCAGGATGCGGGTGCGCTGGTATTCGTTGTTGACAAGTTCCTGCAAGTCGCGGCCGTCATAAATGAGCAGCAACTGGCTGAGCAGCTTGTTGTCATGCGGGAGGGCGCGCGATGCGGGATCCTCGCCGTTGAACGCCCAGTCCATTTCCTCGACGATATCCATCATCGATACCGTGCGGTCGACTTCCGGCAGGGTTTCAACCCAGGTCTGCACGGACTTGAGCCGGGCCAGCCGGGCGGCATCCTTGAAGGCATCGCGGCCGGGGCCATCGACGACGATCTCCAGCGCGGTGACGCCCGCCAGCCTGTCCTCGATCAGGCGGGTGGATTGCGTAAGGGGATGGGAGGAGCTGAAGAACTTCAGCAGGTCGGACTCGGCCTGCACCTTGAGGATTTGCGGCGCAGTCAGGGCCGCCAGCAGGGCAATCGTGGCCGCTACCCAGCCGGCATGGCGCATGCTGAAACTGGCGAGGCCATAGGAAACGCGTTTGGTCCACGAAAAACCGCCGCTTCTTTTCGGCCAGTAGCCGCTATCCCACTTCACCAGCAAAGGCGGCATCAGGTAGATCAATACCAGATAAATCATCAAGGTGCCGAAGGCGCCGACGATGCCGAACACCTGGATCGGCGGAATGGGCACCAGCACCAGGCTGATCATGCCGGCGGCAGTGCTCAGCATATTGAACAGAGCCGGCTTGTGTATGAGCTGCACCGCAAAGATGACGCGCTTGGGTCTGCGGAAGCCGGCATTGCGCATGCGCAGCAACGCCGAATACAGATGCAGGATATTGGCCGCGGTATAGGCGAACAGCAAGGTGGGCGCCATGGCTGTAACCAGTGTGTAAGGCCTGCCCATGGCGGCGATCAGCGCCACGCAGCTGATCACGACCGTACTCATCGCCACGGCACCGATGACGACGGGCGGCGTGCGCCCCACGACCCAGCGCAGCAACAGCAGGCCCATGATGACGACCAGCGGGGTGAACAAGGCGCTGTCCTGCAGCATGGAGCGCATTTCGGCCGCGTCCAGCGCCACCGGGCCGGCGACGGCGACCAGTTTCTTTTCCAGTTTTTCCGTTTTTACCGCCGCGTGCAGGGCGGATTCGATGGCCGCACGCTGGCGGCTTTCTCCCAGTTTCTTTGCGCGCACCACGATCGCCAGGGCCGAGCCGTCCTTCGCGGCCAGCGAACCGGGCGCGAAGCGATCCTGCAGCACCCGGTTCCTGCGTTCCTGCGCAGTCGTGTCATCCAGACTTTCCGGATCGATCAGACGCTCGACGGTGAACCCGTCCTCGCTGCCCCCGATATGGTCGGCGTTGGTGACGGCAAATACCCGGTCCACGTCCGGCTGTTGTTCCAGGCGTTGGCTGATGCGGTCGAGTGCGGCAAGGAATTCCTTCGAATACAGATCATCCCCGGCAAACAGGCCGATGAGCACTTCATCATTGGGAAACTCCGTGCGCAGTTGCCGATCCAGGACGACGGCAGGGGAGTTCTTGGGGAAATACAGCTCGGGTGCGTTATTCACCTCCAGGCGCAACAGAAAAGCGCCGGCCACCAGGTGAATCGCCACGATCAGGCCGATAGCCGTGCGCAGGCCGAGCAGCCTGGGTTGCATCAGGTGTCGGAGCAAGGCCCGCGCGGTGCGTTTCGGCATCTGGGACAGCCTTCGGTAAAATCCCGACCCGCCGGGCAGGCTAGAACTTAGCCTGCCAGCCCAGCAGGATCAGATCCCCATCTTCGTAATAACCACCCAAGGTTTTTTCGGAGCCGCTGAACACGTGCGCTGCCAGGAAGAACTCATGCTGGTCGATGCCGATGTAGGCAATCTTGGGGGTGAGATAAAAATCCTGGTCGTTTATGCCGGCGATAAAGCGCAGGTTGGCACGCCAGCGCCCTTGGGCAAAAGGGTGCTCGATCTCGCCGGTCAGGTTGTAGATATTGTCCCGCTCCAGCAGCGGCGTGTCGGTGAAAGTCTTGTGCCCGGTCACTTGCAAGGTGACCCGGGTGTCGCCGTCGCCGGGGAAGAACTCGGTGCCGACCACCAGATCGAAGGCCGGCTCCGTGCGGTATTGGAAGGTGCGGGTGGTCACCGGCTGATCGCTGCTCCAGGCGGCTTCCATGCGCCAGGTGGCGCCCCATTTCTGCGCCTCCAACTCGCCGCCCACCACCCAGCTATAGGGATGGATCGCTTCCAGCAAGCCCGGTGCCACGGCCCGATAATAAGGCTGCGACTGACGGACGCGTTGCAGGTTGACGCCGTAATCGACTCCGCCGCCGGAACGCGTAATGCGGAGGCCGCCGCCACCGCTGCCGTGCTCGTCTTCGCGCACGCGCGCGCCGATGATTGCTGGCATGTCGCCTATGCCCAGGAGGCGGCCATTGACCGTGTCCACCGGGCTCCAGAAGCTTTCCCTGTCGGGCAGTACGGCGGCATCGAATACCGGCAGCCATACCGCATCGATCTTGAAATCGCCGGCGAACTGTTCCAGCCGCACGGCCGGGACGGCGCGGCGGCGTTCGGGGAGTTTGTCGAGAACGATGCGCGAGAGGTCGGCGCGGCTCATGCGGTCTATCGGCGAGATTTCGTCTGTACGACCCCACAGCACATTCTGCGTGCCTACTGTGATGCGGGTGTCCTCGCCGCGCCAGCGCAGGTAGTTTTCCGTGTAGTCCAGCTTGTCCTTGTAGAAATCCTGCGAGCCGGATTGGGAATACGCGTCGAAGCGGGCGCCCAGTGCGAACTCCCACGCTCCGGATTGCCCCTTGGCGCTGACAGCGCCGTGGGCGAAAGCGTCAGTGGAGGGGGCGGCGCCATCGATAAAAGGGCCGAATTCAACCCGGATATCGTCGACCTTGAGCTTGATGCCGGCCTTGTCGGCTTTGCGCGAGGCTTTCTTTTTCCTTTTGGGTACACTCGCCTTTTCTTCCGGCAATGACTCAACCGCCTCCTGGGACTGTTCGGCTGGGGGAGGCTCGTCCAGCACCTCGTCATCCGCAGCATTGCTCGCCGTCGCCACGCCAAACGTCAGGAATATCCCCGCCAATCCGCTCGCCATTACCGCTCGACAGTGAGTCATGTTTCTCCCCCCTTTTATCGCATCGTCGCGAAATCTGTTGAAACTAAATCACGGACGGTAGTCTTCCTCCGCGCTTTCGTCTTCCAGTACCTGGTTGGTAAACAGACGCGCCGGTAACCCCCGGTCATACTGCGTACGTTCCAGCGTCAGCCGTGTCTGGTGACCATTGCTCAGCGTGGTCAAGGTGCTGTCCATGACCGTCCAGTAACCTTGAACCTTTTCCCGCTTGACGACCAGCAGGCGTTTGCTGGGCTGGTCCTGGCGTTTTTCGTAGAAATCGACGCGCATTGGCAGCAGGGTGAGCGGGTCGATCCAGCTGATGCGTTTGGTGTAGACCGAGTTGCCGGGTTCGGTCGGGATGCTTTCCAGCATGTCGCAGGCGATGCCGGCCAGTTCTTCCTGGCCAATGAGGCGGTGATGGTCCTTGTTGACCTGGCGGTCGCGCAAGTCTTCGTAGTAGTAGTCCGAATTGACGAAGCGGCCGCCCTTGCGATTGGAGTCGATGCGGCGTGTGCGTTCGAGGGCAGGCAAGTAGATCCACTGGTCGGAGTCGCCGCTGGCGTGGTCCAGCGTCAAGAGGCCGGTCCCCTCGATGTCGGCCGGGTCGGTAAAGCGAATCAGGGTGGAGACTTCGTCCGCCTTCTGGTCCAGTCGGTAGAGCAGCATTTTGCGGACGCGCGGGTTGCGGTTTTTTTCCGTCAGCGTCATGGTCATTGCGAAAGCGGCATCCTTGCCGTCCGGGCGATCGTAAACGCGCTGGGCCAATTCGACACCTGCGGCGTCGGCCCAAGCCTGGCCTGCCAGCAGCAGGCTGGCGGATATTGCCAGGGCATAACGCAGTATTGACTGGCCGATGGTCATCGGCCTGGAGTGAATTGCCATTACCATCATTCCCTCACGTTGGCGTAACGGTTGATTTTTCGGCAAGTTTTACTGTACATGAAAGCATGGGACATTGAAATGCGCATTCTTTCGGATGAGTTTGAGACAAGGGTATGACTCTCGAAATGAAATAAGTTCTTCAAAAAAAAGGGTGCCTTTTGGGCACCCTTGAATTCGATTTTAGTGCTGCCGTTGTGCTTGATGTTGTGCCCTTTTAGTTTATGAATGGGTACGACGACGAGCGATTGCACCGAGGGAGATCAGGCCCAAAGCCAGCAGAGCCAGGCTACCCGGTTCCGGCACGAACGGTACGATTGCAGTGCCAATGAAGATTTGCTCATAGCCGTTGTTCAGCGCAGAACCCCAGCCGTTGTAGACGCCGCAATCCATCCAGTTAGGCTCTTGAGTCGTGCCATAGTCGAATCCGGGCGGAGGTTCGTTGCCGCTGGCAAGATCTACATTCACCGCGTCGCAGCCAAGACGGACATCTGCGTGCAACGTGTAATTCGTCAGATCCGCGCCCGACGCGAACAGGCTTTCAAGCAGCGCATTCAGTTCAGGGAACAGTATTGCATAGGCCGCATGGTCCGCACCAAGGTTATGGTTGATGGCGGCAGAAATGGTATCGCCACCCACATCAGCCGGATCGGAGCCGCATGGCACGGGGACTGGTACCGGGAGTACGCCGCCGGTTGCCACACAAAGCTGGCCGCCGGAGAGCACGAAGTCGGTTGCGCCGTTGCCGTCGAAACTGGAAGGATCGCCAGCACCGGAACCCGCTGCGGTATAGGTTGTCACGTCACCCAGGAAGACGCCACCACCACCTTGGGAGACCAGGTTGTAGGCGCCATCCATGTTGGTGAACTCGAAGGTCGAACCGGCTACGACGTTGTTCGAGCCATCGGTAATCCAGACACGCGACCAGGCGGCGAGGCTTTGCAGAGAGGTCCCTCCGGAATTCACCTGATTGTTATTGAAAAATACCACCATCTGCTCACCGTCCAGGAAGGTTTGCAGCGCTGCCAGCGAGGTATCCCACGTGGTATCGACATTGTTGGCGACAGTGCCTTCCGTGCCCCGATAAGTTACCAGGTTGGGGTAGAAGAAAGGTACGCTTGAGTCACCATCATTCGGGCCAGAGGGCGTGGAGTAGGCATTGTCCATGCCATCGAAGTTGGTGGTAATCGGCTGGCCTTCAGAGCCGGTGCCGAGTACGGTCAGACTCGAGATTTGCCCAGGCGTCGAATCGATGGCATAGGGACCAGTGTTGGTCTGGAAGCCGAACTGGTAATTGGCAATCGGTAATGAGTACGACTGCGCATCCCCATATTGAACATAGCCCAACCCCGTCAGATCAATATCTGCCGCGCTGGCGCTGACTGATGCCCCTGCTAGCAGCGCGGCGATAATTAGTTTGGTTTTCATCTCACACCTCCAATTTTTTGCATTGGAAACAATTTCAATCATATATAAGCATAGAGTGAGCCAGATTTTTAATTATTAATAATCAACAAGTTACAATATTATTTACGCCAGGGCTTGGGGGGGTGTAAATTTTCCCGACAATCAACGAGCGCCCCTGAAGGTTGGCTGAAATACGCCTTCGGACTGGACTCTCTCTTTCAACAAAACAGTAAAAAAATAAAGCCCCATGTTCCCATGGGGCTTCAATGTGTTTCTGATATCTGTAGCCCTTTCTCGTTTTACTCCTATGTACGACGACGGCTGGAGAAAGCCAGGCCCAGCAGGCCGATACCCAGCAATGCGATGGAAGCGGGTTCAGGAACTGCCTGGAAGAAGCCATTGCCGGAGCCATCCACTTCAGCCACAAAGGATTCCTCGGTGTTTGCGCCCGTAATGGTCGTGGTATTCCCCGCGTAGTTCAACCGGATATAGAAGGGGTTGGGGTCGAAGAAGTAGGTTTCACCGAATGGGGTGAGTGCGACTGACATCACCGCCTCGAAGTCGCCATTGGCCAAGCCGTCGAAAATATGGGCGACGCCTTCACCCGGAACCAGGCTCGCGGTTCCCAGCAGCGTATCGCCGATGCCGTCCTGGTCATCATCGATGTACAGATTCATCAGAAAGGTATCAAACAGCGCGGTAATGTTGACGCCGGTGATGCCTGCAGTGCCCGATGCGGTGAAATCACCGACGATTCCATAGCCGCCAAGTGCTTCAAGTGAGTTAATGAACCCAGACTGCGTGTCGATCCCGTCCTTGAACGAGGACAGTTCAAAAGTTCCGGCTTCTGTGAAAGTGTCACCGATAAAGTCAAACGCACCGTCAATTGTCTGGTTGATGGTGGCTTCATAAGAGAAATCGAAGGAGTCGGCAACAATCACGTTGTCAAAGGGTACGCCGTCCACTACGCCTTCCTGAATGCTGAAATCACCGCCAGTACCGACGGCGAAGGCTGGTGCTGCCACACCCAGCATGCCGGCAATGGAGGCTGCTACCAGAGTTCTTTTCATGTGCTTAAACATTTTGTGACCTCTCTCAATGGTTATTAATAACAGAGCTTGTCTGACGGACATGAAGCAAGAGAGATGCCACATATAAAAATCAATTAATAATCAATGAGTTTAATGTAGTTAATATACCCGTCACGAATGGCGTCAAGAAAACAGCATCGTCATGTAAATTAATTCGACAGCTTCATTCTGGCCGGCTCATTCATTACTGATCCTTCTCGGAAACCATCAATTCCGCCACGCCCTTGCGGGTTGATCTCGCCCACGGCATGGGCTTCACCCCGATGCGGCCCATGAAGAACAGGCGTTCGACTTTCGATGCGCCCACGATGGCCTCCAGCCTTGTATTCAAGCGGCCTGTCTCCTTGAGCGCGGCTTCTGTAACGGTGTAAGCCAGGCCTCGGCGGTGGTAGCGCGTAAAGATGACTGGCGTCATTTCGGGCTGGATAAGCCAGCCCAGTTGGGTGGCCGTCAACCAGAAGCGCTGGAGCGCGCGGCCGGCGGCGATATAGTCGTCCACGGAGACGAGAGGGGCGGGGGCAGACAAGGCAAAGTGGGCGCCGCAGCGCAAGCCGGGGAGCAGATCCAGTTGGAGCCTGGGCGGCAAATGCCCTAAAAGATAGGTGTTAAAAAATCCGACACGTTCCCAGCTGCCCATGACCCAATGCATGAAGCGGGCGGTCAGCGGATCAACGCCGACGGCCTGCTCGGGAATCCTGTCCGGGCTGAATTGCGCACCCCACTCGATGACCGATTTATGGACCGGATACGCCTCGGGGATGGTGAGGCGTATCTTGGCGTTGTCGAACATGAAGCGGGCCAGTCGCCAGCGCTGGGCGAGCCCTTCAAACCAGGCCACGGAATAGCCTTCGGGCAAGGACCTCGCGAGCGCTCTTTTTTGTTCATTACTTAACGGGCGGGTGGACATCGGGCGACGCTGGACGACGCGCTTCTCGATATAAAGGGCCAACGGGTCGGGCGCCAGGTGGACGTGCGGCTGCAAGCGCACATCGAATAATAAGTGGGTTTCCGCCGTATCCGCCCTGCGCTGAATGGTGGCGGTGCGCCCTACCGTACTGGCAGCGATGGACATGGTTTCGAGCAGGGCGCCGACGGCCAGCTGGCTGGCGTGGCCGTCCAGGTCGTAGACGACGTGGTCGCGCGTGTCGAAGCCGTGTACCAGGATGTGCTCGTTGCCGAGAATCTCGAATTGCCACGGCTGGGTGTTGTCGCCGCTGGGCGCCCAGCGGGCCAGGTCGAGTATGCGTTGGATATGTTGCGGCGCGCTCATTTCAGATTCCGAGTTGATGACGGGCAACGGCAATGGCCAGTGTGTTCAGGGGGTTGCGATTGCCGCCCGGACGCCAGGTATGCGCCAGTTTGTTGCGATAGCTGTCGAACTGGATGCCATGAGGCGCCGCCCACACCTTGCCGCGGCCGAGCAGGATTTTGAGTGCTTCGCTGGCCGCGACGCCGGCGCAGAGCTGGCAGGCCATGATGGTGGATGGTCCCTTGCGCGCCTTGAGGTCGACCCGGGTCTTGTCCGCCAGGTAATGGCGATGCAACAGCGCAGGCGCGAGCCCGACCAGGAAGCGCACGGCCTTTTCAAGCTCGGGGCGACCGGCGAGTTGGAAGTATTCTTCGAACGTCATGCCGCCTGGCAAGAAGTTGAGCAGCGCTGCGCCCATGCCAAGCGGGGCGACGGTGACTGCCGGGATGCCGTATTGGGCGCAATAAGCGAATACGCGTTCGCGCGCCTCGAAGGCAAAAAAGTCGAGCCCGTCGACATAGATATCCACATCCTTGAAGAATGCCTGCAGATTGTCCTCGTTGACCCCGTGCGGATAGATGCCCAGCGCGGCCTCTGGATTGATTTCACGTGCCATTTCCGCCAGTACCTCGACCTTGGGACGATCCAGGGTAGACATGCCCGCCCCTGCCTGCCGGTTGAAGTTGGCGAGCTCAAAGGTATCCAGATCGGCGATGTTAAATTTTCCGACACCCAGACGCGCCAGCGTGAGCAAATGAAAACCGCCCACGCCGCCCATCCCGGCGATGGCAACCCGCTTGTGCCGCAGAATCTTTTGCTCGATATCGCTTAACCAGCCGATATTGCGCGAGAACGCGGTTTCATAACTGAACTCGGTAGCGTATGGCAATGACATGATTTCCCCGTGCGTCAGGCTCTTAATAAGGAATCTGGCATGGAAGAAGTCAGGACGCCGGCGAATATCCTTGCCAATTCAGTCCCCTAGCCGATGCTTTGCAGCCGATGGAGTATGCCTTCCTCCTCGCGATGGGAGAAGAAATAGGGATACAAGGATCGTTCAATCCCGGGGTGACTGCTGGTACCCCCCAATTTCCGAATCTGCTCCGCGACGAAGTCCACATCCACCCAAAGCAGGATGGCAGGGGCGTTGACGCGAGGGTTCATTCTTCTTTCACCAAGCCGCTTGAAGCCGAGCATCGTTTCATAAAAGCGGCGGTGTCTTGGGTTGACTTCGATGAAGACGTCGGTGCATTTGTGGATGTACCGGCCGTAGATAAAGACCACGTGGAAAAGTGAGCCCATGACCAGCTTGGAGCGGACCTTGGGGTCGAAGGCCAGCTTGATCAGTTCGCAAACCTTGCCGCCAAGATTCCGGCGGATATCGACTTGATCCTTGAAGATTTCGTCGGCCAGTATGCCGATGGGGGAGTCGATGCTGAGCGTGATGGTTCCGATGGCTGTATCTCTGTCGGAGGCAGTCAAGGTAATGCGGCTGGGACTTTCGTGGAGCTCGTGCGACCCGGAGTAGCCTCTCCAGGTATACATCTTGTTGATGAGCATGCTTGCGGAATTGCGGCCTTCTTCGGTATCGGCAAGACGGATGGCAAAGGTTTTTTGATCAACGGTCAAGTCTTCGAACTCGATGCGCGGTTCGGTGTCCGGGCATATCACGTCCTCCATGGTGGGGGTATATAGAATTTCCTTGATGGTCTTGTCGGGCACCATCTCTTCCTGACCCCGGTTTTTGTTGGGCATCGGGTTCTCCTCATGTGAGAGCCTAACCTCCTGGCCCATCCCTGTTATTTTTGTTGTGTCTATCCCAGGAGGGCCGAAGGTTGTAATCCATGTTGTTATTTAAATTATTCATATTATTCAGTTTGTTAAAGACTCTTTAATAATGCTCGTGCTTCTTCGATATGAGAAAAACTCTTTCCGCTCGCCAGTAGTTGCTCAAGTTCCTTCTTCGCCTTGGCCTTGTCGCCGGACTTCATCAGTCCAAGTGCCAGGTGATACCGAATCACCGCGGCGCCCGGTGCCAGGCTGGCGGCCTTTTGCAAAAGCGGCAGGCCGCGGCTGACGTTGCCTTGCTCCACCAGTATCCATCCCAGGGTATCCAGGATCGCCGCATTGTCCGGCTTAAGCCTGTAGGCTTGCTCGGCATATTCCAGGGCGTGAGGATCTTTTTCCTGATGCAGGAGCCAGGCCAGGTTGTTCAGTGCCGGAACGTAATTCGGATCCTGGCGCAGAATGATCTGGTATTGCTCAACCGCAGCCTTACTCTGCTTTGCAGCAAGAAGGGTGCCAGCAAGATATAAGCGGGTCGCGGCATCCGTTGGGTGATCCTTCAGCCATTGGGTCATACGGGAGTCGGCCTCCTTGTTTTTGCCCGCACCGTTGAGCGCTGCATGCAGTTTCACCAGGGTTTGGCCACTCATGCCGCTGGTGTGGGCCTGTTCATAGAGCTTCACCGCCAGATCGGGTTTTTTCTGTGCCATCAGTAAATCGCCTTCCAGCAGATAACCCACCGGCGATTTTCCTTTTTGCTTCTGAATCTGCCGGGCAATGGCGATGGCTTGTTCATATTTACCTTGCCGGGCTTCCAGCGAAGCCAGGTTCAATTGCGCATCCAGATAATCCGGCTGCAATGACAGCGCCTTTCTAAGGGCGCCGGCAGCTGCCGGCAGGTTCTGCATCGCCATGTGCACGGAAGCTATGCGCATTTGTGCCAGAGCGGAGTCCGGTCGCATGGCGGCAAGCCTGTTGTAGGTTTCCAGTGCCGCCGGCTTGTCGCCGTTGACGAACTGGGCTTGCGCCAGCACATCCAGAACTTCGGGAGAATTGGGGTTGGAACCCTGGAGTTTCTGGGCGAGGTTGAGGGCTTTCTGTTTTTCACCCATGCGCAGGTAATGCGTCGCCAGTTGCAGGGCCGGCTGAAGCACGTTCGGGTTTTCCCTGCTGGCGCGCTCCAGCCAGGCAGTGGCTTCCTTTTGCTGTCCCTGAGACATGGCGAGATTGGCCAGTGCGGTCATCGCATTGATGTTTTTCTTGTCTTTGGCGAGCAGGGCTTCGAAACGTTTTTTCGCACGCTCCGGTTTCTTGTCCAGCAGGTCGATCTGTGCCAGATTCGCCACGGCCGGGAAAAAAGTGGGCTGGATGGCAATGGCCTTGTCGAAGCTCACGCGAGCGTTCGCGAGATCTTTCTTGCCGAGGTAGGCAACACCTTTCAGGTTGTGGCTGAGAGGATTGTCGGGCTGGTCTTTCTCCAGATCTTTAGCCGCGTCGAGCGCCTTGTCGAATTCCAGGCGGCGAAGGTGGGTCATGACCAGCAACACATCCACCCTGGAGGTTTTCTTGTCCATTTCTGCTGCCGTTTCAAGCTCGGCGATGGCTCGGGAATCCTCGCCTTGGGCCAGCTTGCTGATACCCAGGGCGGCACGGATATTCGCATTTTCAGGGGAAAGCGCGCTGGCTTTTTCAAAGTATTCCGCGGCTTTGGTGAATTCCTTTGCCTGCATGTAGGTTTCGCCGGCGAGCGTTAGCAGTTGGAAGTCCTGTTCCGAATATTTGAGTACCGGGGTCAGTACCTCGAGCGCCCGTTGCGACTGGCGGGTTCTCAGCAGGGTGGAAATCAGCAGCTTGCGGGCGTAGAGACTCCTTGGGTCTTTCTCCAGGTAATTTTTCAGGTATTGTTCGGCTTGCGGCATCGAACCCAGTGAATATTGCACCGCCCCGGCAAGAAGAATGCTGGGCATGTGTTCCGGCGCGGCCCGCAGTATCTGTTGCAATGAGTCCCACGCCTCGGCATTTTTGCCCTGGCGGAAGTCGAGCAGTGCCTGGGTGTAGAAAACCATCAGGCTGTTGGGTGACACTTCGCGTGCTGCGTTGATATCGGCTTTGGCGGCCTCGAATTTCCCCATGCCGATTTCCAGGAAAGCCTTGTTGATATGCGCCGTGGTGTTCTTCGGCTGCAATTTCAGCGTCTGGTCATAAGCGGCCATGGCCGGCTCGATTTTCCCCAGGGCACGCAACAGGTCGGCCTTGAAGAGCCAGGCTTCGACGCTTTTCGGATTTTTTTCTACGGCCTGGTCGGAGAGGCGCATCGCAGTTTCGACATCTCTTTCCGTAAGCGCATGCCGGGCCAGCCCGATGAGCGCTGCCGGAAAGTCGGCTTGGCCGTCGAGGGCTTGTTCGAATGCCGCTTTTGCTTCCTGGTTCTTGCCCAGGGCCAGATAAGCATTGCCGCGCAGGCTCGATATCTCGGGCGATTCCTTTTCGCCCGATAACGGTTGGGTTTCATCCAGAGTTTGCTGGAACTGACCCTGGACGAGCAAGGCCTTGCCAAGTTCGGGCAGCACACGGGTGCGGCTCATGCCCAGGCCCAATGCCCTGCGGAGTTCCTTCTCCGCAGATTTCGGATCCCCTGTTTCGTTGTAGATCGACCCCAGCAGAAAGCGGGCCTCGGCGTCGTCCGGGTTTTTCTGCAAGGCGTTCTTGAGCTGGATGATGGCGGCCGGTGTGTCGCCTTTTTGCTGATACTGCCGGGCTTCGGCAACAAGCGTCTGGGGTGTCTGCGGTTTCCCGCAGGAAGCGATGCCACCCAACATGAGAACCGGCGCCAACAGCATGGCGATGGTCCGTGTGCGCGAATTTATGCATTTGGACATTGTTATCTCCTCAAACCCCGGCAAATCTGCCAATGTGGGCTCATGCGGCATGAGAAGTCGATGAGTCCGAAATTTTCTAATGCATCAAGCTTCCTTCATCTCGCTAATCAAATTGCAGCAGCACTTTTCTCGCCGTCCCGGTCGCCGTGGGGAACGAGATTGTCTACGTACCAGGCCATGGCCTGCTTCAGCCCGGCATCGATGCGATGCGTCGGCTGATATCCCAGCAGTTTTCCGGCTTTTGAGATGTCTGCCTGGGAATGGCGTACATCCCCGGCGCGGAAATCCACATATTGCGGGCGATGCGCTTGCAAATGAGGAAATTGCTCAAGCAGCAGCGCGCGCATCATTTCATAGAGCTGATTCAGGCTGGTACGTTCATTCAGTGCGACGTTGTAAATCTGGTTAACGGCCTCCGGGTTTCCGGTCAAGGCGGCGAGCAGGTTGGCCTGGACGACGTTATCGACAAAGCAGAAGTCCCGGCTGGTTTCGCCATCGCCGTTGATATGCAAGGGCTGATTCCGGATCAGCGCGGCCACCCATTGCGGAATCACCGCGGCATAGGCGCCTTCCGGGTCCTGTCGCGGGCCGAAGACATTGAAGTAGCGCAATCCGATGGATTCTGTGCCATAGCAGCGGGCGAATACATCCGCGTAAAGTTCGTTGACATACTTGGTGACGGCGTAGGGCGAGAGTGGCCTGCCGATGACCGCCTCCACCTTGGGCAAGTCGGGCTGGTTGCCGTAGGTCGAACTGGATGCAGCATAGACAAAGCGTTTGACGGAGGAGTCGCGGGACGCCACCAGCATGTTCAGAAATCCCGAAACATTGCTTGCGTTGGTCAGGATGGGGTCTTCAATGGATCGTGGCACAGAACCCAGGGCCGCTTCATGCAGGACATATTCCGCGCCTTCGCAGGCCCGCTTGCAGTCTTCAAGCTCGCGTATGTCGCCTTCTATAAACTTGAAATTGCTCCATGCCGCGGGACCGACCAACTCTTGCACTTGCTTGAGGTTGTGCCTGTGGCCGGTTGAAAAATTGTCCAGTCCGGTCACTTTCTGGTTCAGCCCGAGCAAGGCTTCCAGCAGGTTGGAGCCGATAAAGCCGGCAACCCCAGTGACCAGCCAGCGGTGCTGGTGATCCATTAAATGCTGCCGGATTCCCTGATATGTGCTCATATTCACCCATCCCTTTGGCTAGAGACGCCAGACACAATGGCCGGCGGCGCGAAGTGCCGTCTGGTCGAACTGAGATTTGACGTCGATAAAGCAGCCCTGCGCGGCCAGCTTGGATTGGAAATCGCTCAGCGGTCTGGCCAGAAGCTCCCGATGCGAGACTGCAGCGATAATCGCCTCCGCCCGCGGGAGAGCCTCCCATGCCTCGATTTCCAGGCCATATTCGTGACGCGCCTCATCGGGGTCGGCGATGGGGTCATGGACATGGACATCAACGCCGTAATCCTGAAGCTCGCGGATGACGTCGGCCACCTTGGAGTTTCTGAGGTCGGGGCAGTTTTCCTTGAAAGTCAGCCCCAGCACGTTGACCTTGGCGCCCCGCACATTGAAACCGGCCTTGATCATCTGCTTGATGGTTTGCACGGCGACGACCTTGGCCATGCTGTCGTTGATGCGACGGCCCGCCAGGATCACCTGCGGGATATAGCCGATCATCTCGGCCTTGTGGGTGAGGTAGTAAGGGTCCACGCCGATGCAGTGCCCGCCGACCAGTCCCGGACGAAAAGGGAGGAAATTCCATTTGGTGCCGGCAGCTTGCAGGACTTCCTGGGTATCGATTCCCAGTTTGTCGAAAATGATGGCCAGCTCGTTCATCAACGCGATATTCAGGTCGCGCTGGGTGTTCTCGATCACCTTGGCGGCTTCTGCCACCTTGATGCTGGATGCTCGGTGTACGCCGGCCGTGACGATGGTTTCATAGAGTGCGGCGACTTTTTCCAGGGTGTCGGCGTCATCGCCCGAGACGACTTTCAGAATCTTGCTCAGCGTGTGTTCCTTGTCCCCCGGATTGATGCGCTCAGGGGAGTAGCCGACGTGGAAATCCGTTTTCCATTTCATGCCGGAATGTTTTTCCAGAATCGGGATGCAGACTTCCTCTGTGGCGCCGGGGTACACCGTGGATTCATAGGTGATGATGGCGCCGCGTCTCATGTGTTTCCCCACCGTTTCGCTGGCGCCGGTGAGGGGCCGGAAATCGGGCTGGTGGGCGACATCCACCGGCGTTGGGACCGCGACTACGATATGGTCGGCCCGGGACAATTCGGCCGGGTTGGTGGTGACGTTGAGTTGGCTGGCGGCTTTAAGGTCGGCAGTTGAAACCTCCCCGGCCGGGTCGATGCCGCGCCGGTAGTTTTCAATCTTGTCCGCGGACAGATCGTAACCGATGGTGCGTTGTTTTTTTCCGAACTCGACGGCCAGAGGCAGTCCCACATACCCGAGTCCAACGACGGCAACTACGCTCATATTGAGTGTCCCTTGTCCAGACCGGGCGCACGGGGAGACAGGTGCGCCTATCTATCGCTAACACATTAATCCTGAACGTAGAAAGTATGCAATAGCCTATCTTGGGTAGGGCGCGGGAAGTCGTCATTCTTACGTCTTGAATGATGAATGAAAACTGCGGACCCCAACTTTTGGCCGTATGCCTTTCCCGCGATCTGCCCGTCATCGGATAATATACAGGCTCGCGTTCCGGCAGCTCCGGCGCATTCACATCGGAGATTCGCTTAAATGATGCAGCGGCGACCTGGGCTTATTTGAGCAGTATCGGCATTCATAAAATTGACTGAAATCAACCATATAAATAATTCTTCCCCGGAAATGGAAAAGCACACGCCGATGATGCGCCAGTACCTCGGCATCAAGGCGCAATACCCGGACATGCTGCTGTTTTATCGCATGGGGGATTTCTACGAGCTGTTCCACGACGACGCCGAAAAAGCCGCGCGCCTGCTCGGCATCACGCTCACAAAGCGCGGCGCCTCCAACGGCGAGCCGATCCGCATGGCGGGCGTGCCGTATCATTCCATCGAGCAATACCTCGCCAAGCTGGTGAAACTGGGCGAAGCAGCGGCCATCTGCGAGCAGATCGGCGATCCGGCCAAATCCAAGGGGCCGGTTGAGCGCCAGGTCGCCCGCATCCTGACGCCCGGCACGCTGACCGACAGCGCGCTGCTGGACGACACGCGCGACAGCGTGTTGCTGGCGCTGTGCCCAGGTGAGGACGTGCTGGGCTTGGCGCGCATCAACCTGGCCTCCGGCCAGTTCGTGCTGAACGAAATCGCTCCGGCGCTATTGGCGCAAGAGTTGGAGCGCATCGCACCGGCCGAATTGCTGCTGCCGGATGGCTTTGCGCATACGGCGGTGGATGCAGCGAAATGCCCGAAAAAACGCCTCGCCCCCTGGCAGTTCGATCTCGATTCCGCCACGCAATCGCTGACGCGTCAGTTCAATACCTACGACCTCAGCGGCTTCGGTTGCGCCGGTCTCCATGCCGCGATCTCGGCGGCGGGCGCGCTGCTGGATTACCTCAAGCACACCCAGCGTACCGCGCTGCCGCACATTCTCGGCATATCGGTCGAGCAATCCGGCGAGTTCGTGCAACTGGACGCTGCAACCCGGCGCAATCTCGAAATCGACATGACCTTGCGCGGCGAGCCTGCGCCGACCTTGTTCTCCTTGCTGGATACCACGCAGACTGCCATGGGCGCGCGCCTGCTGCGCCGCTGGCTGCACCATCCTTTGCGCAACCAGAACGAAGTGCGCGCGCGGCATGCGGCCATCGCCGAACTGATCGAAAGCGACCTTTACTCCGGGCTGCGCCAGACGCTACGCGCCATCGGCGACATCGAGCGTATCACGGCCCGCATCGCGCTCAAGACGGCGCGTCCGCGCGACCTTTCCGGCTTGCGCGACAGCCTGCGCCAGTTGCCGCAGGTGAGCGAGGGTTTACGCCAAGCCGCCTCCGACCGCCTTAAATCGCTGGCATTGCATGCGCCTGCCGATGCGCTGGATTTGCTTGTACGTGCCATCAAGCTGGAGCCGTCAGTCGTCCTGCGCGAAGGCGGCGTGATCGAGGAGGGCTTCGACGCCGAGCTCGACGAATTGCGTGCGATCCAGACCAACTGCGGCGAATTCCTGCTGGCCTTCGAGGCGCAGGAAAAGGAACGTACCGGTATCGCCGGACTCAAGGTCGAATACAACAGCGTGCATGGTTTCTATATTGAGCTGTCGCGCGCGCAGGCCGAAAACGCGCCGCCGGAATACCGTCGCCGCCAGACGCTGAAGAACGCCGAGCGCTACATCACGCCGGAACTCAAGACCTTCGAGGACAAGGTCTTGTCTGCCAACGAGCGGGCATTGGCGCGCGAAAAAGCCCTGTACGACGAGGTGCTGGAACAACTTCTGCCGCATATCGCCGTGCTGCAATGCACCGCAGCGGCCGTGGCCGAGCTGGATGTGTTGTGTGCCTTCGCCGAGCGTGCGGAAGCGCTGAATTTCGTCGCGCCGGAATTCACCGACGAATCCGTGATCGAGATCATCGGCGGCCGCCACCCGGTGGTGGAACAGATTGCACAGCCCTTCATCGCCAACGACACGCGCCTGTCGCCGTATCGCCAGTTGCTGCTGATCACCGGTCCCAACATGGGCGGTAAATCGACCTACATGCGGCAGACCGCGTTGATCACGCTGCTGGCTTATTGCGGCTGCTACGTGCCGGCGACATCGGTAAAAATCGGCAAGATCGACCGCATCTTCACCCGCATCGGCGCATCCGACGATCTGGCAGGCGGCCGCTCGACCTTCATGGTGGAAATGACCGAAACCGCCAACATCCTGCACAACGCCACCGAGCAAAGCCTGGTGCTGCTGGACGAGATCGGCCGCGGCACGTCCACGTTCGACGGACTTGCACTGGCGTGGGCCTGCGCACGACATCTGCTGGAACGCAATCGCGCCTACACGCTGTTCGCCACCCATTACTTCGAGCTGACGCGGCTCACCGAAGACTACAAGCAGGTCGCCAACGTACACCTGGATGCGGTCGAGCACGGCGACAGCATCGTGTTTTTGCACAGCGTGGAGGAAGGGCCGGCGAGCCAGAGTTACGGCTTGCAGGTGGCGCAGTTGGCGGGTATTCCGAAATCCACGATAGCGGCGGCGCGTCGTCGGTTGGCGCAGTTGGAGCAGCAGAGTATTGCGGCCGGGCCGCAGGCGGATTTGTTTGCTGCACCTGAGGCGAGCGAACCGCAGCCTCATCCGGTGGTGGAGGCGCTGGATGATATTGAGCCGGATGAGATGACGCCCAAGCAGGCGCTGGAAGCGCTTTATAAGCTAAAGGCCATGCGGGAGTGATTGGCACTCCCTCTCCCCTTGCGGGAGAGGGTTGGGGTGAGGGGTATTAAAGTAAAGCCGGCATTTGCCGGCTTTGTTATATGCCGGGGGTTGCCCGGCGGCAAGTTTCTTTCTCTTGTCTCGCCAAGAGTAAAGAAACCAAAGAGAAGGCGACCCTGCTGCCGCGGCCCTACGGACTCCTCTGCGCTGCTCGCCAGTCGGGCGAGACCGACATCAATAAAAAAGCCGGCGAATGCCGGCTTCTCACTTTACCCCTCACCTCAATCCTCTCCCGCAAAGGGCGAGGGCATTGAGTCCGGATGCTTAGTGGTGATGCCCACCCGCTCCATGCACGTGACCGTGATTGATCTCTTCCTTGGTCGCGGTGCGGATGTCGGTGACGGTGCACTTGAAGTTCACGCGCTCGCCGGCCCACGGATGGTTGCCGTCGACCACGACCTTGCCGTCGCCGATGTCGGTGATGGTGTAGAGCACTACATCGCCGGTCGGGTCTTCGCCTTCGAATTGCATGCCGACTTCGAGCTTGTCGACCGGGAAGGCGCTTTGCGGTTCGATCTGAACCAGCTCTTCGTCATACTCGCCGAAAGCGTCCACGGGCTCCAGCACCAGGGCGACGCTGTCGCCGACTTTCTTGCCGTGCAGTTCCTCTTCCACCTTGGGGAAGATATTGTCATAGCCGCCATGCAGGTAGGTCACCGGCTCGGACGTGCTTTCCAGAATATTGCCGTCGGTATCACGCAGTTCGTACGTGATCGAGACAACGGTGTTCATAGCGATATGCATTCACAGTTCCTTGATCAAATTTAAAATGTCGGCCGCATGGCCTTTGGCGCTGACGCCGTAGAGTGCGTGGCGCACGATTCCCCCCCTGTCGATGACGAAGGTGGAGCGCACGATGCCCATCTTTTTAATGCCGTCCTTTTCCTTCTCTTGCCAGACGCCGTATTTCTCGCAGACCTTGCCATCGACATCGGAAAGCAGGGCAATGGCCAGGCCATGCTTGTCACGGAATCCCGCATGACTCATGCAATCGTCGCGGCTGACGCCGAGTACGATGGCGTCATGCTTGGCGTACTCATCTTCCAGGTCGCTGAACTCGATGGCCTGAACAGTGCATCCGGGCGTGTCGTCCTTGGGGTAAAAATAAAGGACGACCGCTTTCCCCTTGAGCTTGGAGAGCTTGAACAGCTCCATATCGGCATCGGGCAAGGTGAAATCGGGCGCGGGCGATCCAGGTTGCGGCATAGGGTCTCGCGAAGGTTGGGGGACGAAATAATTCTACCGCAGAACCGATTTTTAAAGGCAAGAAACAATCGGCTATCATGGTGTCATGAACAAAACCATACTCGGCGGCCTGAGCGCGCGCCAATTCATTGAAGAGTACTGGCAGAAAAAACCTCTGCTGGTGCGCAATGCTTTTCCCGGTTTCGGCGACATGCTGTCGCCTAATGAACTTGCAGGACTCGCGTGCGAAGAGGATGTGCAATCGCGGCTGGTGCTGCATAGCCGTGGTAAGTGGAAGCTGGAGCAAGGGCCGTTCGAAGAGGAGCGTTTCGCGCAGTTGCCCGAGAAAGGCTGGAGTCTGCTAGTCCAGGGCGTCAACCATCATCTGCCCGAGGCGGACGAGCTGCTGCACGAATTCGATTTTATCCCGCGCGCTCGCCTGGACGACCTGATGGTGAGCTTTGCGCCGGATGGCGGCGGAGTCGGGCCGCATTTCGATTCCTACGACGTGTTCCTGCTGCAAGGATTCGGACAGCGCCTGTGGCGCATCAGCGGGCAGGACGACATGACGCTGGTACCGGACTCGCCGTTGCGCATCCTCAAGGATTTCCGCACCGACCAGGAATGGGTGCTGAATCCCGGCGATATGCTGTACCTGCCGCCCAAGCTGGCGCACTGGGGCATCGCTGTCGGCGATTGCATGACCTACTCGATAGGCTTCCGCGCGCCATCTGCGCAGGAACTCGCTACGCAGTTCCTGGTGTTCATGCAGGACAGGCTACATCTCGAAGGCTTGTACGCCGACCCCGACCTGAAAACCCAGTCACGTCCGGCGGAGTTGAGCGGGCAGATGCTGGAAAAAGTCCAAGCCATGCTGCAAGGCATTCAGTGGAATGGCGACGACGTCGCAGATTTTCTCGGAAGCTATCTGACCGAACCCAAGCCGCATGTCGTGTTCGAGCGGCCGCGCCGCATTGGCATGGACAAATTCCGCGAACAACTGGCGAAAAAAAGTCTGCGGCTGGATTTCAAGAGTCAGATGCTATTTTGCGGCAATCGCATCTTCATCAATGGGGAGGCGTTGCAGGCTGAGGGCGCGCTGTTTAAGCTGTTGGCTGAGCTTGCAGATAAACGCATGCTGCCGCCAGGTGCATCGGTTCCGGATGAGGCGGTCGCGCTGCTGCATCAATGGGTGAGTGCGGGTTATCTACATTTCTGAGGAGCGCGAGCGATGCAGGAAGCTCCGGAAAATGGCACGAACGAGCAGCGTCGGATGCTCAATGGCGAGAGGGATTACGAAGCCGCAATCGATTGCGTGATCGAAGCCGCGCAAAATACGCTGCACATTTTCGACGACGACCTGGCCAATGGCGGCTACAGTAGCCTGAAGCGCTACGATGCCTTGAATACCTTTCTGCGCAAAAGCGGCAAGAATCGATTGCTCATCGTGCTGCATGATACTGATCATGTCAGCGCGTATTGCCCGCGCCTCATGAATCTACTTAAAACGCACAGTCATGCCATGGCCATCCACAAGACCGTTGAGCATGCCAGGATTGCGAGCGATCCTTTCATCGTTGCCGACGAGCTTCACTATGTGCATCGTTTCCATCATGACGGTGCCCGCTCCCTACTTGCATTGCACGACCCTGCGGGCGCGCGACAAATCGAAGGCCGCTTCCAGCAGTTGCTGGAAGCTTCCCATCCGGCTGTTTTTGCGACCACTCTGGGTTTGTGATGCGTCGATTCCTTTGTCTGGTCGCCCTTATCTGCATTGCGGGTGTCGCCTGGGCTGAAACGGAATTCAAGATTATTACCTTGCAGCATCGATTCGGTCAGGATCTAGTGTCCGCGCTTCAGCCGCTGGCGGGGCCTGGCGGTGTGATCAGTGCTACCGGCAATCATCTGCTAGTCGAGGTTGCGCCAGAGCGTATGGCAGCCATCGAGGAGGCGGTGGCGCGACTCGATGTCGAAAGCCGAACCTTTCGTATACGCATCGATAGATCTCATGCCAGTCATGAGTCCTCGGAGCATATAGAGGCGGGCGGAAGCGTTGGTAATGACAATGTGCGGATTCAACGTTCGGGTCATGGGCAACGCGCAAATGGCGTTGTCATCGAGATGGATGGTCGAGAAACGTCGAGCCGTACGCAGGGAAGCGAATATGTCAGTGTTCTCGATGGTGCCCGCGCCTTCATTGCCGTTGGGAAATCGGTGCCGTTTACCGAATATTGGATGACTATCGTCCGGCGTTATGCGCATATGCATAAGACGGTCCAATACCGCGACATTACGACAGGATTCACCGTGTTGCCGCGCCAGGTAGGCCGTGAGGTTGAGCTTGAGATCGCGCCGCGAATCGCGTCGCTGCGCAATGACGGTACGATAGAATTCATGGAATTGGCGACCACGGTGCGGGTTGTCCCCGGTGTATGGTTCAATCTTGGTGCTACCATGCAGGAGCGCGATGAGGTCAGTCGTGCAATTCTTGCTCGCGGACAGAGTAAAGATGAAAACAGTAGCCAGTTATGGGTGCTGATCGAGTGATGGAACATTAAATTCTGCCCGATGTCATGAAAAAGCCTGCCAATTTTGAAAACTACTAGTATTTACGAAAAAAACTCTATAAAATTTTGCCCACTCGGTACCAATTCGTTATGGGTTGGCTCCGTACAACAGATTTTTCAAACACATTGTCTCGTTAAGGATAAAAAATGACTCGTTCCGCTCTGCTCGCCGCTCTGCTGGCTCTGGCTCTGACCGCTTGTGGCCAAAAGGAAGAAGAAGCACCTGCTGCTGAAGCTCCTGCTGTTGAAGCTCCTGCTGCTGAAGCTCCTGCTGCTCCTGAAGCTGCACCTGCTCCGGAAGCCGCTCCTGCTGCTCCTGAAGCTGCACCTGCTCCGGAAGCCGCTCCTGCTGCTCCTGAAGCTGCACCTGCAGAAGCCAAGTAATATTTATTGCTTGACGACAAAAAGCCGGCTTAGCCGGCTTTTTGTTTGTCTGGAGTACTGAGTTGTTTAAGCGATCTGACGCCAGTCGAAGCCTTCGGCCTGCGTAGCTACTCCTATCCACTCCTTCTCGCAACACATGACCTCAGCCAGCGCACTGACCGCCAAGGCAGGGGTGTTGTTCTTCTCGCTCAAATGCGCCGCGATCAAGTGCTGCAGCTTGCTATTGTCCAGCTTCCTCAGCAGTTCTGCCGACGTCGCATTATCCAGATGGCCCTGCCGGCTACTTACGCGCTGCTTGAGCGGCCAGGCATAAGGTCCGTTCATCAGCATGTCCAGGTCATGGTTGCATTCCAGCACCAGCGCGTGACATCCGCTCAGCATGTGTTCGATATGTGGTGTGCTGCTGCCAGTGTCGGTCAGAACGCCTAGCTTGCGGGACCCGTCGGATAGCACATATTGCACGGGTTCGCCCGCATCGTGCGGGACTGGGAAAGGATATACTTCGAGGCCGCCAACCGAGAAGCAGGTATGGCTGTCGATCACAACCATTGGAGCCCGGAATCCATCTGGAATATAGCGCTGGGCGGCGCGAAGTGTTCCGTGGGTAATCCAGACGGTAACGTTGTGCTTTGCCGCGAAACGGAAAACCCCGCCGGCATGGTCGTCATGCTCGTGCGTGACAAGGATACCGTTGAGGTCTTGCGGAGATAGCCCTAGCCGGGCGAGGCGTTGTTCTGTTTCGCGTAAACCGAATCCGCAATCTACCATCAGCCGCGTAGTGCCGGCTTCCGCCACCAAGGCGTTGCCGGCACTCCCGCTGCCGAGGGATGCGAAGCGCATTACTTCAGTTGATCGAAGAGCATGGCCAGAATGCGGTTGGCTGTGGGTGAAGTGTCAACCTGGCCGTTCTGGTCGGTAACGGTTACGTCGCTGGTTTCTTCCCCGCGACCAATCTGAATGCGATATTGCTTCTCGCGCTCAGCCTTGTCCTTGTCATCGCCCCAGAACTTGAGCTTGTCGGTCAGGCCTTTCTCTTCCTTCTTGACGGGCGCCTTAGGCTTTTCTTCCTCGTCGTCACCCCAGAACTTCAGGGAGTCCAGCAGACCTTTCTTCTTCGTTTCCGACTGGGGGTCATCGATGCTGACGTCGGAGTAGCGCACATAATAAATGCCGCGCGAACGATCGCGGTCTTCCACGACGAAGCCGATGCGATCCAGCGCCAGGCCGACACGTCGCCATGCGCGATCAAACGGATCATTGACGGTCAGTTTGGCGTTGCCTTTCTTGTCCTGCTCGAAAGATGCGCGTTTTTCCGTGCTGGCCGAGGCCATGATGGCATGCGATTTCTGTTCTTCCACACCCAGTCTTACCATCAGGCGGCGCAGCAGTTCGGCATCGATATCTTCGGCAATGGCACGCGCTTCCTTGCTGCCTTTTTTCTTGTCGAAATCTTCGTTTTTGTAGCCGGTTTCTATTTCGCCGTAAATGGTACGAACGCGGTGTTTTCCGTCATCGGGGACGTCGCTGACAGAACGGTGGCTCATGTAGATTTCGGTGGTTTCTTCCTCGGCGCCGCGGTCGAGGCGGGTGCGGAATTTCTGGCGGCTGCTCAATGCGTTGAGCTTGTCCAGCCAGCCCTGGAATTTATCCAGGTAATTGCCTTCCTTGTCCTTGGTCAGGTCCGAGGGATCAACCCATTCAGTCTCCATCACGCCTGTTTGGGGATTCTCGGTACGCACTGCGAAACCCAGCTCGTTCCAGAATTCGCGCACGACCGGCCATATTTTTTCAGGAGGCGCTTGCACGACCAGCCAGCGCTGCGATCCGGCGCGCTCCATCTTCACGCTGTCCGAGGATGGCAGGATTTTTTCCGTTTGATCCTCCTGTTGACCCTGGCCTTCGCTGTATTGCGAATAGGTGGCGCTTCCCGGCACATTGTATGTATCGGAAGAGGAGGCCGACGTCAGGTCGGGAGGCACTTCCAGCGGCTTGCCGCGACCTGCGCCCTTGTAGTCCGATGTGGTGTCGATGAACGGGATGGAGTCGCATCCGGCCAGAGCCAGTATGGTCATCAATGAAACGAGATAGAAACGAGCTTTTTGAGTGGTCATGCGGTTTCCTGCGTTAAATGATTTCAGCGCTTCGCATCGCGTCGCGCAAGGTTTCGTGATGTTGAGTTGCCAATGGTGTCAACGGCAGCCTTATGCCTTGCTTGATCAGCCCCATTTCGGCCAACACCCACTTGGCCGGGATAGGGTTGGCTTCGATGAACAGCTTCTGGTGCAACGGGAACAGCTTGCGGTTGATGTCACGGGCCTCTGCGAGGTTGCCGGCAAAAGCGGCGGCGCACATTGCGTGCATCAGCTTCGGTGCCACGTTGGCGGTCACGGAAATGGTGCCATGACCACCGAGCAGCATCAATGCGAGCGATGATGCATCGTCGCCGCTATACACTGCAAAGTCGGCCGGTGCGCGGCGGAGCAGGTCGGTGCCGCGTTCGATATTCCCGGTGGCGTCCTTGATGCCCACGATATTGGGGATTGCGGCAAGACGTAGCGTGGTGTCATTGGCGATGTCGCAGCCTGTTCGGCCGGGAACGTTGTAAAGAATCTGTGGGATGTCTACCGCTTCGGCGATGGCCTTGAAGTGCTGGTACAGCCCTTCCTGCATCGGCTTGTTGTAGTAGGGGGCGACCAGCAGGCAGGCGTCTGCGCCTGCCTCCTTGGCCTGCTGCGTCAGCTCGATCGCTTCGCGTGTGCAGTTGGCGCCGGTGCCTGCAATAATCGGCAAGCGTCCAGCTGCTTGCTCGACGGTTGTGCGGATGAGCAGGCAATGCTCATCGAAATCGACGGTGGGCGATTCGCCGGTGGTGCCGACAATGACGATACCGTCAGTCCCCTGGTCAATATGAAAATCGATGAGCGAGCGCAGTGATGCGAGATCCAACGTACCATCCGCGTGCATCGGCGTGACGATGGCAACAAGGCTGCCTTTCAGCATGTTCTACCTGATAACTTGATTGATAAACCGCGTTATTCTAACCGAAATGGTTGACGAAAAATAATCTATGACATCTCTTTACATATCGGCCGCGCCGGCCTTCCGGATTTGTCGCATTGATCCTTGCAAATATAGGCTTCAGGGAGTGCTTTGATATTGAATGAATCCTCGCCACAGGGGATAATTCGACATTTACCTCCGAAACTGACAGGTCATGGTTGAGAGTTACATCCTGATCCTGGTCGGCACGATACTGGTCAATAACATCGTGCTGGTCAAGATACTGGGGCTGTGCCCCTTTATGGGCGTTTCCAAGAAACTGGAAACCTCCATTGCCATGGGCGCTGCGACCACGTTCGTGCTGACGCTGGGCTCCGGCAGCAGCTACCTGATCAATGAATACCTCCTGGGTACCGATCTTTTCTACCTTCGGACCTTGTCCTTTATTGTGGTGATCGCCGGTGTGGTGCAGTTCACTGAAATGGTGATCGAGAAAACCAGCCCAGTGCTGTATCAGTCGCTCGGGGTTTACCTGCCTTTGATTACGACCAACTGCGCGGTGCTGGGGATCCCGCTGCTCAACGTTCAGGCCGATCATAATTTCATGGAGTCCCTGCTGTTCGGTTTTGGCGGTGCTGTCGGCTTCTCGCTGGTGCTGGTGCTGTTCGCGTCGATGCGCGAGCGACTGGAAGCCGCCGATGTGCCGGCGTCATTTCAAGGCTCTGCCATTGCGATGGTAACTGCCGGACTAATGAGCCTTGCCTTCATGGGTTTTGCGGGGTTGATCCGATAATGCTGACAGCCCTGTTGGTGATGCTGGGCCTGGCCCTGCTGCTGGGTATCGTACTCGGCTATTCCGCGCTTAAATTCAAGGTTGAAGGCGACCCGCTGGTCGACAAGATCGATGCCATCCTGCCGCAGACGCAGTGCGGGCAGTGTGGCTATCCCGGCTGCAAACCTTATGCGACCGCGATTGCCAAGGGCGAAGCGGATATCAATCAATGCCCGCCGGGCGGGGACGCCGGCATGCGCGCGTTGGCGGATTTGCTGGGTGTGGAGCCCAAGCCGCTCAACGCCGAGCACGGTTTGCCCAAGCCGAAATCGGTCGCGGTGATCGACGAAAACCTGTGCATCGGCTGCACGCTATGCATCCAGGCTTGCCCGGTTGATGCCATCCTCGGCGCTGCCAAGCATATGCACACGGTGATCGCCTCCGAATGTACCGGTTGTGAATTATGTCTCGCACCTTGCCCGGTCGACTGCATCAGCATGGAGCCCATCGGGGAATCCGTCGCCACCTGGAAATGGCGCTACCCCGTCTACGAACTCAAGCAAACCGCATGATTTCCCGATTATTCAAATTCAACGGCGGCGTTCATCCGCCGCAGCATAAGCTTGAGTCGGCGAATACGCCGATTGTGACGGTACCCATGCCCCGGCGCCTTGTGCTGCCGCTGCGCCAGCATGTCGGCAATATTTCCAAGCTGCAAGTAGCGGTCGGAGACAAGATCCTGAAGGGCCAGTTACTGGCGATAGCCGACGGCATGATTTCCGCTGCCGTACATGCGCCGACCTCGGGCACCATAGCTGCTATAGAAGCACAACTGATCCCGCACGCCTCCGGCCTTCCTGATCTATGCATCACGCTGGAGGCGGACGGCGAGGATCGCTGGATAGAGCGCCAGCCGCTGGATTTTCGGGCATTGCCAAAATCCGAAGTAATCGCGCGTCTTCGAGACGCCGGTGTGGTCGGGTTGGGCGGCGCGACCTTTCCTTCGCACGTCAAGCTGCGGGAAGACGCACGGCATCCGGTCGCCACGCTGATCCTTAACGGCGCGGAATGTGAACCTTATATCACCTGCGATGACCGATTGATGCGCGAACGCGCCGAAGAGGTCGTGCGTGGCATCGAAATCATGCAATACCTGCTGGGCGCGCCGCGCTGCATGGTCGGCATCGAGGATAACAAGCCTGAGGCCGCCGCCGCGATGCGCGCTGCCTGTGCGAAAAGCGCAACTGCCATTGAGGTTGTCGAGGTTCCTACGTTGTATCCCGGCGGCGGCGCCAAGCAGCTCATCAAGGTGTTGACCGGACGGGAAGTTCCGAGCGGCAAGTTGCCGACCGAAATCGGCGTGCAATGCTTCAATGTGGCGACTGCTTATACCGTACATCGCTTCGTGAATTTCGGCGAACCGGTAATTTCGCGCATCGTGACCGTTACCGGGAACGTCGCGCATCCCGGTAATTTCGAGGTGCCACTGGGCTTGGCCATCGACGAGTTGGTGACGGCAGCGGGCGGAGCAGGCAGCGAGACGAACGGTTACATCATGGGTGGCCCGATGATGGGTTTCAACTTGCCGTCGATACATGTACCGGTAGTAAAAGCGACCAATTGCATCATCGCCTCTGCGCCACGCATGTTCCCGACCCAACCTCCGGCGCTGCCGTGCATCCGTTGCACTCGTTGTGCCGATGCGTGCCCAGTCAATTTGCAGCCGCAGGAACTGTACTGGTTCGCCAAGTCGCAGAACCTTGAAAAGGCACGCGATTACAACGTTTTCGATTGCATCGAGTGCGGCTGTTGCAACTACGTGTGCCCCAGTCATATTCCGCTGGTGCAGTACTACCGTTTCGCCAAGAGTGAGATTATCGCGCAGGACAAGGCCAAGCAAGCCGCCAACCTGGCGCGCGAGCGCAACGAGTTCCGTCTGGCGCGCATCGAGCGCGAAAAACAGGAGCGTGCAGCAAAACATGCGCAGCGTGCTGCGGGTGCAAAAACTGAAAGCTCCGAGGCGGATGAGGCTAAGAAGGCCGCGATTGCTGCTGCGATGGAGCGTGCCAAGGCACAGAAGGCTGAAGTCTCGCCCAAGAACACCGAGGATTTGCCAGCCGCGGCGCAGGCTGAAGTGGCTGCCATCGACGCGCGACGCGCCGAAACAACTTCTGAGCAACCCGAAGCCGGCAATCCGGTACAAGAAAAACAGGAAAACTGATGAGCGCGCCTCCTTATATCACCGGAAACACGTCGGTGAGCATGATCATGCTCAAGGTGCTGCTTGCGCTGGTGCCAGGAATTATTGCCTATGTCTGGCTTTTCGGCAGTGGAATCCTGATTACGCTGGCCTTGGCATCGGTGACCGCATTGGCATCCGAGGCGCTGATGCTAAAGCTGCGCCGTCGTCCGATTTGGCCGTTCCTTTCCGATAATAGCGCCCTGGTGACGGCATGGCTGCTGGCGCTGGCCTTACCGCCTCTGGCGCCATGGTGGTTGGTGGTCGTCGGCACATTGTTCGCGATTGTGGTCGCCAAGCAGCTTTATGGCGGGTTGGGCTACAACCCGTTCAATCCGGCGATGATAGGTTACGCGGTACTGCTGATTTCCTTCCCGGTCATCATGACGCAATGGCCCGCGCCGCTGGAACTGGCCCAGGCCAAGCTGTCATTCAGCGATCAACTGGCGTACATCTTCGGGCGGGTTTTGCCGGTAGGCGTGCAACTCGATGCGATCAGCACGGCGACGCCGCTGGATTATCTCAAGACCCAGCTCAAGCTGGAGCATGCGATGGCGGACATCCGCCACGCGCCGGTATTCGGCGTGCTTGGCGCCAAAGGCGGCGAGATCGTTGCGGGCGCGTACCTGCTGGGCGGTTTGTATCTGGTGCAGCAGCGCATCATCACCTGGCATATCCCGGCGGCTTTTCTCGGCGGGCTAGCCGCGATTTCCGGTATTTTCTTTGTGATTGATCCGCAGCATTATGTGTCTCCGGCATTTCACCTGTTCGGCGGCGCGGCGATGCTTTGCGCTTTTTTCATCGCCACCGATCCGGTAAGCGGCCCGACCACGCCCCGCGGCAAGCTGATCTTCGCCGCCTCCATCGGTGTGCTGACCTGGGTAATCCGCGCTTACGGCGGCTATCCCGATGGGGTGGCGTTTGCCGTATTGCTGATGAATCTGTGCGTGCCGCTGATCGATGCCTATACCCAGCCGCGCGTATTCGGGCATGAAAAGTCATGAGCGAAACGACGCTGAAGCATACGCTGACAACGACCGGCATCATGATCGGTTTCACCGTGCTGGGCACGCTGATGCTGACCTCTGCTTTCTTTGCCACGCGCGCGCCCATCCTCGAGAGTGAGCGGCAGGCCAAGCTTGAGCTGTTCCAACAAGTGCTGCCCGCCGGCCTGCATGACAACGATCTGCTCAGGGATACCGCGGTCGTCGCTGCGGGTGGCGAACTGGGCAATCGCGAGGAAACACTGGCCTACCGGGCGCGCCTGGCAGGCCAGCCGTCGGCGGTGATTCTCGAAGCCACCGCGCCGGATGGGTATAGCGGCGACATCAAGTTGCTCGTGGCTGTTCGCGTCGATGGCACGATAGCCGGCGTGCGCGTTCTGGCACACAAGGAAACGCCGGGGCTGGGTGATTACATCGACATTGCCCACGGCAACTGGATCAAGAACTTTGATGAGCAATCCCTTGCCAAAAAGGCAGATGATGCCTGGAAGGTAAAGAAGGACGGCGGCAGTTTCGACTACATGGCCGGCGCAACGATTACGCCGCGTGCGGTGGTGAAGGCCGTGCACAAGGCATTGAAGTATTTTGAAGTGCATCGCGACGAACTGTTCGCGGCGCCCGCAGCAGGAGAAAAGTGATGGCTGACTATCGCGAAATTATCGACAACGGCTTGTGGAAGCAGAACCCGGGCGTTGTGCAATTGTTGGGCCTGTGCCCGACACTGGCCGTCACAAGCACTGTCACCAATGGCTTTTCCCTGGGGTTGGCTACCGCGCTCGTCATGGCTGCCAGTAATGGAGCGGTGGCCCCCGTTCGCCGCTGGGTACCGGACGAAATCCGCATTCCGGTGTTCATTCTCATCATCGCCGTGCTGGTGACGGTGATCGATCTGTCGATGAACGCCTATATGCACCCGCTGCATAAGGTGCTGGGCATATTCATCCCATTGATCGTGACCAATTGCATCGTGCTGGCGCGTGTCGAGGCATTTGCCGCCAAGAATCCAACGACACCTTCTATTATGGACGGTCTTTTCATGGGGCTGGGGCTGACGCTGGTGCTGAGCCTGCTTGGTGGCATGCGTGAACTGGTCGGGAAGGGCACGCTGTTCTCCGGGCTGGACCTCGCGTTTGGCCCTGCCGCCAAGCAATTCATGGTGACGGTGATTCCCGATTATCACGGCTTCCTGTTGGCCGTGCTGCCGCCGGGCGCATTCATCGGTCTCGGTTTACTGATCGCCGGCCGCAATTGGATGGAAAGCCGCAAGGCGGCGGCACAGCCTGTCCCGCCGGCCGCGCTGGCTGCCGGACACTGAGTTATTAGCGGAGATGAATGCCGATACACGCCGTGAGATTTTTCGCCGCCTTGCCGTCGCCATTCCCAGTCCGACTACCGAGCTCGTCCATTCCAGCACATTTGAGCTCCTGATCGCGGTCATCCTGTCGGCGCAGGCCACCGACAAGGGTGTCAATATCGCCACCGCCAAACTGTTTCCCGTCGCCAACACTCCGCAGAAAATCCTCGACCTCGGTATCGAGGGGCTGGAAAGCTATATCAAGACCATCGGTCTTTACCGCAGCAAGGCGAAAAACGTAATCGCGACCTGCCGGCTGCTGGTCGATAAATTCGGCGGCGAAGTGCCGGACACGCGCGAGTCGCTGGAAAGCCTGCCCGGTGTCGGCCGCAAGACCGCCAACGTGATCCTCAACACCGCGTTCGGCCATCCCACTATCGCCGTGGATACGCACATTTTCCGCCTCGGCAACCGTATCGGCCTGGCGCCGGGCAAGACACCGCTGGAAGTGGAGCAGAAGCTGGTGAAGACCACACCCAAGGAGTATTTGCACGACGCTCATCATCTGTTGATCCTGCACGGCCGTTATGTCTGCGTCGCGCGCAAGCCCAAGTGCCGCGACTGCGTGATTCACGACCTGTGCGAATACAAAGCCAAAGAGTATTCGCTGTAAGCCATGAGTTTGTTCAATCCCAGCCGCGACCAGGTGCGCCAGTTTTTCTTCGAGGCCTGGCGCAAATTTCGCCAGCAGGAACCGCTGACGCCGCTGGAGGGCATGGCCTTGCAGGTGATGCAAGCTCATCCCGAGTATCACCATGTGCTTGATGCGCCAGAGCGTTATCAGGAGCAGGAGTATTTTCCAGAGATGGGCGAAACAAACCCCTTCCTGCATATGAGTTTGCATCTCTCCATCCTTGAGCAGCTATCCATCGACCAGCCTCCCGGCATCGCTGCCGCCTACCAGTTGCTGCTAAAAAAACACGGCGACGAACAGGCGGCACAGCACGACCTGATGGACTGCCTGGCCGAAACAGTTTGGCGTGCCCAGCGCGAACGTGCTGCTCCGGATGCGACAGCTTATCTTGAGTGCATGCAACAGAAAGCCTTAGCGATACCAAAATCCACACTTTCGTGATTGAATAGGCGCCTATGACTGCGCCTGCTATTCATCAGCACGACTGGCTTGCCGAACACGGCGACTATCTCTACCGCTACGCGCTCGTGCGTTTGCGCGATCCCCACTTGGCCGAAGATGTGGTGCAGGAAACCCTGCTCGCCGCGATGCAAGGCAGTGGCTTCGCCGGCAAAGCCAGCCCGCGTACCTGGCTGACGGGTATCCTGAAGCATAAAATCATCGACCAGTTCCGCCGACAGCAACGCGAAGCACCGCTGGAAGCGCCGGACGATATTGGCGACGACGCCCCGGGCATGGATGAGTTCTTTGCCGAGGACGGGCATTGGGCCGAGTCGCCGCAATCCTGGGGCGACCCGGGGAGCCTGCTCCAACAGGATCAATTCCTGCGAATTTTGCAGGAGTGCATGGATCGTTTGCCGAAGAATCTCGCCCGTATTTTCCTGCTGCGCGAGGTGGAGGAATCGGACAATGAAGAAATTTGTAAGGAATTGGAAATCACTTCGACCAATGCTTGGGTGATGCTGTATCGCGCCCGTATGGGCCTGAGGAAATGTCTCGAAATGAACTGGCTGGGGAGTCGTTAATGCTCGATTGCAGACATGCAACGCTTCTGGCTTCCCAATCGATGGAGAAGCGGCTGCCGTTCCGCCAACGGATGGCGCTGCGTCTGCATCTGATGCTGTGTGATGCCTGCACGCAGTTCATGCGGCAACTGCATCTGCTGCGGGCAGCTATTGGGCAGCTCGGTCGGCAGGTCGAGAACGACGAAAAGCTGGTGCTGTCGAAGAGTGCGCGCGAGCGCATCGCGGAGGCGGTGGCAATTCAGGCCTGGCAGAACGATGAGGCGCGGCGGAATCCCGATCACGATTCAACCGACTGACTATTCAAACTGAAGGAGAATTACATGAACGCACAGAAGAAAACGCTTGCTCTGGTACTCGGCGGGGCATTTGCAGCAACTGTTGGAATGGCGCCGCTGGCCAATGCCGCTGAAAACCCGTTCGCGCTCAAGTCGCTGTCATCCGGATACATGGTCGCCGATCATCACGAAGGTGGCGAAAAGATGCAGGACGGCAAGTGCGGCACCGGCAAGTGTGGCAGCAACATGAAGAAGAAAAAAGCCGAAGAAGGCAATTGCGGCGCCAAGGAAGGCAAGGAAGGTTCCTGCGGCGCAGAGAAGAAAGGCAAAGAGGGCAGCTGCGGGGCTGAGAAGAGCAAGGAAGGCAACTGCGGCGCGACTAAGTCCTAAGTTACGACATGGCAAGACTTGAAGAAATCCGTGGTGCCGGCCTCGGCCTCAAGCGCGAGCTGATGCCCGCATTGCAGGCGGGGGTGCCGGAATGCATCGATTTCTTCGAGATCGCGCCTGAAAACTGGATAGGCGTCGGCGGCCGGCCGGGTAAGCAGCTCGCCTGGTTTGCCGAACGCTATCCCATGGTTTGTCACGGCCTGTCGCTCTCCCTGGGCGGGCCGGATCCGCTGAACGAGGTCTTCCTGCAACGGGTCAAGCAGTTCCTCGACCGATACCAGATTCCGCTTTATACCGAACATCTGAGCTATTGCAGCGATGGCGGCTATCTTTACGATCTATTGCCAATTCCTTTCACGGAAGAAGCGGTCAAATATGTTGCCGCACGCATCCGGCGGACTCAGGAAATACTGGAGCGCCGCATCGCGGTAGAGAACGCTTCCTTTTACGTGGCCGCGCCGATTTCCGAAATGGACGAGCCGACCTTCGTGCGCGCGGTGCTGGAGGAAGCCGATTGCGACCTGCATCTGGACGTGAACAATATTTACGTCAACAGCATCAATTTCAGATTCGATCCACACGATTATCTGAGCAGCCTGCCGGGCGAGCGCATTGTCTATATCCATACCGCCGGGCATTATCGCAAGGCGCCGGACCTGGTCATCGACACCCATGGCGAAACCGTGATCGACCCGGTGTGGGATCTGCTGGCCGAAGCTTATAGCCTGTTTGGCGTCCGTCCGACACTGCTTGAGCGCGATTTCAATATTCCGCCGCTCGCCGATCTGGCCGTCGAGGTTGAGCGCATCGCCATGCTGCAAAAGCCTTATGCGCCAGCTGTTCCGGTTGCCATTCACGCATGAGCGTCCCGTCCTTTCAACGCTACCAAGCCGAATTCTGTGCTCATGCGCGTAATCCTAGGATCAGGGCGCGCCCGGCAGGTGTGTCTGCGAAGCGCATCGGCGTGTATGCACAATTGCTGTTCAACAATATGGAAAGCACGCTGGCTGGCTGTTTCCCGGTCTGCAAGAAAGTACTGGGCATGCGGCGCTGGAATGGTCTGGTGAGGGAGTTTTTCGCCGGGCATCGCTGTTCCACGCCGCTGTTTCGCCAGATTCCGGAGGAGTTTCTGCAATGGCTATCTCAAGCCGAAAGCTCGAGCCTTCCGCCATTTCTTCCACAGCTGGCTCATTACGAATGGGTGGAGCTGGCTGTAGCGGTTTCGGATGCAGTGCCGCCGACGGGCTGGGATGCCAATGGCGATTTGCTTGATGACAGGCCGGCGCTGAGTCCCGCCTTGATGCTGCTGCGCTATGACTGGCCGGTGCAACGTATCTCTCCGCGCTTCAGGCCTGACCAGCCTTTGGCTGATCCGGTATGGTTGCTGGTATTTCGCGATGCGGATGATGAGGTGAAGTTCATCGAGCTTAACCAGGTGAGTGCGCAGCTGGTTGGGCTTCTTCAAACCAATAGCCGTACAGGTCGCGCGGCGCTGATGGAGGTTGCTCGGACGTTGCAGCATCCTGATCCGCAGCAGGTAGTGGCATTTGGTGCCGATATACTAAGCAGTCTGCGGCAGTCTGGCGTAATCCTGGGCACTTTCCCTTGTAAGTAATCCCTCACGCTCCCGACTAACGGATGTGCGGCTAATCGCCGTTTTCAACATCTGAATCCAAGGGAGATTATTCATGAATCTGGTTTTCGGGGGCTATGTGGCGTTGTCCGCATGGCTCGAGCGCCTTGCGCCGATTTTTCCGCTTTTGGCACTACGTCTGCTGTTGGCCTGGGAGTTCGGCGAATCGGGCTATGCCAAACTGACCGGACAGAACTGGTTCGCCGACCTGACCTTTCCTTTCCCTTTCAACCTGTTGTCACCGGAAATCAGTTGGCAGATTGCGACATGGTTCGAGCTTCTGGGGGCGGTGGCGCTGGTACTGGGTTGGGCGACACGCTTTGTATCGACTTCATTGATGATCCTCACTGTCGTCGCAATCGCCAGCGTCCATTGGCCTGAACACTGGACAACTCTTGCCGAGTTGTTGCGCGGTTATCGTATCGTGGACGAGGAGGGTGACGGCTTCGGTAATTACAAGTTGCCGCTGATGTATCTGGTGATGTTTTTACCTTTGTTATTTGCCGGCGCCGGGCGCTTTAGTATCGATCACTGGATTGCCTGTAAATGGTGTGGTTTCAAAACGAGGAACGACGCATAAAAAGTCATTTCCCCTTCTTCCCTGACAGGGCTGATTCCATCCTTGTTAGGGCCTGCAGCCTTGGCCTGGCGGGCGTGTAGGAATACTCGTACACGATGCGCAGTTTTTCTTTTTATGCTTTTCCCGTGGTACACTTGGCCCCAAAATATGGCGGCAATTCATTCCCACATACTCAAGTTCCCAAGCGACCATTTTCCCGGTAACGCCAGGGGTGCTGCCCCTTCAAAAAAGGTGCTATGAAAGTCCGAAAATTCATTGGTGCCACAACCCGGGAAGCTTTGCGTCAGGTGCGCGATGCATTGGGTGCGGATGCATTGATATTGTCCAACCGCCGTATCCCGGGGGGAGTCGAGATCATGGCCGTGACCGATGGGGATGTGCAGGCGCTTACTTATGATGGCCACGCTCACCTGAGCCAGCCTCAGCCGCAACAGCACGCCGCCATCCAGCCGGAAACCATCGCAGCCATTCTGCATCGCCGTCAGGCCAATGTAGAGCCGACGCCTGCCGTCAAAACACCCCAGTTCGAAACGCTGCGCAGCCCGCCAATGGGGAATAGCGGCATCTCGGCTTACAGGGAAGTCGCCGGCGAGACGCCGACGCCGCCAGTGGAGCAGAGCTTGCCGCTCTTCAGCGATCTGCCGGATGAGCCTGCGGAACAGCCCAGCGTTGGACACGATGTGCCGACGCTGATGCCTTCTCCCGAAGAGGATAATTCCGAGCCCCTTTTTGCCGAGATGTCACAAGAGCTGAAACGCATGCGCAGCCTGCTGGAATCGCAGCTGTCGGGCTTCGCCTGGGGCGAGCTGGCACGGCGCGACCCGGTCAAGGCCGAACTGATGCGTACCTTGCTGGGTGCCGGCTTCAGCCCGCAACTGGCGCGCCAGCTGGTCGATGCCATGCCCAAGGGCGTGGATCACGAAAAAGGCCTCAAGTGGCTCAAAGCCGCGCTGGCGCACAACCTGCGCGTGGTCGAATCCGGCGCCGATTTCATCACCCGCGGCGGGGTCTATGCGCTGGTCGGCCCCACCGGGGTCGGCAAGACCACCACCGTCGCCAAGCTCGCCGCGCGGGCCGTGCTCAAGTTCGGCGCCGAGCGCGTCGCGCTGATCACCACCGACAGCTACCGGATCGGTGCGCACGAACAGCTCAAGATCTACGGCCGCATCCTCAATGTGCCGGTACATGCGGTCAAGGATGAAACCGAACTGCAGCTGACGCTGGCGGACCTGACCCGTAGCCATTTGATCCTGATCGATACCGTCGGCATGAGCCAGCGCGACCGGCGCATCACCGAGCAGATCGAATTCCTGTGCGGCCGCGGCAGCCGCGTGCGGCGGCACCTGCTG
>Ga0255338_1000804_pt1 | contig 78325 bp, 73 predicted proteins | sample MeOH1_35cm_T4_19_FD_203715 | JGI IMG/M metagenome (GOLD analysis project Ga0255338, IMG submission 203715) | Sandy soil microbial communities from University of British Columbia, Vancouver, Canada - MeOH1_35cm_T4_195 | ecosystem: Engineered > Artificial ecosystem > Sand microcosm > Unclassified ... | reverse complement strand
GGCGCCTAACCTCTCGCTCAACTCGGACCCCGCCTGCATTGCCTTTCGCTCTCTCTCAACGTCTCGCTTCCTCGGCTCCGCTCAGCGTCTCGGTGCAGGCGGGGCCGGTTAGCTTCATTCGTTAGGCTCACCTGGAGTCACCATGAAACCTTGGGTCCGCAACACTGTCGGCGTGTTATGCCATGTCCCTGGCATCTACATGCTGTTCTTCATGGCTTTCATGATTCTGATGATCACGAATGCTCCAAAAGAGAATGGCCATGGAATGCCAATCTGGTTCGCTGTCGTCTTCATCTTTCACATATTCGTAATGCTTCTCATGTTCCTACTGATGGCCTTCTTCGTCATTTGGCTACTCAAAGGGACCACTCTGAGCACTGAAGCGAAAGTGATCTGGGCCATCGGTTCGTTCATGATTGGGCCAATTATCATGCCCATACTCTATTGGCTCTACCTTCGCAAAATGCCCGACGGCCCTTATTTCTTCGGCGCCCCCTTATCCGAAGCCACGCCCCAAGCCTAACCCTCCGCTCAACTCGGACCCCGCCTGCATTGCCTTCCGCTCTCTCTCAACCTCACGCTTCCTCGGCTTCGTTCAGCGCCTCGGTGCAGGCGGGGCCGGTTAGCTTCATTCGTTAGGCCGTCCACCCGTTCACCCACTCACAAGAGGAGGAACACGATGACCAGCTCCATTCGCACCTGCCTTTGGTTCCGAGACGGACGAGGCCAGGAAGCCGCCGAGTTCTACTGCTCTCTGATCCCTGGCAGTCGGGTTGAAACAGCCTTTCATGGCGATAATGGCTATGGCGCCTTTTCGGTAATCGACTTTTCGCTTGGCGGAGTGCCTTACCAGATTCTTGACGCTGGGCCGATGTTCGCGCTGACTGAGGCAGTGTCCATTTCAGTCGCAACTGATGATCAGGCCGAGACCGATCGGCTCTGGGCGGCACTGATCAAAGACGGCGGTGAGGAAACCGCCTGTGGATGGCTGAAGGATCGTTACGGGGTGTCTTGGCAGGTTTTCCCGAAACGGCTGATTGAGTTAACGACAAGCGCCGACAAGGATGTGTCTACCAAGGCTATAGCGGCCATGATGAAGCAAACGAAAATCGACATCGCTGAAATCGAAGCTGCAGTTCGTGGGTAGAAGCCGACGGCCTAACCTTCCGCTCAACTCGGACCCTATCGCTGCGCGCTAGTGTCCTCAAACAATTCATCTACCTGGTTCCCGCAGCAATAGGGCCGGTTAGCTTCTCTCGTTAGGCCGCCCAGCACTCCTCGTCGTAATGGAGTAATCTCATTCCAATTCCAGGGATTTGCAGATGAGAACCACGGGCATATTGCGCTTCATCTCAACCATTAGCCTCGTCGCGCTTCTGCTTCCTCTACTTGTTCTCATCTCCATCAAGCCACCTACACCTAGAGCATTCACGGTGTCGTTAGACAACTACGCACCAAGCGCTCCAGATCTTAAAAACCCCTTTATCAGTAATGCAGGATTTGGCCTCTCATATGAGTGGTGTGGGACCCTTTCTGCTTATCGTGAACGGGCAAAGAAAGATGCCCAACAGGCAATGCGCCAACAATTGGCAATATCCGGTGTATTGATTGCTCTATTCACTGTGCTTTTTGGTTATCTGCACAGGCGAAATTACAAATCAGGCATGCAACACTTCAAAGACAAATACGAATTCGACAATTAGCGGCCTAACCCCGCGCTCAACTCGGACCCCGCCTGCATTGCCTTCCGCTCTCTCTCACCTTCTTGCTTCCTCGGCTCCGCTCAGCGCCTCGGTGCAGGCGGGGCCGGTTAGCTTCATTCGTTAGGCCTCGAATTTCAGGAGCGACATGGGCTACCGGGTTCTACTCACCACTAAGTCGATTCCCATCTTGACAGTGCTGGTCCTTGCCGTTCTTGCATTTGTATACGCACCAAGCCTCTACAAGTTCACGAGATTCTATGATCCAGAGAATCCAGATCCGAAGCCCGGTACCTTCGATCATGGGAATGTAACCCGCACCATACGGGTCCTCGCTGGTGCAATGATCCTGATAATCGTCCTTCTCCTTGCCGTGGTCCCACTCCTCTGAAACCAGTCAAACCGCGTCTCGGCCTAACCCTCCGCTCAACTCGGACCCCGCCTGCATTGCCTTTCGCTCTCTCTCAACTCCCTGCTTCCTCGGCTCCGCTCAGTGCCTCGGTGCAGGCGGGGCCGGTTAGCTTCCTTCGTTAGGCAACCTCGGCAACTCACTTCTCCAAGGAAAGGCCAAAATGAAAATAAATGGTTCCAACGTTATCTGGTCAGCAACAATCATAAGTCGCGACAAAGAAGTCATAGAAGAAATTTTGCCACTAAATGACACAATATCCGGAATGCAGGCAAGGATTTCCATTGAGATCATGTCCGAACCACATCCAACTAATCCGGATAATCGTGTTGAATACAGTTTCCACTCTCCCGCTGTTTGGAGCATTCGATGTTACGGATTTAGCAATACTCTAGGTGAAAGTCTCTCAGAACCAATTACCATTGGTGCAATCACACAGGACGATGCGACTTTCAAATTTCAACTATTATTTACCCATCAAATGATTGGTAAACTCCATCAAATGCATATCCAGATTCGCGCCAATCGCGAGGTGGAAAATGCCTGAGTCAGATCACATCACAAAAATGATTACATCTTGCGATTTCTCAGGAACAAAGTTATCGCCAGAACAAATTTTAAAATTCCAAGAATATACTGATAGCACAAAATTTAAATCCAGAATTCTAAATGCTCTAATTGTGATTTTGGCTTTCGCTATTTCATCCATCATCTTGTTTTCTTTCACACATGGTGTCGATGGTGCGATGAAGCTCGCTCAAGGTTTAGCCTCATTCTTGCTGGCCGGCCTGGGTTGGGTGAGCGGCCAGTTATTTGAAAGGAAAAAGTCGAAATAGTGAACACCAGCTCAGGCCTAACCCTGCGCTCAACTCGGACCCCGCCTGCATTGCCTTCCGCTCTCTCTCAGCTTCTCGCTTCCTCGGCTCCGCTCATCGTCTCGGTGCAGGCGCGGCCGGTTAGCTTCATTCGTTAGGCCTCCACCCAAATCCGAGATCCTCCTGATGCGACTCCAAGTTCCAATCGTTCTTCTTTCAATGCTGATGCTGCCTGGTTGCAAGCGCCAGACAGGCCTGGAAAAGACTTTAATGGAAGCCTTCTCCTGCTTTAAAACAACCGAGGTCCTTGGAGTGCCCGATGGAAAGAAACTCAATGCGATTGCCCCCTATCTCTCAAAGGACTTGATCCGAGTCTTCAAGCTTGCAGATCAGATTGAAAATGATTATTACAAACAATTAAAGGAGCCAGAACCACTTCTGTCGGAAGGGTGGAATGTATTTTTGGGTGTCTATGAAGGTGCAACTTCATTCAAGGTTCTTGAGTGCACCATTGATGGGGACAAGGGAACCGCCTTGATGCAGTTCACTCTTCAAGAAACAGGCATGGATAAACCGGAGATTTGGCGGAGAAGCATCTCCCTAGTAAGAGAATCCGATCGCTGGGTACTCGATGACATTATCGATGTCAAAAAAAATGGGTCAGAGGCACCCGAATCACTTAGAGCTCAATTGAATGAGTTCATTCAAACAAAAGGCGGCACCATCAAAAAAGAATCCCACAATTGATCGCCCTAACCCTCCGCTCAACTCGGACCCCGCCTGCATTGCCTTCCGCTCTCTCTCAGCTTCCTGCTTCCTCGGCTCCGCTCGTCGCCTCCGCGCAGGCGTGGCCGGTTTGCTTCCATCGTTGGGCGTCAACCTGAAGTCCACACCACTTCGAGGGTCCCGTGAACTTGCCAAGGAGTGTTGGGGCGGTTCTCATCGGTTGGATTACGGTGGTCGGTCTTTCGCTCTCTACGGATTATATGCTCCAGCAGGCCGGGCTCTTCCCGGCATGGGGCCAGCCTGTCTGGAGCTTTTTGCCCAATCTGCTGGCCCTTTCCTATCGATGTGTCTTTACCGTGATTGGTTGTTACGTCGCAGGAAGGCTTTCGCACAGTAATCCCATGCTCCACGCTATTGTTCTCGGGATTATCAGTTTCATTTTCAGTCTTCTTGGGGCCATGACCGCCATTCAAAATCATTTTGGGCCTGCGTGGTACCCCATCGCACTTGCCCTCGCCACTTTGCCTTGCGCGTGGCTAGGCGGCCTCCTTTCCAAATCGCGCAGCGCCTAACCCTCCGCTCAACTTGGTCCCCGCCTGCATGGCCTTACGCTCTTTCTCTTCGTTCCACTTCCTCGGCTCCGTTCGTCACTTCGGTGCAAGCGGGGCCGGTTGACTTCATTCGTCAGGCAGCCACCATTCTGAAGTCTCCGGGGGTGCTTCCATGACACTCCGAGCCACTGCCAAGCGCAATTTCATCCTTCAGCAGGGCTTGTCCGAACCTGCGGCGGCAAGCTGTTCGCTTCAATACTCCGCGCTTCTTTTTCAACCTCGGCTCGTTGGCCTCATCCTTACCAGATGCTGCATCACGCCGCGAAGGTCCAACCAGGCCAGCGGGTGCTGATCCACGGGGCGGCCGGCGGCGTCGGCACGGCCCTTCTGCAGCTGGGACGCCTCGCCGGCCTGGAGATGTACGGGACCTGTTCCGCGCGAGGGACGTCGGCTGTTACCGGATTGGGCGGCATCTCGATCGACTACCGCCAGCAGGACTTCGTGGAAGAGATCCAACGCCTGACGGCCGGGGGCGTGGACGCCGTCTTCGACCCCATCGGGGGGCCCCACCTCTGGCGATCCCGCCAGGCTCTGCGTCCAGGGGGGAGGGTGGTGGGCTATGGCCTTTCCACCTCGCTGCGCGGGGAAGGCTTGACGTCCAGCCGCCCGGGCCGCCGTCAGCGCTTCCGCGGCACGGCCAGCTTCGGCCTCTACATCGTCGGCGGCTGGCTCCTCCCGGGCCGGAAGCGGGTGGTCCCCTATAGCATCCAGACCCTTAAGCGGATGAAACCGGACTTGTTCCGGCAGGATTTGATCACCCTGCTCGACCTCCTCCAGCGCCAGCAGATCAAGCCGATCATCGCGCGGCGGTTCCCCCATGCCGAGGCGAGGTCAGCGCAGGAGCTGCTGGAGAAGGGCGGCGTGATCGGCAAGATCGTGCTTGTTCGCCAGGATGCCTCGTTGGCTCTTGAACCGCCCAAACCCTGAGGGCCGACCCTCCACCGGCCCGGAAGGGTCCGTCATACTCGCCGGCGGCGGCGGGGGAAGGTCATCGCTGCCGCCGTTCCTCGGCCTCGGCGTCCTCCTCCTCCTCGTCCTCTTCGATGGAGGCCAGGGACACCGGTCTGCCCCGGAGGTCCAGGGGGGAACCCTCGTCGGGGATGAAGATCTCCCGGTGAGGGTCCCAGCGGCCGACCAACTGGTCGTCCTCCGTGTAGAAGCGGGCCTCCTCGGCCTCCGGGAACACCGCAACCCACTGAGCGTGGCTGGAACCCTGCTCGAAGGCCATGAGGACGGACCAGTCCTCACTGCGGCCCTCGGCGGCCTCGAGGGCGTCCACAAGTGCGTACGGAGGGGGGAAGGCCAGGATGCGCATCTCGTCCAGATCCCTGATCGTGCGGGTATGCAGCATGGCACCCCCCCACCAGCCTTGGCCATTGCGGACAGGCACCAAGATCATAGGGCGGAGAATTCTGTTTGCCAGGTCCAGCGTCAACGCCCTATCGCCTTCGACTGAAATAGTAACCACCGCCTCCGCCAAACAATAAGACCAGCACTACAATGTGGAGGCGAATCGGTCATCCCCCGGTTCGCTCCCGAGGAACCCCTCAAGAGCAACATTCATTCCGTTATCGCATCTGCTTTATTAAAATGGCTTAAAGCATTTCGCTTTCCTCGTTGAGAAGGTTATTCCAGTCCGAATGGAGAGCTGTTCCCTTCAGTGTGAAAAGATCGCCTCCCTGGCGCGGGCACCCTGGTCGGTTATCTTCCTTGCTGTCTGTCATCAAGAAAGATGAAGTCTCCGTTTCATGGTTCGGATGGAGCCTCCCACATGACCCAGTTGAGTCCCGACCAGGTCGCCGGAAACTGGGGCGCCATCGCCTCGCCGGAGGCCTACTGGTCCGGCTTCACCCGCTCGGCCCCGCCCCTGGCCCACCTCTTCAGCCAGCTGGGTCCCGAAGCGACCGCGGCCGTGGGCCGGGAGTACATCGGCGCCCTCCGCGCCCAGTCCCGCGACGGCGTGCCCACCCTGAGCGTGGAGGCCTGCATCGGCCTGGGGAGGGCCTGACATGGACGCGGGCCAGACCGGCCCTGGCGTACGCCTCCCGCCGCCGGTGGTGTTCCTCGCGGGCCTGGGGCTCGGCTTCCTGCTCCAGCGGGCCCTTCCCCTCGCCTTCGCCGCCCCGGGGAACCCGCTGCCCCGGTGGTTGGGCGGCCTCCTCACCCTGGGCGCCGGGGCCCTGGCTCTCTGGGCCTTCCTCACCTTCCGCCGCGCCCGCACCACCGTGCGCCCGGACCGCCCCGCCTCGGCACTTCTCACACGGGGCCCCTTCCGGTTCACCCGGAATCCCCTGTACCTCAGCCTGTCCCTCCTTCACGCGGGCCTCGCCCTCCTGGCCAACGCGCTGTGGCCGCTGCTCATGCTGCTGCCTGTCCTCCTCGTCATCCGCTCCTACGTCGTCGCCCGGGAGGAGCGCTACCTGCTCGGCCGCTTCGGGGCCGACTACGAGGCCTACCGCCAGGCCGTCCGCCGCTGGTTCTGACCACCTACGGGTGGTCCGGAACCCCCTCGGCCACCCGGGCGGCGTAGGCGTCCATGACCCGAGTGGAGAACACGAGCGCGGCGCCGGCGTTGACGGCCACGGCCACACCCAGCGCCTCGGCGATCTCCTCCCTGCTGGCCCCCAGCTTCACCGCGGCATCGGTGTGGACGGCGATGCATCCGTCGCAGCGCACGGTGACCGCCACGGCCAGGGAGATCAGCTCGCGGGTCTTGGCGTCGAGATAGCCCGTCTTCTGGCCCGCCTCCCCCAGCATGCGGTAGCCCCGGGCGGTCTCGGGGCTCAGCCGCGCGAGATCACCCACCCCAGCCCCGACCTGTTTCCGATAGCCGTTCCAGTCGAGCATCATGGCGGCACCTCCGGCCCACGAGTGTTCCACCGTCCCGGCCCGGGCGGGGGCAATTCGATGGAGCTTATGCTGAGTGCATGGCCAGTTCCTTCCTCGAGCGCCTCCCCACCCTGTCCGAGGCGGAGCTGCGCCACTATGTGAAGCGGCCCCAGGCCTACAAGGCCGAGGCTGTGGCGGCGGCCCTGGCGGAGCTGCGGCGGCGGGGCGCAGCGGTCTCCGAGGCCGACCTCGCGCAGATCCGGGAGGCCCTCCAGTCGCGGGAGGCGCGGCAGACGGAGCGGTCGGGCCGCCTGCTGGGCACGGATGCCATCACGCGGAAGGCCCGCATCCGCCGCCTCACAGCCGGAATCCTGGCGGCGGGCCTCGGCGGCGCGACCCTCATCTACCTCACCGCCGCGCCCCGAGCGGCCAACCCCCTGGGCTACGAACCTGAGGACACCAAGAAGTACCTGCGGGAACTGGAGGTCTACGGGGGGAAGGTGAACGTGCTGGCGACGGAGCTGCGGCGCTGGTTCGAGGGGCTCTGGCATGGCCGCTCCCTGGCTTTCACGGTGGCCGTCCTCACGCTCCTGCTCGCGCTGGGCTTCTGGTTCGTGGCCACCCGCCTGGCCCCGGACGGAGAGGGCCGCTGACATGGCGCCAAAGTCACCCACCAAGGCCGCGCGGCCCGTCAAGCCGGGCCTGCATCCCCGCAATCGCCACGCCGGGGGCTACGACTTCCCGAAGCTGATCGCCGCCTGCCCGGAGCTGGGCCCCTTCGTGCGGCGCGCCCCCCACGGCGGGCCCTCCATCGACTTCGCGGATCCTGCCGCCGTGAAGGCCCTGAACCGCGCCCTGCTGGTGGCGGCCTACGGCATCCGGGGCTGGGACATTCCGGCGGGCTACCTCTGCCCGCCCCTCCCCGGCCGGGCGGACTACCTGCACCACCTGGCGGACCTGCTGGCCGCCTCCAATGGCGGCGCCATCCCCCGGGGCGCCAGCGTGCGCGTGCTGGACGTGGGGGTGGGCGCCAGCGCCATCTACCCGCTGGCGGGCCACCGGGAGTACGGCTGGTCCTTCGTCGGAACGGACATCGACGAGGCCGCCCTGGCCGCGGCGGCCCGCATCCTGACGGCGAATCCGGGCCTGGGGGAGGCCATCGCCCTGCGGCGGCAGACGGATCCCCAGGGGATCTTCAAGGGCGTGGTGGATCTGGAGGAGCGCTTCGATCTGACGCTCTGCAACCCGCCCTTCCACGGATCGCTGCGTGAGGCCCGGGAGGGCACGCAGCGGAAGTGGCGCAACCTGGGGCGTGGCACGTCCACCCGGCCCGTCCTGAACTTCGGCGGCCAGGGCGCGGAGCTGTGGTGCGAGGGCGGCGAGGCGGGCTTCGCCCGGCGCATGATCGAGGAGAGCGCCCGGATGCCTGGCCAGGTGCTCTGGTTCACCACGCTCATCTCGGCCTCCGCGAACCTGCCTGCGGTGCAGCGCGCCCTGCGGCAGGCGGGGGCGCGGGAGGTGCGCGTCGTGCCCATGGCCCAGGGCCAAAAGCAGAGCCGCTTCGTGGCCTGGACCTTCCTGGAGCCAGTGGCGCGGGAAGCGTGGCGGGCGCGGTGGTCCGGGTTGTGATCTGATATTTAGGACAAACGGGTATGATTCTTCCGTCACCGGAGTTCCCGTGTTCGTCCTTCGCCGCCTGCCCGCCTGCCTCGCCCTGCTGCTGCTGGGAGCGCATTTCCTCCGCTTCGGGCAGCTGCCCCTGGTGGCGCTCTGCCTGGCCCTGCTGGTGCCGCTCTTCGTGCCGCGGCCCTGGGCGCAGGCGGTGGCACGCTGGGCCCTGCTCCTGGGCGCGCTCGTGTGGCTGTGGACCCTGGTGGAGGACGTCCGGATGCGCCTGGCCTTCGGCGAACCCTGGCTGCGCCTGGTCTTCATCCTCAGCGCCGTGGCCCTGTTCACCGCTTGGACAGCGTGGCTTCTCCGGACCAGGAAAACAGAGAAAAAGATCTGACAGGATGAACAGGATTAAATGATTGGATTAACAGGATTAAGCATTTCCTGATGATCGACGAGCCTCAGCTTGACCAAAGACTTCAAAAGCCTCCACGAAGGTCACGAAGAAGAAGACAAAGGTCACGAAAACGGGCGACAGCGTTCCGTCTTAGGACATCCGGGCCTCTGGCCCCAGGTCGCGCATGGCGCGACCTGCTTCACGGGCGGCGGCTTCGGGCGGCTTCCAAGGGCCGCCCGGAGCCGCCGCCCGTGAAGGGATATCTGCGATGGGCCAGGCCCCATTCGAGCCCTTCGTGCACCCGCAGGGTGCCTTCGTGTTCTTCGTGGAGATCTTTTCTGGCTGAGGCACGCCGATAATCTGAAAGCATTAAACGCCTTCAAATCCTGTTAATCCGGTATTTCATCCTGTTAATCCTGTCAACGCGTTGCCTCAGAAGACCGACCACCCCGTCCTCGTGGTGAAGTGGTCCAGGGCTTCGACGCCGGCGATGCTGTTGCCGTGGGGATCCAGGGCGGGGCTCCAGACGCAGAGGACGCCACGCTCGGGCAGCACGGCCAGGATGCCGCCGCCCACGCCGCTCTTGCCGGGCAGGCCCACGCGGTAGGCGAAGTCGCCGGCGGCGTCGTAGGTGCCGCACGTGAGCATGATGGAATTGATGCGCTTGGCTTCGCTGCGGGAGAGCAGACGCGAGCCGTCGGCCCGCAGGCCGTGGTTGGCCAGGAAGAGGCCCGCCTTCGCCAGATCCGCACAGCTCATGCGGAGGGAACACTGACGCACGTAGTGGTCCAGCACGCGCTCCACCGGGTTCTCCAGGTTGCCGCAGCTGGCCATGAAGTGGGCCAGGGCCGCGTTGCGGTGGCCGTGGGAGGCCTCCGACGCCGCCACTTCGGGATCCACGTCCACGGCCGGGTTGCCGCTTTCAGCGCGCAGGAACTCCCGCAGGGTGCCCAGGGAATCGCCAGTCAGCGACAGCAGCCGGTCGATGAGGACGAGGGCGCCGGCGTTGATGAAGGGATTGCGCGGGATGCCCTTCTCGTATTCCAGCTGCACCAGCGAATTGAAGGGGTTGCCCGAGGGTTCGCGGCCCACGCGCCGCCAGAGGGCTTCGCCATCCCGGGCCAGCACCAGGGCCAGGGAGAAGGCCTTGGACACGCTCTGGACGGAGAAGGGTGTGCGCCAGTCGCCACTGCCCAGGAGCTGCCCGTCCATGGTGGCCAGGGCCAGGCCGAAGTGCGAGGGATCCACCGCCGCCAGGGCGGGGATGTAGTCCGCCACCTTCCCCTGCGCCGCGCAGGGCGCCGCTTCGGTGGCCAGGTCGTCGAGGAGGGCTTGGAGGTCCATGACCCCAGAATCCCACAGGAGCAATGGGTTTAGCATGGTCCCCATGACGCCCCTCGCCGCCGACCTCCTCCTGCTGTTCCGCCGCGACCTGCGCTGCCTCATCCGCGAGGTGGAGCTGTTTCCCGACGATGCCACCCTCTGGCGCACCGTGCCGGGAATCACCAACAGCGCCGGAAACCTGGCCCTGCACCTGGCGGGCAACCTCCAGCACTTCGTGGGCGCCGTGCTGGGAGCCACGGGATATGTGCGCCAGCGGGAGCGGGAGTTCGCCCAGCGGGAAGGCACGCGCGCCTCCGTGATCGCGGACCTGGAGGCCACGATCGCCGCCGTGGAGGCGGGGCTGGCCGCCCTGCCGGCCGAGGTCCAGACGGCGACCTTCCCCGCGCCCGTGGGGCCCTACCGGCCACCGACGGGGATCTTCCTGATGCACCTGGCCACGCACCTGGCCTTCCACCTGGGCCAGGTGGGCTACCTGCGCCGGACCCTCACGGGCGATCCGGCCAGCGCCGGGGGCATGTCCGTGGCCGACCTGCTGGAGAACCGATGAACGGCCGGCCCGTCCCCGCTCCGACCCCCTCGCCGGAGAAGGCCCTGCTGGCGCCCCTCCGCGCCGGGGCCCTGCTGGGCATCCTGGTGGTCCTCTGGACCTTCGTCATGGGCTTCACAGGCTGGTACCGGAACCCCAGCCTGCTCTTCCTCTTCTGGCTGGTGATCCCGCTGCAGATCGGCGTCCTGCTGGTGATGCTCCGCACGACAGCTCCCACCACGGGCTACCTGCGCCAGGTCCAGAACGGTGTGGGCGCCTCCTTCGTCGCGTCAGCCATCATCTTCGTGGGCAGCCTGCTCTTCACCATGGTGGTGTTCCCCAGCTATTTCGCAGAGCTGGAAGCCCTGGGGCGGCTCCGCATGGCCCAGCAGGGCTTCACGGCCGAGCAGATCGAGGCCGTGGTGAAAGCCCAGGCCCCCATGCAGAAGCCCCTGGGCAGCGCCTTCGCCGGGGTCCTGGGCACCTGGATCACGGGGCTGTTCACGTCGCTCATCGCCGCGGCGTGGTACCGCAGGAAGTAGGCTACCGCTCCCGCCGCACGCCCGCCACGAGCGCCAGCGGGTAGGAGGCCCCGGCGCGGGCGTCGTCCACGCAGCGCAGGACGAGGCCTGAGCGCAGGGGGGCGGCGGCCAGCTCCTCGCGGGTGAGCCAGCGGCAGCCGAGGATCTCCGGATCCTCGGGGCTGGCCTCGGCTTCGGCGGGCACCGTACCCCGGAAACAGACGCGACAGTAGTCCTTCCCGTTCCGGGCCTGCAGCTGGTAGATGCCCACCAGCGCCTCCGGCGTGAAGGCCAGGCCGGTCTCCTCGCGTACCTCCCGGCGCACGGCGTCGAGGAGGCCCTCACCGGGTTCCACGTGGCCCGCGGGCTGGTTGAAGACGCGCTCAGGCGAGGCGCCATCCGTCTCCTCCACGACCAGGAAGCGGCCCTCCCGCTCGATGATGGCGGCGACGGTGAGGGCCCACATCAGGCGTGCAGGAACAGGTAGAAGCCGTTGAGGAAGTAGACGATGCCCACCACACCCACCACCAGGCCCGTGTAGTAGACGGGCTTCTGCTTGAGCAGGGCGGCGATGGAGGAGAGCAGGATGCCGATCTGGAGGAAGATCACCGCCAGACCGAAGGCCGCGCCGTGCTTCTGGGCATCAGTCTTGGCGTCCTCGAAGCGGCGGGCCTCCTTCTGGATCTCAGCCTTCTCGCCATCGTACTTGGCCACCTTCTTTTCCACGTCGGCGAGGCTCTTCTCGAGGGTGGGCAGGGCGGCCTTCGGGGCCAGCTCCAGTTCCCGGCGCAGGCGCATGGCCTCCACCTCGTAGAGATTCCCTTTGATGCCCTTGGCCTGGTAGTAGGCCCACTGGTCCGAGGCCTGGCTCTGGCTCAGGACAGCGCGCGTGGAGTGGCCGCCGCCCTTGAAGGTGGCCAGGGTGGCGCACACCGCCAGGATCACCGTGGTCAGGGCCAGCAGGTTCAGCCAGGGTTCTTTCTTGTCGTCGCTCATGGGACTCCGCCGCAACTAGCTCCAACCATTCTACGGAAAAACCGCCCTTCGCTTGAACCCGCAAGCCCAGGGCCTATCGTGGGGGTTGGAGTCCTCCGGGATGTGCGCCGTCTGCCGCAGTCCTCCTCCGATCCGGCTGGGATCTGCCGCCCCTCAGGGGACGGGCGCGGCGCGTCCGTCCCCACGCTCCCCGAGCAAAGCCAAAGGAGGCTCCCATGCTGCATCGCACTGCGCTTTGCGTCGGGATCAACCAGTACCAGAACTTCCCTTCAGCCAACCTGAACGGGTGCGTCAACGACGCCCGCGACATGGCCTCGCTGCTGAAGGACCTGCTGGGCTTCGAGGATTCCGACATCATCCAGTTGACGGATCAGGCCGCCACCAAAGCCAACATCCTGCGCGAGCTGCGGCGCATGGTGGAGGGTGCCCTGGCCGGCCGGTACAACCACCTGGTCTTCACCTTCGCGGGCCACGGCACCCAGGTGCCGGACCTGAACCTCGACGAGTTCGACCGGGCCGATGAGGCCTTCTGCCCCCACGATCTGGCCCAGAGCGGCCCCCAGTGGGACCGCGACCACCTCATCGTGGACGATGAGCTCCACGACCTGTTCGTGCAGCTGCCCCCGACCGTGATCCTGGAAATCCTCCTCGACACCTCCCACAGCGGCGCGGGCCTCCGGGCGGCGGACCTGCTCATGGACCGCAAGCCCCGCTACCTGCCGCCGCCCTCGATCGAGGCCTTCCGCGACATCGAGTACCGCCGCGCCCGGCCGGGCCACCTCAAGCTCCTGGAAAAGGGCCTGTCGCACCACATCCTGTGGACCGCCTGCAAGGACAGCCAGACCGCCGCGGATGCCTTCATGCAGGGCGGCTGGCATGGCGCCTTCACCTGGCACTTCTGCCGGGAGGCCCGGGCGAGTGGCAACCACCTCACCCGCGCCAAGGTGCTGGCGAAGATCCGCTCCGACCTCAGCGCCGCCCACTTCACCCAGACGCCCCAGCTGGACTGCGAAGCCGTCACCCGCCACGCCGTGATGAAGGCCATCGAGGTCCCCGCCAATGTCCCCCCCCTGCCCAGCGAAATGCCGAGCTGAAGAGGGTTTTCACCCGAAGCGGACAGGGCGCCTTGCGGCGCCCTGTCCTCTGAAACGCACAGCGTTTCAGTATCGGTAGTGATCGGCCTTGTAAGGCCCTTCCACCGGCACGCCGATGTACTTGGCCTGGTCGGGGCGCAGGGCTGTGAGCTTGGCGTTCAGGGTCTGCAGCTGGAGCCGCGCCACCTGCTCATCCAGGTGCTTGGGCAGGGTGTAGACGCCGATCTTGTACTCGTTCTTCTTCGTCCACAGCTCGATCTGGGCCAGGGTCTGGTTGGCGAAGCTGCTGCTCATCACATAGCTGGGGTGGCCCGTGCCGCAGCCCAGGTTCACCAGGCGGCCCTTGGCCAGCAGAATGATGCGCCTGCCGTCGGGGAAGATGATGTGGTCCACCTGGGGCTTGATCTCCTCCCACTCGTACTTCTCCAGGCCGGCGACGTCGATCTCGCTGTCGAAGTGGCCAATGTTGCACACGATGGCGTTGTGCTTCATGCGCTTCATGTGGTCGTGGGTGATCACGTGGTAATTGCCGGTGCAGGTGACGAAGATGTCGGCCTGCCCGCAGGCCTCGTCCATGGTGACCACGCGGTAGCCCTCCATGGCCGCCTGCAGGGCGCAGATGGGATCGATTTCCGTGACCCACACCTGGGCGCTCAGCGCGCGCAGGGCCTGGGCACTGCCCTTGCCCACGTCGCCGTAGCCGCAGACGACGGCGATCTTGCCGGCGACCATCACGTCCGTGGCGCGCTTGATGGCGTCCACCAGGGACTCGCGGCAGCCGTAGAGGTTGTCGAACTTGCTCTTGGTGACGCTGTCGTTGACGTTGATGGCGGGGAACTTCAGCTCGCCCTTCTTGGCCATCTCGTAGAGCCGGTGCACCCCGGTGGTGGTCTCTTCCGTCACGCCCTGGATCTTGGCCAGCTGGGCCGAGTACCAGCCCGGCTTCTCGGCCAGGCGCTTGCGGATGGCCGCGAAGAGCACGGTGGCCTCCTCGCTGTCGGGATGGTCGAGGACGTGGATGTCCTGCTCAGCTCGGGCGCCCAGGTGCAGCAGCAGCGTGGCGTCGCCGCCGTCATCCAGGATCATGTTCGCGCCATCCTCGAAGTCGAAGATGCGGTGGGTGTACTCCCAGTAATCGGGCAGGGTCTCGCCCTTGATGGCGAAGACCGGCGTGCCGCCCGCGGCGATGGCGGCGGCCGCGTGGTCCTGGGTGCTGAAGATGTTGCAGCTGGCCCAGCGCACCTCGGTGCCGAGCGCCTTCAGCGTCTCGATGAGCACGGCGGTCTGGATGGTCATGTGCAGCGAGCCCGCGATGCGCGCGCCCTGGAGGGGCTGCGTGGCGGCGTACTGCTGCCGGATGGCCATGAGGGCGGGCATCTCGCCCTCGGCGATGGCGATCTCCCGGCGGCCCCAGGCGGCAAGGCCGAGATCGGCGACGATGAAATCAGAGGTGGCGACGGTCATGGAGACCTCCACAGAGGGCCAGGTCGAAAAGGTGGTCGGCCCACCCCAGCGCCCTGGTTCAGGGTTGAGGCGAGCGCCGTTCCAGAAAGGATGGGTCCGAGCCTGAGATCCCGCACAGCCGATCTGCCGGGTCCTGCAGCGCTCCTCGGACCCTTTCAGGATAGCGGTGACGACAGGTAGTCGGGGTGGTTTTCCTTCGACTCCGTACCGTGTCTCTTTGCAAAATTTCTTCGAAATTTTGATACAAAAGGTAAACATAGAAATAATTAAGATTGATAATTTTTAAATTTATTTTGTAATATTTTACTAACAAAATTTTTTCGCAGAAAAAATTTTACAACTGCAAACAAGCGACTTACAAACTGGCACAACCCTCGATTGGACATGCCTGCCTGAAAGGAGGCAACCATGTCCAACCCCTTCACCACCCTCGCCCTGGCACTCGCCTTGGCGCTCCCCCTCTCCGCGGCGCCCGTTCGCGCGCCCCGGGCCCCGCAGCGGCCCGTGAACCTCAACACGGCCTCGGTGACCGAGCTGATGCAGCTGCCCCGCATCGGCCAGAAGACCGCCGAGCGCATCGTGTCCTTCCGCAAGCAGCACGGCGGCTTCCAGCGGCCGGAGGAGCTGATGAACGTCAAGGGCATCGGCGAAAAGTCCTACGCCAAGCTCAAGCCCTACCTGGCCCTCTCCCCCGCGCCGCGCCACGCGGCTGCGGCGAAGTAGGGGGCGGCCATGCTCCGGAGCTGTCGCATCTCCCAGCGGGGCACTTCCCTGCTGGACCTCACCGTCTCCATGGCCGTGGCCGCCGCCCTGAGCCTGGTGGGCCTGGCCCAGTGGGATCCGGGCAGCACCGATCTCTCGATGGCCCACCAGGAGATCCGCGGCAGCCTGGAGCAGGCCCTCAGCCTCGCCCGGGCCCGGGGCACCAACGTCACCGTAGCGCTCGGCCAGGCCAGCGGCGCGGGGGAGCATCTGCAGGTGCGGCTCAGCCGCCGGGTGAAGTGGGGCAAGCCCGCCCACATCCCCCTGCCCCCGGGCATGGATGCGCCCACGGTGGCGGCGCGCACGGGCGAGGCCCATCCCATCCTCACCGTCACGCCCCGCCACACGGCGTTGGCCAGCACCTGGTTCCTGAATGATGGCCGGGAGGCCCTGTGCATGCGGCTCTCCGGCCAGGGCCGGCTCCAGGTACTGTGGTGGCACCGGAACAAGCAGAAGTGGACGAGGGTGTGATGCGCATCCTTGATCTCTCCCCCGACCAGCGCCCCCGGGAGCGCCTGCTGGCGGGCCACGGCGAAACCCTGTCCGACGCCGACCTCCTGGCCCTGCTCTGGGGCACTGGCCTGCGCGGCCAGAGCGCCGTGGAGCTGGCCCAAGCGGTGCTCGGCCGCACGGGGGGCCTCTCCGGCCTCCTGGCCCTGGGACTGAACGACTGGCTGGAGCAGCCGGGCCTCGGCCCCGCCAAAGCCGGCCAGCTCTGGGCCGCCCTGGAACTGACCCGGCGCGCCCAGCGCGGCGCGGACCGCCCCCGCATCACCAGCCCCCGCGCAGCCGGCAGCTATCTCCTGCCCCGCTGCCAGGGCTGGACGGAGGAGCGCTTCGGCCTTCTCGCCCTCAACGCCAAGGGCGACCTGCTGGCGGAACGCATCCTCAGCCAGGGCACCGCCACCGCCACGCTCATCAGCCCCCGCGAGTTCTTCCGCGAGGCCCTGCGCTACGGTGCGAGTACCGCTCTCGCCTTCCACAACCACCCCAGCGGCGACCCCGCCCCCAGCCGCGAGGACATCCAGCTCACGCGGCGCCTCCAGGCCGCCGGCGAGTCCCTCGGCGTGCCCCTGGCCGACCACCTCATCCTCGGCAATGAGCGCTACCACAGCTTCCGGGCGGCGGAGGGATGGGATCACCGGCCGTAGGCCGGAGATCCCGGGGCTCGGATGGCCAGATGGTCGGAACTTCGGAACGCAACCCGGCCTGATTGCTCTTTCTCATCCTCCGACCATCTGACCACCCGACCATCGCGCCCCGCGATGCGGGGCGCGATGGTGGCGGAGAGAGGGGGATTCCCTCCGGGGCCACCGCTGTGCGGCGTCCCCTCCGGCCGCACGAATCGCTCGGCATTCTGTCCCGGGTCCGACAGCCCACTGGGCTGTCTCCCCGGGCCAAGACGAAAGCCGGCGATTCTGTGATTTCGAATCCCCCTCTCTCCGCAAAAAAGCAAAGCCGCCTTTCGGCGGCTTTGGTGGCGGAGAGAGGGGGATTCCCTCCGGGGCCACCGCTGTGCGGCGTCCCCTCCGGCCGCACGAATCGCTCGGCTTTCTGTCCCGGGTCCGATAGCCCACTGGGCTGTCTCCCCGGGCCAAGACGAAAGCCGGCGATTCTGTGATTTCGAATCCCCCTCTCTCCGCAAAAAAGCAAAGCCGCCTTTCGGCGGCTTTGGTGGCGGAGAGAGGGGGATTCGAACCCCCGGTACTGGTTTACCCAATACACTCGCTTAGCAGGCGAGCCCGATCGGCCACTCCGGCATCTCTCCAAGGCCTCCCAGATTACCGTTGGCGGCGGCCTCGCACAAGGCTTCTTGCCGGAAGCCGCGCCCAGCCTTCAAGATGGAGGCATGGAGGGATGGCCGAGCGGTTTAAGGCAACGGTCTTGAAAACCGTCGTGGGTGTGAGCTCACCGCGAGTTCGAATCTCGCTCCCTCCGCCACATCAGCGCCCCGCGACCGCGGGGCGCCTTCATGCAGGTACGGCGGGAGCGGGATTCGAAATCACTGAACCGCTGGCAGGTAGACCCCGCCGAAGGCAGTCCGGGGGACTGCCGCAGGCGATCGGCGTCGTGCCAGCGATTCGTGCGACCGGAGGGGACGCCGCGCAGTGGTGGCCCTGGAGGGAATCTCGCTCCCTCCGCCACATCAGCGCCCCGCACCGCGGGGCGCCTTCATGCAGGTACGGCGGGAGCGGGATTCGAAATCACGGAATCGCCGGCAGGAAAGCCCCGGTTATTTCTTCTTGTGGGCATGCACCTTCGCGAACATGGCGTCGGTCATGGGGGACACCTTCTTCTTGCCGTGGCAGGTGGCGCAGTGGGCCTTGTCCGGCATGATCAGGCCGGCCTTCTTCGCGGCGGCGGGATCCTTCATGACCTTGACGGCCTTGTACTCGCTTCCGGGGCCGTGGCAGCTTTCGCAGTCCAGCACGGGCTTGGTCTTGGCGTGCGCCGTGGCGTTCCAGGACTCGAACTGAACCTTGTGGCACATCTTGCAGGCCGCGGCGCCGACCTTGGTCGGGGCCGCGGTGAGCGCTACGGCGCTCGCGATGAGACCTACCACCACGGAACGGATCAACACCATGGGTTCCTCCTTGTCAGAGGCCTCCAGGCTACGCTTATGCGCCGCTTCCATCATCCAACCGACGGGTCGGGAATGATGGCGGGGGAGTGCCCACAGGCAATCTCCACGGCGAGGCCGCCCAGGGCAGGAGCGCGGGGGCCACACCCATCCTGAAGACCGGCGCCCAAGTGCTCGGAAGGCCCGGGGCCACCGCGCTGAGCTTCTCCTGAATCGAAAGGGCCCGCTTTCCAGCGGGCCCTTCCGGATTTCCGATGATCTGGCTATCCGACGATCTTCTTCATCCAGCCGTGGGAATCGGGCGCGAGGCCATGCTGGAGGTTGAGGAGCGCCTCGCGCAGCTTGGCGGCCACGGGGCCGGTCTCGCCGTTGTTCACGAGCCACTCGCCCTTCCGGGACTTCACGCGCCCCACGGGCGTGATGACGGCGGCGGTGCCGCAGGCGAAGGCTTCGGTCATGCGGCCTTCGGCGGCGGCGGCCTTCCACTCCGCCACGCTGATCTTCCGCTCCTCGGCGCGGAAGCCCTGCTCGCGGGCCAGCTGCAGCAGGCTGTCGCGGGTGATGCCGGGCAGCAGGGTGCCAGTGAGCTCGGGGGTCACGACCACCGTCTCGCCCTTCTCCTGGTAGACGAAGAAGATGTTCATGCCGCCCATCTCCTCGATGTACTCGCGGTGGATGGCGTCGAGCCACACCACCTGGTCGCAGCCCTCGCCCTTGGCCTGGCGCTGGGCCACGAGGCTGGCGGCGTAGTTGCCGGCGCACTTCGCGAAGCCCGTGCCGCCAGGCGCGGCCCGGACGTAGTCATCGGAGATCCAGACCGTCACGGGCTTCACACCGCCGGAGAAGTAGGCGCCGCTGGGGCTGGCCATGAGGATGAAGAGGTACTCGCTGCTGGCGTGGACGCCCAGCGCGGGCTCGGTGCCGATCATGAGGGGGCGCATGTAGAGGCTCTCGCCCAGGTTGCCGGGCACCCAGGCCTGGTCCTGCGTGATCAGGGCCTTGGTGGCCTCGAGGAAGCGGGCCTCGGGCAGCTCGGGCATGGCGAGGCGGGCCGCCGACTTGTTGAGGCGCTGGGCATTGGCCTCGGGGCGGAAGGAGGCGATGCTGCCGTCCTTCTGCTTGTAGGCCTTGAACCCCTCGAAGATGGCCTGGCCATAGTGCAGCACGGAGGAGGCCGGGGACATCTCGATGGGACCGTAGGCCTTCAGCACGCCCTTGCCCCAGCCCTGCCCTTCCTTGTAGGGGATCACCACCATGTGGTCGGTGAACACCTGCCCGAATCGGGGATTGGTCATGCGCTTCGCGCGCTCCTCGGGGCTGGCGGCATGGTCCGAGGGGCGGATCTCAAGGGTGGGGGTGGACATCGCGGAATTCACAAGCGCTCCTTGAAAATGGAAGGTCAGGCCCGGTGGACCAGGTGCCCGAGCCGTGCGATGGCCTCCCGGGTGGTCGCTGGGTCGTGGGTGGAGAAGTTCAGGCGGAGGCAGTTGGTACCGCGGCCGTCGGCGAAAAAGAGGGGGCCCGGCGCGAAGCCGATGCCGTTCTGCAGGGCGTCGCGGTGCAGATCCAGGGCGGAGAAGCCTTCGGGCATCACCACCCACAGGTGCATGCCGCCCTTGGGCTCGGAGACCTGGGTGCCCGGGGGGAAGTGCTCGGCCAGGGCCTCCACCATGGCGTCGCGGCGCTCTTTGAGGGCGCGGCGGAGGCGGGCCAGGTGGCGCCGGAAGCCGCCGGTATCGAGGAAGCGGGCCACCACGGCCTGCATGAGGGGCGGCTGGCCGATGGTCTGCACTTCCTGGATGAGCGCCATGCGCCGCAGCAGGTCATCCTTCGCGATGAGGTAGCCCAGGCGCAGCCCCGCGGCCAGGGACTTGGAGAAGCTGCCCAGGTGGATCACGTTGTCGGCCCCCTCCAGGCGCCGGAAAGGTGGCAGGGAGCTGCCGGAGAAGCGCAGGTCGCCATAGGCGGAATCGGTCACGACGATCACACCATGGCTCCGGGCGATGGCCAGCACCCGCTCCCGGCGGGACTTGGACTGGGTCATGCCCGTGGGATTGTGGAAGCTGGGCACCGTGAAGAGCAGCTTGGCTTCGCTGCGCTGGAGGGCCGAGGCCAGGCGCTCGGGATCCAGCCCCTGGCGGTCCACGGGGACGGGCACGGCCTCCCGGCCCAGGGCGCGGATGAGGGCCAGGATGCCCACGTAGCAGGGGCTCTCCACCAGCACGCGATCGCCAGGCACGGTGAAGGATTCCAGGGCCAGCGCCAGGCCGGACTGGGCGCCGGGCAGGGACCGGATGCCCCAGCCTTCGTCGATGGGTTCACCTTCGGAGGCCAGCCAGCGGCTGACCGCCTCCAGGTAGGGTGGGTGGCCCGCCGGGGCGGAGTAAACCCACACTTCGGAGCCCAGCTCCTTGAGCACCTGGGTGGTGATGCGGCGCAGCTGCTCGCCCGGCAACAGGTCGGAGGGGATGAAGCCCGCGGAGAAGCTCACCAGGTGGCGGTCCTGGACCCGCTCCAGGGTTTCGCCCAGCCAGGAGCCCAGCTCGCCGTCATGGACCAGCAGGGGCGAACCCTCGAAGGGGAACTCGCCGCTGGCCCGCAGGCCCGGAGCTTCCGGCAGACGCGGCGCCACGAAGCTGCCCCGGCCCTGCACGGTTTGGATCCACCCCGTCCGCTTGAGGCCAGCCAGGGCCTTCAGCACGGTCAGACGATGGACACCCCAGCGCTGGGCCAGTTCGGGCACCGCCGGCAACCGGGAGCCCGGCCGCCACTCGCCTTCCTGGATAAGCCCCCGCAGCCGCCGCTGCAGCTGCAGATACAGGGGGCTGGACGCGCCCGGGTCGAGGGTGGGATCGAGAACCATCCCCATCAGGATCGGTCATTCCACCTTGAAAAACGACGAAATTCACAGTCCGGAACAGACCATTGCAAGGGGTGATGGAAAACCGCCCCGTATCCCAGACCGCCCTAGACCGGATTGCCGCTCAACCTTGGCCTCTTCCGGACGTCCATAATGGTGAACCGGAGGTTCCATGCGCCGCCTTGCCCTGTCCGCCGCCCTGCTCCCCGTCCTTCTCCTCGTCGCCTGTACCGGCTACAGCGTGAACTACGACTACGACGTGACGGCCCAGTTCAGCCGCTACAAGACCTTCGACTACTACACCTCCAAGAAGGGCACCGCCGGCACCACCAACCTCATGGACAAGCGGGTCCGCGCGGCCGTGGAGAAGGAACTGCAGGCCAAGGGCTTCGTCATGGAGACCAAGGCGGACCCCGACTTCCTCGTGACCTACTATCCCGTCGTCCATGAGCGGAGATACCGCACCACCACCCATATGGGCTGGGGTTGGGGCTACCGGCCCTTCTACGGAGGTGTCGGCACCAGCATGAGCCAGGTGCACAGCTACCAGGAAGGCACCATCGTCATCGAGATCGTGGACTTCAAGACCAATCAGATGATCTGGCAGGGCGCCGCCGCCGGCGCGCTCACGGGCCTGAACAACCCCGAGGACGCCGACGAGGTGGTGCCCAGGGCCGTCCGCGACATCCTGGCCAAGTTCCCGCCGAAGTAACAAGTCGGGAGTATTCTGAAGGTTCCTTACAAGGAGCCGGACATGGCCAAGGTCACACTCAAAGGCAACCCCCTCAACACCGCCGGCGATCTGCCGAAAGTGGGCTCCGCGGCACCGGCCTTCACCCTGGTGCGCACCGACCTCTCCGAAGTTTCCGCCAAGGATCTCGCCGGCCAGCGGGTGGTGCTGAACATCTTCCCCAGCCTGGACACGCCTACCTGCGCGGCCAGTGTGCGCAAGTTCAACGCCCGCGCCAACGAGAAGCCCAACACGACGATCCTGTGTGTGAGCGCGGACCTGCCTTTCGCCCAGAAGCGCTTCTGCGGCGCCGAGGGACTGGACAACGTGGTCCCCGCCTCGGTCTTCCGCACCCCCGATTTCGGCAAGGCCTACGGGGTGACTCTGGTGGACGGTCCCATGAAGGGCCTGCTGGCCCGCGCCGTGGTGGTGGTGGACGGGGCCGGCAAGGTGGTTCACACCGAGCTGGTGCCTGAGATCGCGCAGGAGCCTGACTACAACGCGGCGCTGGCGGTGCTGTAGGCAGTCCTCCGTCCTCCGTGAGCGGCCCTTCGGGGCCGCTTTTTCATCCGATGCGGTCCATCTTGCGGAGCCCGGGCACCTTCCAGGCGGTGGTGGCCACCACCAGCAGGGTCATGCAGCCGCCGAAGACCACCGAGGGCAGCAGGCCCAGGAGCCGCGCCGCCAGCCCGCTCTCGAAGGCGCCGATCCCGTTGCTGGAGCCGATGAACCAGCGGTAGTTCCCGTCCCTCAGGGCCGCGTAGAGGTCATGCGGAATGAGCGCCTCATCCACGGCGCGTCACTCGTACCGCAATGCGTCGATCACATCCAGCCTGGCGGCCTTCAACGCCGGCAGGAAGCCCGCTGCCACGCCCACCAGCCCGGAGAAGCCCAGGCCCAGGGCCACGGCCCAGGATTCGGTCACGGCGGGGACCTGGAACTTCTGGAGGATGAACACGGCGGAGTAGGCGAACCCGATGCCGATGAGGCCGCCAAACACGGAGAGCACGATCGCCTCGATGAGGAACTGCCAGAGGATGCTGTGCTGGGTGGCCCCCAGGGCCCGGCGGATGCCGATCTCCCGGGTGCGCTCCGTGACGCTCACCAGCATGATGTTGGAGATCCCGATGCCGCCCACCACCAGGGAGATGCTGGCGGCCACGGCGAGCAGGGCCGTGAGGATGCCCGCCTGCTGGGTCTGCATCTGCACGATGTCGTCCTGCTTGCGGATCTGGAAGGGGTTGTCGTCCTTGGGCGGCACCTTCATGCGCTGGCGCAGGAGCGCCGTGACCTCGGCCTCCGCCAGCTCGGCCTTGCCCTCCTGGGCGCTGACCATGATGCGCTGGATCTTGTCGCGGCCCATGATCTTGCGCATGACGGTGGTGTAGGGCGCCACGATGAGATCGTCCTGGTCGCCCCACATGCCGGCGCCCTTCTTCTCGAGGACGCCCACCACCTGGAAGGGCAGCGCGCCCACCCGCACCGTCTGCCCCACGGGGTCCTCCCCGTTGGGGAAGAGGTTGTCCTTCACGGTCTGGCCGATGACGCAGACCTTGGCCATGCCGCGCACTTCGGTGTCGGTGAAGAAGCGCCCGTTCTCGACCTCCCAGCCGCGGATCTGGAGGAATTCCGGGCCCGTGCCCTGGACCTGGGTCACGTAGTTGCTGTTCTGGTAGATGATGGGCCGCGTGGTCTGGACCTGGGCCGAGGCGGCCACCACGCTGCTCTGGGAAAGCTCCTGCTGGATCAGGGGCGGATCGCTTTCCAGCAGGATGTCCGCGCTGCCCATGGCGGAAGGCCCGAAGCGGTTGCCGCCGCTGCCCGGGAAGATGGTCAGCATGTTCGAGCCCATGTTCTGGATGAGGGCGATGGAGGCGCGCTTGGAGCCCTCGCCGATGCCGATCATGGCGATGACGGCCCCCACGCCCACGATGATGCCGAGCATGGTGAGAAACGCGCGCATCTTGTTGCGCGTGATGGCAAAGAGGGCAAGTTTCAGGAACTCCAACAGAGCCACAATCCACCCCTTACCGGGCCCACGAGGTTACAACGGCGTCTCGCGTATCGCCGCTAGGCGATACCGAGAAGAGGGCGAGTTTGATGAATTCCAGGAATCGCATGGACCCCCCGGCTAGCGCCGTCCCCCGGTCGCGCCCAGAGGTGCCGCGCCATTGGCCTGTTTGGTGTTCTCCACGCCGGTCAGGATCTGCATGCCCTCCTGGAGCCCCTCGCCCGCGACCTCGGTGAACTGTCCATCGGTGATGCCGGCTTTCACTACGATGGCCTTGGGCTTGCCGTTCTCCAGCACCCAGATGCGGTCCTCCCGCCGGGCCACCGTTCCGCCCTTGCTGCCGGTACCACTCTGAGCCCCTGGCCGTGGGCCGCCCCCCATGGTCATGGGCTGACCGAGGCGGGGGCCGTCGGTCTTCTTTCCCTCCTTGATGAAGGCGGCAGGATTGAAGCGCAGGGCCGAATTGGGCACGCGGAGTACGTCCTTGTGCTGGTTGGTGATGATGGTGACATTGGCGGTCATGCCGGAGCGCAAGGCGAGGGTGCCCGTGAACTTCGGGCCCCCGAGCTGGCTGGCGCCGCCGGGGATCCGGGCCAGCAGCTTCGGATCGCCGACGGGAGCCGAAGCCGCCGCAGCCTTGCCCTGGGGCTGGCCGGCCCGACGCTCCTTGAACCGCTTCAGGAACTGCTCCTTGGTGACGCCCTGGGCCTCCATGCGGTCCTTCAGGCGCTCCCAGGCCTTCTCGGAATCCGGGGCGGCCTGGCGCTCGGGGCCGCCCTGCCCCGCCTCGGCCGACCGCGGCGAGCCGGTCGCCCCCTTGCCAGCCTCTTCAGGGCCGGGCAGCGGCTCATTGGGCACGATCATCTCCACCACGTAGTTCACGACATTCTGCGTCGTGATCGGCTCTTGGCGGACCAGGCTCACGGTGGCGGCGAACTGCTTGTCCGGCAGGCTGTCCACGGTGAAGAGGGCGCGCTGGCCCACCTGCACCTCGTCGATATCCGATTCGCCGATGGAGACCTGGACCTTCATCTTCGAAAGGTCCTGGGCGATCTGGAACAGGTTCGGGGTGCTGAAGCTCGCCGCCACGGTCTGCCCCACATCGGCCAGACGGGAGATCACCACCCCGTCCACGGGAGCAGTGATCCGGCAGTACGCAAGGTTCGCCTTGGCCCTTTCCAGCGAGGCCCGGGAGGACTCTAGGGTTCCCCGGGCGGTCTTCAGGGCCGTCTCCTTGGTGTCCAGGTCCTGGTCCGACAGCAGCTTGTCCGCGGCCAGACGCTTGCTGCGGTCGTAATCCCCCTTGGCGAAATCGTAGGCGGCCTGGGACCGCATCAGGCTGGCCTGGGCATCCTGGAGCTGGGTCTCCCACACCGTGGAATCGATCTCGGCGATGAGCTGGCCCTTCTTCACGATGCTGTTGTAGTCCACGTAGAGGGCCGAAATCACGCCCGACACCTGGGTGCCCACGGCCACCTGCACCACAGGGCTCACGGCTCCGGTGGCATTGATGCGCTGGGTGATGTTGCCCTTGTCCAGCTTGGCCTGGCGCCACTTCACCTCGTCCTTGGGCCTCGTGAGGAAGTAGGCGGTTCCGCCCGCCACCACCGCGACGCCGATGCCAAGGCCGATCCAGGTGTTCCGCTTCATGACGCCGTGCTCCGCTTCTCAAAGGGGCCGGGCAGGGCCCGGCCTAGTACCTTCGCATAACGATGTATGGACCACCATACAAGGTTCCCGGTTGAGGCGGAAAAACCGGGATCTAGGGCCTGTCTTCAAAATGGGGTGTGGCCGCGCAAGGGGCGCCGCCCAAGCGAGACAGGTATCATTTTGTCTCGTGTATCACCAAAGGTGATACCGAGAAGGAAAGCGACGATGGCAATAGCGGCACTATTGACGAGGAGCTTGACGCAGGTTCGCGCCGGGCGCCGCCCCTTGCCCTTCGGGACGGGTCCAGCCGCGCGCCCAGCTGCGTTGGCGGCCTTGAACGACGAACCACGTCGCCCTGCGGCCACCGCCTTGCTGGATCACGCGGCTGGATCCGTCGCGGCTCGCATCCATTTTGAAGACAGGCCCTAGTGGATCAGCCCTAAACCCTCCTCGATGGCCCGCTTCGCGAAGCCATCCGACAGGGCGTACTGGAGGAAGCCGCCCGCCAGCACCATGGCGGCGCAGACCAGCACGGCGGCGCCCGCCAGGGGGGCGTGGACCGCCGGGCGGTCCGAAGCCAGGCGCTCGGCCTCGGCGCTGGGAGCCTGGAGGAAGAGCGCCACCAGGAGGCGCAGGTAGTAGTAGGCGGACACCAGACTCGCCAGCACGCCCAGGATCGCCAGGCCCACGTGGCCCGTGCCCACCAGCTCGCGGAAGATCATGTACTTGCCGTAGAAGCCACCCAGGGGCGGAATGCCCGCCAGGCTCAGCATGAAGACGGCGGCGGCGAAGCCCATGGCCGGACGCTTCCAGCCCAGGCCCCGCAGATCCTCGAAAGTCGTATGCTCGCCCACCAGGCCGAAGGCCGTCAGCAGGCCGAAGGCGCCCATGTTCATGGCCAGGTAGATCACCAGGTAGAACAGCACGCCCGTGTAGGCTGCCGGCGTGCCGGCCACGAAGCCCAGCATGAGGTAGCCCGCGTGGCTGATGCTGGAGTAGGCCAGCATGCGCTTCACGTTGGACTGGACCAGGGCCGTGAGGTTGCCGAGCACCAGGGTGGCGACGGCCAGCACGGCCACCACCGCCTGCATCCTCGCGCCCAGGGCGCCCAGAGGGGCGAAGCTGCCGGGGAACACACGCAGGAGGGCGATGAAAGCCACGCCCTTGGTGGCCACGGACATGAAGCCGGCGATGGGATGGGGCGAGGCCTCGTAGGCGTCCGGCGTCCACTGGTGGAAGGGTACGGCGGAGACCTTGAAGAGGAAGCCCAGGAGCATGAGGGCAGCGCCCACCAGCACCAGGGGGTCCAGGGCCAGGCCCTGGGCCCTGAGGGTGGCGGCGGCGGCGGCCAGATCGAGGGTCCCGCTCAGGCCATAGATGAGCACCCCACCCATGAGGAAGCAGCTGGAGGCCACGGCGCCCGTGAGGAAGTACTTCATGCCCCCTTCGGCGCTTTCGGACCGGGCGCGCACGGTGCCCACCAGGGCGTAGAGGGGGATGCTGAACAGTTCCAGCCCCAGGAAGAGGGCCACGAAGTGGGTGGTGGAGGCGAAGAGCATCATACCCGTCACCGAGAAGAGGAGCAGGGCGAGGGTCTCGCCCTTCACCCAACCCTCCTGGTGGAAGTGATCCCAACTCTGGAGGATGGTGAGGGCCGCGGCCACCATCACGAAGATTCCCGTGAACTGGGCTAGGCGGTCCATGTGCAGTTGGAAGAAGCTGGGCTGGGCACCGGTCTTCCACAGGTCGGTCAGGTACCAGAAGCTGCCCGCGACGGCCAGCAGGGCCGTGCCGTACATGGCCCCACGGATCCACTTGGTGGTGGCCTGGTCCTTGTCGAGGGACATCAGGATGACCAGGCAGGCGCCCAGGGCCGGGACGAGCAGCGGCAGCAGGGCCGCCCATTGACTGGGGGTGAGGCTCATCAGTGCACCTCGTGGGCGGCAGGGGCTTCAGGGGCCGGGCTCCCGGAGACGGGGATCCCGGGGGCCTCATGGACGGCCGGCTTCAGGACGAATACCCGGGGCGCCGGGGCCTTGATCTCCTGGAGCAGGGCGGCCACGGGGACCTCGCTGGCGGCCACGAACGTCTTCGGGTGGACGCCCATCCAGACGATGAGCACCACCAGGGGCAGCATCACCGCGATCTCGCGGGCGTTCAGGTCGCTGTGCAAGTGGTGGGTGCCGCTGTCCTCGTCCTTGTTCTCGGGGCCCCAGAAGACCCGCATGAACATCCACAGCATGTAGACCGCGCCCAGCAGCACACCGGAGGTGGCCAGACACGCGTAGAGGCGCCCCCAGCTGAAGCCCGAGAGGAACGTGCCGTTGAGGATCCAGAACTCGCCCACGAACCCGTTGGTGAGGGGCAGGCCGATGGAGCTGAGGGTGACGATCATGAAGAAGGTGGTGAAGATGGGCATCTTCACGGCCACGCCGCCGAAGTCGGCGATCATCCGGGTGTGGGCCCGGTCGTAGAGCATGCCCACCAGGAGGAAGAGCGCGCCGGTGCTGATGCCGTGGTTGAGCATCTGGAGCATGGCGCCCTGGGTGCCGATGACGGTCATGGAGGCGAGGCCCAGCATCACGAAGCCCATGTGGCTCACGGAGGAGTAGGCCACCAGCTTCTTGATGTCGCGCTGGACCATGGCCACCAGGGCCCCGTAGACGATGGCGATGACGCTCAGCAGGGCGATGGGCTTGGCGTAGTGCATCGCCGCCTGGGGGAACATGGGGATGGCGAAGCGGATGAAGCCGTATCCGCCCAGCTTCAGCAGCACGCCGGCGAGGATCACCGAGCCCGCCGTGGGCGCCTGCACGTGGGCGTCCGGCAGCCAGGTGTGCAGGGGGAACAGCGGCACCTTGATGGCGAAGGCCACGGCGAAGGCGATGAACAGCCAGCCCTGGACGCCGAAGGGCAGCGCCGAGGCGGCCTGGGCCATCAGCGCCGGGTTGAACCCGCCGGCCTTGTTGGCCAGGTAGAGCAGCGCCACCAGCCAGAGCAGCGACCCGCTCAGGGTGTAGAGGAAGAACTTGTTGGCCGCGTAGCGGCGCTCGTCGCCGCCCCAGACCCCGATCATGAAGTACATCGGGACCAGCATGGCCTCCCAGAACAGGTAGAACACGAACAGGTCCTGGGCCACCAGGGCGCCCAGCATGCCGGTTTCGAGCAGGAGGAACAGGGCCGCGAAGGTGCCGATGCGGTCCTTGAGGCTGTTCCAGGTGCCCAGCATGGTGAGGGGCACCAGGAACGTGGTGAGGAGCACCAGCCAGAGGTTCAGGCCATCCACCGCCAGGGCGTAATCCACGGGCAGGCCCACCAGGGTGAACCAGGGGGCGCGCTCCGCCATGACCGTGCCGCCCGCGGCCGGGGTGTGCCCCAGCAGCCAGGCGAGGCTCAGGATGAAGATGCCCAGGGCGCCCAGGAAGCCCAGCAGCCGCGCCAGCTTGCCGAACTTGTGCGGCAGGGCCATCAGCACAAAGCCCAGCAGGGTCGGCGCGAAGACCAGGAAGGTGAGGGGATGGAGGTTCAGCCAGGTCATCGCCCCACCTACTTCAGGAAGACATAGAGGAGGATCGCGGCCCCCAGCGCCATGCTGAGCGCGTAGTTGCGCACCCGGCCGGTCTGGAAGAGGGCGGTGAAATCCCCGAAGACCCGGGCCAGCGCCCCCGGCAGGTTCACACCCACACCGTCGATGATAATCACGTCGAACAGCTTCCACAGCAGGTTGCCGAACCAGCGGATGGGCCGGAGGAGGTAGAGCTCCACGCCCTCATCCACGTAGTACTTGTTCAGCAGCAGCCCGTGCAGGAAGGGGAACTTCGCCGCGAAGGCCAGCTCCCACGCGGGGCCGTCCTTGTACTTGGACCAGCCCAGGAAGCCGAACGCCAGGCCAAGGGTCGTGGAGATGACCGCCAGCAGGACCGCCGGGCCCTCATGGTGGCCGTGGGCGGCGTGGATCTGCCCGTAGGTGAGGGCCGGCTTCAGCCACTCGCCGATGTTGAAGTGGCCGCCGAAGGCTTCGGGCACGCCCCAGAAGCCCCAGAGCAGCGAGCCCACGGCCAGCGCCATCAGCGGCACCGTCATGGACAGCGGGCTCTCGTGGGCGTGCTCGTAGGCATGGTGGTCGCGGGGCTCGCCCCAGAAGGCCAGGGCCATGAGCCGCCACATGTAGAAGCTGGTGCAGCATGCGGCGATCACGCCGACCAGCCACAGCGCTGGGGATTTCAGGTAGGCCAGGTAGAGGATCTCGTCCTTGCTGAAGAAGCCGGAAGTGCCGGGAAAGCCCATGATGGCGACGGTGCCGGCCACCATGGTGAGGAAGGTGATCTTCGTCTTGGTCTTCAGGCCGCCCATCTTGAAGAGGTCCTGCTCGTGGTGCATGGCGTGGATCGCGCTGCCGGCGCCGAGGAAGAGGAGGGCCTTGAACCAGGCGTGGGTGAAGACATGGAAGAAGCCCGCCGCGAAGCCTGCCGCGCCCAGGCCCAGGAACATGTAGCCCAGCTGGGAGACGGTGGAATAGGCCAGCACCTTCTTGATGTCCCGCTGGAAGAGGCCGATGGTGGCGGCGAAGAGGGCCGTGGCCGCGCCCACCCAGGCCACCACGCTCATGGTGATGGGCGTCAGGGTGTAGACCGGGGCCAGGCGGCAGATCATGTAGATGCCGCTGGTCACCATGGTGGCCGCGTGGATGAGGGCGCTGACGGGTGTGGGGCCCGCCATGGCGTCCGGCAGCCAGAGGTAGAGGGGCAGCTGGGCGCTCTTGCCCGTGGCGCCCACGAAGAGCATCAGCGTGGCGAAGGTGAGGATGCCGAAGCTGGCCTCGGGGGCCAGGTGGCCGGCCTGGATGAGGATGTCGGAGATCGTCAGGGTGCCGAAGGAGGCGAAGAGCACGAGCATGCCGATGGACACGCCCAGGTCGCCCACGCGGTTGAAGAGGAAGGCCTTGAGACCCGCCTGGGGCGCGAAGTCCGTCTCGAAGTAGTAGCCGATGAGCAGGTAGGAGCAGAGGCCCACGCCCTCCCAGCCCACGAACATCAGCGGCAGGCTGGAGCCCAGCACCAGGGTCAGCATGAAGAACACGAAGAGGTTCAGGTAGCTGAAGAACCGCGCGTAGCCCTCTTCCGCATGCATGTAGCCCACGGAGTACAGGTGGATGAGGAAGCCCACGCCCGTGACCACCAGCATCATGGTGCCGCTGAGGGGATCGATCACCATGCCGAAGGGGACGGCCATGGAGCCGGTCACCATCCATTCGCCGTAATTCAGCACCAGCCGGTGGTCCGGCAGGGCCTTCATGGCCAGGAAGGCGGAGGCGGCCAGCACCAGAGAGCCGAGGACCACGCCCAGGCCCGCGACCGTGACGACGCTCTTGCCCGCGCGCTTGCCCAGCAGGCCGTTGAAGGCCGCGCCCAGCAGGGGGAGGATCGGAATGAGCCAGTAGTACTTGTTCATCACATCCTCACTGCTTCAGGCTGGCGGCCCGGTCCGAGTCGGTGGTGTCCCGGTGACGGTAGAGGCCGATGACCAGCGCCAAGCCGACGGCGGCCTCGCAGGCGGCCACGGCGATGATGAAGAGGTAGAACACCATGGCCTGGGCGTCGCCCCCGCGGAAGCGGGCGAAGGCCAGCAGGGCCACGTTGGCGGCGTTGAGCATCAGCTCCACGCCCATGAACTGGAGGAGGAGCGTGCGGCGCAGCAGCACCGTGGCCAGCCCGAGGGCGAACAGGAGAAGGGCCACCACCAGGTATCCCTGGAGGCCGCCGTGGAGGATCGCATCCATGCCGGTCATCGTGGGCTCCTCACAGGTTCCTCTTCTCGGTATCGGCTTCGCCGATACGCGAGACGCTCGTCACATCAAGGGTCCGCTTGCCAACGATGAAGGGAGGCATCAGTGGTGAGCTCATCACAGATTCCTCTTGGTCAGCGCCACGGCGCCGACCATCGCGGCGAGCAGCACCAGGCCCGCCACTTCGAAGCCCAGCAGATGATCCGCGAAGAGGGCGGTGCCGACCTTCTGCAGGGTCATGGCCTGGGGCATCTCGGCGCCCGCCACCGCCAGGGCCTTCAGGCCGCCGGAGCTCAGCACCAGCTTCACAGCGCCGAAGGCCAGGGCTGCGAGGAGGGCGAAAGACAGCCACCGCTGGACGGGGTGGGAGGCCTGGGCCTTCTCCTCCTCGTGGCTGTTCAGCATCATGATCACGAAGAGCACCAGCACCATGATCGCGCCGGTGTAGACGATGATCTGGAGGGCCGCGGCGACCGGATTGGCCAGCAGCACGAAGAGGCCCGCCACGCCGAAGAAGGCGGCCACCATGCAGAGGCCTGCCACGACGACGTTCTTCTGCAGCAGCATCCCCAGGGCGCCCAGGAGGGTGATGAGGGCAAAGGTGATGAACATGGCCGCTCCCTTACAACGCGATCGTGCGGCGCGGCACGGAGGGGGTGGGATCCTGGGAGATGCTTTCCTTGCCATCGGTCTCGGTATAGGTGTTCATCAGGTCCCACTTGCCGAACTGCATGGACAGCCGGTCGTAGGCGGCCACTTCATAGTCCTTGCGGAGCCAGATGGCGTCCTTGGGGCAGGCCTCCTCGCACATGCCACAGTAGATGCAGCGGAGCATGTCGATGCTGAACTTGGCCGGCCGCTTCTCCTCGAAGCCCTGGGTGATGTTGAGGTCGCTGAACTCCTCCGCCTCGATGCTGATGCACCGGGCCGGGCAGGCCTCCTGGCACATGAAGCAGGCCACGCACTTGATGGCGCCATCCTCGAACCGCTTCAGCTCGTGAAGCCCGCGATAGCCGGCGGGCATCTCCTTCTTCATGTCCGGGTACTGGATCGTGAAGCGCTTGGCGGTGGGCGTGAAGAGCTGCTTGAGGAAGTGCTGGAACGTAATGCCCATGCCCTTCATCACTGGCCACACATAGGTGCGGTCCAGCCAGCTCAGCTCGACCTTCTTGACCAGGACACCCATTGCGAACTCCTCAGTGTCCCTGGCTCATGCGCCAGGCGTGGAAGACCAGGTTGGCCATGGAGAGCGGCAGCATCACCTTCCATCCGAGATGCATGAGCTGGTCATACCGGAACCGCGGCAGGGTCCAGCGGATCCAGACGAAGACCCAGGCGAAGAACAGCATCTTCACCAGGAAACTCAGCACCGAGAGCATCACCGCGGGATTCTGCACGAAGGGCACCTGCCACCCACCGAAGTAGAGCGTGGCCATGAGGGCGGAGGCCGTCATGAGGTGGCAGTACTCGGCCAGGGCCAGCAGGCTGAACTTCATGCTGCCGTATTCGGTGTTGAAGCCCGCCACGATCTCGCTCTCGCCCTCGGCGAAGTCGAAGGGGAGGCGGTTCGTCTCGGCGAACATGCAGGTGAAGAACACGATGAAGCCGAGGGGCTGGCGGACAATGTTCCAGGCCCAGGGAAGGTGGCCCTGGACGCTGATGACCTCCGAGGGATCGTAACCGCCGGTGGTCATGAAGATCGTGACCACGGCTAGGCTCATGCCGATCTCGTAGCTCACCATGGCCGCGGAGGCACGCATGCCGCCGAGGATCGACCACTTGTTGTTGCTCGACCAGGCGGCCACCAGCACGCCGTAGACGGCCATGCCCCCGATGGCCAGGGGGTAGAGCAGCCCCATGCCATTGCCGGGATCCAGCAACGCCAAGTGGTACTCCTGGCCGCCGCTCACGAAGCTGCGGCCAAAGGGGATCACGGCGAAGCCCATGAGGGCCGGCACGAGGGCCAGGAAAGGTGCCAGCCAGAAGAGCGCCTTGTTGGCGTCGTGGGGGACCAGGTCCTCCTTGAAGAAGAACTTGATGCCGTCCGCCAGGGGCTGGGCGAGTCCGATGATCTTGATCTTGCCGAACAGGGCCGCGCGGTTGGGGCCGATGCGATCCTGGATCATGGCCGAGCCGCGGCGCTCCACCCAGGTCCAGAGGGCCGCCAGCGAAAACACGCCACCGAAGACGATGACGAGCTTCGCCACCATCCAAGCGATGGCAGGCGTGGTATGCAGCAGGCTTGCGAGCTTGTCCATGGGCGGCTTCCCGGCAGGGCCACCCGCGGGGAGGCCCAACCCATCGAGCCTATCAGAGCGGCGGCGTTCCCGACACGGAGGGAAAGAACTCCGGGGGCGCCGATGCGACCTGGGTCACAGCCTCCCGACCGCCGGGTGACTGCGCAGAGCCTGGGGGGCTCTGCGCAGTCGGGCCCCCGGCGAGGAGGGAATCACCTTACCCCGTTACCCCTTGGCCTCAATCTTCGACCACGAGTCCTTCAATCCCACGGTCCGGTTGAACACGGGCTTCCCCGGGGCGCTGTCCGGGTCCACGGCGAAATAGCCCGTGCGCTCGAACTGGAACCGCTCTCCGGGAAGGGCCCCCGCCAGGCTTGGCTCCAGGCGGGCCTCGGCCAGGACCTCAAGGCTTCCAGGGTTCAGGAGGGTCTTCCAGTCCTGGCCCTCGGCCACATCCATGGGGTCTTCCTGGGTGAAGAGGGCCTCGTAGAGCCGCACTTCGGCCTTCACGGCGTGGACGGCGCTCACCCAGTGGAGGGTGCCCTTCACCTTCCGGCCATCGGGCGCGTTGCCGCCCCGGCTGGCGGGATCCCACTCGCAGCGGAGCTCCACTACGGTTCCGGCGGCGTCCCTCACCACCTCCTTGCAGGTGACCAGGCAGGCGCCCCGCAGGCGCACTTCGGCGCCCGGCGCCAGACGGAACCACTTCTTGGGGGCCTCCTCGCGGAAGTCCTCCCGGTCGATGAAGAGCTCCCGGGTGAAGGGCAGCTTGCGGGTGCCCATGGCGGGATCGTCCGGATGGTTCGCCACCTCCACCTCGAAGGCCTCGGCCTCCGCCATATTGGTGATAACCACCTTGAGGGGCCGCAGCACGCCCATGCGGCGGGGAGCCCGCTTCTCCAGGTCCTCGCGGATGCAGAACTCCAGGAGGCCCACATCGGCCACCATGTCCCGCTTGGCCACGCCCACCCGCTCGGCGAAGGCCCGCACGGCCTCGGGGGTGTAGCCCCGGCGGCGCAGGCCGCAGATGGTGGGCATGCGGGGATCGTCCCAGCCGCGAACCACGCCGTCCTGTACCAGCTGGAGGAGGCGGCGCTTGCTCATCACCGTGTAGGTGAGGTTCAGGCGGGCGAACTCGATCTGGCGCGGCAGGGGGCGCTGGAAGAACTTCCCGCCCGCGTCCTGTTCCAGGAACCACTCGTAGAGGGGCCGGTGGTCCTCGAACTCCAGAGTGCAGATGGAGTGGGTGATGGTCTCGATGGCATCCGACACGCCGTGGGCGTAGTCGTACATGGGGTAGATGCACCAGTCATCGCCCGTGCGGTGGTGGTGGGCCCGGCGGATGCGGTACATGAGCGGATCCCGCAGGTTCATGTTGCCGCTCTGCATGTCGATCTTCGCGCGCAGCACCTTCGAGCCGTCCGGGAACTCGCCTGCCTTCATGCGCCGGAAGAGATCCAGGTTCTCGCCGGGGCTGCGGTCCCGGTACGGGCTGGGCTTCCCTGGCACGTGGAAGTTGCCGCGGTACTCGCGGATCTCCGCCTCGGTGAGGTCACAGACGTAGGCCTTGCCCTGCTGGATCAGGTATTCCGCGTAGCCATAGAGGAAGGGGAAATAGTCGGAGGCGTAGTGCTCGCCCTTCCACTGGAAGCCCAGCCACTGGACATCCTCGCGGATGGAATCCACGTACTCGACATCCTCTTTGACGGGATTCGTATCGTCGAAGCGCAGGTTGGTGGCCCCGCCATAGGCCTTCGCCAGCCCGAAGTTCAGGCAGATGCTCTTGGCGTGCCCGATGTGCAGGTAGCCGTTGGGTTCCGGCGGGAAGCGCGTGAGCACCCGGCCCCCGTGCTTCCCCGAGGCACGATCCGCCTCCATGATCTCCTCGATGAAGTGGAGGCTCTTGGGTTCGGGCCTGGATTCGGGATTGGGCAGGTCAGCGGACATCAGGGCTCACAAGATGCAAACCTCAAAGATACCCGCTGGCAGGCATTCTCCTCAAAAGGCATTTGAAACCGCAGATGACGCAGATGACGCAGATTTTCCACCATGGCACTTTCTTTACATCTGCGCCCATCTGCGACATCTGCGGTTGAACTCTTTTTCAGTTCACCCCAATCCCGCCGCCACCTGCGTCGCACGCTCGATGCCGCGGGCGACGACGGAGCGGATGCGGCCGTCCTCCAGGGCCAGCAGGCCGGCGATGGTGCAGCCGGCGGGGGTGGTGACATCGTCCTTGAGGGCCGCGGGGTGCCGGCCCGTTTCCAGCACCATGGCGGCGGCCCCCAGGGTCATCTGGGCCGCCAGCTCCACGGCCACGGCCCGGGGCAGGCCGCACTGGACGCCGCCTTCGGCCAGGGCTTCGAGGATCACGAACATGAAGGCAGGCCCACTGGCACTGAGGCCCGTGACCGCATCCATGTGCCGCTCGTCCAGGTCCATGACGCGGCCCAGGGGCTCGAACAGGGTGCGGGCCTGGCCCAGCTGGGCCTCCGTGACCCCCTGCCCCGCCGCCAGCACCGTCATCCCCCGGCGGATGGAGCAGGGCGTGTTGGGCATGGCCCGCACCAGGGGCGTGCCTTCCGGCGTGTGGGCCGCCAGGAAATCCAGGGTTGTCCCCGCGGCGATGGAGACCACCAGGGGCCGGTGGTCCAGCGCCCCCGAGGTGGCCAGGCCCGCCAGCAGGCCCTTCAGTTCCTTGGGCTTCACGCAGAGCAGCACCACCTCCGCCCGCCGCACCGCCGCGCTGGCGTCGTCCGAAAGCGCGATGCCCAGGGCCTCGGCCCGGGCGCGGGCCGCCCCGGGATGGCGCGTGGCGGCGTGGATGCGGTCGGCGGGGTAGCCCGAGGCCTCCACCAGACCGGCGCTGATGGCCTGGCCCATGGTGCCGAAGCCGAGGATGGCGAGCTGGGGATGGCGGCTCATGGGGACTCCCTGGAACGAAAAACCCCCGCCGATGGGGGCGGGGGTGGATGGCGGGACCTGGATCCAGGTCAGCTCGTCGTGCGACTCCCCCCCGCACTCAAGGTGCTAGGGCGCGGGTGGACGGCCAGAATGAGGATCATGCCAATCAATATAGCGGGATCAGGCCTTCAGCGGGAGAAAACAGCTACTGGTCCCGCCCCTGCCCCAGGGTCCACCAATCACAGGCCTCCAAGTCGGAGATGACGAAACCCTGCCGCATCTCGGAGATGCGCTGGAACCGTGTGCACGCGGGCGTGTGGAAGCCTGTCGTGACCTCGCCGGGACCCGAGCGCACGCCGAAGAAGAACTCGGACTGCTCCAGGCCCAGCCGGAGTGCCGTCTCCTGGAGGGCCTCGCGGTGGTCCATGCCCTCGGGGATGCCCTGGATCACCTGCACGGTCTCGCCGGCGATGATCGTGGGGGCGTAGACCGCGGCCCCCTGGTCCTCCAGTACGGCGAGGGTGATGTGGGTGAACTCCTGCAGGTCCATCAGAGCCAATCTTTCAGGCGGGCCACCACCTCATCCCGGCCCACGAGCATGAGGGTGTCGAAGATGCCGGGACTGACCGGTTTGCCGCAGATCGCCACGCGGAGGGCCTGCGCCAGATCCTTGGTCTTGAGGCTGTGTTTCTCCAGGATGGCGTTGAAGCCGGCCTCCAGTCCCGCGTGGCTGTAGTCCGTGAGCCCGGCCACGTCCCGCAGGGCGGGTTTGACCGCGGCGGTCATGAACTTCTCCACGGCCTTCTCGTCGAACCCGGTGGGCCGCTCAAAAGCGAAGCGCAGAACCTCGGCCATGTCCGTGAGGGACTTGCCCTTCTGGGTCGACTGGATGGCCTGGGCCTTCCAGGTGTCGGGCTTCCCGGCCCATTCCGCCGGCATGAAGGGGCGCAGGTGGGGCTCCAGCTCTTGCCAGGAGGCCCGCTGGATGAGCTTCTGGTTCAGCCACTGCAGCTTGTCCATGTCGAAGCGGGCGGCGCTCTTCTGGCAGTCCGCCAGATCGAAGAGCTGGATCATCTGCTCGTCCGTGAGCAGCTCCTCCTCGGCGCTCTCCACGGCCTTGCCGTCGATCTTGGGCGTCCAGGAGAGCCGCGCCAGGGCCAGCCGCACGGCGGAGGGCAGCAGGCCCATGGCCTGGTACTCGGTGATGCTGGTGGCCCCATGGCGCTTGCTGAGCTTGGCGCCGTCGGCCCCCAGGATCATGGGCACGTGGGCGAAGGCCGGCAGGTCGTAGCCGAAGGCGGCGAACAGCGGGATCTGCTTCGGGGTGTTGTTCAGGTGGTCGTCGCCGCGGATGACGTGGGTGACCTCCATGTGCGTGTCGTCCACCACCACACAGAAGTTGTAGGTGGGCACGCCGATCTCGCCGGGGCCCTCGCCGGTGCGGGCGATGATCCAGTCGTCCAGACTGTCCGCCGGGAAGCGGGTCTCGCCCTTGATGAGGTCCGCCACCACGATGTCGCCGCCCGTGGGCATGCGGAAGCGGATGGCGGCGGGTTCGCTGGCATCGTGGTGCGCCTCCGAGCAGCCCCGCCCGGCATCCAGGCCGCGGTTGTACTGGAAGACCTTGCCCGCGGCTTCCACGGCCTTGCGCCGCTCGTCCAGGAGCTCCCTCGAGCAGCGGCAGCGGTAGGCCAGCCCCTTGTCGAGCAGCTCCTGGATCTTGGCCCGGTAGAGGTCCATGCGCTGCATCTGGCGGTAGGGACCGTGGGGACCTTTCCATTGGCTGGGATCACCCGAGACCGGGCCCTCGTCCCAGTCCAGGCCGCACCAGGCCATGCCCTCCTCGATGATGCGGATGTTGTCGTCCGTGCTGCGGCTCAGGTCCGTATCCTCGACACGCAGGATGAAGCGCCCCCCGTGCTTCCGGGCGAAGAGCCAGCAGAACAGGGCCGTGCGCACCCCGCCGATGTGGAGCATGCCGGTGGGGGACGGGGCGAAGCGGGTGACGACCTGGCGGGACATGGAATGGCCTCTAATCAAACCTCCAGTGTGCCCGAATCAGTCCTCGGCCTTCAGTCTTCAGTGGGGCCTCGACTTCCCTGAGGACTGAGGACCGAGGACTGAAGACTACTTGATGTAAAGCTTCAGCTTGATCTCGACCGGGCCCTCGCCGCTGAAGAGGCTGCGATCCAGGACGATGGGGACCTCGACCACGCTGCGATGGGGCATGTGGATCGGCGGGAAGGTGCTGGTGGACGGGAAGACGGTGTCGACGGGAAACTCATCGATCTCTTCCAGCAGCTCGCCGGCGGACAGCTCCTCGACCTCCAGGGGCCTGGTGGACTCCACCATGTCGGGAGGTGGCGGCGGGGGCGGAGGGGGCGCCCCTCCCGTCAGGACGGTCTGCGGTTCCTCGACCACACCGCCGCCGTACTTCTCGGCGAGGCTCTTCAACACCAGCCGGGCCACGCCCGTGAGCGTTTCCTTGACCCCCTCGCCGCGCATGGCGCAGGCCTCGAAGGTGGGGACGTGGAAGAGGTTGATCTCCTTGTCCAGGGTGCCCACCGGCAGGGCGTTGGGCGTGTCCCGCTTGTTCCACTGGATCACGTGGGGGATCTTCGACAGGTCCGTGCCCTGTTCCTTGAGGTTGGCGATGAGGTTCTGGAAGCTCTCCTTGTTGCTCTCCAGGGCCGGCGCCTGGGAGTCCGCCACGAACACGACCGCGTCGGCGCCCCGAAGCACCAGCTTGCGGGTGGCGTCGTAGAAGACCTGGCCGGGCACGGTGTAGAGCTGGACCCGCGTCTTCATGCCGCGGATGGTGCCGAGGTCGATGGGGAGGAAATCGAAGAAGAGCGTGCGGTCCGTCTGGGTGGCCAGGGACAGCATCTTCCCCCTGCCCTCGCCGGGAAGGGTGTCATAGACGTGCTGGAGGTTTGTCGTCTTTCCACAAAGACCGGGGCCGTAGTAGACGATCTTGGCCGTCAGCTCCTTGGTGGCCGCATTGAAAAGCACCATGCCTGCACCTTCGCGATCTCCCGGGAAGATTGGCGGGTCTGCGCCATGCCGTCAAGAAAGAACCCGGATGGGCGTTCTATCCCCCAGCCCGCCCCTGATGCGCTACACTTCCGGCCATCCCACCATCCCCGAGGGTTTCCATGGCCAAGCTGCTGGTGCACGAAAGCGCGGGAGTCCGCGAGTTCGAGATCGTGGATAACGAAGTCCACATGGGACGCGAGCTGGACAATACGCTGCGCCTCCCGGATCCCAGCATCAGCCGCCACCACTGCGTGCTGCGCAAGGCGGGCACCGGCTATGAGATCCAGGATCTCCAGAGCAGCAACGGTGTGCTGGTGAACGGCAACCGGGTGCAATCCTCGCCCCTGCACCACGGCGACCGCATCACGCTGGGCCAGATCCAGCTGACCTTCCAGGACCCCCTCGCCGATGTCGCCGCCACAGCGGCGGTGAGCCGGGAGGCGGCTGCCCAGCCCCCCCTCGGGACCGTGCGCATGTCCGCCGCTGAGCTGGCCGCCATCCACGCCGGGAAGCCACCTGCCCCTCCCGCCGGAGAACCCCAGGCAGCCGTTGCGGGCCAGCCCTCCACCGGGCCCGTTCCCACCCCGGTCAAAGCCGCTCCCCCCATCCCGCCCGTGGCGCCGTTCCCAACGCCCAGACCCGCGGCTCCCGGCCTCCCCGCCGAGCTGTCCTTCCTGGGCTCCCTCCTGCCCCCGATCCCCGACGACGCCGTGACCACGGGCGAGCGCGGCGACCTGGTCACGCGCCTGCTGGCCGTCCTCATCGATGTCGTTCCCGCGATCCTCATCTCGATCGCCTTCATGATCCTGTCCGCGGTGCCCTACGTCGGCTGCATCCTGCTGCCGCTCAACATCGCCGCGCAGCTTGGCTACTACTGGTTCTTCGTGCCCTGGTGCGTGTCGAAGTACGGCGCCAGCATCGGCAAGAAGGCCATGAAGCTGCGGGTAGTGCCTGAGGGCAACCCCCAGGGCCGCATCGACCTCGGCCCCGCGATCCTGCGGCAGATCGGCAACTTCCTCTTCCTGAATCTCATCGTCCTGGCCGTCAAGGGCGACGAGCGCATCAGCCTCAGCGACATGCTGGCCAAGTCCGAAGTGCTCAAAGTGGACCGCTGACGGTGATCCTCACCGGCAAGCAGATCCTGGAAGCCCGGAACCAGGGCCGCATCCGCATCGATCCCTGGCGCGATGACCAGCTGAACCCCAACAGCTACAACCTGCGCCTGGGCGACGACTTGGCCGTCTACACCGAGCATGAGCTCGACATGGCCAAGCCCAACGGCATCGAGTTCCTGAAGATCCCCGCGGAGGGCCTGCTGCTGAAGCCCGGGATTCTCTACCTGGGACGCACGCTGGAGTACACGGAGACCCACGGCATGGTGCCCATGCTGGAGGGCCGCAGCAGCGTGGGCCGCCTGGGCCTCTTCGTCCACGTCACCGCGGGCTTCGGCGACATCGGCTTCTGCGGCTTCTGGACCCTGGAGATCAGCTGCATCCAGCCGGTGCGCATCTATGCCGGCGTGGGCATCTGCCAGATCTTCTACCACACCATCAGCGGCGAGTACGACAGCTACGAGTCGGGCAAGTACCAGCGCAACTCCGGCATCCAGCCCTCGATGCTGTGGAAGGATTTTGTGAAGGAATAAGAGCGCCGACTTCCCGACGGTTGCGATCCGGCAGAGCGCCTAGGCCTGGGCGCTCATGAGCTTGTTGAAGCCAGCGATCTTAACCCACCAGATGATGAGGCAGACCAGAGCCACGGGGCCGGCAAGGACATTGACGAGCGGGATGAGACCGCAGCATTGCGCGATGCAGGCGATCAGGCCGATGGTGTAGCCGGCATCCTCGACGCTTTTACCGTTCTCCGCCGCCCAGCTCTTGATGGAGTCAGAGACATTCTTCACGACGAAGAAGTGCCACACGAGGTTGAAAAGCGGGATGAGCATCAGCCAGACCATGCCGGGTTTCATCTTCTGGTGCCGTTCCCCGGCCAGGTCCAGGGCCTTCTGCATCGTCAGGATGTAGAAGATCGCGATGGCCAGGGCGATCACCGCGCCAAGCAGGACGAAGATCAGACAGCCTCCGCCGAGCATGGCCGCTAGGGCGTTGGAATCGGAATGAGACATGAGGCCTCCTCAGAAAAGGCAGAATCCATCCTTGGGATACGATCAGCAAAAACGGGTGGAACGGGTGTCTTGCCAAAGCTTAGTGGTGTGATAGCCGGGATACAAGCAGCTTGAGCGGACCTTCGATGAGGATCTGCCCCGGTCGGCAAGGATGGGCCGGGCCCCCTACTGCGATCCGTGGGTGGCCGGTTGAGTGTCCCGAGTCCACACCACCTCGAAGGGCCGCACCTCCTGCTCAATACCCTTGAGCAGGAAACCCTCCAGTGGCCGGAGCTGCTCCAAGCCCACCAGTTCGGCGGTGCTGGGGCCGACGACGATCTGGCCGGGTTTGGCCACGCCGCTCTCCAGGCGGGAGGCCAGGTTCACGGTGCTGCCCATGACCGTGTAGTCCATGCGCTTCTCGCAGCCGATGTCGCCCGCGAAGGCCTCGCCGCTGTTGATGCCGATGCGCATCCGCAGCTCGGGGTACCCATCGGGCCGGGCCGCGTTCAGGTCCCGCAGGGTCTCCTGCATGGCCGCTGCTGCCTCCACGGCGTGCTTCGCGTGGTCCGGGTCGGGGTTCGGCGCCCCGAAGAAAGCCATGATGGCGTCGCCGATGTACTTGTCGAGGGTGCCGCCCCGGCTGAAGATCTGGTCCGTCATGGCCTCGAAGGTGCGGTTCAGGATGTCCGCCAGCACCAGGGGTTCCATGCCTTCGCTCATGCGCGTGAAGCCCGAGATGTCCGCGAAGAGCACGCTGATCTGGCAGCGCTGGGCCTGGAGGGCGGGAGCCTCCTTGCTCTGGCTGGACTTGAGGATCTGGTCCACCACCTGAGGGCTGTGGTACCGCTCGAGCCGCTGGCGGAACTTGGCCTCCCGCTCGCGCTGGATGCCCACCGCGGCGAAGTTGGCCATGGCGCTCAGCAGGTGCTCGTCCTCGCGCTTGAAGCTGCCCTTGCTGAGGCTCGTCTCCAGGTAGATGACGCCCAGCGCCTGGTTCTCCACGATGAGCGGGGCGCAGAGGGCCGAGGTGATCCCATGGATCTTGATGCTCTCGCCGGCGCTGAACCGGGGATCCATGCGGGCGTCCGTGGTGAGGATGGCCACGCGGTCCTTCATGGCCGTGCGGGCGATGGTGCGGCTGATGGGGCTGGGATTCAGGCCGGGCTGCTCCTCCCAGACCAGCTCGGGCACCAGCTCGCCCCCTGCGTCCGCCAGCAGGATGAAGCCGCGCTGGCAGGGGATCTGGGAGGTCACCAGGCTCATGACGGATTCCAGCAGCTCCGTCAGACCCGCGGCCCGCAGTAGGGTGCCGGCCATGGTGGCTAGGCGCTGGAACAGGGTCACCGCCTCGCCTGAAGGATGCTGGCCGCTGGCCTGGGCCAGCATGGCCTCCAGACTGGCATGGGGGAGGAGGATGGAGCCGGAGGCATCGAAGGCGCGGTCCTCCAGCGAAATCCGGGAGGTTCCGGACCTCGATGCCAGCGCGGGGTTCAATCCGGAGGCCGGCACCACCGAGACGCTGTCGGGCACCCACCTCACCATGGCCTCGCCCAGCAGTACCATATCGTCAGGATGGAGAAGCGCGGGCTCGGACAGGGTCACGCCGTTCAGGGAGGTCCCGTTGAGGGACTTCATGTCCATCACATGGGGCTGGCCATCCTTGAGGAAGATGCGGGCATGGACCCGGCTCACGGCATTGGCCTGGATGCGGATGGTGGCCTGGTCCCCCCGCCCGATGGTCACGCCATCTTCCGTGAGGGTCACGGGATGCAGGGCACCGTCAACCTGGAGGGTGAGCTTCATGGCCAATCCGGAGGGGGCGTTGAGTTTAGCACGCGCTGTAGGCCTCTTCGGCCGGGCGCGGTATTCTATGAGGTTCCACCTGAAGGTGGCTGGAGATCCATTGACCAAAGTCGGTTTCATGTCCCTGGGCTGCCCCAAGAACCTGGTGGATTCGGAAGTCATGCTGGGCCACCTGCGGCTCAAGGGCTACCAGATCACCCCCGTGCTGGAGGAGGCCCAGGTCCTGGTGGTGAACACCTGCGGCTTCATCGACGCCGCCAAGCAGGAGAGCGTCGAGGCCATCCTCCAGGCCGCCTCCATGAAGCAGGAGGGCGCCTGCGAGAAGCTCATCGTGGCGGGCTGTCTGGTGGAGCGCTACCGGGACGAGCTCATGGCAGAGATGCCCGAGATCGACGCCTGCCTGGGCACCCGCGACATCGAACAGATCGCCGAGATCATCGGCGCGGGCGCCAGCTTTGAATTGAATCCCAACCCCGACTACCTTTACACCGAAGCCAGCCCCCGGATGCTCACCACGCCCAAGGCCAGCGCCTACCTGAAGATCAGCGAGGGCTGCGATCATGCCTGCGCCTTCTGCGTCATCCCCCAGCTCCGGGGCGCCCAGCGCAGCCGCACCATCGAGAGCGTCGTCGCGGAAGCGAAGAACCTGGTGGCCCAGGGCGTGCTGGAGATCAGCCTCGTGGGCCAGGACACCACGGACTACGGCCGCGACTTCGGTGATCCCGATGCCCTGGAGAAACTGGTGCGGGCCTTGGGCTCGGTCGACGGCCTGCGGTGGTTCCGCATCCACTATGCCTATCCCAACCGCCTGACGGATGGCCTGCTCCACGCGATGGCCGAGACGCCCAACTGCGCCCGCTACCTGGACATGCCCCTCCAGCACGCCGATGCCGCCGTCCTCAAGGCCATGGCCCGGGGCGGCAGCCGCGCCAAGTTCCTGAGGCTCATCGAGAAAGTGCGCCGCATCGTGCCGGGCATCGCCATCCGCTCGAACTTCATCGTGGGCTTTCCCGGCGAGGACGAAGCCGCCTTCGAGGAGCTGAAGGTCTTCGTGCAGGAGGCCCGCTTCGACCATGTAGGCGTCTTCACCTACAGCCCCGAGGAGGGCACCACCGCCCACGGCCTGGGCGACCCCATCCCGAAGCGCACCAAGGAGGCCCGGAAGCGCCGCCTCCTGGAGCTGCAACAGAAGATCGCCCGGGAGAAGAACCAGGAGAAGGTGGGGCAGGTCATCGACGTGCTGGTGGAAGGCGCCCACGAGGAGACGGACCTCCTCGTCAAAGGCCGCCACCAGGGCCAGGCCCCCGAGATCGACGGCAACGTGCTGCTGGTGGACGGCGCACCCCAGGTGAACACCATCCAGCGGGTGCGCATCGTGAAAGCCCACGCCTACGATCTCATCGGTGAGGTCGAAGAGGGTGGCCTCGAAGCGAGCACGGCCGCCTACGAAGCCTCCTTCCGGGCGAAACGGGCCTAAACGAACTCCGAAGGTCCTCGTAGGACTCGGAGAACCGCTCTCCGGGGATCCTTCATGCGCCATCCGGCTCTGGCCTTCTCCTGCCTGCCCATCCTGGCCTCCCAGGCACCCAACCCGCCCCACCTGGCCATCCCCCGGCTGGCCCAGGCACCCTCCATGACCCGGGACGCGGACCTCTCCACCTGGAAGGAGGCCCTGGTCATCACCGAGTTCGGCATGATCATGCCGGACGACAAGGGCGAGAACCGCTGGCCCACCACGGTGCATGTGGGCTGGGGCCCCGATGCCCTCTACGTGGCCGTAGAGGCCGTGGATCCCGAACCAGCGAAAATCCACGCCGCCCGCCACATGCGGGACACCAACCAGGGCGACTTCGATTTCGTGGGCGTGGACCTGGACTCGTCCGGCAAGGGACAGAGCATCGTCCGCTTCTTCGTGACGCCCCTGGGCGGCCAGATCGACGAGATCGCCACGGACACTACCGGCGAGAATGCCTCCTACGACTGCCTCTGGGATTCCACGGGCGTGCTGACCCCTACTGGCTACGTCGTGAAGATGCGCATCCCGTACAGCAGCCTGCGCCGCCGCCCCGGCGACTGGGCCCTGCGCGTCCTCCGCATCATCCCGCGGGAACGGCGCTACGGCATCTCCTGGCCCCGCATGAGCAAGGACGTGCAGTGCGACATCTGCCAGATGGCCCGGGTCTCCGGGGCCCCCGTGGAGAAGCCGGGCTCGCCCTTCCTCCTCATCCCCTTCGCCGCCACCAGCCGCACCCAGTCGCTGGAAGCCAACCCCGGCGCCCCCACGGAATCGAAGGCCCGTCTCGGCCTGGACCTCCGCTATGCCACCACGGCCCTCACCATGGAGGGCACCTACCGGCCCGACTTCGCCACGGCGGACGCGGACGTGGATCCGCTCCAGATCAACAGCCGCTTCAAGGTATTCTACCCCGAACGCCGCCCCTTCTTCCTGGAGGGCATGGACCTGCTCTCCCCCTCTTCCGCCCAGCGCCAGTTCTTCAGCCGCTCCATCCAGGATCCCCTCTTCGGACTGAAGGCTTCGGGCCAGGCCTCCTACGCCACTTGGACCCTCATCCACGCCAAGGACCAGGACGGAGGCCTGCTCCTTGGTGCCAACGGGGCCCGGGGTGTGGACGGCCTGCCCACCCGCGACACGGCCGCGGCCCTGCGCCTCCAGCTGGATCAGCGGGGCTCGGGCCTGTCCTTCCTCGGCACGGACAAGCGCCTTCAGGGCGGGCCGGACGACACGGGCGGCCAGAGCGGTGGCGTCTACCTGGATCAGTACCTGGGCCCCGAGTTCCATGTCATCGGCAGCGCCATGGCCGCCACCTCGCGCCTGCCCCAGCCGGACGGGACGGTCCTCTCGCGCCGGGGGACCTCCACCTCCGCCGAGCTGGACTGGAGCACCCGGAACTGGACGGCCTGGGCCCTGACGCAGACCACCAGCCCCGACCTGGTGCTGCTGTCGGGCTTCACGGACCTCCAAGGCTACCGCCGCGACAACGCGGGCTTCGGCTGGCGGGAGAACTGGAACCAAGGCAAGCTCTCCTCCGCCAACGCCACGCTGCGCTGGCGCCGCCTCACCTGGTGGAACGGCGATCCCCTGGAGCGGGTGGTGGGCCTCGACACCTGGCTGGAGACGGCCGGACGCCTGAGCTTCTTCTTCAACTGGGACGTGGCCGGGCGGGTCTGGGCCGAGGATCGCGTCCGCTCAGTGGCCTCCCGCGCCCTCACCGTGGGTGGCAACTGGCGCCAGCACTCCCAGGTGCAGCTCGGTTGGAACGCCACCCGGGGCCGCACCCTCGACCTGGCCTCCGGCGATCCCGCCCGGCTGGACTCTGCCCAGCTCTTCTTCCACGGCACCGTGGGTTCCATCTCCTACAACCTCTCGGCCCTGCAATCCATCCTGGACCGGGAGGCGGACGATCTGCGCCTCATCCGGGCCCGGGAGCTCACAGCCACCGGGAGCTGGCAGCTGCCGGCCTACTTCTACCTGAAGACCCAGGCCTTCGTCGTCCGCTACGACGGCCTCCACGGCGAGGGCGTGGACAAGTTCCTCAAGGCCTTCGTAGGCTGGCAGCCCAACGCCTTCACCAACGCCTACCTCGGCTGGTCGGGCCAGCGGCGGCGGGATCCTGGAGCCATCCTCTCCTACGAGCGCATGGTGGAGCGGGGGCTCTTCGCCAAGGTGGCCTACGCCATGCAGTTCTGAGGCGGGGGGGCCGTTACACTGGTCAGATGCTGCAGTTCCGCAACCTGACCCGCGCCTATGAACTCGGCGGCGAACGCGCCGGTGTGTTCGGCGTGTCGCTGGAGGTGCCGAAGGGCTGCCTGGCCGTCCTGGCCGGGCCCAGCGGGAGCGGCAAGACCACCCTGCTCCAGCTGGCGGGCCTGCTGGATCAGCCGGATGAGGGCACCGTGTTCCTGGATGGACAGGAAGTGTCCAGCCTGTCCGAGCGAAAGCGCTGCGACCTGCGCCTGAGGCACCTGGGCTTCGTGTTCCAGGCCTTCAACCTGGTGCCCGTCCTGTCCGCTCTGGAGAACGTGATGCTGCCCCTGCAGCTCCAGGGCCTTGCCGAAAACGAGGCCCGCCGCCGCGCCGGGGCGGCCCTGGACCGCGTGGGCCTGGCGGACCGCCTGCATCATCGTCCGGGCCAGCTCAGTGGCGGCCAGCAGCAGCGCGCGGCCATCGCCCGCGCCCTGGCGCCGGACCCCCTGCTGGTGCTCGCCGACGAACCCACCGCCAGCCTCGACCACGCCCACGGCGGGCCGCTCATGGACCTCATGGCCGAGCTGGCCGCCGAGCGCGGCGCCACCTTCCTCGTGGCCAGCCATGATCCCGCCGTCATCGCCCGCGCCCACCACGTGTTCCGCCTCGCCGACGGCCGGCTGGTGGAGGCGCCGTGATCCTCGCCCGGCTCGCCCTCCGGAACCTGCTGCGCCAGCGGCGGCGGACGGCGCTCACGCTCATGGTGGTAGTGGCGGGCTTCCTGGCCCTCAGCCTGGCTGGAGGCTTCATGGCCCAGACCTTCCAGGGCCTGTCCGATTCGGCCATCCACGGCGGCCTGGGCCACCTCCAGGTACTGCCGCCGGGGGCCCTGGAGGGCGAGGAGGCCCAGAGCCTGGAAAAGGCCCTGCCCAATGGCGAGGCCCTGGCGGCGCAGCTCCGCCAGAATCCCGCCGTAGCCGAGGTGCTGCCCCGCACTCAGTTCATGGGCCTGCTCTCCAGCGGCGCGAAGAGCGTCGCCTTTCTGGGCACGGCCGTGGATCCCGTGCTCGAACCGGAACACATGGCCTGCCTCGACGCGCTGAAGGACGGCGCGAGGGCCCCCGGCGGCGCCGGTTCCCGCTGGCTTTCCGCCAATCCGTCGACCCGCGAAGTGATCCTCGGCGCGGGCCTGGCCCGCAGCCTGGGCGCCTCCGTGGGCAGCCTGCTCACCCTCATGTCCACGACCCGCGACGGTGCCCTGAACGCCGTGGATGTCGAAGTGGTCGGCCTCCAGGATCTGGGGTTGCGGGAGCTGAACGACCGCGTCCTCACGGTGAGCCTGGCCACCGCGAGCCAGCTGCTGGATGCGGGTCCAGCCCGGTCACGGCTGTCCATCGTGCTGAAGCGGCCCCAGGACACCGCCGCCGAGCAGACGCGAATCCAGGCTCTGCTGCCCGGAACTTCGGTGAAGCCCTGGTTCGAGCTGGCCTCCTTCTACCGGCAGGTGAAGCTGCTCTACTACGCCATCTTCGGGTTCATGGGCCTGGTGCTCTTCCTGGTGGTGCTGCTGGCCACCGCGAACACGCTGCTGATGTCGGTCATGGAGCGCGTCCGCGAGTTTGGCGTCCTGCGGGCCATGGGGCTCCAGCATGGCCAGCTGGTATCGCTGCTCCAGTGGGAAGGCGCTTTTCTGGGGCTCCTGGGCAGTGCCCTGGGCCTGGTGGCGACGCTGCTGCTCCGGGCGGGCCTCAACGCCCTGCACCTCCAGATGCCCGCACCGCCCGGCACCAGCCACGGCTACGAGCTGAACATCCACTTCGTGCCCGGGGTCTACGCCATCGTGGCGATGGGCCTGCAGGCGACGCTCCAGCTGAGCGCCCTGTTCCCGGGCCTGAAGGCCGCGCGGTTGCGCATCGTGGAGGCCCTCCGACATGTATAAGGCACCGCGCTTCGCCTGGTGGATCGCGACGGGGTTCGGCAGCGGCTACCTGAAGCCCGCGCCAGGTACCTGGGGGAGCCTGGCCGGGCTGGCGGCCTGGCTGCTGCTGGTGGGCGCTGTCCGGGCCTGGATCTTCGGGCCCTGGGTCCTGCTGGCGGCGCCTCTGATGCTCGCGCTGGTGGCCGTGTGGGCGGCGGATCGGGTGGTGCGAGAGACGGGGCAGAAGGATCCCTCCTTCGTGGTGGCCGACGAGTGGGCCGGTGTGTGGCTCGCCCTGACCCCCCTGCTGTTCACGGTCCCCATCCAGCCCCAGCCCTGGAGTCTCTGGGCCGCGCGGCTGGTGGCCCCCTTCATGCTCTTCCGCCTCTTCGACATCTGGAAGCCAGGGGCTGTAGATACCGCCCAGCGCCTCCCCGGCGGCTGGGGGGTGGTGATGGACGACGTGCTGGCCGGCCTCCTGGCCGCGCTCATCGTCTGGCCCCTGGATCGCTGGCTGGGCGCGCAGTCGTTCCTGCACCCAGAGATGTGGCGCTAGCCCATCCCTAGCCTGCGTTTAAACCGCAGGACGCCGGGGCTCCTCACGCGACATCAGGTCGCACAAGGTGTGACGGCGCTAGCCTGCGGTTTCTTCCCGCAGCCGCTTCCAGACGGCGGGCTCGCTGAGGTGGCCGGTTTCATCGAAGTGGCGGCTTTCGATGAGGTAGCGGTAGCCCTGCTCGGTGAGGAAGAGCTGGCGGTTGCGGGCGAACTCCTGCTCGGTGGTGTCGCGGCTGATGAGCGAGTAGAAGTAGCTCACATTGCGCTCGCCCTTGGGGCGCAGGATGCGGCCCAGGCGCTGGGCTTCCTCCTGCCGTGACCCGAAGGTCCCGCTCATCTGGATGGCCACGCTGGCATCCGGCAGATCGATGGCGAAATTGGCCACCTTGCTCACGATGAGCACCCGGAGCTGGCCTTCGCGGAACTGGCGGAAGAGGCTCTCCCGCTCCTTCTCGGGCGTCTGCCCCGTCAGCACGGGCGCCCCCAGCCGCTCGCCGATGATGCGGAGCTGCTCGAGGTACTGGCCGATGATGAGGATGTTGTCGGTCGGATGGCCTGCCAGCAGCTCGTCCATCACGGCCATCTTCAGGCTGTTCTCAGAGGCGATGCGGAAGCGCTGGCGCTGGTCGGCCACGGCGTATTCCATGCGCTCGTCCGTAGGCAGGGGGACGCGGATCTCCAGGCAGTGGGCCGTGGCGATGAAGCCATCCTTCTCCAGCATCTTCCAGGGCACATCCACCCGCTTGGGGCCGATGAGGCTGAAGACGTCCTCTTCCTTGCCGTCCTCGCGCACCAGCGTGGCCGTGAGGCCCAGGCGGCGCTTGGCCTGGAGTTCCGCCACAGCCCGGAAGACCGGGGCGGGCAGCATGTGCACCTCGTCATAGATCACCAGGCCCCAGTTGGCGGCCTCGAAGAGCTTGAAGTGCTCGAAGGGTCCCGTCTTGCTCTTGCGGTAGGTGAGGATCTGGTAGGTCGCGATGGTGACGGGCTTGATCTCCTTGGTGTCGCCCGTGTAGAGGCCCACCTGGTCCTCCGTGAGCGTCGTCTTGTCGAGCAGCTCCTGCTTCCACTGCTTCACGGCCGTGCCGTTGGTGGTCAGCACCAGCGTGTGGGTCTGCAGGGTGCCCATGCAGCCGATGCCGATGACGGTCTTGCCCGCTCCGCAGGGCAGGACCAGCACCCCGGCGCCGCCGTCGGGCCCGCCGCCCGCATGGAACACATCCACCGCGGCCTGCTGGTAGTGGCGCAGGCCGAAGGGCTTGCCGTTCTGCTTCGTGGTGGGGGCAAGCTCGAAGGCCAGTGGATCCCCGGGCTTGTAGCCGGCCATGTCCTGCACGGGGTGGCCCAGGCGGATGAGCTGCAGCTTCACCTCGCCGCGCATGCCCGTATTCAAATAGATGCCCTTCTCATCGGGGTAGGGCTCGGCCAGCATTCCCTGCAGCGACTTCTGGTTCTCCAGCTCCCAGAAGAGGCCCCGGTCGTCCATCTCCAGCGCCAGCCGGTCGCCCTTGGCCACTAGGCGCAACTTGCCGTAGCGGGTGCCGTGATCCTCGATCTCCTGCAGCAGGTTCTGCGGCACGGGGTACTTCGACCAGGTGTTCAGGGTCTCGATCATGTCCGCGCAGGCCACACCCGAGGCCGAGGCATTCCAGAGGCTCAACGGCGTGATGCGGTAGGTGTGGATGTGCTCGGGACTCTTCACCAGTTCCGCGAACCGGGCCAGCTCGTCGCGCACCTGCTCGAACGCCGGGTTCGCCACCTCGAGCAGCAGGGTGCGGTCGCTCTGGACGATCAGGGGGTTGTCGGGACGAAGGGCGATCACGGTGGCAGCAGACCCAAACCTTCAGCCTAGGGGCCTCCGGTGGCAGGGTCAATGCGAGGCTCCCGCTGAAGCCCGGTCGTCGGGCAGAAAAGTCAACTGGCACGGGCCTTTGGCTGTCGTATAGTTTGAAACCCCCCGGCCCCGATTCCGTTCCACCGAGGCTCACGGGGATCCTTCCTGGAGACAGCATGAACCGTTGGGCGCTCCGATGTTTACCCATGCTCGCCCTGCTCGTGGCCTTTTCCAGCCTCGCCGCCCAGGAGGGTAACCCCGGCGAGCGCCGCCGGGACCTGCCCTACCGCCGGACCCCCCATGCCCTCAGTGGCCACGATCGCGCAGATCTGCGCCGGGACTGGAACCTGTGGTGGTTCAACGGAAAAGCCAGCCCCGAGTACCTCGACTACAAGAACCGGCTGGCCGCCCAGGAGGCCCGCATCTGGACGCCCCGCCGCCTCCAGCTCAGCGGTGGCTCCGCCCTGCCGGCGGCCCTGGTGACCGGACCCTCCGGCGTGGGTGGCACCTGGACCAACCTGGGGCCCTTCTCGCAGCTCACCAGCACCACACCCGATATCGACAGCGGCCGCCCCGTGGCCATCGTGGTCCACCCCACGGCCACCACGCTCTACCTGGCCACCAGCGGCGGCGGCGTGTTCCGCTGCGACAATGCGGATCCCGCGCTGGCCGGCGACTGGACCTGGTATTCCGTCACGGATGCCCTGCCCACCAGCAGCAGCGGGGGCAATGTCTCCGTGGGGGCCCTGGCCATGAGCCCGGTGGATTCCAAGGTCCTCTACCTGGGCGCCGGCGACTTCTTCGATGCCGAGGGCCGTGGCTTCTTCAAGACCACCGACGGGGGCGCCACCTGGACTGCCGCGCCCATCGCCAGCCTGGGCAGCGCCACCCGCTCCTACGCCATCCTCCCCCTGGACGCCAGCCGGATCCTCTGGGCGACGAACAGCGGTCTGAGAATCTCGACGGATGGAGGTTCCACCTTCGCGGCCGCGACGGGCGGGCCCGCCACGGGCCAGGTCTGGTCCCTGCAGAAACTCAGCGCCACGGATCTCGTGTGCTCTGTGGAGACCACCAGCGGCTCCACCAGCAGTGGCGCCATCTACTACTCCAACAATGGAGGCGCATCCTGGACCCTGGCCACCCTGAGCGGCGTCAGTTTCCCCGTGGGGCGGATCACCATTTCCGCCGCCCGGGATGGAGCCACCGCCTACGCCATCCTCGAGGACACCACCAATGCCAGCACGAAGGTGGCCCGAGGCGTCCTGAAGAGCGCCGACAAGGGTGTGACCTGGACCTGGTCCGCGGCTCCCACGGTGGCTGGCGGTCTCTTTCAGGGCTCCGGCCTCCAGATGACCGGTGACGGCGGCCAGGGCTGGTACAACCAGGGGCTAGCTGTCGATCCCAGCAACCCCTCCCGGATCTTCGTCGGCGCCAACCTCGCGCTCTACCGCTCCTCGGACAGCGGCGCGAGCTGGACGCAGCTCACCCATTGGTTCGGCAACGGCCATGTCTACGCCCACGCCGATTTCCATTCGACGGCCTGGTCACCGGACGGGGCCACCCTCTACGTCGCCAACGATGGCGGCCTGGCCGTGGTGCGGGACCCCTTCCGCGCGACGGTTCCCACTTTGTCCTACGACCTGTCCTTCCTCGACAACCGCCGGAACAAGGGCCTGGCCTCGCATATGGCCTACAACGTGGGCTCCACCACGGCGGCCACCCCCCCGGATTCGAAGTGGCGGGTCTCCCTGGGCCTCCAGGACAACGGCACCCGGCTCCGCCAGCCCTCTGTCTCCGGAGGATCCCTCACCGGGACCGAAAGCGTCTTTGAAGACATCATCGGCGGCGACGGCTTCGCCACCCGCTTCCATCCCACGGACGGGACCCAGGTGCTCGGCAGCCTCTACTACACCGACATCTACCGAAGCATCAATGGCGGGGCGACCTTCAACGAAGCCATCTCGGGGATCGCCGAAGCGAACAACAAGAACCTGGCCCCCTTCGCCCCCAAGCTGGCGCCCGGTGACTCGGCCCGGCCAGCCGTGGTCTACACCGCCACCAACGGGAAGGTCTACCAGAGCACCACGTTCGGAGCCAGCTGGGCGGCCATCGGTACGGGCGGCCTCCCCCTGCCCCTCGACATGTCCTCCACCACCACGACCACCGAGCTGTATATCCGCAACCTGGCGGCTTCGCCCAGCGATCCGAATACCCTCGGCATCGCCGCCAACCAGTCCCGGGTCTTCCTGACCACTGATGGCGGTGTCTCCTGGGCCAAGGCGGCCACCCTCCCGGGAAGCGGCGCCTCCCTGAGCTGCATCGAATTCGATCCCTTGTCCCCCTCGACCGTGTATGTGGGATCCGTGGCCACCAGCGCCTCGTCCAACCACCTGTGGAAGAGCACCAATGGTGGCACCAGCTGGACGGCGATCGATGCCGGCGGCTTCCCCTTCGGCATTCCCGTCCATGTGGTGAAGGCCGATCGCCTAATCGCCAACAAGGTGTACGCGGGCACGGACTTCGGTGTGTATGTTAGCAGTGACGGTGGCGCCACCTGGAGCCGCTTCGGCAGCAACCTACCCCTGGTGGCTGTGCGGGATCTCTACGTAGCCCCGGACAGCAGCCTGATCCGCGCCGCCACCTATGGCCGCGGGGTGTGGGAACTGCAGGCGGGACTTGCTGTCAACCTCTCGCCCAGCACCGTGACCATGCTCAAGGGAGGCACCCAGACCTTCACGCCCACGGTCATCAACGGCTCGGCCAACACCGTGACCTGGACAGCCCTGAGCGGCACGGTGCCTGCAGCCGCCACGATCTCTGGCGCAGCCCAGACCTACACGGCACCCATCACTGGAACCTCGGATACGGTGACCGTGACCACCGTGGATACTCCCACGGCCACAGCCCACGCCACCATCACCCTGGTGGACCCGGGCGGCGTGGGTGTGGCCATCAGCCCCCAGTCCGCGCGAATGATGACTGGCACCGGCACGCAGCAATTCACCGCCACCGTGGTCGGGCTCACGGATCAATCCGTCACCTGGAGCGGCCTCGGCGTGGACGCCTCCGGACTCTTCCATGCCTCCGGCCTGGCCGCGGGGACCTACACGGTGACCGCCACCAGCGCGGCTTCACCCTCAAGCACGCCCGGCAAGGCGACAGTCAGTCTGCTGTCCCCCAGCTCCGTGATTGTTTCCGTGACGCCCGCCACGGCTTCGGCGGCCGTCGGTGACACCATCCGGTTCTCGGCCACCGTGACCGTGAACGGAGTTCCGGATCAGACAGTGACCTGGTCGGTCACGGGAGGAGGCAGCATCAACAGCTCGGGAGTATTCTCCGCCACCACCCTGGGAACCTTCACGGTCACCGCCACGCACACCTTTTCCGGCGTGACCGGCAACGCCACTGTGACCGTGTGGAGCCCCGACCTGAACGGCGATGGCGTGGTGGATCTGCGGGACCTCCTCTTTTTCGCGAAGTACTACGGCACCACCAACGCCACCTGTGACCTGAACGGCGACGGGAAGGTGGATGATGCGGATCTCACCCTCCTGCTGGGCCGCCTTTGAGGACATGACCATGACCCCGATGACCAAGCTCCTCACAGGTTCCACCACACTAGCGCTGGCAGGCCTTCTGGCCTGCGGCGGCGGGGGTGGCGGCGCTTCCGCGCCAGCTCCTGCGCCCCCGGCCACGGCCTCGGGCCTCGCTTACACGGACCCCGCCTCTGGTTCGTACCTGCTCAAGAAGAACACGGCCCTCTCCACCGAAGCCCACCTCGTCCTGGACCTTGTGGGGCCCGCCTCCACCACGGGCAGCGGTGTCAGCGCCACCTTCATTACGGATGCCACCAAGGTGGCCTGGGTCAATGTCGCTACCAGCGATCCCGCCAACGCCTTCGTCCAGAACGGCACGGCCTTCAATCTCGGCGCTGCGCCCCAGATCCTCAGAGGCGCGGTCAGCGGTGGTTCCCTCCAGGTCACTGTGGCTCAGAAGGGCACCACCAGCCCCGTCTCCCTGAACGCCCCCCTGCTGCGCATCGCCCTGGACCTCAAGGCCTCCCAGCCCAAGGGCACCATCGGCCTCGGCGCCAGCGCCACCAAGTGCCAGATGCTCGACGGCACGGGAGCCATCGTCTCGCCCATCGCCGTGTCCGTAGGCACCCTCACGGCCCAGTGATGGGTTCGTGAGAGCGACCACCCCGCTCCCGGCAGGAGGATTTCCCCGCCATCAAGCGCGAAATAGTCAGGTATGGTAAGGACCCCTCGGGTCCACTGACTGGTGGATGCATTGGGGGGCGATCGCTGCGGAGCCACCATGAACCGCCTACCGATCCGAGGCCTCCCCTTCGCGGCTCTCATCACGTTCCTGGCCTGTGGGGGCGGGGGTGGTTCCTCCACGCCCACGCCGCCGCCTCCTCCCCCCGTCAGTACCATCCAGGTGCTGATGAACACGGATTTCGAGCAGACCTCGCCCATCATCTGGAAAGGGGACACCGGCGTCATCCGGGGAGCGTCGGCCAGCACCCCCGGCGTGGTGCCCCACGGCGGGCTCTTGTTCGCCTGGCTGGGCGGGTACGGGTCGGTGCAATCGGACCAGATCACCCAGGATCTCTTCATCCCGGCGACGGCCCAGTCCGCCAGCGCCACCTTCTACCTGAAGATCCTCACCGCCGAGCCCAGCGGCGGGGGCGCGAAGGACTCCGTCATCATCGAGGCGCTCAGCACGTCCGGCACCCTGCTGGGCACCCTGCTCACCAAGACCAACCTCGACGCTGCCGACTACACGGCCTATTCCGTGAACCTGCTGCCTTACAAGGGACAGATCATCCGCCTGTCCTTCAGGAGCCAGGAGGACGCCCAGAATGCCACCAGCTTCCTCCTCGACGACGTGGTGGCCAAGATCGCGGCACCTGCCACAGACCTCAGGCCGATCATCTCTAGTTTCTCCCCCACCTCCGGCATCGCGGGCGAAGTGACCGTCCAGATCTCCGGAATGAACTTCTTCGGGCTGACGGACGTGGCCATCGGGGGGGTGAGCGCGGGATACACCCTGGCCGATGGGACGAGCCTGTCGGCCGCGGTCCCGGCCACGGCCACCTCCGGAAGCACCCCCATTCGCATGACCAACGCCCAGGGCACCGGCCTCTCCGCCACGAACTTCTCCGTGATCTATGGATTCCCCGTCATCACCGGCGTAAATCCGACCCAGGGCCCCGTGGGAACGCCCGTGGTCATCACCGGCAACTACCTGGGCTATCCAGGCACGACCTTGACCCTGAATGGTCTGGCCATCGTGCCGACCAGCCCGAGCACCAAACAGATCACCTTCACCGTGCCGGCAGCTGCCACGTCCGGCAACCTGGTCATCAGCACGCCCGGCGGAACGGTGACCCGGACCTTCACGGTCAACACCGCCAGCACCACCCTGGACCTCCACGTCGAGAAGATCCAGCTCACCCAGAGCACCCAGACCCTCGACAACTCCGTCCCCATCGTGGCCGGGAAAGACGGCCTGATCCGGGTCTTCGTCCTCGCCAACACAACGAATTCCGCGGCCCCGGCCGTCCAGGTCACCCTCCTGAACAACGGCGTGCCCGTGAACGGCTATCCGAAAACCCTTGCAGCGCCTGGCAGCAGCACCCCCCTCACCCTGAACGAGTCCCTGCTCTCCAGCAGCTGGAATCTCCCCGTCCCCGGCACCGACCTCACAACGCCCGCCGGCAGTGGATACAGCCTCCAGGCCATGGTGGATCCTGCGGGCTCGGTGGCCGAAGCCGACAAGACCAACAACACCACGACGGTGGCCCTAGGCGGAGCCGCCGTCCCGATCTTCAGGACCACGATCTTCCCGGTCGCCCTTTCCAGCGGCACCGGGAACATCACGGCCGCCAACAAGGACGCCTGGGCCGCCCGGCTCGCCAGGATGTACCCGGTGTCCAGCCTGGATGTCGCCGTGGGCGCCACCTTCACGTCCTCCGTGGCCCTCAGCTCCGATGGCACAGGGTGGGACACCCTGCTCAACGATCTCACCGCCAAGCACCTGGCCGACGGTGTGGCAGACCGGTACTATTTCGGCGCCCTGAAAGTCAGCTACAGCTCAGGCGTGGCCGGCACCGGCTGGGTGCCATCGGTGGGCAGCTCGTTCAAGTACCGCACCGCCATCGGGTGGGACAAGACGGGTTACCAGGATGGCGGCAATTTCCCCGAGGTCTTCGCCCACGAGACCGGCCACAACATGGGCCGCCAGCACAGCCCATGCGGGGTCACGACCGACCTCGATCCAGGCTACCCATACTCTGGCGGGCTCATCGGCGTCTGGGGCTATGACACCACCACCGGCCAGCTGAAATCGCCGGCCACCTATAAGGACATCATGGGCTACTGCACGCCCGACTGGGTCAGCGACTACGTCTACAAGAAGATCCTTGATTTCCGGGGCGCCACGGGAGGCTTCCTCAAGGTGGGCGCCGAGGACGCCCCCCTGCCCAAGGAGCAGGCCGCCGCCCGAGAGTGCCTGATCGTCCGGGGAATCGTCCACGAGAATGGGAAGGTCGAACTCCTCCCATCCTTCCGCACCCGGGCGCTCCCGTCCACCACGCCCAGCGCGGGAGACTACACCCTGGAATGCGTGGACCAGAAGGGCCTTCCCGTCTTCACCACGCCCCTCGAACTGATGGACCTCGGCTGCTGGCCCAAGGGGCGCGAGCGCCACTTCGTCATGGCTCTCCCGATCGATGCGGCCGCTCTGGATTCCCTGGCCGGGTTGGCCGTCCTCAAGAACGGCAGGATCGTCAGCAGCCTCCGGGCCACGTCTGGAGCCGCCTCAACACCCGATGTCCAGCGCCTCTCGGAGGACCAGGTCCAGCTCACCTGGGACGTCGCGGCGCATCCGGCCGCCCTCGTGCGTGATGCGGATTCGGGCGAAGTCATCGCCATCCTCTACGGTGGCCGCCAGGCTTTCACGAGCCGGGCGAAACAGTTCGATCTGGTCTTCAGCGACGGCGTGGCGGGGCGGACCCTTCACCTCAAGACTCTCGAATAACGGGGCCCGCTCCACCCGGGCGTGAGGGCGCCCGGCCTACCAGGCGTTTTTTCCGAGTGAGTGTTCCCGCGTTCCGTGGGACACTGGAGGATCATCTGTACCCAGGTGTCCATGCCGTTCAACCACTACCAGCTCCTTTCGAACTGCTCGGATGAGCAGCTCAGGACCATTTGCGAGCGCCGTCGCCTGCCCATTCCCCTCCGCTGGGAGGATGAAGCCGAAGGCCGCGTGCGCCTGCTCAAGACCATGGTCTTCCACTTGGAGGACCACAAGCGCCTGGCCGATACCCTGGCCGATCTGGACAGCGGTTCCCTGGTGGCCTTGAAGCACCTGGCGAACGAAGGCGCGCTGCCGCCGCCGCCGATCATCGAGACCCTCCGCGGGCTGGGGCTGATCCTGCCCGATGGCGAGGGCTGGGCCGTGGCCGAGCGTGTGGCCGACGCCCTCGATGACTTCGATGATGGCGCCCTGAACTTCCAGGCCCCGGAGGGCGTGAAGCTTCGCGCTGCCGAGCCGTTCCGGTTCTCCCTGGCCCTCACGGGCGTCCTCCTGCGCTGCGTGGCCGGCCTGCGCGTGCTGAAGGGCGGCCTGCCCGCCAAGAAGGAGCTGGGCCAGCTCATGCAGCGCAACGCCATGCTGCAGGAGGAGCAGGACGCCACCCTCATCTTCACCCTGCTGCACCGCCTGGGCCTGCTGTGGAGCCGTGAGGGCCGCGTGGAGACGCTGCTGCCCGCCGTCACGAGCCATCCCCCCCGCTGGGTGGCCGAGCGCGCCTTCGCCAGCCTGCTGGAGCACGACCTCAAGGCCTGGGGCATGCCGCCGGCCGAGGACCGCCACTTCCTCATGCAGCACCTGCTGGAGCGCCGGGGCCAGGCCCTGGCCGTCCAACCCTTCCTGGCCTTCCTCAAGACCCTGCACCCCCTCGACGAGGAGCGCACCCGCACCGTGTTCCTGCCCTTCCTGGGGCGGATGGGCATCATCCAGGGCGACGAGGGCTACACGCACTTGCGCCTCACCGAGCATGGCGAGGCGCTGGCCCATGAGTACCTGCTGCGCGACCTGAAGGGCACCGCCGCCCACTGGCAGCCCCTGGAAATCGATCAGCCCATGATCCTGCAGCCCACGCTGGAGTTGCTGACCCCCCTGCTCCAGAACCCCCATCGCCTGCTCCAGCTGGCGCAGCTGGCGGACGTGGAGGCCCTCGATGCCATGGGCACCTTCCGCGTGAGCCACGCCACCCTGGTGCGCGCCCTCGACGCCGGCGTCCCCCTCGAGGAACTGGGCCAGCGCCTGGGCGCCTCCACGCAGACCCTGCCCCAGCCCCTGCTCCAGCTGCTGGAGGACCTCTCCCGCCGCGTGGGCGAGGTGGAGGTGCACCAGGGCGTGCGGCTCGTGCGTGCCCGCACGGCCCACCTGGCGGATGAGCTGAAGCTGCGCCCCGAGCTGGCCCCCCTGAAGCTGGCCGCGCTGTCCGACACCGTGCTGGAGGTGTGCGGAGATGGCAATGCCCATGCCCTGCTCAAGCAGGCGGGCTTCATGCCCAAGCCCGGACGGTTCCTGGCCCTGAGCGTGGATTCGGACGAAAAGTTCTACCTGTGGGCGCTGGCGGCGCTCGCCTTCGTGGACGAGAAGGGGATGAACCACCACCTGGAACCGGTGCAGCAGATGGTGCGCTCGGCCCTCCAGAAGCTCCACGACGAGGATCCGGCCCTCTACCAGGAAGTCCAGCGCCGCATCCCCATGCTGCACCTGGGCGGCGAGGACCAGCTTGCCGAAGAAGTGCAGCGCATCCTCGAGTACGCCGCGGGGCACACGCTCATGGTCGAGCTCACCTACCTGCCCCCGGCCGCCCACCGCACCCAGCTGCGCCGGGTCTCGCCCCGCACCATCCAGGAGGACCACCTGCTGGCCTTCTGCCACCTCCACCAGGAGGAGATGGCCTTCCGCCTTACCCGCATCCAGGGTGTGAAGCTTCTCAACGAGCGCGGCTGGACCCCAGCCAATCACAGCCAGGCAGGTTAAGAGCGCCTAACAAAACCCCCGCGCGGTCGCGCGAGGGTCGCCGGGCGAGCGAGGCGAGGAACGCGAGGAGACGCGTAGCGGGCACTACGCGCGACGAGCGTGACGTGGTATCGCGACGCCCGCCGACCCTCGCCCGGAGGGAGAAAGCCAGGTGGGCGCCCCGCGGCGTCAGGGCCCTTGAACGATGAACCGCATCGCCCCGCGGGCCCTTCCTTGCGGTGCATCCCACCTGGCTTTCTCGCGGCCCCGTGGAGGTTTTGTTAGGCGCTCAAAGGGCCGCGGATGCGGCCCTTAACCTGCCTGGTGAGATGACTTGCTAGGGCTTACCCTTCACCCGCTGGTAATCGTCGCCTTGGAACTTCAGGGGCTTCTCCACGGGAATGACCAGGTAGGGCTCGGCCTTGCGGCCCCCTTGTTTCGAGGCCAACTGAAGCTGTTGCTGGACTTCTTCCTTGGCTTGGCGCTCCCTGGCCACCTCGGCGGCGTGGGTGGCGGCCAGGCGGGTGAGTTCCTGCTCCTGGCGCTGGGCCTGGAGGGCCAGCCCGTCCGCCCGGTGCTTCTGCTGGAAGCCCCAGGTGCCAAGGCCGGCCAGGACGGCCAGCAGGGGCAGGGCTGCGGCGGCCAGCAGGCCCCAGGTGGGCCGCTTGCGCTCCGTGCGGCGGCGGCGCTGGGCCTCCCGGCGCAGATCGTCGGCCAGGGTGGCCAACTCCGCGCTGGGCGCCGCGGCGGCGCTGGCGGCCGCGGGCCCGAGGCCCAGGAGATCGCGGAGCTCGGCCCGCAGCTGAACATCTTCGGCGGGTTCGAAACGCCGGGCGGGATCAGACCAGGACATGCACGCCTCCAGTGGGGTTGAGCTGATCTTTGAGTTGGGCCTTGGCCCGGTGGATGCGGGTCTTCACGGTGGCCTCGGGGATGCCGAGGATCTCCGCGATCTCCCGGATGGAGAGGCCTTCCACCACGAAGAGCCACAGGGCCTCGCGGAAGGTGGGAGAAAGCAGGCGCATCCGTTCCCGGACCTCCTGATTCAGCACCAGGTCATCGGCGCCGCCGGCCAGGCCGGGCTCGGACACGGCTTCCAGACTCAGGTTCTGGTTCTTCATGGGGCGGCGCTCCGTGAGGGACAGGGTTCGCACCGTTCCGTAGAGGAAGGCGGTGGGATGTTCCACCCGCACCTCTCGCTGCATGAGGATGACGAAGGCCTCCTGGGCAATGTCTTCCGGGAAGGTCGCCCCATAGCGGCGGGCGTAGCTCACCAGCCGGGGATAAAGCTCAGCGAAGGCGCCGTGAAAGGCCTCCTCGCTGCCGAATGGGGTTTCCTGGTGGGACTGCTCCATGCATGGGCTCCAACGCTCTAGGATGCCCCAACCTGAAGCTTAGTTCCGAGCTAGGCTGGAAGCTATGGACTCGCCCCTACAAGCCTGGCGCGACACCCTCGAGGAGCTGGGGGTGATGGGACTCGTCCGCGAGCCCGTGGCCACCGCCCCGGCACCGGCCAGCCCGGCCCCAGGCCCCCGTACGGCCCCGCGGCCCGTGCCTGCCCCGACTCGTCCTGCCCCCAGACCTTCGCCTGCTCCCTCCGTGGCCTATGTCCCCCCTACGGATCACGTGGGCTGCCCGCCCCCGGAGGCTGTGGCCGCCGCAGCCACCCTCCCGGCATTGGAGCAGGCCATCCAGGGCTGCCTCGCCTGCCCGCTGGGACCGGGCCGCCTGAAGTTCGTCTTCGGCGAAGGGGATCCCAAGGCCCGGCTCATGTTCGTGGGCGAGGGCCCCGGCCGGGACGAGGACCTGCAGGGCCGCCCCTTCGTGGGCAAGGCCGGTGAGCTGCTGGACAAGATGATCGGCGCCATCGGCTTGAAACGCGAAGAGACCTACATCGCGAACGTGGTCAAATGCCGGCCCCCCGACAATCGCACCCCCAGCCCCGACGAGGCCCGGGCCTGCCTCGGCTACCTGCATCGCCAGATCGAGCTGATCCAGCCCGCCGTGATCGTCACCCTGGGGGCCACGCCCCTGCGCGAACTGCTGAGCATCGGGGAGGGCATCACGAAGGTGCGGGGCCAGTGGAAGCGCGTGCGGATCGGCGGCCGCGAGATCCCCGTCATGCCCACGTTCCACCCCGCCTACGTGCTGCGCCAGTACACCCAGGACGTGCGCCGCTCCGTGTGGGAGGACCTCAAAGCGGCGAAGGAGTGGGTGGACCGTCCCACTGACAGCTGAGAGCCAATGGCCACCTGTGTCATGCTAGGCCCAGCTTTCGAGGTCGGCCCATGCGTCTTGTGAACGTGTTCTTCTTCGTGCTCCTGGCCTTCGTGCTGTTCGTGCTGGGCAACCTGTACCTGACCAACCACGACCTGCTGGTGCGCGAAGTCGTCATCTTCGGCGAAGACATCAAGATCCAGAGCGTCATCCTCCTGGCCTTCCTGCTGGGCTTCCTGCTGAACGTGCTCTACACGGGCATCATGGAGGTGGTGCGGCTGGTGCGCGGGCTGAACGCCTCCGCCGACACGCGGCTGGTGAAGCGCATCTCGGAGCGCATGCAGGATGCCCGCGACCTCATGGCCCACGGCCTCCCCCGGGAAGCCAAGGTGATCCTGGAGAGCATCCTCGAGCAGCGCAAGGAACACGTGCCCGCCCGCCTGCTCATGGGCGATGTCCTCATGAAGACCGGCAGCCCGGACGAGGCCGTGAAGCTCCTCCAGGCCCTCTGCGATGACGAGCCGGACCTGGTCGAGGCGGCCTACCAGCTGGCCGAGGCCCACATGGCCACGCGGAACCCCGAAGCCTCTGCCACCGTGCTGGCCAAGCTCGCCTCCAGCCATCCCAAGAAGGCCCTGCGCGCCTGGCGGCGCCTGCGGGCCCTCCACATGGACGCCCAGCGCTGGGAGGAGGCCATGGAGGCCCAGAAGAAGCTGCAGGCCCTGTTCCCCGGGGACCTCACCCAGGGCGAGAAGGCCCAGGGCGCTGCCCTGGCCTACCAGGTGGGCATCGCCAAGGTGGAGGCGGACCAGTTCAAGGACGCCGCCCAAGTCTTCCAGCAGGTCATCAAGGACGAGCCGGACTTCGTGCCCGCCTACCTCAGCCTGGGCCGCTGCATGATCCTCCAGGATCAGGAAGCCCAGGGCCTGGAGATCTGGCTGGAGGGCTTCCGCAAGACCGGCGAAGGCACCTTCCTCCAGGAGATCGAGGACTACTTCATCCAGCTGGGCCGCCCCGAGGACGGGCTCGCCCTCATGCGCCGGGTGGCCGCCACCTCCAAGCACGCCACCACCGCCAAGTTCTTCCTGGGCAAGATGCTCTACCGCCTGGAGATCCTGGACGAGGCCCTGGATCTCTTCCAGGAGGTGCGCAGCCAGGTGGTCTACAGCCCGATCCTGTTCTTCTTCATGGCCAAGATCCACAGCCGCCGCGGCCGCCTGGATGCCTCTCTGAACGAGTACCGCCAGCTGCTCCGCAACCTGGGGATCCTCAAGCTCCGCTTCGAGTGCGCCGTCTGCGGCCACAGGACCCAGGACTACGTGGATCGCTGCGACAGCTGCGGCAGCTGGAACAGCCACCACTTCCTCTTCAAGGAGAGCGATCTGCCCGAGGGGCCCATCCGGGGGGCGGAATCGGGCAGCTGGATGGCGATGCTCTGACGGGTGGAATTCGACGCTGCGGGGCAGCGTTGAATTCCGGGACCCGTCGAGCAGAGCATCACACCCAGGTAGGCCACACGCCCCATCGAAGCCCGGCACCTCCCGAGCAGAGCATCACACCCAGGTTGGCCACTCTCACTCTGTCTGGCCGTCAACTCTCAGCTATCGGCTGTCAGCCAAAGAAACGGGGCGCCCTTCGGCGCCCCGTTCACTGAAAGCTGAGAGCTGACAGCTGATAGCTCCCTAAGCAATCGCCTGTCGAATATCGAACAGAAGGCGTTTGAGCTCCAGTTCTGAGAGCTGGAGGGGCACCTGCTGCTTCACCTCCTCCTTGCGGTAGAAGGCGATGCGCTTCACCACCACTTTGTTCTTGCCCAGGCTGATCTCGTTGAACTGGATCTGGGTGTCGTCCTTGTAGGGCGGCAGGCTGCGCAGCTGGATGTACATCCCCCGGCGGTCGTGGTCCACGATCTCCAGGCGCTCCTTGAGGTAGTCCACGTTCTCGGACAGCATCTCCGCCTTGGTCTTCAGCTTGGCGAAGCTGAGCCGCTTGGGGGCGTGGCACTCCAGGACCATCTCCCCCAGCTGCACCCCGTCATCGCCCCGCCGGAGGAAGCCCTCCAGGGTGCCGTCCAACTCCAGGTCCGCTTGGTGGAAGGGCTCGAACCCGTGAAATTCACCAGGCAGTACGGAATCATCATAGCGTTTGGCCTTGCGGGACAACTTCATGGCGCACCTCGGGAAGGGTGGGACCTTCCTCTAGGGCCAGAGCCGTGCCAGGGGCTTGTGGTCGAGGCACGTTTAGCACATCGCCTGAATTATCAGGACTTCCTTTCATCTTCTGCCGAGCCGGACCTGCCCAGATGAGGCTCGTCCACCTTGAATATGGCCATAAACGATCACCTAAGGTCGTTTTATGATCACTTTTCGACAGGGCCCATCCTGGGCCAGCGCCGCCGGTAGATCATGCGCTCCAGGGCCCGGTTGTAGGGACTCCAGGAGCCGCTGTCCGACTCGTCCTTCGTGGCCCTGAACATCACCTCCAGCTTGCCGTCCAGGTCGTCCAGGTAGTGGACCAGCAGGGCTTCGGGGGTCTTGGGCAGCACCGGCGAACCAAACTCCAGGCGGCCATGGTGGCTGAGGATGATGTGCAGGATCTGCAGGCGCAGATCCTCGGGAAACCCGGGGATCTTGCCCACCGCCCGGCTGATCCAGTCGGCCTCCAGGGCGATGTGGCCCAGCAGGTTGCCTGCGTCCGTGTAGCCGAAGCTGCGCTGGTAGCTCAGCTCAGCGGTCTTGCCCACGTCGTGCAGGAAGACGCCGGCCAGCACCAGGTCGCGGTTCAGGTCCCGGTAATGGCCGCAGGCCCGCTCGGCCATCCCCACGACGGACAGGGTGTGCTCCAGCAGGCCGCCCAGATAGACGTGGTGCATGGACTTGGCCGCCGGGGCCTGGGCGAAGGCCGCGCGCAGGTCCGCATCCTCGACGAACAGCGCCTCCAGCAGGCGGCGGATCCAGGGATCCTTCACCGAGGCGATGAGCCCGTCCAGCTCCGCCAGCATCTCGGACACGGGGCGGGCACTGACAGGGAAGAACCGGGAGAAATCACCCACTTCCGCATCGGCGGCGAAACGCACCTTGTCCAGCTTCATCTGGAGCCGCCCGTTGTAGCTGGTCACCGCCCCCTTCACCCAGAGGAAGGCGTCGGCCTGCACGGCGTCCATATCGCCTTCGATGGCCCGCACATCCCACAGGAAGGCCTTCAGGTCGCCGGAGGCGTCCGAAAGCTTCAGTTCCAGGTACTCAGTGCCCTTGGCGCTGACCTTGTAGGCGGCCTCCTGGGCCAGGAGGAAGCCCTGGAAGGCGCCGCCTTCTCTCAGGTTCCGGAGGATCGGCTGGTCGGACATCACATCTCCCTGTGCCTCATCATGCTCCGGCGGCCGATGCGACAGTGGCTGTCAATGATTGCGCGGGACCTTGGGCGGCGGGCCGAAGGGGTCCTCGTCGCCGTAGCCCAGGTCCAGGGGGAGGCGCTTGTCCTCCAGCACCTCGAAGAGCGACCACTGGTCGGCCTTCTTCACGTTGCCTTCGGGCAGGTTCAGCACCCGCACCTTCAGCACCCGGTTGTACAGCGGAAACTCCAGCTCGTCCTGGACCTTCAGTTCGTGGCTGGCCTTCCGGGGTACGCCATTCACACGCACCATGCCCTCGTCGCAGAGCTGGTTGGCCAGCTCGCGCCGCTTGATGAGCAGGCTCTTCTTGAGGAAGGCATCGAGGCGCACGGCATCAGCCTTTCACGATCTGTTCCTTGGGCACCAGATAGCGGATGTTGGCGCGCATCCGGAGGTTCGACAGGTACTGCTCGATGGCGCTCTGGGCCTTGGGCTCCTGGAGCTTCTCGATGATCTTGGCCTTCACCTCGGTGAAGTCCTTCACCGGAGCGTCCTCCAGGGCGATGAGCTGGATCAGGTAGAGATCCTTGTCGGTCTCGATGGGGGCCGAAACCTGCTCGGGCTTGAGCTTCACCGCCGCGTCCTCGATGCTGGACCGGAGGAAACCCTTGTTCATCCAGCCGAGGTCACCCCCGGTGGCCTTGCTCGGGCTGACGGAATGCTGCTTGGCCAGTTCCTCGAAGGACTTGCCCGCTTTGAGCTCAGCCTGGATCGCCTCGAGCTTCTTCCGGGCTTCGGCCTGCTCCTCGGCCGTGGCGCCCTTGGCCAGCACCAGCTCGCGGAGGCGGAAGCGGAAGGGGAGACGGTATTCCTCCTTGTGATCCTCGTAGTAGGCGCGCAGCTCGTTGTCTTCCACCGCCACCTTGGAGAACACCTCTCGCTGGAGCACGTACTGCTGGGTGGCCTGCTGCTTCTGGCGCTTCATGAACTCGGGCAGGCCGATGCCCAGGCTGCTGCGCAGAGCCCGCTCCAGGTCGGCGTCCGTGGCGAAGTTGTTCTCCTTCTTGATACCGTCGATGCTGGCGCGCACATAGTCGTCCGTGACCGGCGAGCCCAGCTCGGCGCCCTTGTCCTCCAGCAGGTAGGCATCCACCATGCCCTGCAGGGTCTTCTCCCGCGCATCCTTCAGCTTCTCGTCCAGCTCCTTGCCGGCGAACTGGCGGTAGAGGGCCGCATGCTGCTGCTCCACCGCCTGGTTGAGGTCGCGGCGGGTGATGATGTGGTTGTTGACGATGACGAGGATCTCCTCGCGCACTTCCGAGGAGGCGATCAGCCCTGCGGGCGCCAGCAGCGCCAGGGCCAGGATCGGATTCAGCGCCTTCAACGGACACCTCCCTTGGGGGCTTCAGCAGGCTTGGGCGCCTCCGGGGCCTTGGGGGCAGGAGCCGCCTCCGTGGGCGCGGGCTTGACCAGCTCGAAGGGGATCTCCTTGCGCAGACCATCCATCAGCTCGTTCCAGACCGCCGCCTGCCGCTCGCGCTGGGCACCCTGCTCGGCCACGGTCTTGGCCTCCTCGAAGGGCACGTCCCGGGCGGGCTTGCGGCTCTCCACTTTGATGAGGTGGTAGCCGAACTGGGTCTTCACCGGAGCCCCCACCTTGCCGATGGGCTGGGTGCGGGCGGCGGCGCCGAATTCGGGCACCCAGGAGCCGGGATCGGCGTCCTCGTAAAGCCCGCCGTTCTCCTTGCTGCCGGGATCGTCGCTGTACTTCTTCACCAGAGCCTCGAACTTGGCCCCCTTCTTCAGCTCGGCCTGGATCTTCGCCACCCTGGCCTTGGCTTCGGCCTCGCTGAGCCCCTTGGCCTCGCCCTCCTGCTTCACGGACACCAGGATGTGGCGCACGCTGGCCAGCTCGGGCTGCTTGAAGCGGTCCTTGTTCTTCTCGTAGAAGGTCTTCACGTCCGCCTCGGAGACCACGAGCTTCTTCTGGAGGGCCTCGCCCTCCTTGGCCAGGAACTCGCGGGCCAGCAGATCGTCCTTCGTGCGGTCCACGGCGCGCTGGAAGGCGGGCGTCTTGTCCAGCTCCATGCGCTTGGCCTTCACGGCCAGGAGCTTGCTCTCGGCCATGCGCTTGACGAACTCCTCCTTGCCGCCCTGGAGCATGAGGATCTGCATCTGCTCCTGCTGGGGCAGCAGGCGGAGGGCGGCCTGGAAGTCGGCCTCGGTGATGGGTTCGCCGCCCACCTTGGCGAGCACCACCTCTTCGGGCTTGGGCGCGGGAGCCTGGGCCGGGGCGGGCGCGACAGGCTGGGCCTGGACTGGGGCCGGAGCCGGGGCGGCCGGCGCCTTGGCGGGCTCCTGCGCGACGACACCGAGGGCGATCAGGGAGATCAGGGAGGCACGGAGCATGGGTTTCCTTGAGTGCTGGGAAGGCGCTAGCGGCGCCGTCCGCCGAGAAGGTTCATCAGGGAGATGAGGATGTTGTAGAGGCTCACGAACAGCGCCAGAGCGAAGCCGGCGGGATCGCCGAAGTCGTCCGTGCGGAGCATGGCGGATGTGTCCCAGAGCAGCTTGGCCGAGCAGGCGATGACCGCCACGCCGGAGATGATCAGGCTGAAGGCCGGCAGGTGGAAGATCGCCGCCGCCAGGCTGCCGAAGAACATCACGGCGATGCCGACGATGACGAAGTTCCGCAGGAAGCTGAAGTCCTTCTTGGAGACGAAGGCCGTGACCGTCAGGGTCAGGAACACCACACCCGTGAGGCCGAAGGCCGTGAAGACGGGAACGAAACCCGCCCCCTGGGCCAGCGCCAGGGCCACGATGCCCGCGATGACGCCGGAAATGAACGTGAAGAGGACGTACGCCACCCGGTTGAGGGGCTTCCGCCGGCTGACCCGGGAGGCGAACATCAGCGTCCCGAACTGGACGCCGAAAAGAACCCAGAACCAGAAGCGGCCCGCCACCGAGATCAGGGCATTCCCGACCAGGGGCGCGCTGAGGGCACCCAGGGCCGCCACGGCGAATCCGCCCATGAGCCACAGGTAGACGCTTCGGACAAAATCGACGCGGGACTGCGCTCCGGTGGAAGCTCCCTGCCACGACTGCTGATAATCCATGCCACGCTCCAAGGGGGATCCGTGGTGGATCCCCCTCAGATCCTAACATTCCCCCACCCTTACCCTGCCTCCAAGGACCCCGAGGTTCCATGATCCCCTCCCCCTGGCGGCAACGCCTTCGGCAGCAAGCGGAACGCCGCCGGTCCCTGGGCCGGGACCGGGCCATTTACCCACCGGCGGGGGTGGACTTCTGCTCCAACGACTACCTGGGCCTGCGGCGGGATCCCCGCCTGGCCGAAGCTGCCGCCCTGGCCGCCCGCGAGCACGGGTCCGGCGCGGGTGGCGCCCGCCTCCTGCGGGGCACCACCCCGCTTCATGACGAGTTGGAAGCCACCCTCGCCCAGTGGAAAGGGACGGAAGCCTGCCTGCTCTTCAATACAGGATTCCAGGCCAACGCCACGCTCATCCCTGCCCTCGCCGGTGTCGGCGATGCCGTCTTCTCCGATGCCCTCAACCATGCCTCCCTGGTGGACGGCTGCCGCCTGGCCCGGGCCGGGGGCGCCCACCTGGGCATCTACGGGCACCTGGATCTGGCGGATCTCGCCGCCCAGCTGACCGCCTGGCGGGCTTCGGCCCCGGTGGACGCCCTGGCCCTGGTGGCCACGGATGCCGTGTTCAGCATGGACGGCGATGGGGCGGACCTGCCCGCCCTGCTGGACCTCTGCGACCGCCACGGCGCCCTGCTCCTCATCGATGAGGCCCACGCCACGGGCCTGCTGGGCGCCGACGGCGCGGGCCTGGCCCAGTTCCAGGGCGTCCACGGCCGCGTGCCCCTGGTCATGGGCACCCTGGGCAAGGCCCTCGGCGCCTTCGGGGCCTTCGTCTGCTGCGACACCCTGCTGCGCGAGCACCTGCTGAACACGGCCCGCGGCTTCATCTTCTCCACGGCCCTGCCCCCGCCGGTGGTGGGCGCGGCCCTGGAAGGCGTGCGCCTCGCCCGGACCGAAGCCTGGCGGCGGGAGCGGTCACTGGCTTTCGCCCGCCGCCTGCGGAGCGCGCTGGGGCAGCCGGACCAACCCTCCGCTATCGTGCCCGTGCCCGTGGGCCCGGATGCCGAAGCGGTGCGCCTGGCCGCGCGTCTTCAGGCCCTCGGCTTCGATGTGCGCGCCGTGCGTCCTCCCACCGTGCCGGAGGGTTCGGCGCGATTGCGGATCACCACGGGTGCCCACCTGGAGGAGGCCCAGGTCCAGGCACTCATCGAAGCCCTGGGCGAGGTCGAGGGCGGTTGATTCAGCCCCCCAGGGCCCTCCGCATGGCCTGCATCAAGTCGGTGTGATGGAAGGGCTTCTGCAGGAAGGCGGCCAGGCCCTTGCCCAGAAAGCCCTGGACGGCGTCCAGCTCGTTGTACCCGCTGGTGAGCACCACGCGGCAGTGGGGATCCAGACGCCGCAGTTCTCGGAAGGTCTCGGCCCCATCCATGTGCGGCATGGTGAGGTCCATGAGCACGGCCTTGATGGCGCCGTGCCCTGCCTTGAACTGTTCCAGGGCCTCCAGGCCGTCCCTGGCGTGGATCACATCGAACCCCATCGAGCGGAGGAGCCCTTCGGCCACGGCTCGCACGCCCTCCTCGTCATCCACCACCAGGATGGTGCCGGAGCCAGTCCAGCCCGCAGGTCCATCCTTCTCCGGCCAGGCGGGCACGGCCTCCAGGCCGACCGGGAAAATGAGCTTGAAGGTGCTGCCCTTCCCCGGCTCGCTGTACACCCGGATGCCGCCCTTGTGCCCCCGGACGATGCCCTGCATGGCCGACAGGCCCAGACCACGTCCCGTGAACTTGGTGGTGAAGAAGGGCTCGAAGATTCGGGCCTGCACCTCGGGGGTCATGCCCTGCCCCGTATCCGCGACTTCCAGGGTCAGGAAAGGGCCCGGTTCGATGGCCTGCCCGGGGAAAACCCGGGCCAGATCCGCTTCCGCAAAGGTCTGTACGCTGGTCCGGATGGAGACGATGCCCTCCTGGCCGCCGATGGCCTCCGAGGCGTTGGTCACCAGGTTCATCACCACCTGCTGGATCTGGGAGGCCTCGGCCATGAGGGCGGGAAGCCCCGGCTGCAGCTGGAACCGCAAGGTCACTTTCTTGGAGATGGAGACTCCCAGCAGGTGCGACATCTCCTCCACGGCCTGGTTCAGGTCCAGGGGGGCGACCGTGAACCGGCCCTTGCCGGAGTAGGCCAGCATCTGCCTTGTGAGGGCCGTGGCGCGATGGACGGACTTCTCCAGGTTCTCCAGATAGGGCTGCGCGGGAGACAGGGGTGGTGTGGACATCTGGGCCAGGTTGATGTTCCCCAGGATGGCCGTGAGCAGGTTGTTGAAGTCGTGGGCGATGCCACCGGCGAGCACCCCGAGGCTCTCCAGCTTCTGGCTCTGGAGCTGCGCCTGCTCGGCCCGGCGCCGCTCGGTGATGTCCGTGATGATGCCCAGCACGCTCACCACGCGCCGCTCCTCGTCCATCACGGGATTGACCGTCACGATGGTCCAGACCTCCGAGCCATCCTTCCTCCGGAGCCGGAAGTCGTACTGGGCGCCGATTCCTTCTCGGCGCTGGGCCATATTGCGCTGGAAGAGCGATACGTCCTCCTCGAACATGAAGGTGCTCATGGGCTGGCCGACCATCTCCTCGGGGGCGCAACCCAGCATCTCGGCCATGCGGCGGTTGACGAAGGTGGTCATTCCCTGCGGGTCCACCACCCACATGCCCTCACCCATCACGTCCACCAGGTGGCGGAACCGCGCTTCGCTCTCCCGCAGGGCCTGGGCGTCGCGGCGGTGGCTTTCCATCTCCTGCGCCAGCTCGTGGGTCCGGGCCTCCACCTGGGTCCGGATCTGCGCCTGCCCGGCCAGCAGGGCCCGCACGTAGGCGGCCAGGACCAGGCTGAAGGCTAGGCCCCCGGCCAGGATGCCCCAGGCCCGCCACCCGGCCTCCAGAGCGTAATAGCCCGCCGCCGGCGTCACCACCACCTCCCAGCGCCGCCCAGCCAGATCAAAACCGAGGGCATGCCGGAGCCGGGAGGAGCGGGCCTCGCCGGCGCGCGGAAGCGGCGAAGGTTCAAGGTGCAATAGGGCCTCGGCTTCCGGGGCGCTGTCGTCCATCAGGCGCAGATCCACGCCTCGGGGCTCCAGGATGGCCATGGACTTCTGGACCAGATCCCCGGCCCGGAAGACACCCTGCACCACACCCAACGCTTTGCCGCCCTTGCTCCGCACGGCGGCCATGACCAGGATCCCCGATTGCGCCCCCGTTTCCTGGAGCAGGCGGATCCGGCCACTGGCGGCGACCTCACCCGTGCGCAGGGCCCGGGTCAGCGCCTCCTGGCGGGTGGCCAGGTGCTCGGCTGCATAACCCAGGGTCACTTCGTTCCCCGGAAAGGGCGTCACGAACTGGATGGCATGGAACCTCGCATCCTGGGGAATGGGGACGTTCCGGCCCCCCTCATCCTTCTGGAAAAAATGGAACCCCGGCTGGAAGCGCCGGCCCTCCGCCTCCAGTGCTCCCCGGTTCTCCGGGCCCACCTCTGGCAGCCACTGGAAGGCCTGGATGTAGGGGTGCATGGCGAGGGTGGGCGCCGTGAAAGTGTCGAAGTCGGACCGGCTCACGCTCTCGCTGGACTCGAAGTAGCTCCGGAGCACGAGGACATCTTCGAAGCCGTGACGGAGTCCCTGGGCCACGCTCTCCGCACGGTCGCGGGCCGCCTCGCGGAACTGGGCCTCCACCTGGCGGTAGTGGGCATCCCGGGCCAGGAAAAAACCCACCAGGGAGATGGCCACCCCGGCCACCAACACAGACGCAGCACGGAATCGGCCCGGGGCGGGGGTGCGGGGCGAAGGGTCGGCCACAGTTACCTCGGGGGGGCATGGGGTTGGAATTATCCTGGCATGGAGCACTCCCTTCCGGGAGTTCCGCTCCTTATTTCTTCGGCAGCCTGGTCCCCGACATGACCTGTGGGAGAATTCCAGGTGACCGAGAGGTCTTTAGGAGGTGGCATTTGAACCGGAACATCATGTTTACCCTGGCGGGAGGCCTCGTCGCCGGTTTCCTGGTGGGCTATTTCGTCGGTGCCGGTAACGCCAAGGAGGCCACCGGAACCACAACGGCCGCCCCCACCGCCGGCGTGGTGTTGCCCGCGCCCTCCCTGGGCGGTGCCATGGGGGCTGGCGTGGCGGCCCCCGGCCAGATCCCGCCGGGGATGGGCCTCCCGAATGCGGAGGTGCAGGCCCGCATCATCCGCCTGGAGGGCATCGTGAAGGCCGAGCCCCAGAACCACGATGCCTGGGTGGGCCTGGGCAACGACTACTTCGACAGCCACCAGCCCCAGAAGGCCGTGGACGCCTATGCCAAGGCCCTGGCCCTGAAGCCCGAGGATCCGGACATTCTCACCGATCAGGGCGTGATGTACCGTCAGCTCAACCAGTTCGACAAGGCCATCGCGAACTTCCAGAAGGCCGGCAAGATCAACCCCTCCCACGTGCCGAGCATCTTCAACCTCGGGATTGTGTACGCCGGGGATCTCCACCAGCCGGAGGAGGCCGCCAAGGCATGGAACAAGGTGCTGGTCCTCGCGCCGAACAGCGAGCAGGCCACCCAGGCCCGCCAGCTGCTGGCTCAGCTCAAACCGGGTCCGGCGCCCCGCTGAAGCTTCGCAGAAAACCATGCTGAACCTTGACGCCCTCCCCAGCCCGCTCTGGGTTCTCGGAACCGGAACGGGCGTGGGGAAGACCTTCGTAGCTTCGCGCATCGCGCGAGCCTGGGCGGAACACGGCCCTGTCAGCTACCGCAAGCCCTTCCAGACTGGCGTGGACCGGGCCGATCACCCGGAGGCCGACGCCAGCGCTGTGGCCGGTCCGGGCATCACCGCTGGAAGCCACATCCTGCTGAAGGCGCCCCTCTCGCCCTTTGCCGCGGCGCTGCGAGAGGGCTGTACGCTCGATCTGGAAACCACCGCACGCTGGTGCCAGCGGCCGGCCGAAGGGCGCGTGCTGCTGGAGGGTGTGGGCGGCCTCATGGTGCCCCTGGCGCCGAACGTGCACTTCCTGGCCTGGGCCACGGCCCTGAAGATCCCCTGCGTGCTGGTGGCCCTCGGCGGCCTGGGCACCCTCAATCACACCTTGCTCAGCGCCGAAGCCCTCATGCTCCGTGGCTGGCGCATCGAGGCCGTGCTGCTCAACCCTGGCGCCGATGGGACGCAGCCGGAAGTCGCCGAGGAGAACGCCGCGCTCCTGCAGGGGTTCCTGCCGATGGCGGTGGCGGTGCTGGGGTAAAGAAGTCTGGAGTCCGGACTCACCCCTACACTGTCCCCATGCCCACGCCCCTGCCCCCCGACTGGACCGACCGCCTCGCCCTCGACCGCGCGCATGTCTGGCACCCCTTCACGCAGATGCAGGTGCACGAGGCCGATCCGCCGGTACCCGTGATCGGCGGCGAGGGCTGCGACCTGCTGCTGGCCAACGGCGAGCGGGTGCTGGACGGCATCTCCAGCTGGTGGACCTGCCTGCACGGCCACGGCCACCCTCGGTTGGTGAGCGCCCTGGAGCGCCAGGCCGCCAAGCTCGACCACGTGATGTTCGCGGGCTTCACCCACGAGCCCGCTCTGGAGCTGGTGGCGCGGCTACGGCCGAAACTCCCGCAGAACCTCACTCGCGCCTTCTTCTCCGACGACGGCAGCACGGCCGTGGAGGTGGCCCTCAAGATGGCCTTCCAGGCCCAGCTCCAGCGGGGCCAGGAGGGCCGCGACCGCTTCGGCGCCCTGCACGGCGGCTACCACGGCGACACACTCGGTGCCGTGGGCGTGGGCGAGCTGGAGAACTACCTGACGGGCCTCTTCCGGCCCCTGCTCCTGGCCTGCGAGCGGCTCGAGGTGCCCGAGGATCCGCGCCGTGAGCTGGCGCCGGACCTGACGGGGTGGCCCGAACGCCTGGAGGCCGCCCGCCGGTCGATCCGCGCCTTCTTCGCCACGCACGGCGAGCGCCTCGCGGCCTTCATCGCGGAACCCCTCATCCAATGCGCCGGAGGCATGCGCATGTGGCCGCCGGAGCTCTTGCAGGAACTGCGTGCCCAGTGCGATGCCCATGGCGTGTATCTGATCCTGGATGAGGTGGCCACAGGCTTCGGCCGCACGGGCACCTTCCTGGCCGGCGAGCAGGCCCAGGTGGCCCCGGACCTCCTCTGCCTCTCCAAGGGCCTCACCGGCGGGACCCTGCCCCTGTCGCTCACCTGGGCCACAGAGGAGATCTACGGCCACTTCTGGGGCACGCCGGCCTCGGGCCGGGCCTTCCTCCACGGCCACAGCTACACGGCCAATCCCGCGGCCTGCGCCGTGGCCTGCGCCAGCCTCGCCCTCTTCGACGACGAGCCCGTGATGGCGAATGCCGCGGCGCTCCAGGATGCCATGAAGGAGGCTTTCACCGCGCTCTCGGCCCACCCGGCCGTGCGGCAGGCCCGCGTGCTGGGCGCCATCGGCGCCTGCCGCGTCGTGGATCCCGCCACCGGCGCGGCCCACGCGCCCGACGACCGCTTCGGCTGGCGCCTGCACCGCCGGGCTCTGGACCATGGCCTGCTGGTGCGGCCCATCGGGGATTGCCTGTACCTGCTGCCGCCCCTCAGCACGCCCCCGGCCCGCATCCGCGAGGCCGCGGAGACGCTGCTGGAGCTGCTGTCCCGCGAGTAGACGGATCAGGGCACAGGCACCGCATCGTAGCCCGCGCCCTTCGGGGTGATCCGCACGATCCGCGGGAGGTGGGCCCCGGCCAGAACCACCTTCCGGCGGGCGGCCTTGCGGAACAGCTCCTGGCGGACCTGCACGGCGCGACCCCCGTCCAGGTCGAAGGCGACGCCCACCTCCGGCCGCTGGAACTGCACCGCGCCGAAGTGGATGAGGTCGCCGATGCACCAGAGTTCCTGCCCCTCGGAGGTGAAGGCGTAGACGGTGTGGCCGCCCGTATGGCCGTGGGCCGGGAGGGCGCGGAGACCCGGGGCGAGCTCCTCGCCGTCCTCGAAGGGGCGGAAGGCGCCGGCTTTCTCGTAGACCCCGAAGAGGGCCTTCAGCTTCGGGGCCCGGTCCCGCAGGCGCTCGGGCAGGCGCGAAGGATCCTCCGTCCAGAAGGCGTGCTCGCGGCGGGCCACCCGCAGGACCGCCTTGGGGAAGGCCCGCGTCCCGTCGGCCTTCAGCAGGCCGCCGATGTGGTCGAAGTGGTCGTGGGTGATGAGGATGAGGTCGATGTCCGAGGGTGCCACGCCCGCCGCCGCGAGCTGTTCGGTCAGGTGGCCCGAGTCCTCCTCGGGATCCTTGCCGATGCCTGTGTCCACCAGGACGATCCGGCCGGGCATCCGCACGAGGAAGGCGTTCACCGGCGTGTCCGCGGCGTCCTTCTCCCCCAGCATCCGTCTCGCTTCCGCGGCATCGAGGCCCTTGAGGAGGGTCCCGGCGAGGGGGATCCGCCCGTCCTGGAGTTTCCACACCTGCAGTTGGCCCAGGCGTAGGGGCTCGAGACGGGAGGCGGTCATCGGGGCGGGGGGTGTCATGGCGGCTACCGGCAGCAGGAGGGTCGTGACCAGGAGGAGGGCGCGCATGGCCCGAGTGTACCTCGCCCCATCCGGCGAATGACGATGCTAGAGTCGTGTTTTTCCGGCATTACACTGGGCTTTTGCGGAGCATCCGATGAAGCTGGTGACGTTCCTGAAGGCCGACGCGGAGAGGATCGGCGCCGTGATGGTGGATGGCCGCATTCTCGACTTTGCCGCCGCCGAATCCCGCCTGGCCGTGGACATGCTGACCTTCATCCGCCGCCAGGACGAGCTGATGCCCCTGGCCCGTGCCCTCGTGGCGGCAGCACCCGCCGCGGCCCTGGTTGATCCCGCCACCATCCGCCTGCTGGCCCCCGTGCCCCGGCCCGTGTCCATGCGCGACGGCTATGCCTTCCGCCAGCACGTGGCCACGGCCCGCCGCAACCGCGGACTGGAGATGATCCCCGAGTTCGACCTGTTCCCCGTCGCCTACTTCACCAACCACCTGGCCGTGACGGGCCCCGGCGAAGTGCTGGTACAGGATCACCATCTGGAGCGCCTCGACTTCGAACTGGAGGTCGCCATTGTCACGGGGCGGCCGCTGAAGAACGCCACCCTGGAAGAGGCCGACGCCGCCATCTTCGGCTACATGGTGATGAACGACTGGAGCGCCCGCATGCTCCAGATGGAGGAGATGAAACTGTCGCTGGGCCCCTGCAAGGGCAAGGACTTCGCCACCAGCCTGGGGCCCTGGCTCGTCACCAAGGACGAGCTGAGGCTCGAACGGACGCCGAAGGGCGAGGTTCTCCACGCTCCCATGACTTGCGATGTAAATGGACACCGACTGTCCAATGGAAACGCGGACAGCATGAACTGGACCTTCGCCCAGATCCTCCAGCGCACCAGCTACGGCATCCAGATGCAGGCCGGCGAAGTCATCGGCAGCGGCACCGTGGGGACGGGCTGCCTGCTGGAGCTGAACGGCTCGAAGATCACCGACAACCTCTGGCTCAAGGCCGGCGACGAAGTGGTGCTGGAGATCGAAGGCCTGGGCCGCCTGGTGAACACCATCACCCACGCCCCGGAGCGGCTGGTGGACGTGCCTCCGACCCTGGTGGGCGGCACCCTCCCAGACCTCTATGCCGGGTCACCCACCGGGGAAGCCGGCGACTGACTAGACTCGGACAGTCCTTCCCGGGAGCCCCCATGCGCCGCAACCTCGCCCTCCTCCTTGCCCTGCTGGTCGGAGCCGTCGCCGCGCTGGCCCAGAAGGCGCCCACGCTGCGCTCCTACTTTGCGGATACCTCGGCGGTCCGCGAAGGCGGTGTGAAGCTCATCTCCATCCAGACCCCCAAGGGCGCATTCAAGGTCTGGACCAAGCGCTTCGGGAGCAACCCGCGCATCAAGCTGCTGCTGCTCCACGGCGGGCCCGGCGCCACCCACGAGTACTTCGAATCGCTGGAGGGCTACCTCCCCGCCGAAGGCATCGAGTTCATCTACTACGACCAGCTGGGCAGCGCCTATTCGGACCAGCCCAAAGACACCGACCTCTGGACCACGGAGCGGTTCGTCGAAGAAGTCGAGCAGGTCCGGAAG
>Ga0255338_1000803_pt1 | contig 78658 bp, 62 predicted proteins | sample MeOH1_35cm_T4_19_FD_203715 | JGI IMG/M metagenome (GOLD analysis project Ga0255338, IMG submission 203715) | Sandy soil microbial communities from University of British Columbia, Vancouver, Canada - MeOH1_35cm_T4_195 | ecosystem: Engineered > Artificial ecosystem > Sand microcosm > Unclassified ... | reverse complement strand
CGCCGAAAGGAAGTCCCGGGAATCCGCTATCCCAAGCGCCATCGTCAGCGGTCTTCCCGATTAAAATGGCCACCGACTCTTGCGATTTGCACGAGTCGACGCCGTTGCAGGGGAATTGGAGCGCGCAGGGTGCCCTTACGCGCCGCCTTCGCGATCCACAATGGAATTTGGAATTCACGTGAACCGATTTCAAACGACGGATTGGTGCGATGATCAAGATCTCGAACCTCGGTTTCGGTTTCAAGCTCGCTGTGACGACCAGCCTGCCGCTCGCATTGTTGTTGTATTTCGAAGTTTCGGCCAGATTGGACATGCGGGCCGAGATGGACAAGCTGAGCTCACTTGGGCGCACGGTTTCCACCATCAGCCAATTTGTCCATGAACTCCAGCGCGAGCGCGGTGCATCGGCGCTCTTTCTGGGAAGCAAGGGCAAGCAATTCGGCAGCGAACTGTCTGAGCAGCGCAAGCGCACCGAGGCGGAGCGTCTCCGCACCCAGGGCGCCCTGACGCCATTAGTGACAACGATTCCCGATGAATTTAAGGATGCACTGACAAAGGCCATCGAGGCGGTTGCCGCTCTCGACGAGAAACGCAAGGAGATCGATGCGCTATCGATCCCGTTACCGATCTCTACTGCGTTCTTCACGGCCAAGATAGACAGCCTTCTCGGCTTTGCCGGTGAAATGGCGAAGGTGAGCAGCGACGGAGAGGTGTCCCGGGCCATCTCGGGCTATGTCAATTTCATGCGGGCCAAGGAATTGGCCGGGCTTGAGCGGGCTACAGGAGCGGGCGGCATCTCGGCCGGCCGCTTCGACCTCGCCGGCTACAAGCGTGTGCTTTCTCTCGCTGCCGGACAGGACGCCTACTTCGACGTCTTTCGCGCTGGCGCAACGCCCGGACAGATTACGTTCTTTGCGCAGTCGCTTGCCGGGCCGGTTACCGCCGATGTGGCCAGGATGCGCGATGTTGTGACGGCCGGTGGCCTTTCCGGCGACCTGAACGGATTAGCGGCAAAGGACTGGTTCGCGGCAACGACGGCCCGGATTGACCGCCTGAAGTCCGTGGAGGACCGGCTGGCATCGGATCTAACGGCGTTGGCGGCGAGGGTCTCCGACGAAGCGGACGCGATGCTTCTGAAGAAGGCCGTCACCATTTTCGTCGTATTCCTGGTCATCGCCGGGCTGGTCATTGTCATCACGCGGGGCATGAAGCGCGCCATCCGTGGATTGAGCGATGCCATGAACGACATCGCCAACGGCAACTTCAGCGTTGTGCCCCTCGGCTTCGGACGAAAGGACGAGATCGGGCAGATCGCTACTGCGATCTCCTCCATGGAAGAGCGCGTCCGCACCGCCATAGCCGAGGTCAAGGCCTCGGCGCGCGAGGTGACCAATGCCTCGAGTGAAATCTCCGTTAGCACGACCGACCTGTCGCAGCGCACCGAGGAGCAGGCCGCAAGCCTTGAAGAAACCGCCGCCTCGATGGAGCAGATCGCCGCCACGGTGAAGAAGAATGCCGAGAACGCCCAGCAGGCGAATCTGTCGACGAGTGCCGCGCGCGAAGTAGCCAATCACGGCGGCGAGGTGGTTTCCAAGGCCGTCCAGGCCATGGCTAGGATCGAGGAGTCGTCGCGAAATATTTCGGAGATCATTGTCGTCATCGACGAAATTGCGCGGCAGACCAACCTGCTTGCGCTTAACGCGGCGGTCGAAGCTGCGCGCGCCGGCGATGCCGGCCGCGGTTTCGCAGTGGTTGCCACTGAAGTACGCAGCCTCGCGCAACGCTCCTCGCAGGCCGCCAAGGACATTACCGACCTCATCACCAGCAGCAACGCGCAGGTGAGGACCGGGGTCGAATTGGTCAATGAGGCCGGCGTTTCGCTCGAGCAGATCGTCAGCTCGATCGAGTCGGTTGCGCTGGTCGTTTCGGACATTGCCGCAGCGAGCATCGAGCAGTCGACCGGCATCGAGCAGGTCAACAAGGCGCTCACGCAGATGGATGAGGTCACTCAGCAGAATTCAGCGCTGGTGGAAGAGAACGCGGCAACGGCCAAGACGCTCGAACAACAGGCCAAGGCGATGGATGAACAGGTGGCGTTCTTCCGCATCGAACCAGGCGCAAACGATTCTGTGCCGGTAGAACCAAGCGTGCCGGCGAAACCCGAGGAGGCGATCTCGAATCGCCCCGTCAAGCAAGTGCTGGCCGCCGCGTGAGCTGCCGGGCTACTTCTCGCCCAGCAGACGCTTGATCTCGGCGCGGAATTCGCCGGCGAGATCGGACCGCTCCAGGCCGTAGGCCACATTGGCGGCGAGGAAGCCGATCTTGGAGCCGCAGTCATAGCTGCGCCCCTCGAACTTAAGCCCATAGAACGGCTGCGACTTCGCCAGCGCCACCATGGCATCGGTGAGCTGGATCTCGCCGCCGGCGCCGGTCGCCTGGTTCTCGAGGATATCGAAGATCTCCGGCTGCAGGATGTAGCGCCCGGTGATCGACAGGTTCGACGGCGCTTCGGCCGCCTTCGGCTTTTCGACCATCTTGGTGATGGAGAAGGCCTTGCCCTTCGGCTCGCCAACGCCGACCACGCCGTACATGTGCACGCGGTCCATCGGCACTTCCTCGACGGCGATGATGTTGGCTTTGGCGTCGAGCTTCTCGGCGGCGTCGATCATCTGCGCCAGACACCCGCGCGGGTGCTGCACCAGCACGTCCGGCAACAGCAGTGCGAAAGGCTCGTGGCCAACGATCTCGCGCGCGCACCAAACGGCATGGCCGAGGCCTAGCGGCGACTGCTGGCGCGTGAAGCTCACGGTGCCCGCAGGCGGCAGGTTTTCCTCCAGAAGCTTGAGTTCCGCTTTCTTGTTGCGCTCGACCAGCGTCACTTCGAGCTCAAACTGGCGGTCGAAATGATCTTCGATGACCGCCTTATTTCGGCCGGTAACGAACACCAGATGCTCGACACCGGCTTGGCGCGCCTCGTCGACCACGTGTTGGATCAGCGGCCGGTCGACGACCGGCAGCATTTCCTTGGGCATGGCCTTGGTGGCGGGAAGGAACCGGGTTCCGAGACCGGCGACAGGGAAAATGGCTTTGCGGATGCGCGTCATTTCGGTCGATGATGCCTGTTGGCGGGGGTGATTTGCGGTCGGTGAAGCAGAAAGCACGCTGGAACCGGCAGGTCCAGGGGCGGGCGGGCCGCCGATTAACGGCCTCGAAACGATATCGCAGCTTTCATAGGGTCTCCGGGGCAGGAATCAGGCGAGCAAGCTGATCGGCATGGGGAAGGTTCAGACTCATCTTTTGGCAGCAATGCTGGCGGTAGCAGTATGCTCCAGCACGGCAGCCCAGACCCAACGCGCCGATCTCAACCCGGGTCCGACGGGCAGCATTGCGCCTGCAAAATCTGTCACAAGAACGGCAGCGCCCGTCTGGAGCGGCGAATCCGGTGCGTCCGGCCATCCGCAGATGAGCGCGGCCGCGATCCAGTCGGCTGCCGCTAATTTCCAGGCCTGCCTCGAGCGTATGTGGCCTTTGGCTGCCCGCCGCGGCGTTACACGCGACACGTACCACGCCTATACGGCGTCGCTGACGCCGGACCTGCGGATCATGGATCTGCTCGACAACCAGCCCGAGTTCACCAAGTCGTTCTGGGACTATCTCGATGTGCTCGTCACGGATGAGCGCATCCGGAAAGGCCGCGAGCTGTTGGAGAAGTACCGCACGACCTTCGATACGGTGGAGCGCGCTTATGGCGTGGATCGCCATGTGATCGCGGCGATCTGGGGCGTCGAGACCAATTACGGCACCATCGCCGGCGATCGCCCGGTGCTGCGTTCGACCGCGACGCTAGCGTGTATCGGCCGCCGCCAGGCCTATTTTCGCGATGAATTTCTCGCCACCCTGGAAATTCTTCATCACGGCGATGTGCGGCCGGAGAAGCTCGTCGGCTCCTGGGCTGGCGCCTTCGGGCCGACCCAATTCATGCCGACGGCCTTCAAGCGCTACGCCGTGGATTTCGATCGCGACGGCCGCCGTGACGTGATCGACTCCATGCCTGATCTCATTGCCTCGACCGCCAACAACCTTAAGAAGGACGGCTGGGTCGCCGGGCAGTCGTGGGGTTATGAGGTCGTGGTGCCGGCGAACTTCAACTTTCTGCTCTCCGAGAACCATCGCACCATGTCGGTGCGCGAATGGGAGCGGCACGGCATCACGCGGGCCAACGGCCAAGTCTTTCCGCGCGGCGACGACATGGCTTTTCTACTGGTGCCGGCGGGCGTGCAGGGCCCCGGCTTCCTGATGCTGGCGAACTTCCGCGCGATCATGAAATACAATCCGGCCGAGGCCTATGCGCTGGCGATCGGTCACCTGTCTGACCGGTTGCGTGGCGCACCGCCTTTTGCCCAGGCCTGGCCGCGGTACGAGAAGGTGCTATCGCGCATGGAGCGGTTGGAGCTGCAGGCGCTGTTGGCGCGGCACGGCTACGACGTCGGCGAGCCGGACGGGCGCCTTGGGGCGCGCACGCGGGCGGCCATCCGCGATTTCCAGTCCAAGATCGGCCGGGTGCCGGACGGCTTCGCCTCCGCCGGCGTGCTCGAGCAGCTCCGGGCGCGGTAGGGCTGGGGAGGGGGTAACCACCCCTCGACCTTCGAGTTGACATTTTTCGCGCGCTATTGGCCCATGAGGGTCGGCAAAAGGCCGTTTCGAGGCCGTTTGCCGCTTATGCTAAGGCCTTGGGCGAACGGCATGTTTGGCAAAATCCGCGTCTCGCGCTGGCTCGTCGCCGCGGCCCTGATGATCGCCGCGGACGGCGTTGGCGTCGCCTGTCTTCTGGCAGCCTCCATGGCGCCCGCCCACGCCCAATGGTTCGGCGGTGACGACTATCAGCGCCGCCAACGCCCGCAGCGCTCCGGCGGCGGCTTCTTCCAAAACCTGTTCGGTCCTTTTGAGCAGCGGCCCTATCAGGGCGGCCGCGACTATTACGAACAGCAGCCGCAGGTCACGCATCAGCCGGGTGAGGGCGGCGGTAGCCGCGCTCCCGCGCCGAAGAAAGCCGACAAGGACGCGCTGCCGCCGACGACCTCGATCGTCGTTATGGGCGACGCCATGGCCGACTGGCTCGCTTACGGCTTGGAAGATGCCTTCGGCGACGCGCCGGAAATCGGCATCCTGCGCAAAAACAAGTTGAATTCCGGTCTGCTGCGTTACGACGTGAAGGGCGATCTCGACTGGTGGCATGTCGCCAAGGATCTGCTGGCGACCGAAAAGCCGAACTACGTCGTGATGATGTTGGGCCTCAGCGATCGCCAGAACATCCGCGAGCGCGATCTCGCCAAGGAAGCCGAGAAGAAGGCGAAGGAAGCCGACAAGAAAGAAGCGGACAAGAAGGAAGCCGATAAGAAAGAGGCCGATAAGAAAGACGGCGATAAGAAAGCGGCCGAAGCTGCCCCGGCCGAGCAGGATGCCAAGAAAGACGCCGAAGAAGGAGACGATATCGTCGCGCCGGAGCCGCAGCGCGGCAAGCGCGCCACCGGCGTGATCGAATTCCGCAGCGAGCAGTGGGCGCAGATTTATTCGCGCCGGATCGACGACACCATCGCCGCGCTCAAGAGCAAAGGCGTACCCGTGTTCTGGGTCGGTTTGCCCTCGATCCGCGGCACCAAGTCCACTGCCGATATGGTCTATCTCAACGACCTCTATCGCACGCGTGCCGAGAAAGCCGGTGCCGTCTATATCGACGTTTGGGACGGCTTCGTCGACGAAGGCGGCAAGTTCACAACCTTCGGACCGGACTTCGAAGGCCAGAACCGCCGCCTGCGCAGCGCCGATGGCGTGTTCTTCACCAAATACGGCGCGCGCAAGCTGGCGCACTATGTCGAGCGCGAGATACGCCGCTATATGGCGAACCGCGGCCCGATCGCGCTGCCGTCCGGCCCGGTGGCTCCGATGCCGAGCGACGGCAAGCCGGCCGCGCGCCCGCTGGCCGGCCCCGTGGTGCCGCTGACGACGACACCGCAGAATTCCGATGCGCTGCTGGGCGGAGGTGGCGCCGGCAGTTCCGCTTATGGCGACGCGTTGGCGAGCCGCGTGCTGGTGCGGGGCGAGACGATGTACGCGCCCTACGGCCGCGCCGACGATTTCGTCTGGCCGCGCAGCGAGACCAACCGTCCAGCGCCGCCGCCGGTCGCGACCGCGCCCGACGCCAATGCGTCTGCGGCGCTGGCGACAGCGCCGGTGATTGTGCAGCCCGAGCCCGTGGGCGCTGCGCCGACCGAACAATCCGCGCCCAAAGCGAGCACCCGTCAGGTGCCGAAGACGGATACGGCGCAAACCGTGCGGCCCAAGCGGGTCGAACCGCAACGCATTGAGCCGCGTGCCGACCTGCGTCCCTCGGCGAACGCGCCGCGTCCGCCGGCGCCTGTGCGTCAGCAATCGCGTGGCCCGTTCGACTGGTTCAGGTGAGAGAATAACTCGTCATTCCGGGCGCGAGCCATCCGGCCGAAGGCCGGCCCGATGATAGACTTCGATCGCGAAGCCGGAATTCAGAAAATTATGGTTGGAGCTTGCAGCTGGATCCGGGTCCGCTCGCTAACGCGAGCGTCCCGGAATGACCGGGCTTACCGTGGCAGTGTGGTCGAGCCCATCAGGAACTTGTCGACCGCGTGCGCGCACTGGCGGCCTTCGCGGATCGCCCACACCACCAGCGACTGGCCGCGGCGCATGTCGCCGGCGGTGAACACTTTCGGCACCGAGGTGACATAGGCATTGGTGTCGGCGCTCACGTTGCCGCGCTGGTCCAGCGCCACGTCGAGCGACTTCAGCATGCCCTCGTGCACCGGATGCACGAAGCCCATGGCGAGCAGCACGAGATCGGCTTCGATCTCAAACTCCGTACCGGGCACCGGCTGAAATTTGGCGTCGACGTGCACGCAGTGCAGCTTCTTCACTTGGCCGTTCTCGCCGGAGAACTTCTGCGTCAGTACGGCGAAGTCGCGTTTGGCGCCTTCTTCGAGGCTCGACGAGATACGAAGCTTCACCGGCCACAGCGGCCAGGTGAGGTCCTTGTTCTCCTTCTGCGGCGGCTGCGGCATCACCTCAAGGTTGACGACCGAGACCGCGCCCTGGCGGATCGAGGTGCCGATGCAGTCGGAGCCGGTGTCGCCACCGCCGATGACGACCACCTTCTTGCCGGTGGCGAGGATGGGCGCGATATCGCCGAGCGGCTCGTTGCTCACGCGCCTGTTCTGCTGCGGCAGGTAGTCCATCGCGAAATGAATGCCCTTGAGCTCACGGCCCGGGATCGGCAGGTCGCGTGGCTTCTCGGAGCCGCCGGCCAGCACGACGGCATCGTGCTCCTTCAGAAGCTTGTCGACCGGCAGATCGACGCCGACATGGACGCCGTAATGGAATCGCACGCCTTCGCCTTCCATTTGGGCGACGCGGCGGTCGACGTGCACCTTTTCCATCTTGAAGTCCGGGATGCCGTAGCGGAGCAGGCCGCCGGCCTTGGCCCAACGCTCGTAGACATGCACGTCATGGCCGGCGCGCGCGAGCTGCTGCGCGCAGGCAAGGCCTGCGGGACCCGAGCCGACCACAGCGACCTTCTTGCCGGTCTTGTGCGTGGCGACGTCTGGCTTCAATCCCTGCGCGATAGCGCGGTCGGCGATCTCGCATTCAATGCTTTTGATCGTGACCGGATTGTCGTCGATGTTCAGCGTGCAGGATGCCTCGCACGGCGCCGGGCACACGCGGCCGGTGACTTCGGGGAAATTGTTGGTCGAATGCAGGTTGTGCGCGGCCTCGTCCCAGCGCCCGCGATAAACGAGATCGTTCCAGTCGGGGATCTGGTTGTTGACCGGGCAGCCAGTCGGCGCATTGGTAATGCGGCTGGTGCCGTGGCAATAGGGCACGCCGCAATCCATGCAGCGCGCCGCCTGCTCGCGCAACTCCGCCTCTGGCAGCGGCAGCGTGAACTCATGCCAATGCTTGATGCGTTCCGCGACCGGTTGGTAGTCGCGGTCCTCACGCTCGAATTCGAGAAACCCGGTGATCTTACCCATTTTACTCCGCGGCCTGCATCGTGGCGGCCTTCTCCTTTGCCATCTCAGCGAGCGCGCGGCGGTATTCGACCGGCATCACTTTCTTGAAGAGAGGACGATAACGGTTCCAATCGGCGAGGATCTCGGCTGCGCGCTTGGAGTCGGTGTAACGCGCGTGGTCGGAGATCAGCTTGTAAAGGCGCGCGGCGTCATTGTTGGACATGTCTGCCATCACGTCGACGCGACCGTGGCTTTCGAGATCCTGCGCGTACTCGCGCTCGGCGATCTCTTCTTCCTCCGGCACCGGCTCGAGATCGACCATCGCCAAGTTGCAGCGCGACTTGAACGAATTGTCCTCGTCGAGCACGTAAGCGATGCCGCCCGACATGCCGGCCGCGAAGTTGCGCCCGGTATAGCCGAGCACAACCACGACACCGCCAGTCATGTATTCGCAGCAATGGTCGCCGGAGCCTTCCACTACGGCAATGGCGCCGGAATTACGCACGGCGAAGCGCTCGCCGGCAATGCCGCGGAAGTAGCATTCGCCCGCGATGGCACCGTACATCACGGTGTTGCCGACGATGATCGACTCTTCCGGCACCACGCCGGAATCCGACGACGGCTTGATGATGATGCGGCCGCCGGACAGGCCCTTGCCGACGTAGTCGTTGGCATCGCCTTCGAGCTCGAAAGTGATGCCACGCGCGAGCCATGCGCCGAACGACTGCCCGGCGGTGCCGGTGAAGCGCACATGGATCGTGCCGTCCGGCAGGCCCTCGTGGCCGTAGCGCTTGGCGACTTCGCCCGACAGCATGCCGCCGCAGGTGCGGTTGGTGCTGTTGATGGCGGTCTGCAGGCGTACTGGCGCGCCGCGGTCGAGCGCGGCCTGTGCCTCGGCAATGAGCTTGCGGTCGAGGACGGCCTCAAGCTTATGATCCTGGGCTTCGGAATGATAAATCGCCGTGCCCTTCTCCGCCTTCGGCTTGACGAACAGCTTGGAGAAGTCGAGGCCCTTGGCCTTCCAATGCTCCACCAGCTTGCGCTGGTCGAGCATCTGCATCTGGCCGACCATCTCGTCGATGGTGCGATAGCCGAGCGAGGCCATGATCTCGCGCACTTCCTCGGCGACGAAGAAGAAGTAGTTGATGACGTGCTCGGGCTGCCCCTTGAAGCGCTTGCGCAGCACTGGGTCCTGCGTGGCGACGCCGACCGGGCAAGTGTTCAGGTGGCACTTGCGCATCATGATGCAGCCGGCCGCGATCAACGGCGCGGTGGCGAAGCCGAATTCGTCGGCGCCTAACAGCGCGCCCACGACCACGTCGCGGCCCGTGCGCAGGCCGCCGTCGACCTGCACGGCGATACGGCCGCGCAGGCGGTTGGCAACCAAGGTCTGGTGGGTTTCGGCAAGGCCGATTTCCCATGGGGACCCGGCGTGCTTGATCGAGGTGAGCGGAGAGGCACCGGTGCCACCCTCGTAACCGGAGATCGTCACATGGTCGGCGCGGGCCTTGGAGACGCCGGCCGCCACCGTGCCGACGCCGACTTCGGCGACAAGCTTCACTGACACGTCGCCGGCGGGATTGACGTTCTTGAGATCGTAGATGAGCTGCGCCAAGTCTTCGATCGAATAGATGTCGTGGTGCGGCGGCGGCGAGATCAGGCCGACACCCGGCGTCGAGTGACGCACCTTGGCAATGGTCTTGTCGACCTTGTGGCCGGGCAGTTGTCCGCCTTCGCCGGGCTTGGCGCCTTGCGCCATCTTGATCTGCATCATGTCCGAGTTGACGAGATACTCGGCGGTGACGCCGAAGCGTCCTGAGGCAACCTGCTTGATCGCCGAGCGCATCGAGTCGCCGTTCGGCAGCGGCTTGAAGCGGTCGGCTTCCTCGCCGCCTTCGCCGGTGTTCGACTTGCCGCCGATACGGTTCATGGCGATCGCGAGCGTGGTGTGCGCTTCGCGCGAAATGGAGCCGAACGACATGGCGCCAGTCGAGAAGCGGCGCACGATCTTGGCAGCCGGCTCCACTTCCTCCAGCGGTACCGGTTTGCGGCCCTCTTCTTCCGCGCTCTTGATGCGGAACAGGCCGCGCATGGTGAGCAGCCGCTCGTTCTGGTCGTTCACGATCTGCGCGAAGGCGCGGTAGCTGTCCTGCGAGTTGCCGCGCACGGCGTGTTGCAGGCGCTGCACCGTCTCGGCGGTCCAGACGTGATCCTCGCCGCGCACGCGCACGGCGTAGTCGCCGCCGACGTCGAGCATCGAGCGGTAGATCGGCGCTTCCGAGAACGCGTCGCGATGGCGGCGCACGGTCTCTTCCGCGATTTCGGCGAGCCCCACGCCTTCGATTCGGGTGTGCGTGCCGGTGAAATACTTGTCGACGAAATCCTGCTTGAGGCCGACAGCGTCGAAGATCTGCGCGCCGCAATAGGACTGGTAAGTCGAGATGCCCATCTTGGACATCACCTTCAACAGACCCTTGCCGACGGCCTTGATGTACTTCTTGACGATTTCCTTGTCGTCGGCCGCCTTGCCCGGCAGCTCGTCCTTCATCGCGACCAGGGTCTCGAAGGCGAGATAGGGATTGATCGCCTCCGCGCCGTAGCCGGCCAGGCACGCGAAGTGATGCACCTCGCGCGGCTCGCCCGTCTCCAGCACCAGGCCGACCGAGGTGCGCAAGCCCTGGCGGATCAGGTGATGGTGCACGGCCGCGCAGGCGAGCAGCACCGGGATCGGAATGCGATCGGCGGAAGCCTTGCGGTCCGACAGGATGAGAATGTTACAGCCCTTGCGGACTTCGTCTTCCGCCTTCTCGCACAAAGCGTCGATCGCCCAGCCCATGCCGTCGACGCCGTGTTCGGCCGGGTAGGTGATGTCGAATGTGTGCGAGTTGAAATGCGCGTCGCTCATCTGCGAGATGCCGCGGATCTTCTCCAGGTCCTCGTTGGTGAGGATCGGCTGGCGCACTTCGAGACGCTTGGTCTTCGAGGTGCCTTCCAGATCGAAAATGTTCGGCCGCGGCCCGATGATGGAGACGAGGCTCATCACCAGCTCTTCGCGGATCGGGTCGATCGGCGGGTTGGTGACCTGCGCGAAGTTCTGCTTGAAATAGGTGAACAGCGACTTCGGCTTGTCCGACATCGCCGAGATCGGCGCGTCGTTGCCCATGGAGCCGATGGCTTCCTCGCCGGTGGCCCCCATCGGCGTCATCAGGATCTTGATGTCTTCTTGCGTGTAGCCGAAGGACTGCTGACGATCGAGCAGAGACAGGTTGGAGATGTGCGTGCCATTGCCGGTGTCCGGCAGGTCTTCCAGCACGATCTGCGTGCGCTCCAGCCACTCCTTGTAAGGATGGCTTCGCGCCAGCGTCGCCTTCAATTCCTCGTCGGGAATGAGTCGGCCTTCGTCGAGATCGACGAGCAGCATCTTGCCCGGCTGCAGGCGCCATTTCTTGACGATGTCCTTTTCCGGGATTGGCAGCACGCCCATCTCGGAGGCCATGATGATGCGGTCGTCGCGCGTGAGGAAATAGCGTGCTGGACGCAGGCCATTGCGGTCGAGCGTGGCGCCGATCTGGCGGCCGTTGGTGAAGGCGAGCGCGGCCGGGCCGTCCCATGGCTCCATCAGCGCGGCGTTGTATTCGTAGAAGGCACGCCGCTCCTCGTTCATCAGCGGATTGCCCGCCCAAGCCTCGGGCACCATCATCATCATGGCGTGTGCGAGCGAGTAGCCGCCCTGCACAAGGAATTCGAGCGCGTTGTCGAAGCAGGCGGTGTCGGACTGGCCTTCGTAGGAGATCGGCCAGAGCTTGTTGATGTCCTTGCCGAACAGCGGCGAGGAGACCGACGCTTGCCGTGCCGCCATCCAGTTGACGTTGCCGCGCAGCGTGTTGATCTCGCCGTTGTGCGCGAGATAGCGGTACGGGTGCGCCAGCGACCAAGTCGGGAACGTGTTGGTCGAGAAGCGCTGGTGTACGAGCGCGATCGCCGACTCGAAATCCTGATCGTGCAGATCGGGATAGTAGCTGCCGAGCTGATCGGCGAGGAACATGCCCTTGTAGATCACCGTGCGGCAGGAGATCGACACCGGGTAGTAGCTCGAGGTGCGGCGCTCACGGCGCTTGTAGATGGCGTTCGAGATCGCCTTGCGCAGGATGTAGAGCCGGCGTTCGAATTCATCCTCGCTGAGCTTCTTCTTGCCGTGGCCGATGAACACCTGCATGTGCTTCGGCTCGGTCGGCTTGACCGATTCACCGAGCGAGGAATTATCGGTCGGCACGTCGCGCCAGCCGAGCAGCGTTAGGCCTTCATTGGCGACCACTTCCGCGTAGATGTCGCGGATGATCTGCCGCCAGCTCTTCTCGGTCGGCATGAACAGATAGCCGACGGCGTATTCGCCCGGTGCGGGCAGCGTGAAGCCGAGCTCCTTCGCTTTCTTAGCGAAGAATTTGTGTGGGATCTGCACCAGGATGCCGGCACCGTCGCCCATACGCGGGTCGGCGCCGACGGCGCCGCGGTGCTCGAGGTTGCAGAGGATCTGCAGACCGTCCTGGACGATCTTGTGCGACTTGCGGCCCTTGATGTCGGCGATGAAGCCGACGCCGCAGGAATCCTTGTCGAGCGCGGGATCGTAAAGACCCTGCGCCTCCGGCACGCCGGGATCGGCGGTGGCGATGCGTTTGAGCGCGGACGTGGTGGCGCGCGGCGCGCCGTCGCGTTGAACCAGGCCTGTGCTTTTGCTTCGCTCAGTCATGTTGCCCTGCCTCGCCGTTTCGCCCAGTTTCCGATTGGGCCCGCGGCGTACCCGCCTCATGCGCTGCGCCATACGGGCGCCGCGGTAAAACCGTAACCGATCTCGAGAAGGGCAGCCTTGCCCGGCTTGGACCGCCGCTTGGCTGCTCCCGTTGGGTGCCACCCGCCGCGCCTTGCCCCAAAGGCCGGCCCTGTGACCACCGCCATTAGGACAGCATTGCTGTCCTAATGGACCATGCCAAATTTTGCACCGCCATACAAGGCCGGTCCACGTTAGAAAGCGTGTGACCTTGCCTTTTGTTGCGGCCGCGCTCTTGACCCAAGCAAGAGAAAACCACGGACGCCGGGCCAGGCGCAATGCCGTTGCGCGTAACGGTGCCATCCAAAAATGCCCACGAATTAACCGTTTAACCGTGGTCGCGGGAAAAACGCGCGCCTTTGCGGCCTTTGGCTAAGCTGCCGCAACTTCGATGGGGAACTGGCCATGAGCGACATCGCCGCCACGCCGCGCCCGCTGCGGTCCATGCCGGGCGAAATGGCTATGTCACGCCTTGCGGACCGTCTGGCCGCTTTGGCGCCGCAGGAGCCGCTCAATCTCACCGCCCTGCAGGCGACCTCCATGCCGCGGCCCTCGCCGGCGGTTGCCGCCGCCCTCGCCACCAGCGCCGCCATCGCCGCCCGCGCCGCCGAGCGTGCCCGCCGCTCCCGCTCGGTGACCGGTCTGATGGTCGACGGCTTCGTCGCCGCCTGCGCGCTGGTGCCTTACGCGCTCATCGCGCTCGCGTTACGGCTGGTGATGGCGCGCGTCTTCTTTCTCGACGGGCAGACCCGCGTCGAAGGCCTGCCCATCCCGCTCCAGCTGCAGGACTTCACGTTCGCGTTCACGCTGCCCACGCAGGTCAAACCGGAGACCGCGATCTCGTTCCTCGCGCTGCCGGCTCCGCCCGCGCTCACGGCCGCAATCGTGGCCTATGCCGAATTCGCGCTGCCGATCCTGCTGGTCGCAGGCCTCGCCACGCGCTTTGCCGCGCTGTCGCTGCTCATCCTGACCGCGCTCATACAAGTGTATGTGATGCCGCAGGCGCTGTGGACCACCCACATCTACTGGGCGGCTGCGCTCCTGGTGCTGCTGTCGCAGGGACCGGGACGACTTTCGCTCGACGCGCTCATCCGCTTCATCGCGCGGCGCTGACAGAGGTTCGATGTGAAACGTCTCCTGACGATCGGGATCACCAGCGTGGCGCTCGCCGCCACGCTCTCGGTCGTCACCGTGCGCGCTCGCTCGCCCGAAGCGGTCGTCGCCTCGAACGCGCTGCCGGCCTCGCAGATCGTCACCAGCATTGCCGAGCTCGGCTTCAGCCTGATCGGCCAGCCGTTGCGGCGCGGGCCTTATTACGTGCTGCACGCCTACGACCGGCGCGGGGGCGAGGTGCGCATCGTGGCCGACGCCCAACTCGGCGACGTGCTGTCGGTCACGCCGGTTCTGCCGCTCAACGCCTACACGCCGCGCTACAATGCAGGCCCGCGCATCATCCATGTGCCGCAGCCCGGCGAAGATGATTCCGCCAGCGCGCCCCATGTCCGTCGGGTGATGCCCGACGTCGATGACGACGCCGAAGAGCTGGCTGCCCCGCCGCGCCGCCAAAGCACGCCACGGCCGCCAAAGCAGAAAACCAGCGACGTGCCGCCGGCCCCGCGCCGCAAGCCCTATGGCGCCGCGGTCGAGACGCGTCCGGCGCCGGTCGAGCGCCGCACCGTCTTGAGAGTGCCGGTGCACGACGGCCCGACGCCGGTTAAGCCGACGCCGCGCTTCGCCAAGGAAACCGGCACGAAATTCCCGCCCGCTCCGCCGCCCGGCTACACGCCGCCGGCGAACCTGCCGCAAGAGCCCGCGCCGGCCGAGACGGCCGTGCAGGAGCCGGCACTGGATGCCGCGCCGCAAGGCGAATAAGTAAGCTCGTCCGCGTCATCCTGACGAGCGGCTACGGGCCTCTTTCATGAAACACATCGGCTTCCTCTCCTTCGGCCACTGGACCCCGTCGCCGCAGTCGCAGACGCGTTCGGCGTCCGACGCGCTGCTGCAATCGATCGAGCTTGCCGTCGCCGCCGAGGAGCTTGGCGCGGACGGGGCTTACTTCCGCGTCCATCACTTCGCCCGCCAGCTCGCGTCGCCGTTTCCGCTGCTCGCGGCGGTCGGTGCACGGACGAAGAAGATCGAGATCGGCACCGCCGTCATCGACATGCGCTACGAGAACCCGCTCTACATGGCGGAGGATGCGGGCGCTGCCGACCTCATCGCCGGCGGCCGTTTGCAGCTCGGCATCTCGCGCGGCTCGCCCGAGCAGGTGATCGATGGCTTCCGTTATTTCGGCTACGCGCCGCCGGACGGCATGACCGACGCCGACATGGCGCGGCATCACACCGAAGTCTTCCTCGAGGTGCTGCTCGGCAAGGGCTTCGCCAAGCCCAATCCGTCGCCGATGTTTCCGAACCCGCCCGGCGCTTTGCGTCTCGAGCCTTTCTCGGAGGGCCTGCGCGAGCGCATCTGGTGGGGCGCCGGCACCAACGCCACGGCGGAATGGGCGGCGAAGCTCGGCATGAACCTGCAGTCTTCGACGCTCAAGATCGACGAGAGCGGCAAGCCGTTCCACGTGCAGCAGGCCGAGCAGATCAGGCTTTACCGCGCGGCGTGGCAGGAGGCCGGGCACACGCGCAGCCCACGCGTCTCGGTCTCGCGCAGCATCTTCGCGCTCACCGACGACCGCGACCGCATGTATTTCGGCCGCGGCGGCGCGGAGGGGGACCAGATCGGCATGCTCAGCGAGACGGAGCGCGCGATCTTCGGGCGCAGCTATGCGGCCGAGCCCGACGCGCTGATCGCGCAGATCAAAGGCGACGAGGCCATCGCCGAGGCCGACACGCTGCTGCTCACCGTGCCCAACCAGCTCGGCGTCGACTACAACGCGCATGTGATCGAGGCGATCCTGAAGCACGTCGCGCCGGGGATGGGGTGGCGATGACAAAAAAGCGCCCCGGGGGCATCCGGGGCGCTTCTCGTTGGAGGCTGTCGCTGAACGATTAAGCGGCGGCCTTGGTGTCGATCACCTGCGCCTTGGCTTGCGCGTTGCCGATCGGGATCTGGCGCGGCTTCTTGGCCTCGGGAATCTCGCGGACGAGATCGACGTGCAGGAGTCCGTTCTCGAGCTGCGCCGCTTTCACGACCACATGGTCGGCGAGCTGGAAGACGCGCTCGAAGGCGCGCGCCGCGATGCCCTGATGGAGCACCTGGCCAGTCTGCTCGGTCTTGGCTTGCTTGGCGCCTTTGATGGTCAGCGTGTTTTCTTTGACTTCGATCGACAGATCGCTCTCGCCGAAGCCGGCGACTGCGACCGTGATGCGATAGTCGTTCTCACCCGTGCGCTCGATGTTGTAGGGCGGATAGCCCGGGGCGCTCTCGAAGCCATCGAGCATCGAGAACAGCCGGTCGAAGCCGACGGTGGAACGGTAAAGGGGGGCAAGATCAAATGGACGCATAAGCATATCCTCCATGGTGAGCGACATGCGGCGGCCCGCCGAATGGCCGGGCCAAGCCGTGCGCAGCCGTGATTGGCCTGCGCATCACGGATATGGGAAGGTCGCCGGAGGGCTGCAAGAGGCCGCCGAGCGTGGTTCTATAGAATTGAAATATAATAACTTTTGGCTCTATCGCCGGCCGCGATTGAGCGCCCGCGCCACCCTGCTATAAGGCCGAAGGCTCTCCCCGCACCGGTCGATTCCGGCTTCATGAAGCTCGTTTCCATTCCCGCCAATCCGGTGCCCGACAATGTCGTGTCGGGCGCGATCAAGACTCCGGACGGAGTCGGCTTACGCTTTGCGCGCTGGGCGCCGCCGCCGGGGCGGCGCGGCACGGTGGTCGTGATGCAGGGGCGCGCCGAGTACATCGAAAAGTATTTCGAGACGGTGCGCGATCTGCGCGCGCGGGGCTTTGCGGTGGCGACGTTCGATTGGCGCGGGCAGGGGCTTTCCGACCGCGCGCTGTCGGACAAGCGCAAGGGCCATGTGCGCAACTTCAAGGAATTCGCCACCGACCTCAGCGCGGTGATGGAGCAGGTGGTGCTGCCCGATTGCCCGCCGCCGATCTTCGCGCTCGGCCATTCGATGGGCGGTGCGGTCGCCATCCGCGCCTGTCACGACGGCAGCCGGTGGTTTGAGCGGGTGGTTCTGTCGGCGCCGATGATCGCGCTGCCGCCGTCGCCGCTGACGCGTATGGCGGGGCCCTTGGCGCGCACACTCAGGATGTTCGGCTCGGGCTCGGCCTATGTGCCGACCGCCGACCATAATCTCACCGGCAAGCAGGAATTCATCGGCAACGTGCTGACCTCCGATCCGGTGCGCTACGCGCGCAATGCCGCCGTGCTGGAGGAGGAGCCGGAGCTGGGCTTAGGGCCGCCGACGGTCGCCTGGGCGGACGCGGCGCTGCGGGCGATGAAGCGCTTTGCAGACCCGACCTACGCCGGGCGCATCCGCCAGCCGATCCTGATGGTGGCGGCCGGCCGCGACGAGGTGGTCTCGACGCCGGCGATCGAGCAGTTCGGGCTCAATTTGCTCGCCGGCCGGCATCTCATTCTCGCCGGCGCCAAGCACGAGATCCTGCAGGAGCAGGATCACTACCGCGGCCAGTTCTGGGCCGCCTTCGACGCCTTCGTGCCCGGCACGCCGCGCTACTAGGCGGCGCTTTTACTGCGCCGCCTGTTGCTGGATGGGCTGCACCGGCGAGCCGGGGCCGATCTTCTGCAGATTGCCGCTGATCACGCTGTCGCCTTCGGCCACGCCCTTGTCGATGGCGACGAGCGTGCCGTCGGTGGGCCCGAGCGAAACGAGCCGCATCTCGGCCTTGTTGTCCTTGCCGACGACATAGACGTATTTGCCGAGCTGGCTCGAGCCGAGCGCGACCTGTGGCGCCACCAGCGCGTCCGGCTTCTCGCTCACCGCCAGACGGATGCGCACGTATTGCCCCGGCAGCAACGTGCGGGCGGCATTAGCGATGGTCGCGCGCGCCACGATGGTGCCGGTCGATTGGTCGATCGCGTTGTCGATGAAGGTCAGGTGGCCGCTGTAGCGCGCCTTGTCCTCGCCCGGCACGAATACCTCGGCCTCGACCTTGCCCCGCGTGCGCGCCTTCTCGATCACCGCGAGGTCGCCCTCGCTCGGATTGAACGTCACGTAGATCGGGTCGAGCTGCACCAGCGTGTTGAGCGTCGCATTGCCGGTCGTCAGCAGCGTGCCGACGGAGGCTTGGTTGCGGCCGAGCCGGCCCGAGAACGGCGCGGTGATCTTGGTGTAGCCAAGATTGATCTCGGCCGCGCGTACGTTGGCCTGGTCGATGGCCAGCGCTGCCTCGGCCTGACGCAACGCGCTGGTGCGCTGCTCATAGGTGTTCTTGTCGAGATAGCCGCTGTTGGCGAGGCTCGTGCCGCGGTCGACATTGCCGCGCGCGTAATCGAGCGCAGCGGTGTTGCGCTGCAATTGCGCTTTGGCGGAATCGAGCGCCGCCTGGAAGTCGCGCGGATCGATCGTGTACAGGAGATCGCCTTCCTTCACGTCGGCGCCGTCCGGCACGTTCTGCTGCTGCACGTAGCCGGCGATCTTGGCCTGAAGGGCGATGTTGCGGATCGCCTCGGTGCGCGCCGAATATTCCAGGTAGATCGGGATCGTCTTCTTGACGATCTTCGTCACCGGCACCGGCATGGCCATCATCGCCGGGTTGGGCGTCGCCGCGCCGGCTTGCTCGCTAAGTAGGCCATCGCGCTGAAAGGCGATCACCGCCGCGCCGACTGCGATGACGCCGACCGCTAGTCCAAGGCCGAGTTTCCACTTTTCCATGACATCCAACTCCCAATTCCTATTCGGCGGGCTCCGCCCGGCCCTCTAGATGGTGTGCGGCGCGGGCATGTGCTTGCTCTGCATTGCGCTCGCGCATCCGTTCGATGACGACGTAGAACACCGGAACGAAAGCGAGCGTGAGGATGGTGGCGGCGAGCATGCCGCCGAACACGGTGGTGCCGATCGACTGCCGGCTGGCCGCGCCAGCGCCGGTCGCGATCATTAGCGGCACGACGCCGAGGATGAAGGCAAAGGCCGTCATCAGGATCGGACGCAGCCGCAGCCGCGCGGCTTCCATCGCCGCGTCCACGATATCCAGCCCTTCCTCGCGCCGGCGCTTGGCGAACTCGATGATCAGAATCGCGTTCTTGGCGGCAAGTCCGATCAGCATGACGAAGCCGATCTGTGAGTAGACGTCGATCTGCAGGCCGCGCAGCCAGAGCGCCAGCAATGCGCCGAACAGCGCGAGCGGCACGGCCAGCAGCACCATGAACGGCATCGACCAGCTTTCGTACTGCGCGGCCAGGATCAGGAACACGAACACGATCGCCAGCGCGAACACGATGGTCGCGATCGAGCCGGCCTTGAGTTCCTGGAAGGTGATGCCGGTCCACTCGTACCCGAAGTCGCGCGGCAATGCGGTCTTGGCCGCGCGCTCCATGGCGGCGACCGCCTGGCCCGAGCTGTAGCCTGGCGCCGGCCCGCCATTGATGAGCGCGGACGGATAGTTGTTGTAATGCGGCACCGTCTCCGGACCGACGATCGGCTTCAAGTCGCCGAGCGTGTTCAAGGGCACCATGCCACCCGACGCATTGCGGACGTAAAGACGAGAGAGGTCCGTCGCCGAAGCGCGCGCCTTCTCCTCCGCCTGCATGGTGACACGGAAGGTGCGCCCGAACAGGTTGAAGTCGTTGACGTAGAGCGAACCGAGGTAGATCTGCAGCGTGTTAAACACGTCCGGCAGGTTCAAGCCGAGGAGTTTCGCCTTGTTGCGGTCGAGGTCGTATTTGTATTGCGGCGTCGACGTGCTGAACGAGGTGAAGAGCTGCTGTGCGTTCAGCTCCGGCTGCTTGCGGGCTTCGGCGATCAGCGCCTGCGCAGCGTCGTTGAGCGCGACACTGCCGCGGCCGGCGAGGTCCTCGAGCTGGAACTCAAAGCCGCCGGTAGCTCCCAAGCCGGGAATGGATGGCGGATCGAAGCTGAGCACGATCGCTTCCGGAATGCCGAGCAGCTTCGGGCGTACCTGGGCGACCAGGTTCGACGCGCTCTGTTCCGGCGGTCGCTGGTCCCATGGTTTGAGGATGGCGAATTCCACTGCGGAATTCGACTGCATGGCGCTGGTGAGGAAGTTCAGGCCGCTGATCGAACCGACGATCTCGACGCCCGGGGTTGCTTGCAGGATGTCGCGCACCTTGCCGGCAACCGCGTCAGTGCGTTCCAGCGAGGCGCCGTCGGGCAACTGAATCACGACGAAGAAATAGCCTTGGTCCTCAACCGGCAGGAACGTCGATGGGATGCGCAACGACACCAGATAAGTGACGCCGAGCGTGGCCGCGAAAAGTGTCAGCATGGCCCAGCGAAAGCGCACCAGCTCTCGCACCGCGCGCGCGTAGACGTGCGACAGCCAATGGAAGCCGGCGTTGAACCAACGGAACGGCGGAAAGGTCGATTCGCCGCGGTGCCGCAGGAAGACGGCGCTCAGCGCCGGTGAGAGCGTGAGCGAATTGAAGGCCGAGATGCCGACCGAGATCGCGACTGTGAGCGCAAACTGGTTGTACATGCGGCCTGCGACCCCGGGAATGAAGGCGACGGGTATGAACACCGCCATCAGCACCGCGGTCGTGGCGATGATCGGGCCCGTCACTTCCTTCATCGCGACGCGGGTCGCTTCCATCGGTGGCAGACCGGCCTCGAGCTGGCGCTCGACGTTCTCCACCACGACGATGGCGTCGTCGACCACGAGACCGATCGCCAGCACCATGCCGAGGAGGCTGAGCATGTTGAGGGAGAAACCCAGGACGTACATCACCGCCAGCGTCGCGATAAGCGAGACCGGAATCGCGATGGTGGGGATGATCGTCGTGCGCCAGCTTTGCAGGAAGATGAACACGACCAGGACGACCAGGATCAGCGCCTCGGCCAGCGTGATGATGACGTCGTGCATCGCCGCGGAGACGAACCGCGTCGTGTCATAGTGCATCGCGTATTCGATGCCCTTGGGGAAGCGCTGCGACAGCTCTTCCATCTTGTTCTTCACGCGCTCCTGGAGCTGTAGCGCGTTCGAGCCAGGCCGCTGGTAGAGCGCGACCACGACCGTCGGGTCTTTGCCGAAGAAGCCGGACGAAGCGTATTGCAGCGCGCCGAGCTCGACGCGGGCGACGTCGCGCAGTCGCACCACAGAGCCCGCTTTGGCATCGGTGCGTACGACGATGTCGCGAAACTGTTCAGGGTCGCTCAGACGGCCGGTCGTGTTGACCTGCATCTCGAACGGTGTGCCCGGAGGGGCCGGCGATTGACCGATCTTGCCGGCCGCGACCTGCACGTTCTGCTCTTCGATGGCCTGCTTAACATCGACGGCGGTGATGCCGAGATTGGAAAGCTTGTCCGGATCGAGCCAGATTCGCATCGAATAGCGCCGTTCGCCGAAGATCTGCACGTCGCCGACGCCGTCGAGTCGCTTCAAGGGATCGACGATCTGCAGATAGGCGTAGTTGCTGAGCGTGACCGGATCGACCGAGCCGTCCGGCGAGACGAGACTGACGATCAGGACGAAGTTCGGGTTCTGCTTTTTAATCGTCACGCCGGCCTGGTTGACGATCGGCGGCAGCGACGAAGATGCCTGCGAAACGCGGTTCTGCACGTCCACGGCGGCGATGCTCAGCGGATAGCCGACGTCGAAAGTGACGGTGATGTTCGAGGAGCCGTCGTTCGACGACGATGACGACATGTACGTCATGCCCTGGACGCCGTTGATCTGTTGCTCAAGCGGCGTGGTCACGGTGTCGGCCACGACCTGGGCACTGGCGCCGGGATAATTGGCGCTGACAACGACCTGCGGCGGCGTGATGTCGGGAAACTGCGAGACCGGCAGCAGGAAATAACAAATGGCACCCGCCAGGACCATGATGACGGCTATGGACGACGAAAAGATTGGGCGGTGCGTGAAAAAGCCGACCATGGATACTTCCTCGGGCGCTGCTCAGGCCGTCCGCGGTATTACGGGATGGCTATGAAAAATCAGGGTTTTTCGTCAGATCCGCTGCGGTCGCCCCTTGACGGATTCATGACCGGGTGTTACTGGTAAGTAACATTGCTAATGTTACAGGCCGGTAACACCCGGTCAAGTGGCAAGCCGAACTTTTTCTTGAGGGGAGGGAGGGGACGGACAAATGGCCATTTGCGACGTGGGTCCAGCGCGGCCCAGGGAACGGATCATTAAGACGGCGCGGGATCTCTTCCGCCGCCATGGCATTCGTGGTGTCGGCGTCGACGCCATCGCAGAGCAGGCCGGTACCAATAAAATGACGCTCTATCGTCACTTCGGCTCGAAGGACGAACTGATCATCGCGTGCCTGCGTGACTTCGCGAATGATGTCGAGGGGGCCTGGCAGAGCGTCGAGATGTCGCATCCTGATGATCCGATGGGGCAGTTGCGCGTGTGGATTCGCATGGCCGCCGAATGCACCGTCGGCGACTTACGTGGTTGCGATATGGCCAATGTCGCTATCGAGCTTGCCGAGGACGACCATCCGGCGCGACATGTCATCGAAGAATTCAAGATAGCCCAGCGCAACAGACTTGTTGATCTTTGCCACCAAGCGGGCATCGCCAATGCCGATCAACTCGCCGATACTTTGTGCCTGCTGATTGAAGGCGCGCGAGTCAGTATGCAAAGCGTGGGCCTCGAAGGGCCGGGCGCACGCTTCATTTCCATCGCCGACGCCGTGATTGCCGCCTTTGCGCAGGAATCGAAAAGTCTCAAGCAAGGCCACAGCGCCGCACCGACGAAAGAGAAAAGCCGCGCTGCCGTTCGCGCACTAAAACCGGAAGTGGAGCACGTCTGAGCGTCGCCGTCCGAAATGCGGCGTGCCGTCCTCATGGCCGTGCCATTGGGGTTGCGTGACGATAGGTCCGCGGGCCTCAGCTTCTGAGCGCCTCCAGCGCAGCCGAGTGCACGCGTTTGTCGCCGGCGGCGACGATGCAGCCGCCCGATTGCGCTGGCCCATTCTCCCAGGTGGTGACGATGCCGCCGGCGCCGGTGATGATCGGGATCAGTGGCACGATGTCGTGTGGGTTGATTTCGGTCTCGATGACGAGATCGATGTGACCCGCGGCTAGCATGCAGTACGCGTAGCAGTCGCCGCCGTAGCGCGACAGCTTCACGACGTTCTCGACACGCTGGAAGATGGTGCGTTCGGGCGGCTTCATCAGCAGCGGTGAGGTGGTGAACAGCACGGCATCGCTTAACGACGCGCAGGGTCGCACATGCAGGTCGCGATCGCCGGCGGGGCCGCGATAGCGGGCCGCGCCGCCGTCGCCAGTAAAACGCTCTCGGATAAAGGGCTGGTGCATCATACCGAACACCGGCTCGCCGAAGCGCATGAGCCCGATCAGCGTGCCCCAGGCGACCATGCCGGAGATGAAGGACTTGGTGCCGTCGATGGGGTCGAGCACCCACACATACTCGGCATCGCCGCGCTCGCTGCCGTATTCCTCGCCGAGAATCCCGTGGGCCGGGAAGTTCTTGCGGATGAGCGCGCGCATGGCGTCCTCAGCGGCCCGGTCGGCCGCCGTCACGGGGTCAAAGCCGCCAGTTTTCTTGTTCTCGATTGCCAGGGAGGTACGAAAGAAGGGCAGAATCGTATCGCCAGACGCGCTCGCCAGCCGGTCAACAAAACTGGTGAAGTCGATTGCCGTCATTGTCGCCCGCCTTGCTGGCGTTCGGCCTAACGGAGAGTTGAGAGGGCCGCAACCGGAGCTTTTTGCAGAGCGGGTTGAACGCGACTTGTGCAAGATGCACTCTTTTCGCTCTTTTTCCACGCAAGATTGTAACTCTTGTGGCGTTATTGCCACGAAATGGCAAAGAAATGCGTTGTCTGGGTCCAAAAACCAGGCTTCACCCATGCGTTTTTTGCATGGGATTTCACGTCTTCGGCCTTGATTTTTGTGCGTCGCGGTGTAACTTATTGCAATGCGGTAGCGATACCGCTGCCCTCCTTGGGCGTTTCCTCCCTAGACTTGGGCCGCTTGCAACCGCGAGCGGCCCTTTTTTTGACCTGAGGAAAGTCCGTTACTCGGCGGCGGCGCGATAGGGCCGCAGCTCTTCCAAGGGAATCTCGGCCAGTCGCATGGCGAGCGTTTCCATGTCGGCCGCCACCTGAGCGAAGCCGGCGGTCCGCTCGTAGCGGCGCTCGTCCATATAAAGTGCGCGGTTGAGCTCAAGTTGGACGGCGTGCAGGCCCGCGGCCGGGTTACCGTAATGCTCGGTAATGAAGCCGCCGGCGTAGGGCTTGTTGCGGCTGACGGTGTAGCCGAGACCGCGCAGGGTCTCCTCGACGGTCTCCGAGACCACCCCGACGCAGCTTGTGCCATAGCGGTCGCCGAGCACGAATTCAGGACGTGGACGTTCGTCCCGATGGCCCGCCGTCGACGGCATCGAGTGGCAATCAACCAGCACGACAGCGCCGAAATCGCGGTGTAGGCGGGTAAATAGGCGCCGCAGCGCGCGGTGATACGGCTTATACAGCGCCTCGATGCGGGCGAGCGCATCGTCCACCGGAATGCGCTGGTCGTATATTTCCTGTGCGTCGCCGACGACGCGCGCGACGGTGCCGAGTCCGCCGGCCACGCGCATCGAGCGGGTATTGGCGAACGAGGGCAGGCGGCCGTCGAACATGCGCGGATCGAGTTCGTAGGGCTCGCGATTGACGTCGACGAAGCAGCGCGGGAAATGCGCCCGCATCAGCGGAAAACCACGCACCACCACACCGGCAATCAGTTCGTCGACAAAGCTGTCTTCGGAGCGACGCAGGGTGGAGATATCCAGCCGGGACGTGGCCAGAAACTGCCGCGGATAGGTCGAGCCGCTATGGGGCGAATTGAACAGGACCGGGCCCCGGTAGGCCGAGGGCTCGATGATTTCGAACGGCGGATCGAGCTCGTCGCGGAATTGGCTCATGGCGGAGTGACGGCCATTGGCGGGGTGGCTACCATTGCTGGGCGGACGGGCACGCAGCCTTATACCTTCTATTGTCTATGCGCCGGAGTACAATTCCAAGCTGGGCCGTCGGTTCACCCGATATTTACCCGGGATAACGCTTATTGTACGGGGCGCAACCGGCTGACGGATAGCTGGGGCTCGGGGCGAGGCGTTTGGGACTGGGGCCAAGAGAATAATGTCAAAGATCCTGCTGGCGGAAGACGATACGGATATGCGCCGCTTTCTGGTCAAAGCGCTGCAGAATGCCGGTTTCGAGGTGACCTCCTACGACAACGGCCTGTCGGCCTACCAGCGGCTGCGCGAGGAACCGTTCGAGCTCCTGCTCACGGATATCGTGATGCCGGAAATGGACGGAATTGAGCTCGCGCGCCGGGCATCGGAACTCGACCCCGATATCAAGATCATGTTCATCACCGGCTTTGCCGCCGTGGCGTTGAACGCCGATTCCAACGCGCCCAAGCAGGCCAAGGTGCTGTCGAAGCCGGTCCACCTGCGCGAATTGGTGACCGAAGTGCAGAAGATGCTGGCCGCCTGAAGGCCAGAAGTCCTTGCCGGGCGGCGCTTGCCACCGTCGCCGCAAGCCGATAAATGGTCCCCAATCGGGCGCGTAGCTCAGCGGAAGAGCACTACCTTGACATGGTAGGGGTCACAGGTTCGATCCCTGTCGCGCCCACCATCTTTCCAAGCCTTAGCAGAGAGCCGCCGCGACAGCGGGCGGCAAGTTGCGCGCGTTGATGTGCGGCTGCTTTCGCAGGCCCGAGCGATAACTATGATAGCCGTCGGCCCGTCGCCAACATCCGCGGAAGACATGGTTACTGTTGGACCGCTGTTTCCCTCCGCGCGACAGCCTCCAACTTGTTCTGGTCCTTCGGCTCTTCAAGGCGGAACCAGGCGACATAGAGTGCCGGCAGGAACAGCAGCGTCAGTACGGTTCCGACGATGATGCCGCCCATCATGGCGTAAGCCATCGGTCCCCAGAAGACCTCGCGCGCGATCGGGATTAGCGCCAGGCTCGCGGCGGCTGCCGTCAGCATGATGGGTCGCATGCGGTGTTCGGTCGCTTCGATCACGGCGAGCCATCCATCCTTGCCCTCGCTGCGCAGTTGCTCGATCTGGATAACGAGGATGACGGAGTTTCGGATCAGAATGCCGATCAGCGCCAGGACGCCGAGAATGGCGACGAAGCCGAGCGGCGCTCCGCTGGGCAGCAGCGCGCCAACGACGCCGATCAATCCCAGCGGCGCTACCACGACGACCAGGAAGAGTCGCTGGAAGCTCTGCAACTGGAACATCAGGATCGTTGCCATGGCCAGCAGCATGATCGGGACGATGGCGACGATGGGCGCCTGCCCCTTGGCGCTCTCCTCGACAGAGCCGCCTGTAACGATGCGATAGCCGGCCGGCAGCGTCCGGCTGATCTCGGCGATCTGAGGGGTAAGCTGCTCAACAACAGTTGCGGGCTGCACGGATGTGCTGACGGCGGCTTTGACCGAGATTGTCGGCAAACGGCCGCGGCGCCAGATCACGGGTTGCTCGGATTCGTAGCGAAAATTGGCGACCGCGGCGAGCGGAACGGACTTGCCGGCGCTCGTTTGAATCTGCAGGTTTTGCAAGGTTTCGATCGAGGACCGCTCGCGGCCCAGGGCACGGCCGACGACGTTGATGAGATAGATGTTGTCGCGGACCTGTGTCGCGGTCGAACCGCCGATGACGCCGTTGAGCGTGGTTGCGATCGCCTCCGAGGTGATGCCGAGCTGAGCGGCCTTGTCTTGCAGCACGTCGACCTTCACCACCCGGCCCGGCTCGTTCCAGTCATAGACGATATCGGTGAGGTTCTTGTTCTGACCGAGCACCGACGCGACTTTGTGTGCCACGTTTCGCACCGTCTGCACGTCGGGGCCGCTGACGCGATAAAGCACCGGACGTCCGACCGGAGGGCCGATGTCCAGCAGATGGACGTAGGCGTCGGTGCCCACAAAGTCGCGGGCGATGATGGCCTTGGCCTTTTCGCGGATACGGTCGCGGGCTTCGACGTCGCGGGCGACGATGACGATCTGACCGAAGTTCGGAGACGATGGTTGCACGTCGTAAGACAACAGAAAACGAACCGCGCCTTGCCCGACATAGGAAGACCAATGATCGACGTCGGCATTGCCCTCAAGGGCGATCTTCTCGAAACGGCCCATCTGCGCACGTGTTTCGTTGATCGACGAGTTCTGCGGCACAGTCCAGTCAATGATCAGCTCGGTCCGGTCTGAAGACGGAAAGAACTGTTGCTGAACGAAGGCCATGCCGAAAATCGAGAGGGCGAAAGCCGCCGTCGTGCCGCCAATGGTCAACCACTTGCGGCGCACGCAGGAGCGCAGCAGGTTGCCGAATGCTTTGGTGAAGCGGCCAGGCTCGGCATGATGGCGCTTCATTGTTTTCGGAAGCAGCGTCACGCCGAGCAGCGGCACGAACAGCACGGCGACGATCCACGACGCCAATAGCGATACCGCGATGACGACGAACAAGGTGAAGGTGAACTCGCCTGCCGCGCTGTTGTTGAGGCCGACTGGGATGAAGCTCGCGACGGTGACCAACGTACCCGTCAACATGGGAAACGCGGTCGAGGTGTAGACATAGGTCGCGGCCTTCCGCAGCGGGTCGCCGACTTCGAGCCGCGCCACCATCATCTCCACTGCGATCATGGCGTCGTCAACCAGCAGGCCGAGGGCGATGATCAGCGCACCCAGCGAGATGCGCTGCAGGGAAATGCCCCATGCTTCCATGACGAGGAAAGTGATCGCAAGGACGAGCGGGATCGTCACCGCGACGACGAGGCCGGCGCGAAGGCCGAGACTGACGAAGCTGACGACAAGGACAATCGCGACGGCTTCGAAGAGCGCCTTCGTGAAGCCGCCGACGGCTTCTTCCACAATCGCCGGCTGGTCCGAGACCTGATGCACGCCGATGCCGATCGGCAGTTCGGCCTCGATCTTGGCCATTTCCTGCTTCAAGGCTTCGCCAAATTTCAGCAGATTGGCGTTGGGCTTCATGCCAATGGCGAGTCCGATCGCCGGTTTTCCGCCAACGCGGAACAGCGAAGTCGGAGGATCGACATAGCCGCGGGTGATGTTGGCAACGTCTCCCAGGCGGAAGAAGCGGTCATTGATGCGAAGATTGATCGCCCGCAGGTTCTTCTCTGAGGTGAACGGGCCGCTGACGCGGACGCTGATACGTTCGCCTTCCGTTTCGATCGTTCCTGAGGGTGCAATCGCATTTTGCGCCTTGAGCGTGTCGATAACCGATTGTCGCGTCAGTCCGAGCGCAGCGATCTGGCGGGTCGAGAACTCGAGATAGATCACCTCGTCCTGGGCGCCGATAAGGTCAACCTTGCCGATGTTGGGGACGGCCAGGATTCTGGCGCGAATATCTTCGACATAATCGCGCAACTGTCGCTGGCTGAAACCGTCGGCGGTGAAGGCGTACACATTGCCGTACACATCGCCGAAGCTGTCATTGAAAGTCGGGCCGACAACGCCGTCGGGAAACTGGCTCTTGATGTCCGCGATCATGTTGCGGATCTTGGCCCAGAGCGCGGGAATGTCCTTGGCTTTCGTCGTATCCTTGAGATTGACGAAGATCGTCGTCGAGCCCGGTGCGTTCAGGCTCTTGGCGTAATCGAAAGTGTCGAGCTCCTCGAGTTTCTTTTCGATGCGATCGGTGACCTGTCCGATCATGTCCTCGACGGTGGCGCCGGGCCACTGGGCCTGGATGATCATCGTCTTGATGGTGAAGTCTGGATCTTCGGCGCGGCCGAGGTTGAAATAGGAGAAGAACCCCGCGATCGACGCCATGATCATGAAGTACCAGATGAGAGAGCGGTGATCGAGCGCCCAGTCGGACAGATTGAAACGCTTCACGGGGAGTTCCTTTCGTCGAACTTGACGATCTGTCCGTTGGACAGGCTGTTGACGCCGGCGATGACGACGCGTTCGCCGGCCGCGAGACCGGAGCCGATGCGGACTTTGTGGCTGTCCTGTTCCGCGATCTCGACGGAAACCGCGTGCACAGTTTTGGTTTTAGGATCGAGCCGCCAGACGTGCGGCCCGCCATCGCGCGTGACGATCGCCGAGGCCGGAATGTCGAAAAACGTCTGCGCCGTTGCATGCTCGACCGGCCATACGGTGATGGTCGTGCCGAGCCGGAATGCCTCGACGTTGCGGTCCAGCGCGATCTTGACCCGGCGCGTGCGCGTGGCCTGATCGGCCTGTGGCGCGATCTCGCGAATTTTTCCGGTTACGGTGACTGAAGGGTCGGCCTGCAGGCTGACAGTGAATGGCTGGCCCGGGCTCAAGGAACGCGCGGCAAAATCCGGAATGTCGACGACCGCTTCGCGGGAGTCCGTGCGCGCGATGGTCATGACTTTCTTGCCGGCCGTCACCATCTGTCCGACTTCCGCGTCTACGCTTGTGACGACGCCGGCTGCGTCGGCCGTCAATGTGGCATAGCTGCGCTGCTCGTGGGCCTTGGTGAGATTGGCCTCGGCTTGCTTCACGCTGGCGGTCGCGGCTTCCAACGATTGCTGTGCCGTGTCGAAGTCGGCCTGCGTCACGACATTCTTGGCCAGCAGCGCACGACGCCGGCTTTCGGTCGCCGTCGCGTTGTCGAGCTGCGCTTGCGCCTTCGCGAGGTCGGCCTCGCTCGTGCGCACGGCAAGCTCCAGCAGCAGGGGATCGATCTGCGCGAGGACCTGTCCGGGCGCGACCGCATCACCGACCTCAACGCGCCGGGCGATGAGACGGCCAAGCACGCGAAATCCGCGGTCGGTCTGAAATTGCGGCTGGATCGTACCCGCGAAACCGGTCGGCTGATCGTCCTGGGCTTTGACGAGGATGGAGACGACGGGCCGCGGCGCGGCGCCGGTTTTGGCCGCCGTTGCATTATCGTTGCAGCCGGCCAGCAAGCCAGCGAGCGCAATCGCCGAGAACGAAAGAAGCGGGGACTTCATGGCGCGATCTCCGTGCGAGCCTGCTGGCTCGCGATCAGCGGTTTCACGACCTGGCCGGGTCTGAGCATTTGCGTGCCCGCGGTTACGACGATGTCGCCTGCCTGCAACCCGCTGCGAATGAGGATTTCGCCGCATCGATAGCTGTCGATAACGATCGGCTTCATCGCGGCAACATGGCTGCGCGGATCGACGGTCCAGACGGCGGGCTGGCCGTTCTCGGTGAAAAACGCGCTCGAGGGGATTCTGAAGACACTGCCGGACTGGAAACGGCCAGCACCCGTAACAGCGGCACCGAGCGTCATCGCGGCAGGCGGCGAGTCGATCGCGACTTTGATGCGCACTGTGCCGGTTGACGGATCGATCGCCGGGGCGATCTCGCGCACCGTGCCGATGGCCTTGATCGCAGGATCGGAAACGAGCGTGACTTCGATGGTATCGTTGGTCGCTTGGCGCGCCAGCAGTCCTTCATAGACATCGAAGACGGCGTCACGTTCGCCATCGAGCGAGACCGTGAAGACGCTCTGCGCGGCTTCGACCACTTGGCCGGCTTCGGCATTGCGTGCCGTCACGACGCCGGCGGCCTCGGCGGTCAATGTCGTATTGGCGAATTGCTCCTTGGCCGTGCCGAGGGCAGAGCGGGCCACGTCGAGCGAGGCGCGGGCGGCCTGGAGGGTCTGCAACGCGTTGTCGTAATTGGTCTGGGTGGTGAAGCCGTTCGCGAGCAGAGCCTTCTGGCGGTCGTAGGCGGCCGTGGCTTGGCGGAGGGTTGCTTCGGCCGATTTGACGCCAGCGTCGGCGGAGTCGACTTCGGCAGTCTGCTCCCGCGCCTCCAGGGTCGCCAGCACCTGGCCGGCATTGATGTGGTCGCCGACGTCGACAAATCGCTTTGCGATCCTGCCGGCAAATCGGAAGGAGAGGTCGCTCTGGACGCGGGCCTTGATTTCACCGGTGATTGCCACCGAGAGAACATGCTGGGACGCCGATACGACCTGGGCCTTAACCGAAGAAGGGGGCTGAACGGCCGTCTTTTGTTGATCGTCGCAGGCGGCTAACGCGAGAGCGAGGGTACCAAGAAGGAAAACGGTGGGTCTGAGTGTCCGAGGCCGAGGCATATTTACCGCCGATGGGGGCTTAATGGAACTAAACTGAACAGTTCAGTCTTGACATTTGCGACGTAGCGGCGTAAATGTCAATAGGAAACTGAACGGTCTAGTTCAGGAGAGGTAAATGGTGGCGCGGCAATCGCTCGACGACGGCAACTCGCATGAGGCGGCTCCCGATCGGAGCAACCGGAAGGTTGCCTCGATCCTGGCGGCCGCCCGCGAACTGTTCATCGATCACGGCTTCGACGCGGTCAGCATGGATCTGGTCGCGCGGCAGGCGACCGTGTCGAAAGCGACCCTCTACGCGCATTTCACCAGCAAGGAGGCTCTCTTCACCGCCGTCATGGTCGATGAGGCGAACCGCTTCGCGGACGAAATTTGGCGGATTACACCGGACAATGACGATGTCGCTCAGGTGCTGAGGCTCGTCGCTCAGAATTTCGTGGACATTTTCCTGACGGAGCATGCGATGTTGCTCCTGCGTACCGTCGTCGGCGTCGTGCCCCAACTCCCTTCGGTCGGCGCGGCGATCTTCGAGAGCGGCCCCAAGGAGATCAAGCAACGCCTGGCGCAATTCCTGAGCAAGGCGAATGAGAAGGGGCAGCTCAACGTCCCCGATCCGGCGCTGGCCGCGGGTCAGTTCCTCAGTGTCGTGAGGGGCGATTTCGACATCCGTGGGATGCTGCTGCCCTCGAATCCACCGAGCCGCGCCGAAGTCGACGCTCAAATCGAAGCCGGGATCGACCTGTTCCTTAACTATTACGCACGGGCTTCTTTCGGCACGAACTAGCACCATCGTTCGGTCGCGCAGACGTATGGCACGAACTTTGCTGCTTTCTTCGTGCGAGCAATGGAGCTCGGCGGCCCGTGAACCCAATGTGTGCGGGCTCGTGACTTGCGGCGGCGCGGTTCAACGGCGATCAGCGTTCAGTCGTTCGAGGTCGGTTTGCTCCATACGGCGGCCGGCCCGGATATCCATCATCGCAATCGGGAGAGCGCATCATGACGCCCGAACAAGTGAGCCTGGTTCAGGACAGCTTCAAGAAGGTCGTGCCGATCGCGGACATCGCGGCAGATCTTTTTTACGATCGTCTGTTCACAATTGCGCCCGATGTGAAACCGCTGTTTCCGGTCGATCTGCGTGAGCAGAAGAAGAAGCTGATCACGATGTTGGCGACCGCGGTCACCAATCTGCACCAGGTCGAGGCAATCCTGCCGGCGGTGCAGAGCCTCGGAAAGCGCCATGTCGCTTACGGTGTAACGGCACAGCACTATGAGCCTGTCGGCGCGGCGCTGCTCTGGACCTTGGAGCAAGGGCTCGGGCCAGATTTCACGCCACCGGTCAAAGCGGCCTGGACCCGGGCTTACACCACGCTCGCTAGCACTATGAAGGAGGCGGCGGCGTGACTTCGTCGCGGGGCTGCCCCCGCGACCGGTGAAGAAAGCGATAGGAAACAAGCGCTTGGACGGATACCGCCACCCGTTAAGGTCGCTTGAACTTGCATGAGTCTTGCATGACAACCGCGACCAGGAGAGCGGCACCAGGCGATACCGCCTCGGGCCGGATCGACTTGCCAGGGACTTGCGAATTGGCCGTGACGCGCAAAGGTTCGGATCTGCCCGGCTCGGGCGCGCCCTCGGTTGGCGAGCAGCGGGACGCCTCGCTGAAGATCGCGATCGTGGACGAAAGCCCGATCCGCGCCGCGATCCTTGCCGACGGCCTGCGCGAGGCGGGCCTCACGCATGTCGAGCTCATTCCTGAGACGCACAATCTGCTCGCGCGCATTTACGCCATCGACCCCGACGTCATCATCATCGATCTGGAAAGCCCGAGCCGCGATATGCTCGAGCAGATGTTCCAGATGAGCCGTGTGGTGAAGCGGCCGGTGGCGATGTTCGTCGACCAGAGCGATGCTGCGTCGATCCAGGCCGCCGTGGACGCCGGCGTCTCGGCTTACATCGTCGACGGCCTCAAGAAAGAGCGGATCACCAACATCCTCGATCTCTGCATTTCGCGGTTCCACGCCTTCTCCCGGCTGCAGTCCGAACTCGACCGCGCCAAGGATGCGCTGGAAGAGCGCAAGGTCATCGACCGCGCAAAAGGCTTGCTGATGAAAGTCAAAGGGCTGAGCGAAGAGCAAGCTTATGCGCTGCTGCGTAAGACCGCCATGAACGAGAACAAGAAGATCGTCGATATTGCCCAATCGGTCGTCACGGCTGCGGAGTTGTTCAAATGAGCGAAGCCCGTTTGCGGATCGGTTACATTCCGCTCGTCGACGCAGCCGCCTTGCTCATCGCCGTGGACCATGGCTTCGCGGCCGCCGAAGGGCTCGCGGTCGAGCTTGTGCGCGAAGTCTCCTGGTCGAACGTGCGCGACAAGCTCAATATCGGCCTGTTCGACGCGGCGCATATGCTGGCGCCGCTGCCGATCGCGTCCAGCCTCGGTATCGGCCATGTGCGCGTGCCGCTGATCGCGCCGTTCAATCTGGCCTTGAACGGCAACGCTATTACGGTGACGCCGGCTCTGCATGCCGAGCTTGCCGCTCTTGCCGATGGCGATCCATCCGATCCGCTGGTGTCGGCGCGGGCGCTTGCGCGCGTGGTCGCCGACCGCAAGGCGAAAGGCGCGAGTCCGCTCAATTTCGGCATGACCTTCCCGTTCTCGAATCACAACTACCAGCTCCGCTATTGGATGGCGGCCGGCGGCGTCGATCCGGATGAAGATGTGCGGATGGTGGTGCTGCCGCCGCCTTACATGGTCGAAAGCCTAACCAACGGTCATGTCGACGGTTTCTGTGTCGGCGCGCCGTGGAATTCGGTCGCGGTCGAAGCGAGCGTCGGTTGCATCCAACATTTCGGTTCGGAGCTGATGGTGCGTCTGCCCGAGAAGATGCTGGTGGTGCGGCAAGATTGGGCCGAAAACCGCGCGCCGGTGCTGGCCGCGCTGATCCGCGCGCTCGCCAAAGCAGCCGAGCACATCGAGGCGATTGAACACCGCGCCGAGGTCACGGCGTCGATTGCAAGCCGGTTGGACGTCGAGCCGTCGCTCGTGTCGCGCACGCTCAACGGTGTGCTCAAGGTCGCTCCCGACGGCACCATGCGCTCGACCGATCGCTACATCGTCGTCGGTCGGGAAAACGCCAACCGTCCCGATCCGGCCCACGCGGCCTGGTTCTATGCGCAAATGGTGCGCTGGGGGCAGACGCCGTTGTCGGAGGAAGCCAACGCCATCGCGCAAAGTGTCTTCCGTCCGGACCTTTACGATGCCGCGCTCGGTCGTCCCGCGCCGACCAATGACGGTGGTCCGCGCGATGGCATCGGTGCCTTCATCGGCCCCGATTTCGTGCCCGGCGATGTCGCCGGCTACCTGAAAGCTTGGGATCTCAAGCGCTCCGGTCGGCCGCGCCTATCTATTGTGCGTTGATCTTGCACTGCACAATTTAGTTGCAGTTTGCGACCAGGCTAAGCACCAAGGGCATCTGGGTGGCGCTGGTTCTTTCCGCCAAATTTCTTATAAGTCATTGAAAAAAATGCAGTTTCTTTAATCTTCACGAACTGGCACGACACTTGAATTAGGAGAAATCGAAAGGTGCCGTCTCGGCGGCGCCAATATGGTCCAACGACGGGCCAATAAGCAACGCCGCTGTCCTTCAGGTCGCGCAAACGCGCGCTGCGGGGCTGCGGCTTTTTTATTGGCTCGAAGCAAAAAAACGGCGTGAGGGGAACGACGGAGCGGCGCAATCGACCGGGGTCACATGATTAGACAAGGACAACGACCAGATGACGATCGATAAGGGAATGCAGGGCCGGCGCGGGGTGAGCCGCCGGTCGTTCCTCAAGACAGGCGCCAGCACCGCCGCGCTCCTCGGCGCGGTCAGCACCCAGTTTCCGTTCGGTGTTCACATTGCCGAAGCGGCCGGTCCCGAAGTCACCAAGGCCGTGCTCGGCTTCATCGCGCTGAGCGATGCCGGGCCGCTGTTCGTCGCCAAGGACAAGGGCTTCTTCGCCAAGCACGGCATGCCGGATGTCGAGGTCGCGAAGCAGGCCTCCTGGGGCGCGACGCGTGACAATCTCGTGCTCGGCTCTGAAGGTAACGGCATCGACGGCGCGCATATCCTGACGCCGATGCCTTACTTGATCAGTGCCGGCAAGGTGACGCAGAACAACGTGCCGACGCCGATGTACATCCTGGCGCGGCTCAATCTCGACGCCCAGGCGATCTCGGTGGCGGCGGAATACGCCGACCTCAAACTTGGCGTCGACGCCAGCCCCTTCAAAGCGGCGCTGGAGAAGAAGAAGGCCTCCGGCAAATCCGTGAAGGCGGCCATGACGTTCCCCGGCGGCACGCACGATGTCTGGCTTCGCTATTGGCTGGCCGCCGGCGGGATCGACCCCGACAAGGATATCGAGACCATCGTAGTGCCGCCGCCGCAGATGGTGGCGAATATGAAGGTCGGCACCATGGACTGCTTCTGCGTCGGTGAGCCGTGGAATCTGCAGTTAATCAATCAGAAGATCGGTTACACCGCGATCAATACCGGCGAGCTCTGGAACAAGCATCCAGAAAAGTCACTCGGCATGCGCGCAGCGTGGGTCGACAAATATCCGAACGCGGCGAAGGCCATTCTGATGGCCGTGCAGGAGGCTCAGCAATGGGCCGACAAGATGGAGAACAAGAAGGAGCTTGCCGCGATCATGGGCAAGCGCCAGTGGATGAACTGTCCGGTCCCCGATGTGTATGACCGCAGCGCCGGCAAGTACGACTACGGTATCCCCGGCAAAGTCGTCGAGAACTCGCCGCACATCATGAAGTATTGGAAGGACTTTGCTTCCTATCCGTTCCAGAGCCACGAGCTCTGGTTCATGACCGAGGACATCCGCTGGGGCAAGTTCGAGGCCGGCTACGATAGCAAGGCGCTTATCAAGAAGGTCAACCGCGAGGATCTCTGGCGCGATGCCGCCAAGGCGCTCGGCGTTCCCGCTGCGGAAATTCCGACGTCTACGTCGCGCGGCAAGGAGACCTTCTTCGACGGTAAGGTCTTCGATCCGGAAAACCCCACCGCCTATCTCAAGAGCTTGGCCATCAAGCGCGTCGAAGTCTGACGCTCATCGGCCCGCCCGTTCGCGGGCGGGCCGACGCTCAACGCCATTGGAGAATTCGCGCGATGAACATGCCCGTGGTCAAGACTGAGGTCCTCGTAAGCTCCGCGCCGGGGCCGGCCAAGCCGGCCGCAAAAGTGTTGCAACTCACACCGAAGCGTCCGTCTCTACAGACGCGTGCTGGCGGTGTGGCGAGCCGCTTGGCGACGCAACTGCTTCCGCCGATTATTGTGGTTGCACTTATCCTCGTGACTTGGGAACTGCTCTGCGGCAAAACCGGTGCAACGCTGCCGCCGCCTTCGCGCGTGCTCAACGAAGCCTGGGATCTGATTGTCGATCCGTTCTTCGACAATGGCGGTCTCGATAAAGGCCTGTTCTGGCATCTGTCGGCGAGCTTGCAGCGCGTCGCACTTGGTTATGCGTTCGCTGCTATCGTCGGCGTCGCGCTCGGCACTTTGGTCGGCCAGTCGACCTGGGCCATGCGTGGCCTCGATCCGATCTTCCAGGTGTTGCGCACTGTACCGCCGCTTGCCTGGCTGCCTTTGTCGCTCGCGGCGTTCCGCGACGGCCAGCCCTCCGCGATCTTCGTGATCTTTATCACATCGATCTGGCCGATCATCATCAACACCGCGGTCGGCATCCGCAACATCCCGCAGGACTACCGCAATGTCGCTGCGGTGTTGCGGCTCAATCCGCTCGAGTTCTTCATAAAGATCATGGTGCCGTCGGCGGCGCCCTACATCTTCACCGGCCTGCGCATCGGCATCGGTCTGTCGTGGCTCGCCATCGTCGCTGCTGAAATGCTGATCGGCGGTGTCGGCATCGGTTTCTTCATCTGGGATGCTTGGAATTCGTCGCACATTTCCGAAATCATCGTGGCGCTGATCTATGTCGGCCTGGTCGGCTTCGTGCTCGACCGCATCGTGGCCGGTGCTGCCTCCATTGTCACCCGTGGCACCGCCGCGAACTAAGGAGCGAACCATGGTTGCCTATTGCAAGATTGATCACGTCGACAAGACCTTCACGCGCGGCGCCACTGAAACTTGCGTGCTTAAGGACATCACTTTCGCGGTGGAGAAGGGCGAATACATCTCGATTATCGGCCATTCCGGCTGCGGCAAGTCGACCCTGCTCAACATCGTCGCCGGGCTGACGCCGGCGACGCAGGGCGGCGTTCTGCTCGAAGGTAAGGAAGTCAACGAGCCGGGGCCCGACCGGGCGGTGGTGTTCCAGAACCACAGCCTGCTGCCGTGGCTTACCGTCTACGACAATGTGCGCCTCGCCGTGGACAAGGTGTTCGGCGGGACCAAGTCGCGCGCCGAACGCAACGCCTGGACGCTGCACAATCTCGACCTGGTGCAGATGACGCACGCCAAGGACAAGCGCCCGGCGGAAATCTCCGGCGGCATGAAGCAGCGCGTCGGTATCGCCCGCGCGCTCGCCATGGAGCCGAAAATCCTGCTGCTCGACGAGCCCTTCGGTGCGCTCGATGCGCTCACCCGCGCGCATCTGCAGGACTCGGTGATGGCGCTGCACCAGAAGCTCGGCAACACCGTCATGATGATCACGCATGATGTTGATGAAGCTGTGCTGCTGTCCGACCGCATCATCATGATGACTAACGGCCCAGCGGCTCAGATCGGCGAGGTTCTGCCGGTACCGCTGGTGCGGCCGCGCAAGCGGCTCGAGCTGGTCGCCGACCCGGCTTTCCTTAAGTGCCGTCAGCGCGTGCTCGAGTTCCTGTACGAACGTCACCAGTTCGTCGAGGCGGCGTGACATTATGAGCGAACCGCTCGTCATCGTCGGCAATGGCATGGCGTCGATGCGCCTGGTCGAGGAACTCGTCCAGCGCGCGCTCGGCCGCTATGCCATCGCCGTCATCGGCGACGAACCGCGGCTCGCCTATAACCGCGTGCTGCTGTCCTCGGTGCTGGCACGCGAAGTCTCGCACAGCGACATCGAGCTGAAGGGCGCGCATTGGTGGCGTGACCGCGGTGTCACGCTGCTTTACGGCCGCCGCGCCGTTTCCATCGATCCGTCGATCCGGCGCGTGCGGCTCGCTGACGGCGCGACGCTGCCGTTCGGCAAGCTGGTGCTGGCGACCGGTTCGAGTGCGATCCGCCTCGGCGTGCCGGGCATGGATTTGCCCGGCGTCCTGACTTTCCGCGATCTCGGCGACGTTTCCGCGATCGAGTCCAGCGCGAAGCCCGGCAGCAAGGCGGTGGTGGTCGGCGGCGGCCTGCTCGGGCTGGAGGCTGCTTATGGCCTCGCCAAAGCCGGCGCGCAGGTTTCGGTCGTGCATTTGATGGACCGTCTCATGGAGCGTCAGCTCGACGCGCGCGCCGCGGCGATGCTGAAGAACGCATTGGAGATGCGCGGCATCGCCGTGCATCTGAAGGCCGAGACCGCGGCCATTCGCGGCAAGGGTCGCGCGCAGGCAGTCGTGCTGGCAGACGGTCGCGAGCTCGAAGCGGATCTCGTGGTGGTCGCTGCCGGCATCCGGCCGAACACCGATCTTGCGCGCACCGCCGACCTTGAGGTTGGGCGCGGCATCCTCGTCGACGACGGTCTACGCACCAGTAAGCCGGATATCTACGCGATCGGTGAGTGCGCCGAGCATCGCGGCGTTTGCTACGGCCTCGTCGAGCCGGCCTACGAGCAGGCGCGCGTGCTCGCCACGCATCTTGCCGGCGGCGCGGCGTCTTATGTCGGCAGCGTGCTCGCCACCAATCTCAAGGTGTCGGGCGTCAATGTGTTCTCCGCCGGCGATTTCCTGGGCGGCGCCGGCACCGAGCAGATCGTGTTCTCCGACGCTGGCCTCGGCACCTATAAGAAGCTGGTGATCAAGGACGGCCGGCTCGTCGGTGCCGTGCTCTATGGCGATACGATCGACGGCCTCTGGTATCTCGACCTGATCCGCTCGGGCGCTTCGGTCGAGACGATACGCGACGACATCATGTTCGGCCGGGCACTCGCCGAACGAAAGGCGGCGTGAGACCGACAATGTCCAGCGACTTCACTCCCGATCAAAAGCGTTATCTCGAGGGCTTCGCCTCCGGCCTGACGGCGGCGCGCGCCGCGCGCGGCAAGGCGCCGGGCGGGGCGGGGACGGGCGAGCCGACGGGCCCCGACGCCGTTCATCTCAAGGCGCAGGACCGCACGGTCGCGGAAGGCGGCAAGCTTGTCGACCAAGAGAAGTTCAAGCGGGAGCAGCATCCTTTCGATGCCTACGACCGCTTGAAGGAGCAGGCGAAGAAGAACGAAGCGCCGAAGCCCGCCGACAATTTCCGCTGGCGCTATTACGGCCTGTTCTACGTTGCGCCGGCGCAGACCTCTTATATGTGCCGCCTGCGTATCGCGAATGGCATCCTCACGCATTGGCAGTTCTCGGGATTTGCCGATCTCACCGAAAAGTATGCGGGCCCTTATTGCCATGTGACGACGCGAGCCAATCTGCAAATCCGTGAGATCGAGCCGAAGGATGCTGTCGCCGTCGTCGAGGGCATTCAGGACCTCGGCCTGTGTTCGCGCGGTTCCGGCGCCGACAATATCCGCAACGTCACCGGCACGCCGACCGCGGGCATCGATCCGCAGGAGCTCATTGATACGCGCCCCTTTGCGCGTGAGTGGCATTTCCACATCCTCAACGAGCGCGCACTTTACGGTCTGCCGCGCAAGTTCAATGTCGGCTTCGACGGCGCCGGCCGCATCCCCGTGCTGGAAGACACCAACGACATCGGTTTCCAGGCGGTAGAGGTGAAAGACGGCTTCGGCGTCGAGCCGGGCATCTATTTCCGCCTGACACTCGGCGGCATCACCGGCCACAAGGATTTCGCCAAGGACACCGGTGTCATCGTTAAGCCTGACGAGGCGACACAGGTCGCCGACGCCATCGTGCGTGTCTATATCGAGCACGGCAACCGCACCGACCGCAACAAGGCCCGGCTGAAGTATGTGCTCGATGCCTGGGGCCTGCCCAAATACATCGCGCATGTCGAGGAGAAGCTTGGCCGCGCACTTGTCAAGGTGCCGGCGGAGGCGGTCGCGCATCGTCCCGACTTCGACCGCTCGTCGCATGTCGGCGTGCACAAGCAGAAGCAGGATGGCTTCAATTGGATCGGCGTGGTGCTGCCGGTCGGCAAGCTCACCACGGCGCAGATGCGTGGGCTCGCCAGGATCGCGCAGGATTTCGGCGACGGCGATATCCGGCTTACCGTGTGGCAGAACCTGCTGATCTCCGGCGTGCCGGATGCGCGCGTCGCGGGCGCCGAGGAAGCGATCGTCGCGCTCGGTCTCGCCACAAAGGCGACGCCGATCCGTGCGGGCCTAGTCTCCTGCACCGGCGCGACCGGCTGCCGTTTCGCCGCTGCCCATACCAAGGAGCAAGCGGAAGAGATTGCGACCTGGTGTGAGGCGCGCGTCGCCATAGACACGCCGGTCAACATCCATCTCACCGGCTGCCATCATTCCTGCGCCCAGCATTATATCGGCGACATCGGCCTCATCGCTTGCAAGGTGGAAGAAGGTGAGGAGCAGGTCGAGGGCTATCACATTCATGTCGGCGGCGGCTTCGGACCCGACGCCGCGATCGCTCGTGAGCTCTACCGCGATGTGAAGGCCAAGGACGCGCCGCGCACGGTGGAGCGCATGCTGAAAGGCTATCTCGCGCATCGTGTCGATGCAGCGGAAACTTTCCTCGCCTTCTCGCGCCGCCATGAAATCGAGGCGCTCAAAGAATTGTTCGACGCGGAGGCCGGCGAATGAGTCAGAACATCCCGCCACCGATTCCCTTGCTCGTGCCGGAGACCGCGCCGTTCTCGGAAGAGCAGCGCGTGTGGCTCAACGGCTTCTTCGCGGGCCTCGTCTCGCTGGACGGCTTCGGCGTCACGCCGTTGTCGGGCGATCAAGCGGCCGCTCTGATCGGCGGCGCGCCGGCCAAGAGCGACGAAGAGGATGACGGCGGCGCCCCTTGGCACGACCAGACCTTGCCGATTGCCGATCGCATGAAGCTCGCCGAAGGCAAGCCGGTGCGCTGGAAGCTGATGGCGGCGATGGCGCAGCAGGACTGCGGCCAGTGCGGCTACGACTGCAAGAATTACTCTGGCGCCATTGCGAGCGGAGCCGAGGAGCGCCTGAACCTGTGCGTGCCGGGCGGCAAGGAAACCGCGCGCATGGTCAAAGCGCTAGCGGAAGAGCTGAAGTGCGCGCCGGCCGCCGCCAAGCCTGCCGATGCGAAGCCGGCAGACGCACCGACTGCCACGCTTGCGGTGCAAGGCGAGGTCGGCCGCTCGCGCGACAATCCCGCTATCGCGACGCTCATCTCGCGCCGCCTGCTCAATAAGCCGGGCTCCGAGAAAGAGACCTGGCACATCGAGTTCGATCTCTCCGAGAGCGGGCTCGATTACACCGTCGGCGATTCCTTCGGTCTGTTTCCGACCAACGATCCCGGTCTGGTCGAGGCCGTGCTCAAGGCGCTTGGCGCGCCGCCGGATTTTCCTATCGGCGGGCGGCCGCTGCGCGACGTGCTCACCGACAGCGTGTCGTTGTCGCCAGCGCCCGACATGCTGTTCCAACTCTTCTCCTACATCACCGGCGGAGATCGGCGGCAGAAGGCGCGCGCGCTCAGCGTCGGCGAGGACCCGGATGGCGACGCCGCGACGCTCGACGTGCTGGCGGCGCTTGAGAAATTCCCCGGCGTGCGGCCGGATCCGGAAGCTTTCATCGAGTCGCTCGAGCCGTTGCAGCCGCGGCTTTATTCGATCTCGTCATCGTTCAAGGCGGTGCCCGGCCGCGTGTCGCTCACGGTCGACACCGTGCGCTACGACATCGGCAAGCGTCGCCGCCTCGGCGTGTGCTCGACCTGTCTTGCCGACCGGCTCGCGCCCGGCGCCAAGGTCAAAGTGTATGTGCAGAAGGCGCATGCCTTCGGCCTGCCGGCCGATGCGGCCAAGCCGGTCATCATGATCGGCCCGGGCACCGGCGTCGCACCGTTCCGCGCTTTCCTGCAGGACCGCGGCGCGACAAAGGCGCCCGGCCGCAACTGGCTGTTCTTCGGCCATCAGCGCAGCGCCAGCGATTTCTTCTACGAGGACGAATTCACGAAGATGAAGGCCTCCGGCCTGCTGACGCGGCTGTCGCTCGCCTGGTCGCGCGACGGCGACCAGAAGATCTACGTGCAGGACCGCATGCGTGAAGTTGGCCGCGATGTGTGGGCATGGCTTGCGGACGGCGCGCACATTTACGTCTGCGGCGATGCCAAGCGCATGGCCAAGGACGTCGAGACGGCGCTGGTCGACATCGTCGCCCAGCACGGCGCGCGCACGCCGGAAGAGGCGGCGATGTTCGTGTCCGATCTGAAGAAGAAGGGCCGCTACCAGCAGGACGTTTATTGATGAACGCGCCGTCGCAGCATCCGCCGGCGGTGCGCACGACCTGCCCTTACTGCGGCGTTGGCTGCGGTGTGCTGGCGAAGCCGGACGGCCGCGGCGGCGCGGCGATCGCCGGCGACCCCGAGCATCCGGCGAATTTCGGACGGCTGTGCTCGAAGGGCTCGGCGCTCGGTGAAACGCTCGGGCTTGGCAGCCGGCTGCTGCATCCGATGCGGCGGCAGGCGGACGGCGCGCTCACGCGCATGTCGTGGGACGCTGCGCTTGATGAAGTGGCGGCCGGCTTTGCGCGCACCATCGACAAGCACGGACCGAACTCGGTCGCCTTCTATTTGTCCGGCCAGTTGCTGACCGAGGACTATTACGTCGCCAACAAGCTGATGAAGGGCTTCCTCGGCTCGGCCAATGTCGACACCAATTCGCGGCTGTGCATGGCCTCGTCGGTCGCCGGCCATCGCCGCGCCTTCGGCAGCGATACCGTGCCGGGCAATTACGAGGACCTCGACCGGGCCGATCTCATCGTGCTGGTCGGCTCCAACGCGGCCTGGTGCCATCCGGTGCTGTATCAGCGCATGATGGCCAACAAGCGCGAACGCGGCGCCAAGATCGTGGTCGTCGATCCGCGCCGCACCGCGACGGCGGAAGACGTCGACCTGTTTCTGCCCGTCGCGCCCGGCATGGATACCGCGCTGTTCTGCGGCCTGCTGGTGCACCTCGCCGATACGCACGCGCTCGATTACGAATACATCGACGCGCACGTCACGGGCCTTCCGGACGCACTGGCGCGAGCACGCGAGATTGCTCCGGATGTCATGGCGACGGCGGTCGCCACCGGACTCGCGCCCGCCGATGTCGTGCGCTTCTTCGACCTGTTCCGCGACACGCCGAACACGGTCACATGCTTCTCGCAAGGCGTGAACCAGTCGGCGCAAGGCACCGACAAGGTCAACGCCATCATCAATTGCCATCTCGCCACCGGCCGCATCGGCAAAGAGGGCGCGGGGCCGTTCTCGCTCACCGGCCAGCCCAATGCGATGGGCGGGCGCGAGGTCGGCGGTCTCGCCAATCAGCTTGCGGCGCATATGGGTTTCGCGCCCGAGGAGGTGGATCGTGTCGGCCGCTTCTGGAATGCGCCGGCGATGGCGCGGCGCGAGGGCCTCAAGGCCGTGCAGATGTTCGAGGCGATCGCGCGCGGCGAGATCAAAGCGCTGTGGGTCATGGCGACCAACCCGGCGGTGTCGCTGCCGCGCGCCGGCGTGGTGCGCGATGCGCTTGCCAAGCTCGATCTGCTTGTCGTCTCTGAAAACGTTCTGTCCAACGACACCGTGAATGCCGGCGCGCATCTTCTGCTGCCCGCCGCTGCGTGGGGCGAGAAGGACGGTACCGTCACCAATTCCGAACGGCGCATCTCGCGCCAGCGTCCCTTCCTGCCGCTGCCGGGCGAGGCGAAGCCCGACTGGTGGATCGTGGCGCAGGTCGCGCAGCGCATGGGCTTTGCCGAGGCCTTCGACTATCGTTCGGCGGCTGATGTTTTTCGCGAGCATGCGCGGCTGTCGATGTTCGAAAACGGCGGCACGCGCGATTTCGACATCGGCGTGTTGGCCTCTCTCTCTGATGAAAGTTTTGACGGGCTCGATCCGGTGCAATGGCCGGCACCCGCCAGCCGCAGCGGCACGGAACGTTTCTTTGCGCAGGGCGGCTTCTTCACGCCCGACCGGAAGGCCAAGATGGTCGCGCCCGAGCCGCCACGGCCGAAGGCCGAGACCTCGGATGAATTCCCGCTGCGCCTGAACACCGGCCGCGTGCGCGACCAGTGGCACACCATGACGCGTAGCGGCCTGAGCCCGCGGCTGGCCAACCATCTGCCGGAGCCGTTCGTCGAGGTGCATCCGGACGATGCCGCCACGAGCGGCCTCGTGCACGGCGGCTTTGCGCGTCTGCGCTCGCCCTACGGCGCCTGCGTGCTCAAGGTCGTCATCACCGATGCGCAGCGGCGCGGCTCGCTGTTCGCGCCGATCCATTGGAGCGGCGAGACGGCGGCCTCAGCACGTGTCGGCGAACTGGTGACGCCGGCCACCGACCCTTTCTCCGGCCAACCCGAAGCGAAAGCGACGCCGGTGGCGATCGCGCCGGTTGAGTTCAAGTATCGTGGCTTTGTCTTGGCGCGCGCGCCTCTGGCGCTGCCGGAAGGGACGTGGTGGGCGCGCGTACAGATGACGCAAGGCGTCGGCTATCTGCTCGCGACCGATGCCATGCCGCAAATGTGGCAGGACTTCTCGCATCGTGCCTTCCCGGCCGGTGAAGTCGCCGAGTACAGCGACCCGCCGCGCGATCTCTACCGCGTGGCCGCGTTCATGGACGGTCGCCTCGACGGCTGCCTGTTCGTCGGACCGGCGGCCGCGGCGCCGCAATGGGATGCGGTCAAGGCCTTGTTCGAGAGCGAACAGCTTCCCGACGCGCAACGCCGCGCCGTGCTGTCGGGCAAGGTGGCCGACGGCCTCGCCGATCCGGGGCCGGTGATCTGCGCCTGCTTCGGCGTCGGCCTCAATGTCATCCGTGACGCGCTCTTAAGCGGCGCGGCGGCCAGCGTCGAAGAGATCGGGGCAGCGCTCCGCGCCGGCACCAATTGCGGCTCGTGCCTGCCGGAACTGAAGCGTATCGTACAGCGGGAGCGGGCACCGCAACCCGCCTGACGATCAGCCGACCATCGCCTGATAGACCAGTGCGCGCATGAGATAACGGTAGCGCATGCGTTGCACCGGTGCCTGCATCATCAGGACGGCGATGAGCTGCTCGCGCGGGTCGATCCAGAAGTAGGTGCCGCTGACGCCGCTCCAGGAATAGTCGCCGACCGAGCCGGGCAGGGCGCAACGCCCGGCGTCGTTGCGCACCGCGAAGCCGAGCCCGAAGCCGAGGCCGTTTTCCGGTACCGGCGCGAGCGCGCCGAACATCGCGCGCATTTGCGGGCCATGGCCGATGTCCGGTGCCAGATGGTCGGACGCCATCAGCGCCACGGTGGCGGGTGACAGCAGCCGCGTGTCGCCCAGCGCACCGCCGTCGAGCAGCATTTGGCAGAAACGCAGGTAATCAGCGGCCGTGGACATGAGGCCGCTGCCGCCGGAAATCCAGGCGGGCTTCACGGTCGCCTCGCGCAGCATCGGCGGCCGCTTGCTGGTGGCGGGATCGATCTGCGGCTCGGCCGCGCGGGCCGCGTCGACGGCGTTGAAGCCGGAGTTCGACATGCCGAGCCGGCCGCAAATGCGCTGCTCGATGAAATCGTCGAGCGCCATGCCGCTGACCACTTCGACCACGCGGCCAAGCACGTCGGTGGAGAAGCCGTATTGCCACGTGGTGCCCGGCTGATAGGCGAGCGGTAGCTTGCCGAGCTTGGCGGTGAACTCGGCATTGGTGTGTTGCAGGTTGCCGATGCCGGCGTCGATGTAAGCCTGTTTCAGGTGTGGACCGGTGAGCAGGGCATAGGTCAGGCCCGAGGTGTGGCGCAACAGGTCCTGCACCGTCATCGGCCGCCGGCAGGGCTCCGTGACAAGCGTCGCGGCGTTGTCGGAGTCGACCAGCACCTTGAGGTCGGCGAATTCCGGCAGATAGCGCGCCACGGGATCGGCGATGATGAGTTTGCCTTCCTCGGCCAGCATCATGGCTGCCACGGAGGTAAGCGGTTTGGTCATCGAAGCGATGCGAAACATCGTGTCGAGCTTCATCGGCGCGTTCGCTTCGCGGTCTCTGAAGCCGAGCGCCTCATGCAGCACGATCTTGCCATTGCGCGCGATGAGCGCCACGGCGCCCGGCACGATGCCAGCACCGATGTCGCGGGAGAGCACGTCGGTTAAGCGTTGCAGCCGCTCGGACGAGAAGCCCACGTCTTCCGGCTTGCCAGCACGCGGAATTTCAAAGGTCATTATCGGTCTTCCTATTTCCAGAACTGCTTTGAGGCGATGCGGGCGCCTTCCGCCATGGCGGCGAGCTTGGCGAAGACGACATCGGGATCAACCGCGGCTTGGCCGACCCAGGTGCCGTAGCCGCAATCGGAGCCGGCAATGACGTTCTCGCGGCCGATGAGATTGGCGTAGCGGGCGATGCGCTGCGCGATCAGCTCCGGATGCTCGATGAAATTCGACTTCGATTCGATCACGCCCGGGATAAGCACCTTGCCGTCGGGCAGCTTCACCTTTTCGAACACCGTGAACTCGTGCGCGTGGCGTGGGTTGGCCGCTTCCAGCGAGATCGCGCAAGGCTTGGCCGTGAAGACGATGTCGATGATGTCCGCCAAGGGAACGTCCCTATGGTGCGGACCTTCGTAGTTGCCCCAGCACAAATGCATGCGTAGTTGCTCGGTTGGGATGTTCTTGACCGCGTGGTTGAGCGCTTCAATGTGAAGCTGCGCGCGCTTCCGGAAGCCGGCGACGTCGAGGTCGGCATACTGGATGTGCCGGCCCATCGCCAGATCCGGGCAATCGATCTGCACCACGAAGCCGGCCTTGGCGATGGTCTCGTATTCGTCGCGCATGGCGTCGGCGATGGCGTAGATGTAGCTCTCGAAGTCCTTGTAGTAGTCGTTGCGGAAGAACAGCGACACGACGCCGGGCGAGGCGGCGCTCATGAAGCCGCCGACCGCCTTCACGCCCGCCAGCGCGCTTTTAAGGTTGTCGGCGTCGGTCTGCGGCGAGACGCGGTCACGCACCGAGATCGGTCCGTTGCAGGCCGGCGTCTTGCGGCGTGAGCGGCCGGGATCGCCGAACACCTTCTTCTCCAGCCGCGGGAACTCGTGGACATCCTGGTAGACGAAGGTGTTGCCAGTACCGCCGAAACCGTCGAGGCGGTCCTTGATGTAGGTGGCGTAGGAGGGCTTCGACATTTCCCCGTCATTGATGAGGTCCACGCCGGCATCGGCCTGCTTCTTCACCACCTCGGCCACCGCCGCCTTGATTTGCTGAGCCAGGGCTAGGGGTTCCACCGGAACGCCTTCCTCCTTGGCGTACATGACCCGGATCAGGTCGTCGGGCCTGGGCAGGCTGCCGGTGTGCGTGGTGAGAAAGCGGTCGGTACTTGTTTGCATGGCTTTGGGCCTCCCCGGGGACCCCGATTCTGGCGCCGGGGCGGCAAACTCTAGCACCGGAGGCCGTTTACATTGACAGGGGGGGACCCGTCCCTTAGAAACCCGGCCAAACACGCACACCAGAGCCGATTATGAAAGTCCGTAACTCATTGAAATCCTTGCGTGCCCGCCACCGCGACAACAAGCTTGTCCGGCGCAAGGGCCGGGTCTTTGTGATCAACAAGACCAACCGCCGTTTCAAGGCGCGCCAGGGCTAATCTTCACCGCAGGGCCGGGTAGACCGGCCCCCGAGCGGACGCTTCAGGGCGCCTTCGGGCGCCCTTCTTCGTCCCATCTTGGCCGCAAAGGACAGAGACATTAGGCTCTGTTCATGCGCACACGATTCCTCATGCTCCTGATGGCCACGGCGCTCGCCGCCGGCGTCTTTGCCGCGCCCGTTGCCGCTGCGCCTGAGGACATGGTCAGCCCGCCCGCCAAGCTGCCACAGGTGCCCAAGGGCGACCGCCTGCGCAACCTCGACTTCCTGTTCGGCGCGCTGAAGGTGGCGCCCAACGAGGAGAGCGCCAAGGCAATCGAAGAGCGCATCTGGGCGGTGTGGATGGTGTCGCCGAGCGACACCACCAACCTCCTGATGAGCCGCGCGCGCACCGCGGTCGAGCAGAAGGATGCCGATCTCGCGCTCAAGCTTCTCGACGGCATCGTCAAGATCAAGCCCGATTATGTCGAAGCCTGGAATCGGCGCGCCACGCTCTATTACATGAAGAAGGATTACGGTCGCGCGCTCGCTGACATTCGCGAGGTACTGCGCCGCGAGCCGCGCCATTTCGGCGCGCTCTCGGGCTTAGGCCTCATCCTGCAGGACATCGGCGACGACAAGCGCGCGCTCGACGCCTATCGCCGCGCGCTCGATGTCTATCCACGGCTGCAGCGTATTCCCGACCTGGTGAAGGACCTTCAGCAGAAGGTCGAGGGTCGGGACATCTGACGCGTGGCCGACCTCCACGGTTAACAAGCCTTTAATGCCGCGCGGCTAACGTTCCAGGCACCGCTTTTGCGATTCCTGGACCGATGACCGCCGTCACCGCGCAAACTCCTCTCGCCGGCCTGCCGCAAGCTCAGGCCCTGCGCTTCAATCCGGGAGACATCATCTTCGCGACCGTGCTGAGCATGCTCGATGCGTCGACGGTGCGCCTTCAGCTTTCCAACGGTGTCGCGAACTTTCCAGCGGGCCAAACATTCGCGCCGGGCACGCGCGTCGAGGTCAATATCGGCGGCACGGCAGCCAATCCATCGGTGACGATCTCACCCTTGCCGGAGAAGAACGCCGCCGCGACGCGGACGGCGCAGGGGACGGCACCGCTCGCACTGTCGCCGGTGCAGCAAGTCGCCGCGTCGATCGTGAGCGATGCAGCCGCGCGGCAGAATGGACTTGCACCGCTCTTTGCCGATCTGGCGGCGCTGGCGCAGCGCGGTCAGCCGCTTCCCGGTCCGGTCGCCGCCGTGGTGCGGCAAATGCTCGATGTGCCCGTCGACGTCGTGAGCAAGGCCGCAGTCACCGGTGCCGAGGTCAAGACCGCGCTCATGCAATCGGGACTCGTGGCGGCTTCATCATCTGTTTCTACGACGATACCGCACGCCGGTGCGCTGGGCGTTACCGCGGCATCCTCGATGCCGATGGCGGCTCAGGTCGCAGGCCTCAATTTGTTACTCGGTGTACTGCGCCGTTCGCTCACGCAATGGGCGGAGACCGAGCAGGCGGATGCGCCGCCAGCCGATGCGGCAAAAGTCGGTGCGGGAGCCTCTAACGTCTCCGCCGCGGCGGTCGCACAGCTCTCGCGTGGCGCCGCGCCGCCGCCGCCTTTCCGTAGCGGACCAACTGTGCCGCAGCCGGTGGCGCAGGCCGCGCTGCCTGAGGATATTTCCGGTGCCGCGCTCGCACAGCATTTGCTGGACCGGACGGAAGCCGTCATTGCGCGGCAGACTTTGTTGCAGGTGGCTTCGCTGTCGGATGCGGATCCCGCCACGGCGAAGCCCAGCGCCGACGCGCGCCACCTCATGTTCGACGTGCCGCTGGCAACGCCGCAGGGCGTCGCCGTTGCGCAGTTCCGCATTGAGCAGGACGAGACGCGCGGCGACACGACGACCGGCAAAGCGGTGTGGCGTGTGAGTTTCGCCGTCGACCTCGAGCCGATCGGTCGCGTGCATGCGCATATCTCGCTCATGGGCGACCGCACGGCCGTCACGCTGCGCGCGGAACGGCCAGAAAGCGCTGCCTTGCTCAACGAGAATGTGGCCCAACTCGAAGCGTCGCTGCGCGAGGCCGACCTTGAGCCGAGCACGCTCGCCTGTGTGAACGGCGCGGCGAGTGCGCCGTCCGGCGCCGCCCCCGGCCTGTTTGTGGACAGCACGACATGAGCCGCCGCAAGCTCGCCGTCGTGTTGGAATATGCGCGGCCGCATGCGCCGCGCGTCACTGCCATCGGTCACGACGCGCTTGCCGAACGCATTGTCGAACTGGCCACGGAGCACGGCGTGCCGCTCCATGAAAATCCGCAACTTGCCGCCGCGCTGTCGCAGGTGGAGATCGAGGCGGAAATTCCGGAGAAGCTTTATCTCGCCGTGGCCGAAGTGCTGGGCTATGTGCTGCGCGTTTCCGGCAAGGCAAAGGCCCAGCGCGCCGGCGCGGCCGCCGCCTATGCGCGGCCGAAGAGTTAACGCGATCGTCTTGGTGGCTACCGGTGAGCGACCGGAAACACTTTGCCCTCGAACACCGTCCCCCAAATGGGCACGTCCTTCAGCTTCTCCGGCGCCACCGCGTAGGGGTCCTCGTCGAGCACCGTGAAGTTGGCGATCTTGCCGGGCGCGATGCTGCCGATGACATCCTCCTTGCGCCACGAATAGGCGGCGTCGATGGTGATCGCGCGCAGCGCGGCATCGACCGAGACGCGCTGCGCGGGACCGGCGACGCGGCCGGACGGCGTGATGCGGTTCACGCCGCACCAAGCGAGATAGAGCGGCGCGCTCGGCGCCATCGGCAGATCGGAATGGAAGGAGAGCGGGATGCCCTGGTCGAGCACGGACTTCGACCGCACCATCATGTCGGCGCGCTCAGGCCCGAGACCGACCTGGCTGTATTTGTCGGCGAAGCCCACGGTGTAATAGGGGTTGGCGCTCACCAGCGCCCCTAACCGTTTGATACGCGCGACCTGCTCCTCGCTCGAGTTGGCGAAATGCACGATGACGCAGCGGTGGTCCGTGCGCGGGTGTTCGCCGTTGAGCTTCTCCAGGATGTTGAGCAGCACCTCGAGGCCGAGATCGCCATTGACGTGGGTGTGGATCTGATAGCCGGCGTTCCAGTAGAGCCGCGCGCGCTTTTCCAGCTCGTCCGGCGGCAATATCCATTCGCCTTTGTGGCCGTCGAGATAGCCGTCCTTCATCTGCATCAGTTGCGAGATGATGGCGCCATCGGCGAACAATTTGATCTGGCCGGGGAAGAACATCAGCTTCTTGCCTGGGCCTTCCGGCGCCACCGCGATCTGCGCTTCGGTGGCATCGAGCGCGCGGTCGAGGCCGACGCGGTCGACGATGCCGCGGCCGTCGGCGATGAAGGTCGAATACATCGGCGTCTCGGGCGCGCCCAAAATCTGTTCGTACAGTTTCCAGATGTCGGGCGTGTAGAGCGCGCCGGGCTCCATGTAGGCGGTGACGCCGTTGCCGTGCAGGTAAGCCACCATCTGCTTGAGGCCGAAGGCGAGCCGCGCCGGCGTTGCCAAGACCTTCAGCATCGGCGCGATCATCAGGTTGATGCCGCCCTCCCAAAAATGGCCGGCGCGCCAGTTCGCCTGTTCGCTGTATTGGCCCTTGCCGAGCGTCATCTCCTCGGTGATGCCGAGCGCCTTGAGCGCGGGCGTGTTCAGGTAGAACTCGTGGCAGGAGCGATGCCACACCGCGATCGGTCGCGCCGCGCTTAAGCCGTCGAGGGCGGCACGGTCGAGCGGGCCGTGCCAGAGCGCGTGATAGCCCCAAGTGATGAGCCACTCGTTGGGATCTTTGAGCGCCGCTTGGGCGTCCTTCAAGCGCGACCAATAGTCGTCACGGTTCGCAGCCGCCTTGTGTGTCACATCCGGCAAGACCCAATCTTCCGGCGCGATGACCTTTACGGCCAGCGTGAGCGCGCCGAGGATCGGGTGCAGATGCTGGTCGATCAGGCCGGGTAGGACGATTTTGTCCTTGAAGGTCTCGTCGACTGTATAAGGCTGGCTGCCGAGTGCAGCCTTCACCTGGTCGAGCGTGCCGACCGCGACGATGCGCTTGCCGGCCACGGCGATGGCCGTTGCTTCCGGCGCAGCGCGCTCCATGGTGACGATCTTGCGCGCGGTGAAGATCGTGAGCGGCGGAGGCGCGCCAGCGGGCTCGCCGCTGAGACCTTGCGCCAAAGGCGCATTGATGCCGCCGTCGGCCCGCGCGGTCGTCACCGCTTCCGCGATGAAGGGGCCGCCGGCCGTAACGGCGGCGGCGCCTTTGAGGAAACCGCGGCGCGACGGCCAGGACAGCGCCTGAAAGGCGTCTCGAAACGCGGGGCTGCAGGCGAGGCACATAATGGAATTCAAAGCCGGCGCGGCGACGGCGCGTTGACCTGGATCAACGCGGAACGTCGCGCGGGCCGGCGTCCGATGACGGCCTCAAGGTCGAGTTTCGATTCATCTCCTTGAAATCATGCTGAATTCTCGTCCGAAAAACTTAGCCCACAAGCGGCGCGAATCACTCACCCTTACCTCCTCGCAACAAAGCAGGGGTTTAGAGCCCACAGCAGGGAGAGCGCTGATGATTCAAGAACGATCCAGTGCACCGTGCGTTCGCGTTATCGTCGTTGCCAATGAAAAAGGCGGGTCGGGCAAGTCCACCGTCGCCATCCATCTCGCGGTCGCGCTCCTGCGCGCAGGCGAAAGCGTTGCCACCATCGACCTCGATACACGGCAGCGCAGCTTTACGCATTACATCGATAACCGACTCGCCTGGTCGCGCCAGCGCGGCAAGGTGCTACCGGCGCCGACACATGTTTGCTTCGATGAGGATGCCGAGTTTGTGACTGCCGACGACGAGGCTGCGGGCCGGGCCGCATTCGAGAAAACGTTGGCGGGTCTGGCCGAGAACCACAGCTACGTGATCGTCGATACGCCCGGTCATAATCATTATCTGACGCGCCTCGCGCATATGCACGCGGACACGTTGATTACGCCGCTCAACGACAGCTTCGTCGACCTCGATGTGCTCGGCAACGTCGATGCCGAGTCGTTCGCCGTCACCGGCGTTAGCCATTATGCACATCTGGTGGAAGAAGCCCGCCGCGCGCGGCAGACCGCCGGCAAGCCGGAGATCGATTGGATCGTGCTGCGCAATCGCCTCGCGACGTTCAGTTCTCGTAACAAACGCTATGTCGGCGATGCGCTCGCGGATCTATCGCAGCGGCTCGGCTTCCGTTGCACCGAAGGGCTGGCCGAGCGCGTGATCTTCCGCGAGTTCTATCCGCGCGGGCTGACCGCGATCGACGATCTGGAAGAATTGACGCTGGGCACGCGGCCGACAATGTCGCACGTCACGGCGCAATTGGAGGTGCAGAACCTGGTTGTCGCCCTGCTCGGTTCGTCGGTCTATGGGCTGGATGGTTCCACGGACGACGGCATGCTGCAGAGCGACGCCGCGTAAAGCTTGAGCAATGTCGGGTGGCGCGGCCTCAGCGGCCGCCACCCGACACCTCGAACAGTCCCTGGCGCACGGCCAGGGCCACCGCGTGCACTCGGTTGCGGGCGCCCAGTTTGCGCGCGGCGACGCGAACATAGTGCTGCGCCATGCTCCGGCTCACGTTCAGTTCGGCCGCTATCTCTTCGGCGGTCTTGCCATTCGCAAACAACTTGAGCGCTTCCAGTTCATTCGCGTCCAACGGTCTCATTGATGGCTAACCCGCGCTGCGGCGGTCGATTGGTGTGTGGCCAAAGAGATAATGTTTTTGTCCGGCGGTTAGCTGAATAGATGTCCAACAATTAATGAGGTGTGTGGAACTTCTCCGCACTTGGACAGACTGCGGTGGAAAGCGGCTGATGGCGCGCTAGAAGCACAGATTGGTCACGAACTTGCCGTTCTTGTCCTTGATCACATAAGGACACTCCGCGCGCTTGAGCGCGGCCTTGGCCTCGGCATTGCCGAGCGCGGCGGCTTTCTCGTAATAGGTCTTGGCGGCGGCCGTGTCCTTTGGGCCGCCGCGGCCGGCCTGGGCGAACGCTCCCATGCGCTCCAGCGCGCCGGGATGGTCCTGCGCTGCCGCCTTCTCGAACAGCGCCCGCGCGCCGGCCTCGTCCTGCGGGCCGCCGAGCCCGTCCGCCATCATCAGGCCGAGCTGATACTGCGCCTCCGGCGCGTTGGCTTCGGCCGCCTTCGCCAGCAGCGCGCGTGCCTTCACGGGGTCGGATGTGGCGCCGCCGGAGACCGCCGCGAGATTGGTGACGCCGCGCGCATTGCCGGCCTCGGCCGCGCGCGTGAACAAAGCGCGCGCCTGCGCTTCGTCCTTAGCGATTCCCGTGCCGGTGCCGTACAGCACGCCGAGATCGACCATGGCCGACGTGCTGCCTTTATCCGCCGCCTTGCGATAGGCGACGATGGCTTCCGGCAATTGCCTGTTGGCGGCGTAAGCGCGGCCAAGTTGATACATCGCCCGGCGCGACGAGCCCGAGGCGGTTTTGCAGAACTTGATCGCGGTGGCGATGTCGGAACGTGCGATCTCGGTCACGCCCTTCACATCGGCCGGCTTGTCGGGATCGGAGGGCTCGGCGGCGATGCGGTCGCACAGCACAAGGTCGGCGGATTGCGTGTGGGCCGGGACGTGAACAAGCGGCAGCGCCAGCAAGCTCAGGCCGGCGCTGCAGCCGAGCAAAACAAACCCTTTGACCATCATATCCTGTCGCTTGTGCTCTAGCTTTCCGGCGCGACAAGCTTACGTCCGCCTGCTGGAGCCATCAAGCGCAGGGTGTCGTCGAGTGATCTCAGGGCCGAGCCGCTCAGCTCGTCGCTTCAGCGACGTCCTGTTGCGCCGGCTCTGTCTTGCTTGTCGCCGATGCCGGTAGTTGCAGAACCGCCACATGCTGGCCGTCAACCAGGTCCGTCACCAGCACGACCTGACCGTCGGGAAACTCCAACGCGTCGTGGTGCGCCATCTGATTGTCCATGTTGATCTGCCGGAAGCGGGCGACTTTCTGTCCGAGGCTGCGCCGCGTGAATTGCGTGAGCGCCGATTCACATTCAGCGTCGCGCTCGAACGCGACCTCCGTGCCGGGAAGTAGGCACACGGCAACGTCCGGCTCCCCGAGGGAGGTAAAGCCGCGCGTTGTGGAGTTGGAGAATCGCGTCGAGATGAGTCTGTCGCCGACCTTTGCGGGCCGCGAGGCGACAAGGTGCAAGCTATAGTCACACATCGCCGTACTCCTCTGCTGCGGGCAGCCACTTCGGCTGTCCGTAAGCGGAACCACGGCGCGCCCCTTTACGACGACGCTCTGCCCATCAACATTGCGTGAGAGAGAGTGCTGGGCCTCAGGCGACCTTACCCACCATCGCCGGGCCGGCACCCTTGCCGTGCAGGCGCTGCAAGGCGGCGAGGTTCGTCGCTGCCGAAGCCATGCAGCAGCGCGATTTGCCGCTGGACTTGGCTTCGTACAGGGCGGCGTCCGCCACCGCGAGCAGATCGGCAAAGTCGGTGCCGTGCTCGGGCGCCGTGGCGATGCCGACGCTCACGCCGACGGTGGCGGAGATGCCATCGCCGAGATCGTAGGACGTGGCGATGGCGGCAATGAGATGCTCACCGAGCGTGGTGGCGCGTTCCGGCGTGAGACCTTCGGCCAGCACGACGAATTCGTCGCCGCCGATGCGGGCGGCCACGTCGGAGGCGAGCAGCATGCGGCGGAGACGATCGGCGACCATGGTCAGCAGCCGGTCGCCGGCGGCATGGCCGTAGGTGTCGTTCACGGTCTTGAAGCCGTCAAGATCGAGAAACAGCAAGGCGAGCGCTTCGCGATTGTGTCGCGCCGCCGCCAGCCGGGCCGTAACCGCATCGACGAGACCGGTGCGGTTCGACAGGCCGGTCAGCGCATCGTGGCGGGCGCGATGGTCGTTCTCGCGCTCGGCGCGCATGGTCGCAATCAGCATCTTGTTGAGCTTGAACGCCGCCGCTGACATGGCGAAGACGTACATCGGGATCTGGGCGAAGACGATGTATATCAGCGGCTCGCCCGCGATGATGGCGCCGGGCAGGCAAGGTCCCAGGCTCAACACAATCATCGTGCCCGCCAGACGCGGTGCGCTGAAATTTCGGAAGCAAATGCCGCCAACCATAGCCGCCGCGGACAGGCAGGCGAGTGTGGAGGCAATCCAGTCGCCGCTTGCAAGGCTGACAATGACGCCGTAGCCGACGGTGGCGCTCCAGGCAACGCCGAGCACAAGGTAGATATCGGTCGGGGTCTTGCGTCCCTTGAGCGCCGTGCGGCGCGCGGCGATGAGCACGAGCAGGCGCGTAAAACAGATCGCGACCTCGACGACGACCCAGAGAATGAAGGGCCAGGTCTGTAGCCGGGCGGCGATCGCGGCCGACACGATGACAGTGTTGGCTACGCCGCCAGCGAAGATCGGCAAAGTTCCGTAGAGATGGCCAACCAGCGCCTGGCGGATGTCGTTGGGGACACCGGGTCCGGCATCGACCAGCCAGCGCGTCAAACGCCAGCGCGGCAAGCTGTAGACCCTGGCTTCGCCCTGCATTGCACTTCCCCGTCCGCGCCTACAGAGACACCACCGGGCTTAATAGTTGTTTACCGGACTATTCTATCCCAGGTTGAGATTGCCAATGGGTAAACCGTCGCGCCGTTACGCGCGATTCCATGCTTTTTCGAGCGTGATTTTCCGAAGTGTGCAGCCGCTCAAACGCCCGTCATTGGTGATGAGGCGTCGAGCGACGTTCACTCATTGCCGACATCCGCCCCGACATAAGCGATGCGCAGCATGTTGGTCGCACCGGGTGTGCCGAGCGGCACGCCCGCGACCACGATCACGCGTTGGCCCGGCTTGGCAAAGCCTTCCTTGAAGGCGATGCGGTTGGCGCGGTCGACCATGTCGTCCTGGTCGTGCGCGTCCTCGGTGACGACGCAGTGGACGCCCCATACCACCGCCAGGCGCCGGCCGGTCGACATGTTCGGCGACAGGGCCACGATTGGCGGGCGCGGCCGCTCGCGCGCCATGCGCAGGCCTGTGGCGCCCGACGAGGTCCAGCAGATCACCGCAGCCAGATCGAGCGTGTCGGCGATGTGGCGTGCCGCGTCGGCGATGGCGTCGGCGCCGGTCGCTTCCGGCTCGCCGCGCTGGGAGGCGATGATGCTGCGGAACAACGGATCGCCTTCCACTTCCTCGGCAATGCGGTTCATGGTCGAAACCGCCTCCACCGGATATTGCCCGGCGGCGGATTCCGCCGACAGCATCACCGCATCGGCGCCTTCGAATATCGCGGTGGCGACGTCGGAGACTTCCGCGCGCGTCGGCACCGGCGAGGTGATCATCGATTCCAGCATCTGCGTCGCAACCACGACCGGCTTGCCGGTCTGTCGGCCCATGCGCGTCATCTGCTTTTGTACGCCGGGCACTTTTTCCAGCGGCATCTCCACGCCGAGATCGCCGCGTGCGACCATCAGTGCGTCGGCGAGATCGATGATCTCCGATAGGCGATGCACCGCCTGCGGCTTCTCGATCTTGGCCATCACCGCGGCGCGGCCGCGCGTGATCTTCTTGGCCTCGGCGATGTCTTCGGGGCGCTGGATGAAGGAGAGCGCGACCCAGTCGATGCCGGCGTCGAGCGCGGCCTCAAGGTCCGTGCGGTCCTTCTCCGCCAGCGCCGAGAAGGGGATCGTGGAATCGGGCAGGCTGACGCCCTTGCGGTCGGACACTTTGCCGGCGACCTCGACGCGCGTCACCATGCGCTTAGGTTCGGCTTCGATAACGCGCAATTTCACTTTGCCGTCATCGATCAGCAATGTGTGGCCGGGTTCGACCGCGGCGAAGATCTCCGGATGGGGCAGGAAGGCGCGCGTCGCGTCGCCCGGCGTATTGTCGGAATCGAGCACGAAGGTATCGCCGTGCTTCACCATCGCCGCTTTGTCGGCAAAGGTGCCGAGCCTGAGCTTGGGGCCTTGCAGATCGACCAGGATGCCGATCGGCCGCCCGGTGTCCTGCTCAACGCCGCGGATCATGGCGACGATCTCGCGCATGCGGTCGGGACTGGTGTGGCTCATATTGATGCGGAACACGTCAGCGCCGGCTTCAAACAGCCGCGCGATCATGTCCGGACTAGACGACGCCGGTCCGAGGGTGGCGACGATCTTGGCGCGGCGCAGACGTCTCATGAATTGCGTCTCATTGATTGCATCATGGCTTGCCGCCTCCCGGTGGAGGGGATGGCATCATCAAAGGCGGCCGGCCCGGTCCCGGCGGACGCGGTCCGGCCGAACTCGGCGACTGCTCCGCCGTCTCGGTCAACTGTACGGTCCACGAGCGCTGCTCGCCGGTGTCGACTTCGAAGAAGCCGGTGCGGTCGTAGCCGCGGGCGAGGCAATTTTCAGTGCCGCGAATCGTGAACTCCTTTTCGCGCGAGCACATATAAGCGTGCCCGGACCACTCGCCCCCGCGATCGTAGTCGACCGCGTAGATGTAATAGTAACGCGCGACCAGGGCGCCGCGCAGCAAGGTTTCGCACGAGCGTGCCGAGATATTCCACCAGCCCTCGGTGGTCCAGCCTTCCGCGTCCTTGTAGCCGAGGGCGACGCCGACGCGGCTGCCGGTGTTGTTGCACAAGCGGAAATCGGCCTTGGCGGGTAGGGCCGAAACCAGGACGAGAAACAAGGTCGGCGCCAGCACGCAGGCGAAACGACGGAAAACGGTGTGCCAGGCGGGAAGGGACGGCAATGCGGTCACGATCGTCGGTTTCGGTGCTTCGGGTTTTGACGTGACCCGTCACAGACTGTCAACGACGATGGCGCGCAGGTCGTTCACGTTGGTGTAGGTCGGGCCGGGCTGGAGCAGGTCCCCGAGCGCGGCAAAAAAGGCAGTGGAGTTGTTCTCGGCCAGAAAGGCGGCAGGATCGAGGCTCAAGGCTTTCGCCCGCGCCACCGTTTCGCCGTCGGCGAAGGCGCCGGCCGGATCGGTGGCCGAACCGCCGCCGCCGTCGGTGCCGTCGGTATCACCTGCAACCGCCCCGACGCCCGGCATGCCGGCGAGCGCCATGGCCAGCGCCAGCGCGTATTCCTGGTTGGGGCCGCCTCGGCCCTGGCCGCGCATCGTCACCGTCAATTCGCCCCCCGACAGAATGACCGCGCGCCGGCCCTGCGCCCGCAGGGAGCGGGCCAGTTGCGCATGTTCGTTCGCCACATCGCGCGCTTCGCCCTCCACGTCGGCGCCGAGCGAGACGCACTCATAGCCAGCCGCGCGCACCACCTTCTCCGCCGCTGCGAACGAGTCCGCCGGCCGTGCCGCCAGATGAAACGTGCTTCCTGCGAAGATAGCATCGCCCAGTTTCGGCGATTCATTAGCAGCGTCGTTGAGCGCGCGTGTGACAGCTTCCGGAACGTCGAGCTTGAATTTGGCGATGACGGCGCGTGCATCGGCGAGCGTCGTCGGATCCGGCACGGTCGGGCCGGAGCCGATCACGGCCGGGTCGTCGCCCGGCACGTCGGAGATCGCGATGGTCACGACGCGCGCCGGGTGGGCGTGCCGTGCAAGCCGGCCGCCCTTGATGCGCGACAGGTGCTTCCGAACCGTATTGATCTCGCCGATGTTGGCGCCCGAGCGCAGCAAAGCGCGCGTGACTGATTGTTTGTCTTCAAACGATATTCCGGCCGCCGGTGCGATCCAGTTGGCGGAAGCGCCGCCGGACATCAGCACCAGGACCAGATCGTTGGGACCCCCACTATCGGCAAGGGCGAGCGCGCGGCCAGCGGCTTCCAGGCCGGCGGCGTCCGGGACCGGATGCCCGGCTTCGATCATCGCGATGGTCTTGAGCGGTCGACCGTAGCCGTGACGCGCCACCGCCAACCCACAGAGCCTGTCGCGGGAAAGGCCTAACTCATTGAGATAAAAGCTTTCCGCCACCTCGGCCATGCTGCCCGCGGCCTTGCCGGCTGCGAGCAGCATGATGCGTCCTGCGGGCGGTTGCGGTAGCAGCGGCGGCAGGCAATTTGCCGCATGCGCCGCGCCGACCGCTGTCAGATACAAACTGTGAAGAAAATCACGCGTCGCACGATTCATCATTCCAACCTTCACTGCACACCAGCACAAAAACCTGTTTATAGTGTTGCGGCATTCGGCGATGTTGATGCAGATGCCGATAGATGGATATCCAACTAATCTAGAGGCGCGCGCCGCGGACATGAATTCGAAGGCAGCCGGGACGCGGCTGCGGGGAAACCAAGCTAGCAAAAAATAACCGGCCTGTGAGCCGGCAAAGAAGCAACCAAGGAGGGCGAGATGACGAAGTGGAAATCTATGGCCGCACTGGGCGCGCTGGCGCTTGCGGCAGCCGTCGGGGCGACAAGCGCACAGGCGCAGGACACGCTCAAGATCGGCTGGGCGATTTCGAAGACCGGTCCCTTCGCGGCCGGCGCGGCGGTGACCACGCTGCCGAACTATCAGGTGTGGGTGAAGGACGTGAACGACGCCGGCGGCATCAAGGTCGGCAACAAGAAGATGAAGGTCGAGGTCGTCGAATACGACGACCGCAGCAATTCGGAAGAGATGATCAAGGCGGTCGAACGCCTGGCGACCCAGGACAAGGTCGACTTCATCCTGCCGCCGTGGTCGACCGGCATGAACCTCGCCGCCGCGCCTGTCTTCAACAAGCACGGCTATCCGCACCTCGCGGTCACCGCCAACACCAACAAAGCGCCGGAAATGACCAAGCGCTGGCCGAATCTGACCTTCTGGCTCGGTCTGCCGTCGGAGATCACCGACGGCGTGGTCGAGACTTTCGCGAAGATGCAAAAGGACGGTAAGATTGGCAAGAAGGTCGCCATGGTTGCCGTTGCCGACCAGTTCGGCATCGAGATGTCGAGTGCGACACGTGAAGGCCTCAAGAAGGCCGGCTTCGAGCTCGTCTACGACAAGTCCTATCCGTTCGGCTCGCAGGATATGCAGCCGGTCTTGAAGGACGCGCAGGCCGCCAATCCGGACGTGCTGCTCGCCTTCAGCTATCCGCCGGACACCTTCGCTATCACCGACACCGCCAAGGTGATCGGCTTCAACCCGAAGGCCTTCTTCGTTGGTGTCGGCACCGCGTTCCCCGGCTATAAGGGCAAGTTCCAGGCAAGCGCCGAGGGCGTCATGGGCATCGGCGGCTCGGATGCGAACCTGCCGGGCATCAAGTGGTACATTCAGCACCATAAGGAAGTGATCGGCCGCGAGCCCGACCGCTGGGCGAGCCCGATCACCTACGCCAGCTTGCAGGTGCTGCAGCAGGCGATCGAACGCGTCGGCAAGATTGACCGGGCCGCCGTGATCAAGGAGATCAACACCGGCTCCTTCGACACCATCATCGGCAAGGTGAAGCTGGAGAACGGCCTCAACAAGAACATCTGGGCCGTTGGTCAGTGGCAGGGCGCTGATTTCTTCGGCGTCGCGCCGACCGCGAAGCAGGGCGCGAAGCCCGTCATCGCCAAGCCGGCGTGGCAGTAAGATAAGCAACGCAACTTGCTCCGCTCGTCCCCGCGAAAGCGGGGACCCAGTGCTTCGGATGCCTAAGGTTGGGACACTGGATTCCCGCTTACGCGGGAATGAGCGGAGTGTGTTGCGGCGAATGATATGACTCTCTCTTTTGACATCCTCCTCTCCGGCCTCGTGCTCGGCGGCATGTATGCGCTGATCGCCTTGGGGCTCACGCTCCAATACGGCATCGCGCGCATCATGAATCTGTCCTATGGGGAGGTGCTGATCGCGGCCGCTTTCGCGGCGCTTTATCTCTACACCGGCATGACGGTGAACCCGATCGTCGGCCTGATCGTGGTGGTGCCCGGGGCTTTCGTCGCCAATTGGCTCCTGTACCAGATCGTGCTGATGCCGCTGGTCAAACGCGCCAAGAACCAGGGCATGCTCGAAGTCGACTCGATCCTTGGCACCTTCGGCGTGCTGTTCGTGATCCAGGGCGTGATGCTGATCGCCTTCGGCGGCAGCCTGCAGAGTTACTCCTACTTATCCATCCCCGTGCACATCCTCGGCACGACCTTGGCGGCGAACCGTATCCTAGCGCTGGTGTTCGCGCTGATCATCGGCGGCGTGCTCTATCTCTTCCTCACCCGCACGCGCTACGGCACCGCCTTACGCGCGATCGCGGTTAATCCCGACGCGGCGCGGCTCTCCGGCATCGACATCCGCGCGGCATCCGCGTTGGCCTTCGCCACCGGTGGCGCCATCGTCGGTGCGGGCGGCGTGCTGGTCAGTATGTTCCTCACCTTCAGCGCGGCAATGGGCGTAGTCTTCACCATGAAGGCGCTGATCGTGATCATCATGGGCGGCGTCGGCAACATGCTGGGCGCGCTGGTTGCCGGCGTGCTGCTCGGCATTTCCGAAACGGCAGTGGCGCGGCTGGTCGATCCCGGGCTCACCATTGCGGTGACCTATGCGCTGTTCTTAGGCGTCTTGCTGTGGCGGCCGACCGGCCTGTTCGGGAGGCCCGCGCGTTGAGCTCCCGCAACCTTCTCGTCGCCGTGGCGGCTTTCGTCGTGATGGCCGCGCTGGCCGTGGTGCCGCTTGTCGTCAGCGGTTATCACCTCGCGCTCGGCATCAGCCTCTTGTACTTCACTGTGCTGGCGACGGCCTGGGCGCTGTTCTCTGGACCGACCAATTACATCTCGCTCGCCAGCGCGGCCTTCTTTGGCATCGGCGCCTATACGACCGCTGTGCTGACCGATCATTTGCCATGGCCTTTGGTGCTGGTGGCGGCCGCCTTGGTCGGCATCGTGGTTGCGCTGATCGTCGGTCTGTCCACGCTACGCCTGTCCGGCATCTATTTTGTCATCTTCAGCTTCGGTCTGGCCGAGCTGATCCGCCAGGTCGTCACCTGGTATGAGGTCAACATCCATGGCTCGGTCGGCCGTTACATCTTCGCCGACACCACTTCGGAAGGCATCTATTGGCGGCTGCTGGTACTCGCGGTCGCTGTTTTTGCCACGGGCTGGGCGATCCGACATTCGCGGCTCGGCCTTGCGGTGCGCGTCATCGGCCAGGACGAAGTCGTCGCGCGCCATGTCGGCATCGACACCACACGCGCCAAGCTCGCGCTGTTCGCGGTCAGTTCTACCTTTATGGCGCTCACCGGCGCGATCATGGCGCCGCGCTGGACCTATATAGACCCGGCCATCGCCTTCAATCCGATGATCTCCTTCGAGGTGGTGATCATGGCGCTGTTCGGCGGCGCGGGGTCGCTGTTCGGCCCGCTGCTCGGGGCGGTGCCGCTCGTGCTTCTGTTCGAGGTGTTGATCGCAAGCTTTCCGAACTATTTCAGCATCCTGCTCGGCGCGGTGTTCGTGTTGATCGTGTACGGCCTGCCACATGGCGTCATCGGCCTGTTGCAGGAGAGGGTGCCTGCGCTCAGGCGCGCGGCTTTGCAGATTGCGATGTCGTCCTTCGCCGATAGGATCACGCGTATGGTGTGGCCGCGCGCGGCCGAGCGAACCGGCGCCAACGATGCGCCGGTGCTCGACGTGACCGATGTGCGCAAGGCCTTCGGCGGCTTGCAGGCGGTGGACGGGCTCGGCTTCAGGCTCAAGCGCGGCGAGATCCTCGGCCTCATCGGGCCGAACGGTTCCGGCAAGACGACGGCGCTCAACCTCATCTCCGGCGCGATCGCGGCCGATTCAGGTGAGATCAAGCTCGACGGCAAGTCGATCGCGCTGTCGCCGCCGCATCGCATCGCGCAACGTGGCGTGGCGCGTACCTTCCAATTGGTGCGCGTGCTGCCCGGCTCGAGCTGCCTGGAGAATGTGGTTGCGGGACTGGCCTTCCATACTCCGCCGCTCTGGGCGGCGGAAGCCGATGCGAAAGCACGCACGTTGCTCGCGCGCGTGGGCTTGAATGACAAGGCCGACGTGCCCGCTGGCCAGCTGACTTATATCGACCAGAAGCGACTGGAGCTTGCGCGCGCATTGGCCCTGTCGCCCGACGTGCTCCTGCTCGACGAATGGCTGGCGGGCTTGAACCCGTCCGAACTGCAGGTCGGCATTGCGCTGGTGAAGATGCTGCGCGACGAAGGCTTGACCATCATCATCGTCGAGCACGTCATGGATGCCATCCGCTCGCTGTGCGACCGCTGCGTCGTCATGAACGCCGGCCGCAAAATCGCGGAAGGCCCGCCGGCCGTCGTGCTCGCCGACCGCGAAGTGATCCGTGCTTATCTCGGAGATGCCGATGCTTGAGATCGGAAACGTCTCCGCCTTTTACGGCAAGCACCGGGCGCTCGATGGTGTGTCGCTCAAGGTCGACCGCGGCGAGATCGTCGTCATCCTAGGAGCCAACGGCGCCGGCAAGACCACTTTGTTGAAAGCGATCGGCGGGCTGGTGCCCGCAGCGCCGGGCGCCAAGATCGCGATGGCCGGAAAAGACCTCGCCGGCACGCCGGCGCACAAGATCGTCGAAGCCGGCGTCGCGCTGGTGCCGGAAGGCCGCGGTATCTTCGGCGAACTCACGGTTTCGGAAAATCTCATGCTCGGCGCTTTCCCGGCCCGCGCGCGCGCGAAGGAGGCCGACAACCTCGCCATGGTGCTCGGCCTGTTCCCGCGCCTGAACGAACGCCTGAAGCAGACCGTGCGCACCATGAGCGGCGGCGAGCAACAGATGGTGGCGATCGGCCGTGCGCTGATGACGGCACCGGAGATACTGCTGCTCGACGAGCCGTCGCTCGGCCTGTCGCCGATCATGTGCAAGGAGTTGTTTCAGATCTTGAAGCGCATCCGCGATGCCGGCCTCGGTATCATGCTGGTCGAGCAGAACGCCAAGCAGAGCTTGGAGATCGCCGATCGCGGCTATCTCATCGAATCCGGGCGCATCGTCGGCTCGGGCACCGCGGCTGTGCTCAAGACCGATCCGGCGGTTCAAAAGGCCTATCTCGGCGCCAGCGAGGCGCACGCCTAGCGGTGGGCAGTGGCCCAGCCTGATCTGTTGTCACGGCGTCGCGCGTTTGCCGCAGTGCGAGATGTGCTGCGGCAAAATAAGCCGCCCCTTCTCGTCTTGGCGGCTGCCCGGCCGCCTGGAATTCTGTCTATACTTATTCTTACTCGCACTTGGTCCACCTCGGCGTCTGCCGCAATTTTCGGGCGGGCCACTAAATCGCCATCGCCGCTGGTGCGCGGCCGATGGCCAAGAAATGCGCGGATCAAGCGCAATCCAACAAACAACAACATGACTCTCGAGGGAGAGAAACAGATGGTCGCTACAACGTTCACAATCAATGGAAAGCCGACGACGGTCGATGTCGAGCCCGACACGCCGTTGCTTTGGGTGGTGCGCGAGCATCTCAAGCTCACCGGCACCAAGTTCGGCTGCGGCTCAGGGCTGTGCGGCGCCTGCACCGTGCATATCGACGGCAAGCCGATGCGCGCCTGCCAGATATCCGTTTCCAAGGCGGCCGGGCGCAAGGTCACCACCATCGAGGGGCTGTCGCCGACCGGCACACATCCGCTGCAGAAGGCGTGGGTCACCGAGCAGGTGCCGCAATGCGGCTACTGCCAGTCGGGCCAGATCATGCAGGCGGCGGCGTTGCTCGCCACCAACAAGAAGCCGACCCGCGAGCAGATCGTCGCGCACATGGACGGCAATATCTGCCGCTGCGGCACCTATCCGCGCATCGTACGCGCCATTCAACGCGCCGCCCGGGAGGCCTGAGCCATGACCATTCAGATCAAGAACGGATCGGTCGACACCGACATCAGCCGGCGCGGTTTCGTTGCCGGTGCCGCGGGCCTGACCTTTGCCTTCACGCTCGGCGGCCTCGGCCGCGGCGGCGAAGCGCTGGGCGTCACGCAGCCCACGAAGTTCAACGCCTTTGTCAGCATCGGCGCGGACAACGCCATCACCATCATGTGCCCGGCCGCGGAAATGGGGCAGGGCGTCTACACTTCGCTGCCGTTGATCCTGGCGGAAGAGCTGGATGCGGACTGGTCGAAAGTGAAGACTGAGTTCGCACCGGCCAATCCGAAAGTCTACGGCAATCCCCATCACTTGTTTAACGGTGCGCAGATCACCGCTGCCAGCGTTTCGGTGCCGGGCTATTTCACGCCGCTGCGGCTTGCTGGCGCACAGGCGCGAAAGGTGCTGCTCGATGCTGCGGCGGAAAAATGGAAGGTGCCGGTGAGCGAACTGACCACCGACAAGAGCATGATCGTTCACAAGAAGTCCGGTCGCAAGATCAGCTACGGTGAAGTTGTTACCTTCGCGAAGGTGCCGGCTGAGCCGCCGAAGATCGCCGAGGCCGATCTCAAGAAGCCGTCGCAGTTCAAGCTCATCGGCCGCAAGGATATTGGCCGCAAAGACGTGCCGCTGAAGGTGAATGGCACGGCGCAATACGGCATCGACGTGCAGGTGCCGGGCATGGTCTATGCCTCGGTGCTGGAGTCGCCGATGGAAGGCGCCAAGCCGAAGGACGTCAACGTTGCCGACGTCATGAAGGTGAAAGGCGTGAGCAAAGTGATTCCGCTGCCGTTTGGCGTGGCTGTGTTTGGTGACACGGTCGAAGCGACGCGCAACGGCATTGCCGCGCTCAAGGTCACCTGGGACACCAGCGGCGCCGCGGCCGCTGCCTTCGATTCCGAAAAGGCCAAGGCGGACTATGCCGCCAAGGGCCAGGACCCGAACGTCGAGACCAAGGTCGAGTACCAGGTCGGCGACGTCAAAGCCGGCCTCTCGGGGGCGGCCAAGACCGTGCAGGCGGCCTATTGGTCGGAGCACACCTACCATGCGCAGATGGAGCCGATGAACGCGGTCGCCCAGGTCTCGGAGGACGGTACGTCCGCCGATATCTGGACCGGCACGCAATTCGGCGCGCTAGCCGGCCTCATCATCGCTGGTATTCTCAAGACCACGCCGGACAAGATCAGGATCCACCAGCAGTTCCTGGGTGGTGGCTACGGCCGGCGCATCTGGCCGGACGCGGCGATCCAGGCCACCGTCTTGTCCAATATCATCAAGAAGCCGGTGAAGCTGATCCTCACACGCGAAGAGGATATGGCGGCCGCCCGTCCGCGGCCGATGACCCACCACGTGCTCAAGGCCGGGCTCGATGCCAAGGGTAACCTGGTCGGCTGGCATCACCGGCTGGTGTCGGAGAACGTCGATGCGGTCGCCTCGCCGCCGCGCTTCAAGGCGAGCGGCGGCAAGGACTACATCGGCTCGCGCGGCCTCGACCAGGCGTACTACGCCATTCCGAACGTGCTGGCGGAGTACACCCGCGAGCAGCGTGGCATGCGCGTGCATGCCTGGCGCGGCATCGGCTCCGGCTACAACAAGTTCGCGGCCGAGGCCTTCCTCGACGAGGTGGCGGCGGCGGCCGGCAAGGATCCGCTCGCCTGGCGGCTCGAGCTCACCAAGGGCAAGCCGCGCGCCCAGGCGGTGATCAAGGCGGTGGCCGAGATGTCCAACTTCGGCAAGAAGCGTCCCGGCCGCGGCATGGGCATCGCCTTCTCCGACTATCACGACAGCCTGTCGGCAGGCGTGGTGGAGGTCTCGCTCGACGCGAAGACCGGCAAGATCAAGGTGCACAACTTCTGGATCGCGGTCGATCCCGGCATCGTGATCCAGCCGGACAACGTGCATGCCCAGCTGGAAAGCGCGGTGGTCTATGGGCTGAGCGCCGCACTGATCGAGCAGTTCGCGGTCAAGGACGGCGCCGTCCAGGCCACGAACTTCGACAGCTATCCCGTGCTGCGCATGAGCGATATGCCGGAGATCCACACCAAGATCATCGCCACCGACAATCCGCCCAGCGGCATGGGTGAGATCGGCGTCGTGACCGTGGCCCCGGCGATCGCCAACGCCGTGTTCCAGCTCACCGGCAAACGGCTGCGCCATGTGCCGATGACCGCGGAACGTGTGCAGGCCGCGCTCAAGGCCTAGGCACGACGGGACGAAACGAACCGCCGCGCTTCGGGCGCGGCGGTTTTTTTGCGCCTCCCGGCGACGGGCGGTTGGCCCTTCAAACGCGGTGCGGGTCTGACTATGTTGGTTTCGACCGGAGGACATCGGCATGGACGACAAGACCCGCACCGAACTGGAAGCCGCCGCGTTCCGGCGCCTGCTTGAGCACTTACGGACTCGTACCGATGTGCAGAACATCGACCTGATGAATCTCGCCGGCTTCTGCCGCAATTGCCTGTCGAACTGGATGAAGGACGCCGCCGACGCCCAGGGCGTGCCCTTGAGCAAGGACGAGAGCCGTACGCTCATCTACGGCATGCCCTACGAGGAATGGCGCGCGAAGCATCAGAAGGAAGCGAGCGCCGACCAGAAGGCCGCCTTCGAGAAGGCGAAGCCGCAGCACTGAGGCTGTTTTGCCCGGCCGCGCTGCGCCGTCGCAGGGCAAGCTTTTTCTCAAGCTTTTTCAACGCTTGTGAACAGTGTGGATGACCGCCGCCTTTCCTTGACCCGGAGGCGGTCAAATCCGAAAGCTGTTCGCTCGATATGAGCGGACCCGGTCCGCCGCGATAGACTTCAGGAGAGTTCGATGCCAGCCACCGCCGCGGCCGAAAAAGAAGAAACCGCACACCGCTTCGCTAAGGACCAGCTCAAGGCCATCATCGAGCGTATTGAACGGCTTGAGGAAGAGAAGAAGGCGACCTCGGACGACATCAAGGACGTCTACGCGGAAGCCAAGGGCAACGGCTTCGACACCAAGGCGCTGCGCACTATCGTGCGCTTGCGCAAGATGGACACCGACGAGCGCCGCGAGCAGGAAGAAGTGCTCGAGACCTACATGCACGCCTTGGGGATGTTGCAGTAGTTCTGTTGCGGCAGGCGATACGGCCCGCACTGCGTCATGCGCGGGCTTGACCCGCGCATCCACGATGCCTCGCCTGCCCTGCAAGCCTTACGGTAGATGTCAACTGTGGGACGTCATCATGGATGGCCGGGCCAAAGCCGGTCATGACCGTATGGCTACCGCAGCGCCGCCGTTTTCGCGCTCACGAAAGTCGTCGTGGCAAGGAACACCACCGCGCTGCCGCTGAAGCGGTCGGCCAGCATTCCGAGCGCCGGATCGGCCGAGAAGCTCATCGTCAGCGCGTCCGCAGGCTTACGCAGCAGCTCTTGCAGCGGGCGCGGATCGAATGTGCCGAACTGCGTCGTGCTCATGTAACCGGAGACGCTCGGCGTCAGCACTGCGGCGCGCAGCCATGGGCTGTCGGCGCGCTGGCCGCCCGATATCAGCGCGGGCGCGAGCGCCTTCGGCAGGACGGCTGTCTGCACCGGCGCGAGCGTCGCCTCCTTGGCGATCTGCGGAATGTTCCTGCCCATCGGGCGCGCACGCGGCATCGGCGCCGGCTCGGAATCGGCGGCGTAGGCGAGGGGCTGCGCGGAACCGGTGGTCGCGGGCTCGGCGCTCGCGACCTCAAACGGCGAGGCGCTCTTCGCCGGCTGTTGCTGGTCGACCGAAGCCTGCCAGATGCCGCGGTTGTCGAAGGTGGAATTGGTCGCGGTCGATGCGGTCTGGAAGACGGCCTGTTGCGGCGCAGCCGAAGCAACCGTCACCGGCATCTGCGGCCGCACCGCCGGCAGCGGCACGATGCGCTCGGTCGCGACCGGCTTGGGCGGCGCTGCGCTGGCGACAACCGCCGGCTTGCGCGAACGCTTGGCGGACGCGGTTGCCGTCGCCTCGTCGGCGACCTCTTCCGTGTCCTTCTTGCCGAAACCGAACAGGCTGGCGAACAGGTTGCGCGTCGGCTTGTTGCCGGCGGCGACCGTCGTGACTTGGGCCTCCTGCTCGGCCGTAATCACGCCGGCTGTGCGTGCGGCTTCGAGCGAGACGCTGTTCGGCGTGTTGCCGCGGCGCTCGACTTCCGCCAAGGCCAGCGCATAGCCGGGCAGCGGACGGCCGTCGGACGACACATGCACCGTGCGCCCGTCGGGGAACACGCGCTGCAGTTCGGCATAGGTCATGCGCGGCCAATGGCGCACGGTGCCGGTATCCATGTGCACGAAAGGCGAGCCGGACGACGGGTAGAAGCCGACGCCGCCGCGCTGCAACCGCAAGCCCACTTCGCGGACCTTCGCCAGCGGCACACCCGGGATGTGGAAATCAATCGCCTGGCCGGCGGTGTGCTGGCTCGTTTGCGCGACGCCGCTCGAGCGCGCACGCAGCATCGAGTTGGTCGCCGGCGAACGATAGCCGCAGATGATCTCGATCGGTTGCGTGCCGCCGACTTCGCGGTTCGTCTCCCACAGAAGATCGAAGAGGTGGGGGTCCATCCGCACCTCTTCGTCCTTGCGCCAGTCGCGCATGAACCAGTTGAGCTTCTTCAGCGCGGCCTCGTCGTAGCGGCCGTTGCGCTTGAAGGTGATGGTGATGTCTTCTTTGGTGTGGAGATTGTGGAAGGCGATGGTGCGGGTGTCGCCTTCGGCGACCGCGGTCTGCAGGGCGTTGTTGGCGCCGACGAGAAAGAGTCCGGCCAGGCTCAGGCGCGCGCTGACAAGAAACGTAGTCGTACTCAGCCGACGCGCCGCACGCACTGACACAGAATTTTTCCGCGAAAATGGTCCCACTATCGCCGCCACATGCCCTTTCGGCCGCGCGAGCGACCGGACGAGTGTTGTCGGGATTGGTTAACGGGCCCTTAGCGCCCGGTCTTCCCCCCGGAGATGTCGAAACGTTAATGCGGGACCATGGCAGAAAATAGCCCGCGGCGGGGCGATGATGGAATTGCGTGGGGGTAGGAGCAGAGTACCGCTCTCTTGTTCCGTCACCTGAGGGACAAAGCTCTCCGTTGTCATGGCCGGGCTTGTCCCGGCCATCTCGCTCAGGAAGGCAAGGCGGTACGTTCCTAAGCGGGGTCACACCGGAAGTCGGGCTTGCCCGACTTCCGCATTAGTTAGGTGCTGCAAGTCGGGTAAACCCGACCTGCAGTGACAAGCCCGGCGACGACGCAATGTCACCGAAACAGCCGCTCGAAGAACACGAGCGGGTTCTGCGCTTCGCGGCGTTCGACCCGGCGCAGGATTTCCTGGTTGCTTTTCGCCGTGGCGAGTTCGCGCTTGGGGTCCTGCGGCGGCGGAACGTCGGCGATGCGGCGCTCGTCGGTGGCGAGGATCGCCTTGATGCGCGCATCAAAGCCGTAGATGTCGTCGCGCAGCACGAGCTTACCGCCGTCGTCGACATAGGCCGTCTGGTACGTCAGGTGCACCATCGGCTTGTTGACCATCTTGAATATCTTCTCGTCATGGCCGACCAGGCGTTCGAGTTGCGGCTGCGTCGGCGTCGGCGCCGGCAGCGCCATGGCCAGCATCACCTCGCCGAACTTGGTCGGATTCTCGACGCGCATGCAGCCGTGGCTGAAGGCGCGCTTCTCATGCGCGAACAGCCGCTTCTCCGGCGTGTCGTGCAGGTAGACCTGGAATTTGTTCGGAAAATTGAACTTGATGCGGCCCAGCGCATTGGCCGCGCCCGGCGGCTGCACGACATTGATGTTGCCGTCCGGGCCTTTCTTCACCTCGAGCCCCATGCGATCGAAGATGTTGGGATCGCTGGCGTAGAGCGGCAGCAATTCGTTTTGGATGATCGACTGCGGCACGTACCAGGACGGATTGACGACAACGTTGTCCATCGCGGCGGTGAGCAGCGGCGTCGGCGTCTGCGGCTTGCCGGCCACGATCTTGGTGCCCCAGACCTGCGAACCGTCGCGTACGACCTTGAGCGTGAAGTCCGGGATGTTGACCATCACGTAAGCGCGGCCGAGATCGCGCGGCAGCCAGCGCCAGCGCTCCATGTTGGCAAGCACGCGGTCGATCACTGCGCCCGGCTTCGGGCCGTTGATGGCGGCGATGGTCTTGTTGTCGATCACGCCGGTCGGCTTGATGTCGGCGCGCGCCTGCACGTTGCGGACCGCGTTGAACAGGGCCTTGTCGTAGACGAGCTCGTCCGCCTTGACCTGCTTGACGACCTCGCGGCCGCGCTCGCGCACGATCATGCGGGTCGCGCCCGGTGCGGCGACTTTGAGCCGCTCCCGCAGCAGCGGCACGCGCGCGTCCTTGGCGCCAGGCTTCACCGCGGGGCCGTCTGCGATGCGGTGCTCGTCGGCCGAGGCATTGGCGCCGTTGATACGCAGTTCGGCCAGGCGCGCTTTGAGCGCACGGAAGCCCGCATGCGGCGGGTTATAGCTGTCGATCGCGGCATCAGCATCGCGCGCGCTCGCAAGTTTCTTCAACACCTCGTCAGGATCGGGTGTGTGATTGCCGTAATCGACCTCGGCGGAAACGCGCGTCGGAGCGATGCGGCCGACCGCGAGATGGCGCGTATAAGTGAGCAGCGACTGCGACAGCCGGATATCGGCATCGGCAAGCGCATCGGCGCCGCCCGCGAAATCCGGCACCGGATAATCCTGCGCGTCGAGGCCGTCGGCGGCGGCGTTCTTCAGGTGCGCGACCGTTGCCCTGGCCTGCGGCGTCACCTGGCCGTCGCGGACCCAGAGCGGCGCATAGTTGCGTGCTGCGTAGACGGACTCGATCGCTTTACGGTCGGTCGCGTTCTCGACGCGCTTGTCGAGTTGCTTGGAGGAGATGATGGCACGCAGCCGGTCGACGACCGCGGTGTCGCTCGCAGCCATGGCCTTGCCGGCGGCGCCTTTGATGTCGAAGTTGTCGCTCTCAGCCTCGCGCGCGGCGGGCGTGGGAGCAGGCTTAGCGACGGCCCGGGTCGACGCTGCCGGTGCGGCGTCGCGCTGCGGCAACTGCGCAGGCGCCTGATAATGCTGCGGTGACACATCGCGCTGGCGCAACATCTGGCCGTTGAGTGACGGCGGCAATGGCCTGACCGACTCGACGCGGTCTTGCTGCGCGAGCGCCAGCGAGGGCATCGCGACCGCGGCGCTCAGCACCGTACCGGCCAGGAGGAAGCGGTTGTTACGCATCACTCGAACTCCACACACACGCAGATAACGGCTGCCGTTCTATGCCGCGCCATGAGAGGCGCGCTTACCGGTACACCGCCATTATGCGGCCGATCTAGTGCGGGTTCGAATGAAATTCAGACTTCGTTTACGAATACCTTCGATCACGGCTAACGCGCCGCGCCGAGATGGTTAAAGCGGCGGTGCGTTTACCAGTCAGGCTGCGCTGACGCCGCTATTAACCTTGGCCGGCTCGTCCTTACCGTCCAATTCGAGCTCTTCGAGCTTGCGGTAAAGCGTGGAGCGGCCGATCTTCAGCCGCCGCGCTACTTCCGACATCTGTCCGCGATAATGCGAGATGGCGAAGCGGATGACTTCGCTTTCGATGTCCTCCAGCGGCCGCACGTCGCCGCGCGTATCGGTGAGCCGCAAGGTCGGCCCCAGGCCGGCGAGCGATTGCCGCTCGGCGGGCGCGAGGCTCGCATCGCGCGCGGACCAGGCGTCGATCATGGCCGGCGCCGGCTCGAGCGCCGGCTGCAGGTTAGCTGCCTCGTCGCCGATTTGCACCGCCACCTGCGGGAATTCGTGCACGCCGATCTCCTCGCCGTCGGCAAGTACCACGGCGCGGAAGATCGTGTTCTCAAGCTGGCGCACATTGCCCGGCCAGCGGTAGCGCGACAGCAAGGCCAAGGCCTCGCCGGTGATCGCGCGCACGCGCTTGCCTTCTTCCGCTGCGATGCGGGTGAGGAAATGACGCGTGAGCTCCGGCACGTCTTCGGGGCGGCGGCGTAGCGGCGGCACGCTCACGGGAAACACGTGCAGGCGGTAGAACAGGTCTTCGCGGAAACGGCCCGCTTTCACGTCGGCGATGAGATCGCGGTTGGTGGCCGAGACGATGCGAACGTCCACCTTCACGGATTTGCGCCCGCCGACCGGCTCGACCTCGCCTTCCTGCAAGGCGCGCAGGAGCTTCACCTGCGCCGGCAGCGGCAGTTCGCCGACTTCGTCGAGGAACAGCGTGCCGCCGTCGGCTTCGACGAATTTACCGAGGTGCTTTTCGGTGGCGCCGGTGAAGGCGCCCTTCTCGTGACCGAACAGAATCGACTCGACCAAGGTCTCCGGCAGCGCGCCGCAGTTGACGGCGACGAAGGGCTTGGCGCGGCGTGCGCCCGAGCCGTGGATGGCGCGCGCGATCAATTCCTTGCCGACGCCGGACTCGCCCTCGATCAAAACGGGAATGGCAGAGGCGGCGGCCTTCTCGGCTGCGCGCAGCACCGGCTGCATCGCGGGTGAACGCGAGACGATGTCGTCGATGGTGAGCGTACCGTCCTGCTTACGCTTGAGCCGCTGCAGTTCGCCGGCAAGTGCCTTTGTGGCCAGCGCATTGCGCAGCGAGACCTGCAGGCGCTCGGGGCCGACCGGCTTGACCACGAAATCGGCGGCGCCGGCACGCATGGCCGACACCACGTTATCGATGCCGCCATGGGCAGTCTGCACGATGACGGGAATGGCAAGGCCCGCCTCGCGCATGCGCGCGAGCACGCCGAGGCCGTCAAGATCGGGCATCACCAGATCGAGCACGACCGCATCGATGTGGGGGGCGTCGTCGCCGGTCAGGATGGCGGTGGCTGCGTCGCCGCCGTCGGCGGTGAGGACGTCGTAGCCGAAGCGATGGACCATGGCCTCGACCAAGCGACGCTGGACTGGATCGTCATCGACGATCAACACGACTTGCGACATGAGCACTCCGGCGGAACCACTGTACCGATTTGGTGCAATGTCGCCGCGCTTGCTTAACGGCTCCTTAAGCTTGGCAGCTAAAGAGGCAAGATCGGATGCTTTTCCACCGGTCCGGGCCCGGGGCTGCCCGGACCGGCCACCCGGTTAAAGCATGGCGATGATCTGGGCGACTGCGGGCTTTACCTCCAGCGCACCGCGCCAAATCATCTCCATTGCGACATAGAGGATGATGGCGAGGCCGACATAGGCGATCCAGCGGTGCTTTTGCAGCAGCCGCGCGATGAAGCTCGCCGCCACGCCCATCAGCGCGATCGACAGCAAGAGGCCGAAGATCAGCACGTAGGGGTGCTCGCGCGCTGCGCCGGCCACCGCCAGCACGTTGTCGAGCGACATCGAGACGTCGGCGATGAGGATCTGCATCGCGGCCTGGCCGAAGGTCTTCCGTTGCGCGTGGCCTGCAATGGTGCCGTCGGCGTTGATGTCGAAGTCGGCCAGGGCCTCGTTCGCCTCCGCTTCCTCCTGCGACGTGCTGCGCAGTTCGCGCCACATCTTCCAGCAGACCCACAGCAGCAGGATGCCGCCCGCGAGCAACAGGCCGACAACTTGAAGAAGCTGAGTAGTGATGCCGGCGAAGCCGATTCGCAGGACGGTCGCGGCGGCGATACCGACCATAATGGCCTTGGCGCGTTGCTCGGCGGGAAGACCCGCTGCGGCCAGGCCGATGACGATGGCGTTGTCGCCGGCCAGCACCAGATCGATCATGACGACCTGGAGAAAAGCCACCAAGGCTTGCGAAGTGATGATGTCCATCATGGTGTCGTGTCGCTCCTCTTGCTGTTAGAGAGCGCGACGCGTGACGGACTAAACTCGACTGTGCCGGTACCGCTGGTGCGGAGCGCTAACGCCGTCGGGCGTTTGCGCGGCAAGTCTGACATCGCGGGCCGCTGCTCTTATTTTCCAGCCGACATCGCAGCCAGTGGCTGCCAGAGGGGCCCGGTCTGGAGATGGGGTGTTATGGCTCCGAGGTTTTTCCGATCGTGGTCAGGATGATGTCGGGTTCGCTGAGCATCGCGGCGGCGCAGCCGATCAGCGCGCAGGCGCCGGCGACGTCCCAGAGGGTGACGGTGTTGTCGTGACGCCGGCTGCCGAACCACCAAGCGGCCAGCGACGCCGCGGCGGCGACCGCAATGGCGGCGAGCGTGACGCTCGGCAGAAAAAGAGAACGCGGCACGAGCGCGGCGACGATGAAGAGCGGCGCGGCTGCCAGGAAAACCAGCCCGCCCAGGCGTAGGTGGGGCAGCAATCCGGCGGTAAGGCCGTGTGGCCATGATCGGGGAAGGCTTCTTCGATCGGCCATCCTCTTGCTCCGTCAGCACTTTCTGCCAACAGCCGGGCAGCATTTGCGGCCGACGCAACTGTGATATGATCACGCGTCGACCAGTCATATGGTTTCACTAGTTTAGTAACTCTGAAACGTGTCAAACGCAACACCAGTTCCAGGCCGGGGACGGCAAATGCACGCCACCAAGACCGCGTCGAAAGCGGTCCAGTCGCGGAAAGAAGCGGGAACCTGGCTGAAAGAGCTCAGGGCGCGCGCTGGATTGTCGCAGGTCGAGCTCGCGGGAAAGCTGGACCTTAAATACTACACGTTCATTTCACAGGTGGAGAACGGCTTCGGCCGCGTGCCGACCGACCAGATCGAGGCCTGGGGCCGCGCCCTCGGCCAGGAGCCGTCGTCCTTCGCACGCAAGCTCTTGTCCTATTACGACCCGGAGCTCTACCGGCTGCTGTTCGAGGTGGATTCATGACCGTGGTTCAGTTTCCGGGACGTGATGCGACGCACCGCTGGCAGCGTGGCGAAGTGAATGCGTTGATTGCGGCCTGTGGCGAGTCACTCGAAAAAGGAACGGTCAGCGGCTGGGAAGTCGGCGAGACCGAACGCGGCGATCCGCAGCTTTATCTCCTTGGTCCTGCGCCCGATCATGAATGCATTCTCTGCGTGTCGCGGCTCGGCCGCTTCTACGTGCTGGAAGATGGCGAAGGCCGTATCCTGTGCGAACAGGATGCGATGGCAGACTTGAGCGAACAGGTGCGTAACGCCTTGCGCCACAAGAAGGCGGCGATCATTGCGCGGGCCGCGGTTGTGTGGCTCGCCATCAAAGAGACCTTTGAGGAGCGTTTCGAGGCGTTGGTAGAGCCGATGGAGGTTCTGGAGCACTTCGCGCCGCAGTTGGTCGCGCTAATCTGACCCTCGGTCATGAACTGTTGCCTGGGCCGCGTTTGTCCCTATCTTGAGAGTTCCTCGCGAACTCCAACGATAGACAGACCGAATGGCCCAGCCCGTAGCTTCCGCTCCAGCCCGTCCTCGCGCTGCGTCCGCGCGCAAGTCTCCTTTGGGCAGCCTGCCCGAGTGGAACCTGAATGACCTCTATTCCGGTCTCGACAGCCCGCAGCTCAAGCGCGACCTGGACCAAGCGGACGCCGAATGCGCCGCGTTCGAAGAAGCATTCAAGGGCAAGCTGCAGGCCCTGGCGGCGGGTGAGGGCGCCGGAAAAAAGCTCGCCGAGGCGGTGAAACGTTACGAGGCGATCGAGGACAAACTCGGCCGGCTCTATTCGTATGCGTCGCTGCTCTACGCCGGTAACTCCGTCGATCCGGTGCGTGCCAAGTTCTACGGCGACGTGCAGGAGCGTATCACCGCTGCTTCGATCCACCTGCTGTTCTTTACGCTCGAATTGAACCGCATCGACGATGCTGCCCTCGACGCCGCCATGGCCGATCCGGCGCTCGGCCATTACCGGCCGTGGCTGGAGGACGTGCGCAAGGAAAAGCCGTACCAGCTCGAGGACCGTGTCGAGCAGCTTTTCCACGAGAAGTCGGTGACCGGCTATTCGGCCTGGAACCGCCAATACGATGAGTTGGTCGCGAGCCTCCGTTTCAAGGTCGGCACCAAGCAGCTCGGCATCGAGCAGACGCTCAACTTCCTGGCGGACGCCGACGGCAAGAAGCGCAAGGTTGCGGCCGAAGCACTGGCCAAGACCTTCAAGGAAAATCTCCGCCCCTTCACGCTGATCACCAATACGCTCGCCAAGGACAAGGAGATTTCCGACCGCTGGCGCGGCTTCAAGGACATCGCCGACGCACGCCATCTGTCGAACCGTGTCGAGCGCGAGGTGGTGGATGCCTTGGTCGAATCCGTCCGCGCCGCTTATCCGAAGCTGTCGCACCGCTATTACGCGCTGAAGGCAAAGTGGTTCGGCAAGAAGAAGCTGCCGCATTGGGACCGCAACGCGCCGCTGCCGAAGGTGGCGCAGCGCACGATTCCCTGGGCCGATGCGCGCGCGACAGTGATCACCGCGTACGGCGCCTTCTCGCCCAAAATGGCAGAAGTGGCCGATCAGTTCTTTACCAAGAACTGGATCGACGCGCCGGTGCGGCCCGGCAAGCAGCCGGGCGCCTTCGCGCATCCGACCGTGCCGTCCGCGCACCCGTACGTGATGCTCAATTACCAGGGCAAACCGCGCGACGTGATGACGCTGGCGCACGAACTGGGCCATGGCGTGCACCAAGTGCTGGCGGCGCCAAATGGGCCCTTGATGGCGCCGACGCCGCTGACGCTCGCCGAAACCGCGAGCGTGTTCGGCGAAATGCTCACCTTTAAAAAGCTGCTCGCACAAACGACCGACAAGAAACAGCGCAAGTCCATGCTCGCCGCCAAGGTTGAGGATATGCTCAACACGGTGGTGCGGCAGATCGCGTTTTATACCTTCGAGCGCAAGGTGCACACCGAGCGCAAGAACGGCGAGCTGACCGCCGACAAGATCTGCGAATTGTGGATGTCGGTGCAGAGCGAGAGCTTAGGCCCGGCGATCGAATTGAAGGAAGGCTATGAGACCTTCTGGACCTACATCCCGCACTTCATCCATTCGCCGTTCTATGTCTACGCCTATGCCTTCGGCGACTGCCTAGTGAACTCGCTTTATGCGGTCTACGAGCAGTCGGCCTCGGGCTTTGCCGAACGGTATCTCGAAATGCTCTCGGCCGGCGGCACCAAGCATCACGCGGAGCTGCTCGCGCCCTTCGGCCTCGACGCCCGCGATCCGAAGTTCTGGGATGGCGGCCTGTCGGTGATCGCCAATCTGATCACTGAGTTGGAAGTGCTCGATGCGGCGAAATAAGGGGCTTTCTATTTCCGGCGTACGCCCTAGATAGCCTTATGCCTCC
>Ga0255338_1000802_pt1 | contig 78741 bp, 77 predicted proteins | sample MeOH1_35cm_T4_19_FD_203715 | JGI IMG/M metagenome (GOLD analysis project Ga0255338, IMG submission 203715) | Sandy soil microbial communities from University of British Columbia, Vancouver, Canada - MeOH1_35cm_T4_195 | ecosystem: Engineered > Artificial ecosystem > Sand microcosm > Unclassified ... | reverse complement strand
AACACCGCGGCGATCATGAAGTACGCCGGCGCCAAGATCGCCCAGGAGCGCAACGAGCTGATGGTCGAGGCCATGGGGCACCGGGGCCTGGCCTGGGAGGGCGACGCCTTCTCCGAGCAGGAGCTGAACGCCATGCGGACCATGCTGCGCTCCAAGGCCAACTCGATCGAGGGCGGGACGTCGGAAATCAACCTCAACATCGTGTCAAAGAGAGTCCTCGGATTGCCGGATCCGAAGTAAGGTCTTCGAAGACGCGGTATCGAAACCGCGCGATCAGGGAGGATGAGATGGCGGATTTCGGCGGCGCCGACGTAGACGCTTTCCGGACCGAGGCCCGGACCTGGCTCGAGGCCAACTACCCGCAGTCGCTGCGCGGCGACCCGGAGGCCGGGCAGCGCATGATGATGGGCGGGGCCAAGCCCACCGGCGACCATCTGGTGTGGAAGCAGCGGATGGCCGAGAAGGGCTGGGGCACGCCGACCTGGCCCAAGCAGTACGGCGCGGGCGGGCTGACGCCGGCCGAGGCGCGGGTGCTGCAGCAGGAGATGGACCGGATCGGGGCCTACAACCCGATGGTGGGCATGGGCCTGTCGATGTTCGGCCCGACCCTGCTGGAATACGGCACGGAAGAGCAGAAGCAGCGGCACATCCCGCCGATCGTGCGCGGCGAAATCCGCTGGTGCCAAGGGTATTCGGAGCCGGGCGCGGGCTCGGACCTGGCCAGCCTGACAACAAAGTGCGAGGACGCCGGAGATCACTGGAAGATCAACGGCCAGAAGATCTGGACAAGCGGCGCGCAATACGCCGACTGGTGCTTCTGCCTTGTCAGAACAGATACCACGAAGAAGCATGAAGGCATAAGTTTTGTTCTGATCAACATGCATCAGCCGGGCGTGGAAACTCGGCCGATCAAGCTGATCGCGGGTTCATCGCCGTTCTGCGAGACCTTCTTCACCGACGCGCGGGCCGAGAAGGACGACATGGTCGGGCCGCTGAACGGCGGCTGGACGGTGGGCAAGCGCCTCTTGCAGCACGAGCGCTCGGGCCAGGGCGGCAGCCGGATGGCCGGCGGCGCCAGCATCGCGGAGATCGCCAAGAAATACGTCGGCGTCGACGACAAGGGCCGGATCGCCGACAGCGACCTGCGCACCCGGGTCGTCCAGAACATGATGGACGCCAAGGCCCACGCCCTGACCATCGAGCGGGCGCGGCTGGAGTCGAAGGGCAATGTGAACCCCTCGGCCGCCACCTCGATCATGAAGAACTCCGGCACCTGGATCGGTCAGACGCGGGCGGAACTGCTGCTGGAGATCATGGGCCATCAGGGCCTGGGCTGGTCCGGCGACGACTTCGCCAAGGACGAGATCGAGGCGGTGCGGAACTGGCTGTCGGGCAAGGCCTGGACGATCTTCGGCGGCAGCCAGGAGGTGCAGTCCAACATCGTCAGCAAGCGGATTCTCGGGCTGCCGGATACGACGCAGGCGGGGTAAGCTCCCGCCTTCGAACTCGTCATGGCCGGGCCTGTCCCGGCCATCCAGATACGCAGGCCTCCGGGAATTTTCCCCAGGCGTCGGCGCTTCTGGATCCCCGGGACAAGCCCGGGGATGACGATCTGAAGAATTTAGAGAAGGGACTATTTCACATGGCTGATTTTGGCGGGACCGATCTGGAGGCTTTCCGGAAAGAGGTCCGCGAGTGGGTGGAGGCGAATTTCCCCGCTTCCCTCAAGGGCAAGCCCAACCCGATGGCGCGGGAGGAGCGCGGCAGCGACCCGACCCCCGACCAGGAGGCCTGGCGCAAGGCGGTGGGCGCCAAGGGGTGGGGCACGCCCACCTGGCCCAAGGAATATGGCGGCGGCGGGCTCTCGGGCGGCCAGGCGCGGATCGTCCAGGGCGAGTTCGCCCGGGCCGGCGCCTACAACCCGATCGGCGGCATGGGCGTGATGATGTTCGGCCCGACGCTGCTGGAATACGGCACCGAGGCCCAGAAGCAGGAGCACATCCCGCCGATCTGCCGCGGCGAGATCGCCTGGTGCCAGGGCTTCAGCGAGCCGGGCGCGGGTTCCGACCTGGCAAGTCTTCAGACCAAGGCCGAAGATAAAGGCGACCACTTCGTCATCAACGGCCAGAAAATCTGGACGAGCGGCGCGCAATGGGCCGACTGGTGTTTCTGTCTTGTTCGCACGGATACTTCGAAGAAGCACGAAGGCATCTCGTTCGTGCTATTCACGATGCATCAACCCGGCGTCGAAGTCCGTCCGATTCCTCTGATCGCCGGATCCTCACCTTTCTGCGAAACGTTCTTTACCGACGCCCGCGCCGAGAAGAAGGACCTGGTGGGTCCGCTGAACGGCGGCTGGACCATCGCCAAGCGGCTTCTCCAGCACGAGCGCTCGGGCCTCACCGGCGCCGGCGGCGGGCTGGGCTCGGGCGGCAAGCCGATCGAAGTCCTGGCCAAGGAATATGTCGGCCTGGACGAGCAGGGCCGGCTGGCCGACCACGACCTGCGCACCCGCCTGGTCACCAACGCCATGAACATGCGGGCCTTCCAGCAGACGGCCGTGCGCGCGATGGTCGAGGCCAAGGGCAACGCCAGCCCCTCCTCCGCCACCTCGATCATGAAGAACGCCGGCACCCAGCTGATCCAGGAGCGTCACGAGATGGCGCTGGAGATCATGGGCCACCAGGGCCTGGGCTGGGAGGGCGACGCCTTCAAGGCCGACGAACTGGCGGCCGTCCGCGGCTGGCTGTTCGGCAAGGCCTTCACGATCTTCGGCGGCAGCCAGGAGGTCCAGTCGAACATCGTCAGCAAGCGCATCCTGGGCTTGCCTGACCTTACGCAAGCGAAGTGATGATCCCCTCCCCTTCATCGTCATGGCCGCGCGTGTCGCGGCCATCCAGACGCGCCGGCCGCCGGGGATTTGCCTGAGCCGGCGGCGCATCTGGATCCCCGGGACGAGCCCGGGGATGACGAACGGAGGGGTTGGGACCTGATTTGAAACCCAACGCACGAATTTTACGAAGGAAGACAATCACATGGCCGTTCTGACCGAAGAACAGAGCATGCTGCGCGACGCGGCGAAGAGCTGGGTGCAGGAGAAATCCCCGGTCACCGCCTTCCGCAAGATGCGCGATAGCGGCGCCGAGCTGGGCTACGACGTGGCCGCCTGGAACGAGATGGCCGAGATGGGCTGGGCCGGCGTGATCGTGCCCGAGGAATATGGCGGCTCGAACTTCGGCTACCTCAGCCTGGGCCTGGTCCTGGAAGAGCTGGGCCGCACGCTGACCGCCTCGCCGCTGATCGCCTCGGGCCTGGGCGCCGCCTCGGCCCTGATCCTGGGCGGCTCGGAAGAGCAGAAGCAGGCGTGGCTGCCCAAGATCGCCGACGGCTCGGCGGTGGCGGCCCTGGCGATCGACGAGGGCCCGCACCACCGGCCGGAAAACGTCGCCGCCACGGTCTCGGGCGGCAAGCTCTCGGGCAAGAAGGTGTTCGTGCTGGAAGGCATGGCCGCCGACGTGTTCGTGGTCTCGGCCAAGGAGGGCGGCAACATCGAGCTCTACCTGGTGAAGGCCGACGACGCCGGCGTGAAGCGCAGCAAGCTGAGCCTGGCCGACAGCCGCGGCGCGGCCAACGTCGAGTTCAACGGCGCGGCCGCCGACAAGCTGACGGGCGGCTTCGCGCTGCTGGAAAAGACCCTGGACCGCGCCCGCGCCGGCCTCTCGGCCGAGATGCTGGGCGCCGCCCTGCAGGCCTTCGAGGTCACCCTCGACTACCTGAAGACCCGCGTGCAGTTCGGCCAGGTGATCGGCAGCTTCCAGGCCCTGCAGCACCGCGCGGCCAAGATGTTCACCGAGCTGGAGCTGTCGCGCTCGGCGGTCGAGGCGGCCCTGACCGCCATCGACAACGACGCGCCGGACGTGCCGGAGCTGGTGTCGCTGGCCAAGGCCAAGATGGGCGACACCTTCCACCTGGTGAGCAACGAGATGGTGCAGATGCACGGCGGGATCGGCATGACCGACGCCCACGATGCGGGGTTCTATCTGAAGCGGGCCCGGGCGGCTGAGGCGGCGTTCGGGAACCAAGCGTATCACCGGGATCGGTATGCGCGGATCCAGGGGTATTAGGGGTTAGGCCTGCCGTGGGGCGGGCCGGATAGGTTGTGAGATTGGGGAGCCCCGCTGGCGCGAGCCGGCGGGGTTTTTCGTTCCCACTGCTTCATACCGCACGAGACACACCTCACAGACTCGCGTGTAGTCTCGGGACGCAACAACCATGACGCTGCGGGGAGGCGCAATGGCCAAGTACGAGACGCTTCTGCGGGTTCTCGATCAAATTCGCGACGAGGCACGAGAGACTAAATGGAAGTCGGTTTACGCCGTGGGTTCGCGAAACAGTGAGAAGATTTCACAAGCAAGAAGCCGCGCATACATTCACCTATATCTCAAGGTTATGTTCGGCATGGCCAGCTTTTCGGATCGAGAACATCATGTAACAGACGGTAGTTACGACGGTGGCATAGATGGATACTATATAGACAGCGATCTAAAGCGCATATACTTACTTCAGTCAAAATTTCGACGCACCGCAAAGAATTTCGAGTCCACCAGAATTGCGCCGGAAGAGCTTCTTTCAATGGATATTGATAGAATCACTGGAGGAGAAGAAGAGGACGAGGCTGGAAATAAGTATAATGGGAAGATTCAAGGACTAGCTAGAGCCATATCAGAAACTACTGATATAGCTCGGTATAAGTATTATGTTGTTATTATTGCAAACTGCAATATCCAGCCTTCTCACGTTCGAAAACTTACGGGCGGATACAACGCTGAGATATTTGACTATGACAGAACGTATAGGGAATTGCTGTTTCCGATCATCAGCGGAACTTATTTCAAGGCTTCCGACTTAACGCTGCAGCTCGATTTGAACCACAAAAGCGCTAGTGCAAAAACGAGCTACTCAGTGTTGACGCCAAAATATGAGTGCGAAATTACTGTACTCTTCGTGCCGACAATTGAGATCGCTCGCGCTATGGATAAATATAGGAATTCTATACTTTCCTATAATCCTCGCAGTTACCTCGATTTTGACGGAAAGAATGTAAACAATTCCATTAGGGAAACGCTATTAAAGCAAGACTCGAATGAATTCGCGCTGATGAACAACGGCATAACTATTCTTTCCGACGAAACAAATATAAACGAGAGAATCGGCCAGCAAAACAAAGCGCAAGTAAGATTGCTAAACCCTCAGATAATAAATGGAGGGCAGACGGCATACACCTTAAGTCGCATTCTAAATGAGTCTAGAAATGAGGCGGAGGTAAGATTTTACGGGAAGGAGGTTTTAGCGAAAATTATCACACTCACACCACGCGATCCTTCTGCCGATAATACAGAAGAACAACAGCGTCTAATTCAAGAGATATCAGCTGCAACAAATCGCCAGACGGTAGTAATATCCACAGATCGACACTCAAACACCGACGTCAATATAAAGCTTCAGGCAAAATTGTTTGACAGATTTGGAATTCTACTTGAGCGCAAGCGAGGAGAGTTCAGCGACGGTATCCTTCTTGGCTACGTATCTCGCGAAGACATTCTTGACCGCAACATATTCTTTCGCATCCTCTTGGCTTCACGCGGACAGATTTCGCGCGCTGTCCGAAAGAGGATATTCGGAACCCATGGCATTGAAGACGTCGATCTGATGCGCGACGAGACACTGGATCAGTTTTATATCGCATATGACATCTTCAAGAAGATCGGCCCCAACATGGAAAACAAGAAGCGATATAGAGAAGCTCTTGGGAAGGTTTACCTCGGAGTTAGATTGAAGCGAGCAAACCCCGAGCTAGACTTTTCGACGACGTCAGAGATAGATTCAATATGGGGGCGTGTCGTTAAAGCCGCGTCGGTTCGACGAACAACCTACTATCAGAGCTTGATCGACAGGAAGACCGGTGATGTTCGCGATGTCTTCTCTCAGGAGAAGTGGATGGCGAGCGCGGACTTCGAGGAAGATCTCGTTCAGTTCCTCACCGAGGATGGTGTGCAAGGCGCTCCTGCGAAACCCAAGACACGTCGCGTCAAATAAGCCTAGACTATCACCGTACATTGCCCCTCCGATTGATATTACCTTGATACCTGCTTGGTGTCGCTTCCAGCATCAGATAGCTTCACCGCTCGTGTCCTTAAGTCCCCATGGCCAGAGTTTGCCTGCGGGGTGAGGCGTCTCAAGGACGGCCCGCAGGGCCGCCGCGGCGCGGCCGCGCGGGAGCGCGGTCCTTGACACGCCTCACCCCGCAGGCTCGCATCCACCATGGATTTAAGGGTGGGAGGCATCCTGAAGGATGCTCGCCGGAGGGGTGGCGATGAACGACGCCGACAAGTTCCTCAAGTACGACTATGCCGAAACCAAGGACCTGCTGAAGTCCTTCATCACGCTGATTTCCGGAACGCTTGTCGTCTCCATCACCTTCTCGGAGAAGGTGATCGGCTTCGCACAAGCGTCCGAGATGTCGAGGAACGCTCTCTTCCTCGGTTGGGGACTCCTTGTCGCGTCGTTGATTCTTGCAGGCGCATCGCTGGTCCTGATCGCGGCGGCCGCGGGAAAGATCCTCTACGGGGCACTACCCTTCGTGGACCTCAATTATTGGACATTTGCGATCATGGCCTGGGCTTGCGGCGTGCTCGGCGGGATGACGTTCGTGGCGGCCTTCGCGGCGCTGGCCTGGGCAGCCGGCGGACGACTTTCCGCATAGCGCGGGTGGGTCGCAAAGCGGCGGCGGTGCGAAAGGTCTTGGCCTAAGGCCGAGCACGGCCCCAGCGCCCCCTCCAACACTTCGTGGTCCCCCTCCCCCATACGCTGCCGCTATGGGGGAGGTTTGGGTGACGTCCGCATCTGACGCACCACGCCTCCACACTCCCGCCATGCCGCCCGATGCGCCCCTGCCCGCCCGCGACTGGCCGATCCCGCCGATGGACAAGGCGGCGGGCCATAAGGACACCGCCTTCACCTGGGCGATGGGGAACCTGATCCTGGCGCGGATCGCGGAGGGGGAGACGGTGAAGGCGATCACGGCGGATGCGCGGATGCCGGCCTATTGCACGGTGTTCCGGTGGATGCGGGTCGTGCCCGAGTTCGGCGAGGCGGTGGCGACGGTGCGGGCGATGCTGGCGCGCTCGCGGCTATCGGAGCGGGACGCGTGGCGGCAGGTGCGGGCGCAGGGGTGGCGGGGCGGAGGGCAGCGGCCTCGGTGTTCGGCGGCGGTGCTGGACGGGCTGCTGGGGCGGCTGCGGGAGGGGGCGTCGGTGACGGAGGCTCTGGCGGCGCCGGGGTCGCCGTCGGCCAAGGCGCTCTACACGCGGGTGCGGAACTGTCCGGGGTTCCGGGCGGCGTTCGTGGACGCCTGCGACTGGCGCAACGCCTGGCTGGGATTCGAGGCCGAGCTCGTGCCGGACGAGGTCGAGGCGTGGCGGCTCAGCATCCCGCAGGCCAATGCGAAGATCGCGGCGCTGAAGGCGCGGCGGGGGCGGCTGACGCCGAAGATCTATCGGGCGCTGGGGCGGTGAGGCCTTTAGGCCTTCACCCCGAACCGCTCGGCGTTGCGGGCGCGGGCCTTGGCGGCCTCGACCTCGCGGTCCTTGGGCGGGGCCTGGGTCTCCAGGTCGTGGAGCAGGCGGGCGCCGGCCTGGAAGACCTGTTCGACGGCGGCGTTGAAGGCCGCCTCGTTGGTCTTGGAGGGCGTGTTGAAGCCCGAGAGCTTGCGGACGAACTGGAGGGCGGCGGCGCGGACCTCGTCGTCCGTGGCGGCGGGCTCGAAATTGAACAGGGTCTTGATGTTGCGGCACATGGCGGGGTCTCCGTTCCGCGCATTAGATAACGGCCGAGAACCAGGTTGGAAGGGCGCGCGGCATGACGGGGCGGCGGACGGCGAGCGGGGCGGTGCTGGCGGCGGCGCTGGCCCTGGGCCTGGCGGCGTGCGAGCCGGCGAAGACCACGCGCCAGCCGCAGCCCGCGCCGGAGCCTGCGCCCACGGCGCGCACCTATCCGCCCGGCGGGACGGCGCCCGGAACGGCGGCGAAGGACGACGCCGAGCTGCGGGTGGTGTTCCAGTGGCCGCTCAAGCTGGCGCGCAGCGGCCGGCCGGCGCGGGAGAGCGCGGTGGGCTATGTGCGGGCGGACGGCAGCTCGGGCGGGGTGATCCTGATCAACGGCGAGGGGGCGGTGATCCAGCCGATCCCGGGGACGCAGGGGCCCGACGCGGCGGCCGTGGCCAGGCGGTGGCTGGAGTCGCGGGGCTGGGCGCTGGCGGGGGGTTAGCGGCTATTGCGGCGGCGTCGCCGGGGTCGGGCTGGTGGGGGCGGTGGAGCCCATGCGGTCGGACGGGGCGCCCGGTTCGGCGTCGGTGGTGGCGCCCGCGCCGGTGGGGTTGGGATCGGCGGCGCCAGTGACCGCGCCGCCCGCGCCCGTGGAGGCCGCGGGCTGGGCCGGGGTCGGAGTGTCGGCGACCGGCGTGGAGGCGCCATCGGCCTTCGGCTGGCAGGCGGCGAGGCTGGCGGCGGCCAGGATGATCAAGGCGAGGTGGCGCATGTCCGGTCCCTTCGGGCTCTCAGGGACGGAATGGCTGGCGACGGCCGAGGTTCACTTTAGCGGACCGGAGCGACGGGCGCGGCGGACGGCGGCGGCCAGGGCGCGGTCGTCGAGGCCGCCCTGGATCAGGTAGGGGCCGACCAGGTAGCTGGGCGTACCCTGGAGCCCGAGGGAGAAGGCCTGGAGGCGGTGCTGGCCGAGCTGGGCGTCGATGGCGCGGGCGTGCGTGCGCAGGTCGGCGGCCAGGCGGACGGGATCGGCGCCGGCCTCGCGGGCGACGTCGGCGATGCGCGGCGGGGTGAGCTGGCCCCGGGCGGCCATCAGGGCGTCGTGGACCTCCAGGTAGCGGTCCTGGCGCTGCGCGGCGAGCGCGGTGCGGGCGGCGAGGTCGGAGGCGGGGCCGCGGATCGGCCAGTCCTTCCAGACCACGCGCACATTGGGGTCGATGGCCAGGAGGCGGCTGAGCGCCGGGTCGGTGCGCTTGCAGACCGCGCACTGGTAGTCGGTGAAGATCACCACCGTCACGTCAGGCGTCGCGGCGCCGGCGGCGGGGGAGCCCGGGTCCTCCAGCACGGCGGCGACGGCGGGGGTGAGCTCGAGCTTGCGGCCCGGCGGCGGCGACCACTGCAGCCAGGCGTAGGCGGCGAGGCCGGCGGCGATCGCGAGGGCGAGGGAGAGACGGGCCGGCTTCACGGCCGGGGGTATAGCCTAGCGCTGGCCTCCGGTCTTGGCCCCGCCGCCCGCGGCGGCCTCCTTGGCCCGCGCGCCGCCCAGGATGCCGGACATGGCGTAGTTGCCCTCGTGGCAGGCGTATTCGTAGATCTGGCCGCCCAGGGCGTAGAGGGTCATCTCCGCCCGCCAGGCCTGGGTGTAGTGGACCGGGTCCTCGACCTGGAACTCGTAGGCGATCTCGGTCGGGGAGGCGCGGGTCAGGCGCTCGGTGACGCGGGCCTGGGGCGACAGGAAGATCGGGCCGAACCGGCCCTGGGTCGGATGGACGTTCAGGGTCTCGATCACCAAGGCGTCGCCCTCCCACCAGGCGACGCTGTCGCCCATCCACAGGCTCAGGGCGGCGGGGCGGTGCGCGGCCTGGGCCTGGGCCTTTCCGGGAAAGATCGGGATGGCGCGCGTGCCGAAGCCCATCTCGACCACCACGACCAGGGCGTCGGGCGCCTGCACGATCTGGTAGTTCGAGTTGTAGACGTTGTTGAGCATGCCCGGCCCGCCGGACCCCCGCGAGCCGATCAGGCAGCGGTCGTTGGGCGCCAGGTCCTCGGGGCCTACGGGGTCCATGCGTCGGCTCATGGCGGCGGCCTCCTGCGCCCGCTGGCGGCCCAGGTCGGTGAGCGGCAGGCGGCCGTCGGGGGTGTCGACGATCCAGGAGGTGCGGTGCTGGCCCTTCACCTTCGCGTAGGCCGAGCCGCCGTCCATGTAGACCAGGCTGTGGGCGGCGCCGAGCGCGCCCTCGGGCGGTGGGCCGGCGTTTGGGTCGATGGGCTTGGCGTCGGCGGCGGCGGCCGCCTTCATCGGATTGGCGTCGGCCAGGGCCTTGGCCTGGGCGTCGGTGAGGGTGAGCCCCTTGAGATTGGCCGGCCGCTCCAGCCAGGTGAGCGAGGCGTTGGACCAGGTTCCGGTGAGGTCGGGACGGCCGTCGGCGGCGCGCGGAGCGGGCTGGGCCGTGGCGGTCCCGCAGGCCAGGGCGAGGGCCGCGATCCCCAACAACGCCGATTTCATCGTCCCGCCTCGTTCCATCGTCATCGTCCGACGCTAGCAAAGTCCGCGAGGTGCCGCGCCGGGGATTCGGCGCACGCCGGCTCGCCACGCGCGATCATCCGCGATACGCCGTGGAAATGACCAGCAAGCCGCCCCTTCGCCGCCTGATCGACCTGCCCGGCGTCGCCGACCTGGAGCGCAAGGCGGTGATGAAGCGCGAGTTCGCCGAGCCGGAGGCGCGCGCCGAGCATCCCGAGATCGACGCCTGCGCCAAGGCGCTGTTCGGCCTCACCGCCGACGAGGCCGAGGCCGTGGAACGGCCGGCGGGCTGGGACAACATCGAGACCAAGCCGCCGAGCGCCCAGGTGTTCGCCTTCGAGGACGCCGGCTGGGACGTGCTGGACGACAAGCGCCGGCCGCTGCGCGTGCTGGGCCACTTCAGCGCGCCGCTCTGGCTGGCGATCCGCGGCGTGGCCGGCGAGCTGCCGTTCCAGGGCGAGAGCACCACGCCCGAGGCCTGGGTGAGCAAGCTGGAAGCCGAGGCCAAACGCTTCAGGAAGCGCTAGGCGCCCCAGATGACCTTGGCGTAGCGGAGGAAGTTGGCGCCGAGGATCTTTTCGATGCGGGCGGGCTTGTGGCCGCGTTCGGCCAACAGGCGGTAGAGCTTGCGGAACTGGTCGGGGCCGCGCAGGTCGTCGACGAAGGGGTGGGTGTCGGCCCGCTCGCCCGGGGCGGCGACGCCCTTGGCCTTGCGGTCCTCGTGTTCCTTCCTGAGCGCTTCCTTGTAGAGCTCCAGGTTGTCGATGGGGGTCGTGCCGCCGTCGGTGCCGATGCCTACGTGGTCCTCGCCGCAGACGTTGAGGGCGTGCTCGATGTGGGCCACCACGTCGACAGCGCGGGCGTGGCCCGAGAGGTTCAGGAACGGCATGAAGTAGATGCCGACAAAGCCGCCCTTTTCGGCCACCAGGCGCAGCTCCTCGTCGGTCTTGTTGCGCGGCAGGTCGGTGAGCGCGCGGCAGCCGGTGTGGTTGATCGAGATCGGCTGCTTCGAGGCCCGCGCGGCGTCCAGGCAGATCTGGCGGCCGGAGTGGCTGAGGTCGACCATGACGCGGTTGGCGTTCAGGCGTTCCACCACCTCGCGGCCGAAGGGCGTGAGGCCGCGGCCCTCGGGCACGATGGCGCCGTCGCCCAGCTGGTTCCGGAGGTTGTAGGTGAGCTGGATGATGCGGACGCCCAGGTCGGCGAAGATGTCCACGCGGGCCGCGTCATCGCCCATCATGGCGGCGTTCTGGAAGCCGTAGATCACGCCCACCTTCTTCTCGGCCTTGGCGCGGAGAATGTCGGCGGCGCCGAGGACCTTGAGCAGGTCCCTGGGGTGAGCGCGGATCAGGGCGTCGTACTGGCCGATCTCGGCCACGGAGTGCTGGAAGGGTTCGGCCGGCCCGGCCACGTAACCGATGGTCCAGTTCACCGCCGTCAGGCCGGACGCGTGGGCGTCCTTGAGGATTCGCGGGGTGACGGCGGCGCGCTTGGGCTCGTCGTGATTGGGGTCGTTGAGGCCGCCCAGGGCGTTGACCACGATCATCCGGGCGATCGGGTCGGGCGCGGCGGCCACTGCGGGCGTGGCCAGGGCGGCGGCGGAGAGGGCCAGGATCTCGCGGCGGTTCATTGGGTGTCTTCCATCTCGGCCTTGGTCAGCGGCTTGAAGTCCGCACGGCGATACTCGCGGCCGCGCTTCACGGTGAACTGTAGGGTCTTGAGGTGGGCGATGTCGGCGGTCGGGTCCTTGGCCGTCACGATCAGGTTGGCCAGCTTGCCGGCCTGGATCGAGCCGGTCTCGTCGGCCTGGCCCGCGGCGCGGGCGCCGTTCAGGGTGGCGGCGCGGATCACCTGGGCCGGCGGCATCCCCAGCTTCACCAGGGCGGCCAGTTCGTGGTGCAGGGTGGGCCAGGGGTCGTCGTGGGGCGCGACCCAGTCGGTGCCGGCGCTGACCTCGACGCCAGCCTTCCAGGCCTGGCGGACCAGAGCGTCGGACATGGCGCCGGTGCAGAGCGGTTTGCGCGCCTTGGGGTTCTTGGCCGCCTCGGCTTCGATGTGGGCATAGATGCTGGTGGTGGCGTCCAGCATCGTTCCCTGGGCCTTCATCTGATCCAGCAGGCCGGCGATCGCCGGGTTGTCGGACTTCAGGAACGGCGCGGGGTCCATGGGCGTGCGCGACTGATAGGTCTGGGGCGTGCCGGCCACCTGGTGGGCCAGGGAGCAGGCGTGGGACATGACGTCGGGCCGCGCGGCGATCACCTCGGCGGGCGTGGTCGGATAGACCGCGGTGTGAGCCCAGACCCGCAGGCCCTGGCGATGCGCCTCGGCGGCGATCCTGGACACCAGGTCGGCGGGCAGGTTCGCGTAGATCTTGATGGCCGTGGCCGACGTGCCGCGCGCCAGGGTCACGGCCTCGCGCAGGTCGGTGGTCGCTTCAATCGATTGCATCCAGGGCGTCTTGCCGGGCGTGAAGCCATAGCTGACGGCCAGGGTGCGAGGGTCGGCGAAGAACGAGGGGCCGGCCATCAGGGCGGCGTAGTGGATGTCTGGCGCCGGAATCTCGCCCTTGCGGCTGGCGCGGGCGAGCTCGGCCACCGCGCGCAGGTCGTCGGCCATGTCGCGGATGGCGGTAACGCCGCCGTACAGGTCACGGCGCAGGCTCGCCTCGGCCTGGCGCCGGTTGGGTGGGGTGGCCAGGTGCTCGTGGCTGTCGACCAGGCCGGGCAGCAGATACTTGCCGGTGAGGTCGACCACGCGGGCGCCGGCGGGCGCCGTCAGCCGGTCGGCCGGCTGGACATCCTTGATGCGTTCGCCGTCCACCAGCACCGACATGCCGGGCCGGCCCGGCGCGCCCGTGCCGTCGATCAGGGTGGCGTTGCGGTAGAGCACCGGCTGGGCCGAGGCCGGGCCGGCGAGGGTGAGCGCCGCGACAAGAAGGACGGGGAGTCCCGCCAGAACCGCTCTGAACAAACCCACCCCCTGCGCCGCGTCGTAACGACGGTTAGGGCGCGGCGCGCTTCACCGCAATGGCGCCACCGCTCGTCGCGAGACGGTTGCGAGATTTACGCTCGTAGTTTATACATCGATACATATGTGACGCAGCACTGTAACTTGCGCGTAACAAAGACGATGAATCGTATTACATATCGTTCATGTCTATTTCGAGTGACGAGGAGTCTCTAGAAAGTCTTTGCGTGACTGATTTATCTTGCTTCGCCTCGTTAGACTGAGATCGACCCTCGGTCAGGCCCAAGGATTGTTTGCGCACACATGAAGGTCTTGGTCGGAACCCCTACCTACAACGGCCAACTGACCGCGCAGTACACGCGGTCCCTGCTGGGCCTGTGGAGCGAGATCGGGGCCCACGCCGATTGGCATACGACCAAGGCCACCCTGATCGCCTGGGCGCGCAACGTCTTCGCCAGCCAGGTGCTGGAAAGGGACTACACCCACCTGCTGTTCGTGGACGCCGACGTGGACTTTCCGGCCCATGTGGTGAAGCGGATGCTGGCGTTCGACCAGCCGGTGACCTCGGCGATCTATCCGCACCGCAGCCTGGACATGGGCGCCTTCTACGCCCAGGCGCGCCAGCAGCCGGACGCCAGCTCGGCGATGGCGGCGGCGCTGACCTATCCGTTCGAGCTGGAGCAGCCGCACGTAGCACGGGGCGAGTTCCACCGCGCCGCGATGGTCCCAGCGGGCCTGATGCTGATCAAGCGCGAGGCGCTGGTGAAGATGCGCGAGGCCTACCCTGAGCTCTATCGGCCGGCGGCGGGCAGCTACTACGAGTTCCAGGGCCTGAAGAACGTTCTGCAGTGCTTCGAGTCGATGAACGACGACAACGGCATCGCCCAGAGCGAGGACGTCTCGTTCTGTCGCCGCTGGCGCGCGATCGGCGGCGAGCTATGGGCCACGTTCGACCAGGCCGTGGGCCATACCGGTCCGTTCACCTATCGCGCGGCGGGCTGAGACCAATCGACATTTGCTGCGCGCGCAGGTCGCTCTCCCCCTATGGCTGAGGAGAAGCGGGTTCGCCTGCTCAATCGATCCAACCTAGCCCCGGCACTCGTCCTCGGGCTGGTACTGGAACTCGGCGGCGGTGCGCCAGCAGGCGGCGGCGTCGCGCTCGGTGGTCCAGGCGTAGGCCAGGTAGGCGCACATGACCGCCAGGGCGACGCTGAGCAGCGTCATGACGCGGACCGCCACGACGGTGCGATCTGGCTTGGGGCGGCCGCTCGACATGCGGTGGCTTTGGCCGATGCGGCGGCCCAGGGCAAGGGCGGCCTTGCGTCAGGCCGGGTCGGAGACGCGGTTGAGCGCGCCGACCTGGCGCTCGCCCTGCCAGATGATCACCTCGACGGCGCTGCGGTGGTCTTCCAGCACGCGCCGGGCGCGCACCAGGGCGTCGGCGTCGTCCGCGCACTCGATCGTCTCGAACGCCGGCGACGAGCCGTCGGGACGGCAGGGGTAGAAGGTAAAGAGCGGCATGGCGAACCTCCCACGAGAGCGTCACCATACACCCTTCGCCGGAAAGTTGAGTCCAATAGCCGACGGTTCCCCCCGGAGGCGATCCGTTTCACTTGAGCCGGCACGCCTCCAAGGCCTTGCTTGGGAGGTCGACCCTTCGTCGTGCGAGATCGAACCAACCTGATCGACGAAGGGTCTAAGAAGCGATCCGGCCCTTGCGGTCGAGGGCGGCCGAAAGGCGCGCCATGGCCCGGCCGAGCTGGACCCGCAGTTCATTGGCCGTGACCAGCACCGGGGCGGAGACGCCCCAGAAGATCATCAGAGCCACCACCGAGCCCGGCGCCGCGACGCCGTCGGTGACGAGGAACAGCATGAAGCCCAGAATCCCACCCGCCAGCATCACCAGGCCGCCACAGAACGGACCCCGGACCAGGCCGGCGATGAGGACGGCCGCCACATAGAGCATGAACGGGGAGAGCCCCCCCAGCTTGGGCCCAAGGGCGGCGCGGGCCAGGGTCGCGAGGCCCACGAGGAGCGCGGCCACGACAATGCTGATCAGCGCCTGGACGGCGATCTGTCCCGGACGTTTCTGGGTGGCCATGAGAGGAGCTTTGGCGAACGGACGCCGGCAAGGCAACCACCTTCGCCGCAGACGCGAGATCGGCGGCCAAGGTTCGGGAAGGGCCGGGGCCGGGCCGGGTCCGACCACCCACGAAGGCCGTCCGCGGGGGGTCGCATGGGGGCGATTCCCCCATCCGCACGGCCTGCACGGTACGTGGATGGCCGGGCCGAGCCCGGCCCCGGGGGGGCCTAGAAGCCGGTCGGCGCCGGGGCGGCGGCGGGTTCGACCTGGGCGGCGGGCGCGGCCGGGACGGCGTCGCAGCTCTTGCCCGAATAGAGGCCGGCCAGCAGCGCCTTGCGGGTGGTGGCGGTCTGGATGGTCTCCTGCGCCTGGGCCTGGACCTGGGCGGCGCGCTGCTTGGCCATGTTGGCCATGTTGTTGGCGAACATGCCGGCGCCCGGGACGCGGCCCAGCAGGCCGGTGCGCATCATGCCCTCCACCGCCACCGTGGAGGCGAGGCCGGCGCCCTGGGCCGAGCCGTTGGCCTTGGAGACCTGGGCGTTGGCGTCGGCCATGAGCTGGTCCATGCGCCCGCCCTCCGCGGCGATCGCGGCGCAGTCCATGGACGCGTCGCCCGGATAGCTGACCTGGAGAGCCTGGGCGGACGCGGAGCCCGCGAGGAGCGTGGCCGCGGCCACGCCGGCGATGAAGATCTTCTGCATGATTGCCCCCATGAAAACGCTTTACGATTCCAAGGGTAAGGCGGGCGTCGGCGGGAGCCCTCCCCCGATTGGGGGTGTTGGATCAGCGTTCGGCGATCAGGTTCGCCAGCACGTCCGGATGGGTGAACTGCGGCAGGACGCCCGCGCCGTCTATGCGGATCGTCCGCAGTCCGGGAATCCCCAGCCAGGCCGGGTCGACGTGGCCGGTCAGGCCGCTGGAGAGGAGGACGGTCCAGTCGTGGCCCCCGAGGCCTTCCGGCGCCCGCCAGCCATTGGCGTAGGCGGCGTGCTCGGACGCGAAGCCCCGCACCGAACGGGCGCACAGCGCCTGGATGTCGCGGATGAGGAACGCGCGGACCGCGGGGTCGCGCAGCGCCTCGGCGTCCAGCGGCAGGTCGCTGAACACCTTGTCCAGGATCTGCTCCAGCAGCTTGGTCGTCGCCTGGCGGCGCAGGAATTCGGCGAAGGCCGCCACCAGGTCCGGATTGCGGAGCAGATGCCGCTGGATCCCCGCCCCCAGGGTCGGCCGGTCGTCGGCGACATGGATCGGAGGATGCGGATTGAGCAGGATCGCCCGGCCGAGGAGCTCGGGATAGCCCTTGGCGAACTGCAGGGCGACGGGGATGCCGGTGTCGCGGGCCAGCATGCGCACCCGGCGCAGGCGCAGGCGGTCGATCACCGCGGCGACGTCGGCGGCGCCGGTCGCCGCATAGTCCCCGGCCGCCGGGTCGGAGAGGCCGAAGCCCGGCCGCTGGATCACGATGGGGCGCAGGCCCGCCGCGGTCAGGGCCTGGCGGAACCCCTCGGGGATGCGCCGTCCCGCCGCCGCGCCGTGGAACACCAGCAGCGGCTCCCCGTCGTAGGGGCCGTAGTCGATGAGCGCCACGCGCCGGACGCCATCCATGGCCGCCACGATGCGCAGCCGCCCCCCGCCGTCCTCCTCGCCCAGCACCGGCTCGACGGCCGAGGCCACGGCGACCAGTTCGCGGGCCTCCACCAGCATCCGGGCTAGGTCCTTGACGCCCTTGGCCCCGGTCTTCAGGAGCACGGCCTTCATGTGCGTCTTGACGGTCTCGGGGCTCAGGCCCAGCGCCACGGCCGCCTCGGGCGCGGTGGAGCCCCGGGCCACCAGCGCGGCGACGCGGGCCTCGCCGGGGGTCAGGGCGAAGGCGCTTTCGGCCAGGGCCTCGTCGCCGCCGGGCTGGTCGCCGGCCGCGCACATGACCGCGATCAGGCGGGCGATCAGCTCGGGCGTGCGGCGGACGCCCGCCTTGGCGTTGATGCGGCGCAGCGCGTCGCGGGCGGTCTCGCGGCCCACGCCGGCGTCGGCGGCGGCCACGTCCAGGTTGGGCGCGAACAGCAGGGCCTCGGCCAGCCGCGCCTCCAGCGCCGTGAGGTCCAGGGCGCGGGCCGCCCGCCGGGCGAGCTCGGACGAGCGCGAGGGGGCGCTGACCACGACGGCCAGGCGCTCGGGCGCGTCATGGAGAGCCTTGGCGGCCTCGGGACCCAGCGGCCAGCGGGCAGCCGCCGCGGCGTCGCCGACCCAGGCGGTGAAGGCCGCGCCGGCGGCGCCCTCCACGAGGCTCACGACGGGACCTTCCCGCAGGGCCCGCTTCAGAAGGGGCCGCAGATCGCCGGACTCCGGAAACAACTCCAGATAGCCCTCGTCGGCGAAACAGACCTGCCCGCGCGAGGTCATCACGGCGACCGCCAGCGACCGCCGGTCGGCGATGGCCCCGGCGATCGACGGCAGGGCGTCGGAGGCGGCGGCAAGGTCCTCGCGGGCATGGGCGCTGTCGGCGAGGACGGCGTCCTCGACCGCGGACCACGAATCCAGGAGCAGCTCGACAGGCGCCGCGAACGGCGCCCGCGCCCGGAGCAGGTCGGACAGGCGTGCGGACTTGATCTTCATGTTCCCCCGAACGGCATACGCGCCGCCCGACCGTCCAGTTGCAAGGTACGATGAACCGGCGCGATGCAATCCGCGCGCCAGCGCCCCAAGGCGTGGCTGCCGAATGTCGGGAGCCCGACATTGGAAGACTCCGTTACGCGAGTTACTGCAGGCGAAGGTTGTATCTTTGCTTGGACTTCTAAGATTTCCGGTCAAATGTGGACGGCGGGCTGAGTCGAGGCCTATGCCGCACCATCACCATCCGATCTTCGTCGCCCTTTCGCTGCTGATCGCGGTGTTCGGCTCGTGGACGGCGCTGGACCTGTTCCGGCGGGTGCGTTCGCACATCGGGCGCACGCGGCAGGTATGGCTGGGGACCGCCGCGGTGGCCCTGGGCGTCAGTATCTGGTCCATGCATTTCATCGCCATGCTGGGCTTCAATCCCGGCGCGCCGGTCAGCTATGACGCGGGCCTCACCCTGCTGTCGCTGCTGCTGGCCATCGGGGCGACCTGGGGCGCGTTCTTCGCGGCGGCGCGGGAGCGCTCGGGGGGCGCGCTCATCATGCTGGCCGGCGCCGCCATGGGGGCCGGCATCGGCGCCATGCACTACGTCGGGATGGCGGCGCTGCGCACCACCGCGTCGCTGGCCTATGACCCGGCGCTGGTGGCGCTGTCGCTGGCGGTCGCGGTGGCGGCGGCCACGGCGGCGCTGTTCGCGGCCCAGGACGAACGGACGCGGCGCTGGCGGGCGGCGGCGGCGCTGATCCTGGGCTTCGCCATCGCCGGCATGCACTACACCGGGATGGCGGCGCTGATCGTGGCGCCCGGCGCGGGGGCGGCGATGGCCATGGGCGCCCCGCCCTATGCCCTGGCCGTCGGCGTCGCGGCCGGCGCCCTGCTGATCCTGTTCATGGCGCTGCTGGCCTCGCTGTACGACCAGCGGCTGAACGTGCTGTCGGCCCTGGAGGCCGGCGGGGTCGGCTACTGGGAACTGTCGCTGCCCAACCGGGTCCTGCACATCTCGCCCCAAGGCAAGGCGCTGCTGGGTCGCGGCCCCGGGGCGCAGTTCGGACTGGCGGACCTACTGGCGCTGGCGCCGCCCGGCGACCAGGCCAGGGACGCCCAGCTCGAGGCGGCGATCGACACCGGCCGCGAGTACGACCTGGAGCTTCGCGTCCCCGGGCGGCGGGGGCCGCGCTGGGTGAACGTGCGGGGCCGGGTCGTGGACCGGGTCGCCGGGCGCCCTCGCCGGATGGTGGGCGTGGTGTTCGACATCACCGAGCGCCAGGAAGCTTTCGCCCAGCTGGCCGACAGCGAGCGGCGCCAAAGGCTGCTGATCGACGAGCTGAACCACCGCGTGAAGAACACCCTGGCCGCCGTGCAGTCGATCTCACGCCAGTCGGCCAAGCGGGCGGACTCGTTGAGCGATTTCCGCGAGCTGTTCGAGGCCCGGCTGATCGCGCTCTCCCAGACCCACAACGCCCTGACCCGCCGATCCTGGGAACGCGCACAGCTGGACGAACTGCTCCTCCAGCAGCTGAGCCCCTATCCGGCGGACCAGATCCAGCTGGAGGGGCCGGCCGTGAACCTGGCGCCGCGCGAGGCGCTGGCCCTGGGCATGGTGTTCCACGAGCTGGCCACCAACGCGGCGAAGTACGGGGCGCTGTCGTCGCCGACCGGCCACGTAAGGGTGGGCTGGGAGGTGATCCCGGGCGGCGCGGGCGAGCAGCTGCTGCTGGACTGGGCCGAGACCGGCGGCCCCACGGTGAGCCCGCCCGTCCGTCGCGGCTTCGGCGCCCGCATGGTGCAGGGCGCGGTGATCGGAGAGCTGGGCGGCGCGTGCGACCTGGGCTTCGAGCCCGACGGGTTCCGCGGCAAGCTGTCCATCCCGCTGGATTTCGGCCGAGAGGCCTCGGTCGATGAACCGAACCTGAAGCGGGGGGTTCAGGACGGGTTCAGCGCCGTCAGCGCCAATTGAGCTGGCACGCAACCCGAGGAACCCGTCATGAAACATCTTCTGTACGCCGCCGTCGCGATCGTGACCGCGGCCGCCCCGGTCGCGGCCTCCGCCCAGCCGGGCTATCAAAACGATCGCCGCGAGGATCGCCGCGAACTCAAGGAAGACCGCCGAGAGCTCAAGGAAGACCGGCGCGACGCCCGCCGCGACGGCGTGATCACCGAACGCGAACGGCGCGAGCTGGACCGTGACCGGCGAGAGGTCCGCCAGAGCCAGCGCGAAGTCCGTTACAACCGCGCCCGCGCCGAAACCTGGCGCAACCGCAGCGAATGGCGCGACTACCGCGGCGCGCGGTCCGGCTACTGGTACGCGCCCGGCTACGGCTACCGCCCGGTGGTGCGCGGCCACAACTGGCGGCGCGGGGCCTATGTGCCGGCGGCCTACCGCGGCTACTACGTGCAGGACCCCTACTACTACGGCCTGCAGGCGCCGCCGCGCGGCCACCGCTGGGTCTATGCCGACGGCAACTTCGTCCTGATGGCCGTGGCCTCCGGCCTGATCGCCAGCGTGGTGGCGAACGCCTACTAGCCGCCACGAGCGCTTGAGACCCGACGACGGGGGAAGGGAAACCTTCCCCCGTTTTCGTGTCCCGTCAGTGCAGGGTCGAAGCCGGACCGGCCGCCGCCCCGCCGCCCGCCAGGGGCATCGAGAGCACCAGGGCCGAGCCCGCCGCGTCGGCCCTGAGCGCCACCTCGGCGCCGAGCTGTTCGGTCATGGCGCGCAGCAGATAGCCGTTGGTGACCGTCACCAGGGCGCGTTCCGCGCCTTCGCCGGCCTCGGAGATCGCCACCTCGACCCGGCGCCCGTGGGCGTCGAAGCGGATGCTCAGCGGACCGCCGACGCCCGCGTCGAACAGCGCGACCAGGCACTCGGCCAGGGCCACGCCCAGCGAGGTCGCCTCCTCCACCCCCAGCGTCAGGCCGGACGGCTCGACGCGCACGCGCTCGGGCGGCTGTCCGCGAGCCTGGCAGACGGCGCGGGCCAGCGCGGCGGCGAAGGCGTCGAAGTCGGCGGCCTCGTCCGCACGCCCGCCCAGCTCGCGGTGGACGCGGGAGATCAGCAGCGTCCGTTCCATGGCGCGCTTCAGGCCGTCCGCGACCTGGGGCTCGGGCTCGCCCTTGGCCTGCAGGGCCAGGACGCCGGCCACCAAGCGCATGTGGTGAGACATCCGTTCGTTGAGCTCGCGGAACAGGCCCGCATGGCTGTCCGCCACCGCCTCGGCGCGGCCCAGCTCCCGCGAGACGTCGCGCAGGGCGCCGGTGAGACCCGTGATGACCACGATCGCCACGGCGCAGACCAGCGAGAAGAAGCCGAAGGCGGCCAGGACGGTGGGCGTGGCCTTCCAGGCGAAGACCGGCTCGACGAAGCAGAAGAACGCCAGCACGGAGGACACCAGCGCCGCGGCCACCGCCGGGCCGCGGCCGAAGGCGTAGGCGGCGAGGATCACGGCCGGGTAGAAGGTGGAATAGGCCAGACCGCCGCCCAGCACGTCCTGGAACTGCAGGCGGAACAGGAAGGCGACGGCGACCATCGCGGCCGTCCAAACCCAGGGCATGATGACGGGATCGCGGAGGGCCGCAGGCAAACGTTGCATGAAGCTCGACATGATGGTGGCTCTAGCACGGCCAAGGGCTGGCGCGATTGACCGGATCGACACAAAGGTGGGCGATGAACGACCGTGACGTCTATCTCAAGCTGGCCGCCATCGCCGAAGAGCTGATGTCCCTGTCCGAGGAGGCCGAGACCCTGGTCGGCCAGACCGGGCTGCGCACCGCCGCCGGCACGATCGCGGGCACGGCCAAGGCGATCTACGACCACGCCTTGGGCGGCGAGGAGCATTAGCGGCCCCGCGGCGCACGCGGGCTGGCTCCGGCGGAAATCGGCCGCTAGCTTCACGGGATGAAGCTTGCCCTCGCCGTCTCGGCCGCCCTGTTCGCCGTCCCCGCCGCCGCCCAGAACCTGTGGATTTCCGGCGGACCGATCTACACCGGCGTCGAAGCGACCCCGACCGCCGAGGTGGTGGTCGTGCAGGACGGCAGGATCTCCTTCGTCGGCGACCCCAAGACCGTCCGGCTGAAGCTGAACCCCGGCACCGAGACCATCGACCTGAAGGGCGCGGCCCTGTTCCCCGGCTTCACCGACGCCCATGCCCACCTGCGGGGCATCGGCGAGCGCGAGCTGTCCCTGAGCCTCGAAGGCTCGAAGTCCGCCGCCGAGGCCATGGCGCGGGTGAAGGCCTATCTCGCGTTGCGCAAGCCCGGCGGGCCGGTCTGGGGCCGGGGCTGGATCGAGACCGGCTGGCCCGAGGGACGGTTCCTGAACCGCGGCGACCTCGACCCCATCGCGCCGGACCAGCCGGTGCTGCTGGTGCGCGCCGACGGACATGCCCTGGTGGCCAACTCGGCCGCCCTCAAGGCGGCGGGCATCGACGAGAGCACGCCGATTCCGGCGGGCGGGGACGTCCTGAAGGGACCCGACGGCAAGCTCACCGGCCTCCTGGTCGACAACGCCATGGCCCTGGTCCGCAAGCTCCAGCTCCCGCCCACCGAGGCCGACCGGCGCGCGGCCTTCGAGGCGGCGTTCAGGGTCGAGGCCGCCTACGGCTGGACCGGCGTCCACTCGATGAGCGTGTCGTGGAACGACGTCGGCCTGCTGGAGACGCTGAACGCCGAGGGCAAGACGCCGCTCCGGGTCTACAATGCCGTGGACGCGGGTGAGGCCGGGCCGCTGTTCGCCGGCGGACCGCGCGCCACGAAGGACGGCCGGATCGTCACCCGGGCGATCAAGCTCTATGAGGACGGCGCCCTGGGCTCCCGCGGGGCGGCGCTGTTCGAGCCCTACGCCGATGCGCCGGGGACGACCGGCCTGGTCCGCACGCCGCCCGAGCGGATGGCCGAGGCGATGGCCAAGGCCAAGGCGGCGGGGATCCAGGTGGCGGCGCACGCCATCGGGGACCGCGGCAACGCCAATGTCCTGGACCTGATGGCGCAGCAGAAGGTCCCCGAGGCCCGCTGGCGGATCGAGCACGCCCAGATCGTGCGGCCGGCCGACATCCCGCGCTTCGCCAGCCTGAAGGTGATCGCCTCGATGCAGCCCAGCCACGCCATCGGCGACCTGCACTTCGCCCCGGCCCGCCTGGGCGAGGCCCGCCTGGCCGGCGCCTATGCCTGGGACGACATGCGCAAGGCCGGCGTGCGGGTGGTGGGCGGCTCGGACGCGCCGGTGGAACGCGGCGCGCCCCTGATCGAGTTCTACGCCGCCGTGGCGCGCAAGGACCTGGCCGGGTTCTCCGGCCCGGGCTGGCATCCGGAACAGGCGCTGTCGCGGGCCGAGGCGCTGAAGCTGTTCACCTCCAGCGCCGCCTATGCGCGGTTCGCCGAGGCCGAGCTGGGCACGATCGAGGTGGGCAAGCGCGCCGACCTGTCGGCCTTCTCCGTGGACCTGATGACCGCGCCCGAGGCCGAGATCCCCAAGGGCCATGCGGTGCTGACCGTAGTGGACGGCAAGGTGGTCTACAGGAAGCCCTGAACCAACCCGACCCTCCGGGCCACCCAGACCGCCAGCAGGGCGAGCACCACGAGCGCCACCACGACCGCCACGGCGCGCGCGACCATAGCGACCCTCCGGTGCTGGGGCGTGTCCTGCTCGGTCTTCGCGTAGCCTTCCTGCTCGGCATAGAACTTGAGCGTCGCCGGCAGATAGGTGTCTTGCCGCTTGGCGGCCTTGAGCGTCCTCAGCCTCTGGAGCGTGAAGTCGTTCAGCTCGTCCAGCGTCGTCGGGTTCTTCACCGTCGGGTCGGACTTCGAGATCGCGCCAATGCGATCCGCGTAGCCGGTCATGAAGCCGATGCCATCGAATGCCCACGGCTTTAGCGGTATCGCCTTCTTGGGATCCTTCGGGTCCGCCTTGATCCGGAAGGGCGCCAGCGGATTGCGCTTCAGCTTCGCCTGGCCCAACTCCGAATCCTTGCTCCAGTCGAACTTCAGGCCGGCCCGCAGCGCGCCCACGGCGATCCAGACCAGGGCCGCGCTGGAGATGCCCTCCTCCGGATTGCCGCCCCCGACGGAGCCGTGGGTCCCGGGGAACCACTGCTGCTGGTAGGGCCGGTCCGCGAACTTGACGTAGGTGGCCGCGTTCGTCTCGTCGTCGACCTGCTTGCCGCGGGCCAGGGCCCATGCGTGGTTCAGCTTGTCGATGTTGCGGACCGGCGTGATGTCGAAGGACTTGCGATCCTCGTCCAGCGCGCAGGCGTGGCGGATAGAGAACAGCAGCGAGCTCGCATCGGGGTCGTAGAACTTGAAGCGCCGATTCACGAGCCGTGAGAGGCCGGGGATGATGTTCGGAACCCCCATCGAGCCCACCGTGTCCCAGAGACCCAGGTACATGAGGCGGTAGATGCCGAGCGGCGGCGGTTCGGGCGGCAGCCAGGCGTATTTGTCGTCGGTCTCCCTGGCCTTCGCCGGGTTCGCCCGAGGCTTCTCCGGCGGGGCCGCGTCAGGGGTGTGGAAGTCCAGGGCCCGGGCATTCCACGCGGCGGCGTCCTTGAGGTCCTTGGCCCCTGTGGCCAGGGGCAGGCCGGTGCGCGGATCGCGGTGGGTGCAGGCTTCGCGGAACTTCACCAGGTCCGCATGGTCCGGCGCGCGGCTGGTGTCGCGGTAGAGCTCCATCGCCCGGGGAATTTCGCTGAAGCAGTTGCGCCGCACGATCCCGCACTTGCGGATCAGGCCGCACAGGCTGCGCGCGGTGTAGGCGCCGCGCGAGAAGCCGAAGACGAAGACCTCGTCGCCCGCCTCGTAGTTCAGGACCAGAAACCGGTAGGCGCTCTCGATCTTGTCGTCGAGGCCCGCGCCAATAGCCCCGCCCAGCACGCTCACCAGCTTGTCCGGCAGGCGCCCGACGCCAGTCGCAACGCCGACGCCGGAGTCATAGAAGACGACCTGCCGGCGACCGTCCCAGCCGCGCGGCTCCACGCACTTGGCGAGCCGAGCCACATTGGTCAGCTGTCGCATCCGAAGGTCGTTCCAGGTGCCGTCGCAGAACACCACCAGCCGTTTGCGCTGGAAGTTGACGTCGTGCGTCTTGCCGGACCTCGGAGCCCGTTTCGCAGTCGTCGTCACGAGCGGTCCCCGCTTTCAGACGCGGAGCACTCTCAGGTTGAACCTGATGCACGTCAACACCGCTGCGAGCAACGTCGGGAACACCACGGAACGGCGCCGGCCCAAGCGGGTTTGGGGTGCGATCCTTTCAAACCCCCGGAGACCGCCATGACCCTCAGCAACACCGAGATCCAGGACCGCCTGTGGAAGGCCGTCGACGACCACCACACGGGCATGCTGGGCCTGACCCATGACAGCCACCACTTCCAGCCGATGACCGCCTTCGTCGAGAAGGAGACGAACACCCTCTGGTTCTTCACCCGCAAGGACACCGATCTCGCCCAGGCGGTGGCGAACGGCTGCGGCGACGCGGCCTTCATCTTCCTCGACAAGAAGCTGCAGGCCTGCATCGACGGGCGGATCGCCCTGGCGCACGACCAGGAACGCATCGACCGCTACTGGAACGCCCACGTGGCGGCCTGGTACCCGGACGGTAAGGACGATGCGATGCTGACCCTGCTGCGCCTGGACGTGAGCGAGGCGGCGGTGTGGATCACCGAGGGCGGCCTGCTGAAGTATGCGTTCGAGGTGGCCAAGGCGAACGCCAGCAAGTCGACCCCCGACGTCGGTGAACGCCGCGACCTGAACTTCCACTAGCGTCGGATCGAAGGCGCGAGGCGCGGCGGCCCAGGGAACGGGCCGCCGCGGACGCCTTCAAGATTGATTCGAACTGATTCGGGCCCAAATGCCCACGCAAGCTATAGTTCGGTCGCCTAGCCGACGGGTCTTGAACCTGGCCCAACACTTTTATGTTGAGAGCAGGCGCCGTGATTTCGCCTAAATTCACTTGGCGGGGCCAAAAAGTGTCGTGTTCTCGACAGTCTTAGGGTGCGCGCGTCGATAACTTGAAACCTCAGCCGTACAGCGGCGTTTCAAGTCCCCGATGCAGAGGCCTGCCCCCCTGTTAAAGAATAGCCTGCTCGCCGCGCTGCCGGCCGGCGACTACGCGTTCGTGGCCCCTCACCTCGCCCAGATTGATCTGGAGCGCGGTCGGCTGCTCTATGATCCAGGCGACCAGATCGACCAGATCTATTTCCCCCACGACGGGGTGATCTCGCTGATGACCCTGATGGAGAACGGGGCGGCGATCGAAAGCGCGACCATCGGACCCGAGGGCGCCATGGGCCTGATGGCGGCCGTCGCGCCGCGCCAGTCGCTCAGCCGCGCCATCGTCCAGACGCCGCTGCGCGCCGCGCGCATCAGCGCCGAGCGCCTGCACGAGGCCTGGGAGAAGAGCCCGGCCCTGCGCGACCTGGTCGACCGTCACACCGAGGCCCTCTACGGCCACGCGATCCAGTCGGTGGCGTGCAATGCGCTGCATTCGGTGGAGGCGCGCTTCTGCCGCTGGCTGCTGACCTGCCACGACCGGATCTCCAGCGACACGGTGGCCCTGACCCAGGAGTTCCTGGCCGACATGCTGGGCGTCCAGCGCACGACGGTGACCGCCGTCGCCCGCTCGCTGCAGGAAAGGGGCGTCATCCGCTACCGCCGCGGCGTGGTGGACATCGTGGACCGACAGGCGCTGCAGGCCATGACCTGCGAATGCTACGGCGTGATCCGCAACACCTACCGGCGGCTGCTGGGCGCCTAGCCCCCGCGACTCTTCATCGCCCGGGGAGCGGCGTGCGTCGCTAGCCCATTGCGTGGGATCGGTTTTCCTCGTTTTGTGCGGGTCAACGGGGAATTCGGGCCGAACGGGGCCCGTCCAGGCCAAGAAGAGACCCATGATTTCCGAAACGCGCAAAATCCTGCTGTCCGCCGGGGCGGCCGCCGCCCTCGTGTTCGCGGCCAGCGCCGCGACCGCTCACGAAACGCATGATTGCGCCGACGCGGCCTGCATGACGGAGCTGCTGTTCGAGGCGGCGGACGCGCCGACCGGGGGCGGACTGGACCCCGCGTCCCTGGCCACGCCCCGGTACGGGACCTGGGGCTTCGACCTCTCGGGCATGGACCGGACCGTCAAGCCGGGCGACGACTTCTTCAAGTTCGCCAACGGGCAGTGGGCCGAGCGGACCGAGATCCCCGCCGACCGCAGCCGCTATGGCAATTTCAACAAGCTGCGCGAGCTCAGCGACAACCGCATGCACGCGATCCTCGAGGACGCCGCGGCCGGCAAGCTGACCGTCCCCGACGCGGGCAAGATCGCCGCCGGCTACAAGGCCTTCATGGACGAGGCCGCCGTGGAGGCGCTGGACGCCAAGCCGCTGGCGCCCGGCCTGGCCGAGATCCGCAAGGTGAAGTCGAAGGACGAATTCACCGCGCTCATGGGCAAGTCCAACACCTCGGGCTTCACCTCGATCCTGCCGGTGTTCATCTCGATCGACGCGAAGGCGCCGACCAAATATGCGGTGATGTCGACGAACGGCGGCCTGGGACTGCCCGACCGCGACTACTACCTGCAGCCCGGCTTCGCCGAGAAGAAGGCCAAGTACGAGGCCTATGTCGCCCAGATCCTGACCATGGTCGGATGGGACAAGCCGGCCGAGCACGCCAAGGCCATCGTGGCCTTCGAGACCCAGATGGCCGAGGCCAGCTGGACCCGGGTCGAGCGGCGCGACCGCGACAAGACCTACAATCCGATGAGCCCCGCCGAGCTGAACGCCTACACGCCGGGCTTCGACTGGAACCGCTATCTGGCGGCGACCGGCCTGCCCAAGGTGGAGCGGATCATCGTCACCACCAACACCGCCTTCCCGAAGGTGGCCAAGGTCTATGCCGACACCCCGCTGGAGACGCTGAAGGCCTGGCAGGCCTTCCACCTGGCCGACGACGCCGCGCCCTACCTCTCCAAGCGCTTCGTGGACGCCAACTACGCCTTCCGCCTCAAGGAACTGGCCGGCCAGCCGGAGCAGCAGGCGCGCTGGAAGCGAGCGGCCACCTTCATGAACGGCGCGATCGGCGAGTCCGTGGGCCAGGTCTATGTGGCCCGCTACTTCCCGCCCGAGTCCAAGGCCAAGATGGACGCCCTGGTGGGTGACGTGCGCACAGCCTTGCGCGCGCGCATCGAGACCCTGGACTGGATGGGGCCGGAGACCCGGCAACGGGCGCTGGAGAAGCTGTCGAAGTTCACCGTCAAGATCGCCTATCCCGACACGTGGCGCGACTATTCCAGGCTGGAGCTGAAGCCTGCCGATCTCTACGGCAACGTCGAGCGCGCGGCGGCCTTCCAGTGGCAGCGGCAGGTGGCGCGCCTGAACGGTCCGGTGGACAAGGCCGAATGGGGGATGACCCCGCAGACGGTCAACGCCTACTACAACTTCGCCAACAACGAGATCGTGTTCCCGGCCGCGATCCTGCAGCCGCCGTTCTTCGATCCCGACGCGGATCCGGCGATCAACTACGGCGGCATCGGCGGGGTGATCGGCCACGAGATCAGCCACGGCTTCGACGACCAGGGCCGCAAGTCGGACGGCGACGGCGTGCTGCGCGACTGGTGGACCGCCGAGGACGCCGCCAAGTTCAAGGCCCAGGCCGACCGGCTGGGCGCACAGTACTCGGCGTTCGAGCCCCTGCCCGGCGCCAAGGTGCAGGGCGGCCTGACCATGGGCGAAAACATCGGCGACAACGGCGGCCTGAGCCTGGGCCTGGACGCCTACCGCGCCTCGCTGAAGGGCAAGCCGGCCCCCGTGATCGACGGCCTCACCGGCGAGCAGCGGGTGTTCCTCGGCTGGGCGCAGGTGTGGCGGGAGAAGAGCCGCGACGAGGCGCTGCGCCAGCAGGTGGTCACCGACCCCCACTCGCCGGCCTACTACCGGGTCAACGGCACGATCCGGAACGTGCCCGGCTGGTACACGGCCTGGGACGTGCAGCCCGGCGACAAGCTGTACGTGGCGCCGGAGCAGCGGGTGAAGATCTGGTAGGCGGCTAGCTCGCGATCGTCGCCGCGCCGAACGCCAGGCCGCAGAGCAGGGCGGCCTGGGAGGCGAGGGCCGCCAGCGGGCGCCAGCCCATGGACTTGAGGCCGGCGATCGAGGTCTTGGCGCCCACGGCCACCACGCCGGCGCCGATCAGCAGGTTCGAGGCGAAGGTCGCGGCGGGCAGCACCTCGGCGGGCACGACGCCGGTGGAGCGCAGGCCGGCCAGGGCGAAGAAAGCGATCACGAAGCCCGGCAGCAGGGCCGCGCGGCCCAGGGACTTGCCCTCGGCCTTGGCTTCGCGCGCCGCGCCGGCGAACGAGAACGCCACGGCGGCGACCACCAGGGCCAGCAGCGAGACGCGGACCAGTTTCACCGTCACCGCCATGTCGCCCACGGCCGGCGAGATGGAATAGCCCGCGCCCGCCACCTGGGCCACGTCATGGATGGAGGCGCCCAGGAAGATGGCGGCGGCCTCGGGCGGCAGCCCGGCCAGGTGCGCCAGCGCCGGATAGGCCAGCATGGCCACCGTGGACAGCGTGGCGACGACGGCGACGACGTAACAGGTCTGGCGCTCGGCCTCGGGGCCCTTGGGCAGGACCGACGCCACCGCCATGGCCGCCGAGGCGCCGCAGATCGCGGTGGCGCTGGCCGACAGCATGGAGAAGCCGCGCGGCAGGCCGAACAGCCGGCCGATCAGCGAGCCGACGCCCAGGGTCAGCGCCACGCAGCCCAGCACCATCAGCAGGGTCTGGACGCCCAGGTGGGCGATGTCGCCCAGCGCGATGCGCAGGCCCAGCAGCGCGATGCCGGCGCGCAGCAGCGGCCGCTCGGCGACCTTGAGGCCCGGGGCGAGGTCCAGGCGGCCGGCCAGGGGCGCGGCGATCAGGAAGCCCGCCACCAGGGCGAAGGGCGCCACCGGGGCGTGGATGAGCGTGGCGACCCAGGTGGCGGCGCCGGTCAGCAGCAGCGCCAGGGCCAGGCCGGGCGCCCAGGCCGGGAGCCTGGCCGCGGGCTTGGGGGCGGTGCGGTGGGTGACCATGCGCTCGTGCAGCTCACGGATCCTGCGGCTGCCAGAGGTCTGGAAGGCGAAGGGGAAAAGGCCATGCAGCAGGCAGGCCATGGCGGCGACCGCCATGGTGGAGGCGAAGCCCCAGGCCGAGCCCAGATGCTCGAGGTAGCTCTCGCCCACGGTCTCGGGGTGCTGCGTGAAGGCCTTGAGCATCGTCCCATCCCTGCCCACGGAAACAAGCGTCCAAGGATGGCGGAGCGGGCGGGAATATCATTGCCGATTGCCGCGGCGATCGACACCGCCTGGAGAATTCAATTCTCCCGAAGCGCCTGATTTCGAGATCCAGGTACTCGCTCGGCCTTCAGGAAGCTCAATGGAATCCTAACGAGGCGGTTGAGTCGGCCGCATCCGCGCCGCGGCGGAGCCCGTACACTGAAGCTCGAAGATGACCCTGGAGGTGTGCCCCCAAGATGCGTTTCCTGCTGTTGCTGGCCGCGGCGATCGTCGTGGCCCTGATCGTGGCGAACAACGCCCATGCCGCCCCCTTCGGAGAAGGAGCCGCCGGCCTCGACGCCACCCGCGCGGCGATGCGCTGGGCCCCGATCCTGCTGGGCTTCGGCGGCGCGGGCGTGATGCTGCGTCGGCGCCGGACCGGGGTCTAGTCGCGGCGCGGAAGGCCGAAGGCGCGCAGCTTCGCCGGCAGGCGGGTGGCGTGCCGAGTGGCCTCGCGCATGGACTCGAACGGGGTGGCGTCGCCCTGAGCCGCCACCCACTCCATCGCGCCGTCGGCGGCGAGGCGCAGGTAGGCGGGGCCATCGGCGGCATAGTCGGCGATCCGGGCCACAAAGGCCGGAAGGGACGTCACGTCTCGGGTGGCGGTCGCAAGCATCTGGTTTCTCCCTATTTCTCTTTAGGAGAACCTAGACCCGCGACGGGGCCGGTCGCTATTTCGGCCCAATACCTAGGGACCGGCCCGGATGGGGAATCTACGCTGAGGCGGGTTGCCGCAGGGGTCAGACGTGAACCACGCGCCCGCCCACGAGCGTGGCCCGCACCCGCCCGGCCGCTGGCGCGTCCAGGACCTCGCGCAACGGGGCGTCCAGCAGGCAGAGGTCGGCGGCGGCGCCCACGACGACCCGACGCGGCCCGCGGCCAGGGGCGGTCGGCTCGTCGAGGTAGAGGCCCAGCGCCCGGGCCGGGGTCACGCGCTCGCCGGCGCCCAGGGTCAGGCCGCCGGCGCTGGTCCGATGCACGGCGGCGGCGATCCCCGCCCAGGGATCGGGCGAGGCGTAGGGCGCGTCGGAACTGGCCGCGACGGGCACACCAGCCTCCAGCAGGCTGCGACAACGATAGAGGTCGGGCTGGTCCTGCGGCGCCACCTCGGCGGCGTAGCGGTCGCCGCGCTCGTGGACGAAGGCGGGCTGGGTGACCACCGTCAGGCCCAGCCGCCGCAGGACCCCGACGGCGTCCGGCGGGATGACGCTGCCGTGCTCGATCCGATCCCCGGGCCGCGACCCGGCGGCCTCGAAGACGGCCAGGGTCAGGGCCAGCTCGGCGGCGGTGACGCAGTGGACGGCGACCGCCCGGCCCTCAGCGCGGGCGGCGGCCACGCGGCCCATGAAATCGTCGAAGTCCGGCAGGGAATGGTCGTCCAGCAGCACCTTCAGCGGTCCGACCGCGAAGGCGGCGTCGGCGGGCGCGGCCAGCGGCGCGCCGCTCATCAGCGTCAGCCGCTGGGGCAAGGCGCCGGCCTGGTGGGCCTCGGCGAGGCGGTCGGCGGCCGAGCCGTCGGTCGTGACGCTGGCGTCGGTCAGGGCGGTGATCCCATAGGCGGCCAGGCGCGCGCCGATCGGAGCCAGGGGCGGCGGCTGGGCGCCGATCCGGTCGCGCAGCCAAGCGTCGCCGCGCCAGAGGCGCCCGGTGTCACGCTCCAAGCCGGGCGGATCATCGCCGTCGCCCAGGGCCGCCAACGCCAGGTCGTTCAGGATCCAGAGCGAACCGGTCTGATGTTGCACCCGCAGGCGGTGGCGCGGCGCGAGGGCGTCCAGGTCGGCGCGGGTCAGGTCGCCGGCCATGGCCTCGTGATAGCCCAGCACGCGGATCCAGGCGCCGGCCGGGCGGGCGGCCACGGCGGCGGCGATGCGGGCGGCGAACCCCTTCGCGTCGCGGACCTCCTCCAGGGTGACGGAGTCGGCCCGGGCGGCCAGGCCGAATAGGTGGATATGGTGGTCGCAGAGGCCGGGGATCAGCGCCCCGCCCTGCCCGTCGATCTCGTGGGGACCGCGCAGGCCGACGCCGATCCCGGCGATGCGGCCATGCTCCAGGCGCACGTCGAGGCCGGACCGGCCATCGATCTCGACGTTGCGGATCAGGAGGCTCATGCGGCGCGCGGCAGGCGGCAGATCTCGGCGGCGCCCGCGGCCGACCGGGCCAGTGCGGCATCCACCAGCAGCCCCCCGCCCTGCTCCAGCGCCCGAAGCGTCCCCGCCGCGGCCGCGAGCCCGGTGAGGGGATCGGCCAGGGCGTCGCCCAGGAAGCGCGGGCCGTCCGAGGTCCAGCGGACCAGCCCGCCGGCCGCGGCGGTGTCGTCGCCGAACCCCACGCGCAAGGCGGCCTCGCCGCTCCAGCCGTGCGCGGTGACGGCGGTCCAGACCAGGCCGGGGTTGCGGTCGAACACCGCCGCCGTATCGAGCCCAAGGGTGGCGAAGGCGCGCGGCCGGGCGCTGGTGATCAGGACGTCGGCGGCGGCGATCCGTTCGCGCAGGGCCGCCTGCCCCTCCGGGCTGGCAAGGTCGAGGACCAGGTGCGCCTTGGCGCCGTTGAGGTTCGCGGAGAAGCCCGGCATGGAGATGCGGGTCGGGTCCGGCCGGCGCACGCTTTCGACCTTGGTCACCGCCGCACCCATGGCCGCGAGGATGGCGCCGCACATCGGGCCGGCCCACAGGGCGGAAAGATCGACGACCTCGAGCGGACCGGACCGGGCCCCGCCGTTCGCCATGCGGATCAGCGGCGCGTGGGGGTTCCCGGTGGCCGCCTCGCCCACCGCGGCGACGGGCAGGCCCAGCAGGGCGCCGCCGTCGATCAGGGCCGCGCGCGCGTGGCCGCCGACGTTGGCTTCGATCAGGGTCCAGGGCTCCGCGCCGAAGTCGCAGCCGAGCCACGCCGGGACCAGGTCGCGGTCCTCCTCGCGGGCCAGGTTCACGGCGATCCAGCCGTCGGCGGCGCGGACCAGGCGGCAGGCGCCATTGGGCGAGGCGAGGCCGGGTGGGTCCAGGGGCAAGTGGCCGGTCCGGTCCAGGACGCCCAGGGTCGCCGGATCGACGCGGTGGCCGATGCGGGCGGAGCAGTCGGAGACCTCCGCGCACAGGGCGTCCAGGGCGGGCTGGATCGGGCTCACACCTCCACCCCGTCCACCAGCCGCCAGGCCAGCGCCGTCGCCAGGTCGATGTCGGCGCCGGAGATGGCCATGTAGCAGGCGCGGCGGCGGCCGATGCGGCGCGGGATCGTGGCCGTGCCGCCGGCGCCGGGGATCAGGCCCATGGAGACCTCCGGCAGGCGGAAGTGCGCGCCGGGCCGGGCGGCGACCCGGCCGGCGCCGGCCGGGACCTCGATGCCGGCGCCCACGCAGGCGCCGTGCAGGGTGACGGTCAGCCGGTCGCCCAGCGCCTGGGCCAGCCGGGCGGGCGAGCGCAGGGTGCGGATCAGGTGCGCCTGGCCGAGATCAGCGGCGCGGCCGAACTCGTCCAGGTCGCCGCCGGCGCTGAAGACAGGGCCCGCGCCGGTGAGGCTGACGGGCGGGGCGTCGGGATGCTCCAGCGCGAAGCGCAGCGCCTCGACCAGTTCGTCCCGCATCCGGGCGTCGAAGGCGTTGCGGGCGTCGGGCCGGTTGAGGCGAAGGCTGAGCACCTTGCCGGCGTCGATCAGCACCCGCGGCGCGCCGTCGTCCGGCCGGTCGCGGGGCGGATTGGCGGCCCGCCAAGCGCGGAACCCCTCCGAGGCCAGCAGCATCGAATAGGCCAGGGACTCGGCCACAAGCGCCTGGTCGAAACCGACGTCGAGGCTGGTCCGCAGCACCTGGGCGGCCACCGCCGCGGCGGTCGGCTGGGCGGCGACGGCGGCCCGGAGGCCGGCGATCGTGGCGTCCAGGCGCTCCGGCGGCACGCCGACCCAGGGGCCGGGCGCGGCGGGATCGGACGAGAGCAGGATGTCGAAGGGGTCCAGCGCGCCGCCCGGCACCGGTCCGCCCCGGTGAACCCCCACCTGCACCACGCCGGGGGTCGCGCGGAGCGGCGGCGGATCGACCCCGATCTCGGTGACGGCCATCCCGGCGCCGCCGAGGCTTGTGAGGTCGGCGATCAGGGCGTTGATCATCCAAAGTCCTCGTCATGGCCGGGCTTGTCCCGGCCATCCAGAAACGCAGGCTTGTACAGGTTCGCGAGACCGGCGCCGCGCTCACTTCCGACAGATCGGCGCATCTGGATGGCCGGGACAAGCCCGGCCATGACGATCTTTGGGGAGGGGATGGCCTCTCCCGCCTCTCACGCCGCCGCGGGCTTGGGGCTCATCTCGGCCTTGAGCTGGCGGCGGAGCAGCTTGCCGGTGTCGTTGTAGGGGAGCGCGTCGCGGAAGGCCCAAACCTCGGGGGTCTTGGTGGAGCGTAGGCGGGCCTTCACCCAGGCGGCGAGGTCGTCGGGCGTCGGCGGCGCGCCCCTGGCCACGATCGCCGCGGCGACCTTCTCGCCCCAGTGGTCGTCCGGCACGCCCAGCACGGCGACGTCGGCCACGCCCGGGTGCTCGCGCAGCACGTCCTCGATCTCGCCGGGCGAGATGTTCTCGCCGCCGCGCACGATCACGTCGTCCAGCCGGCCTTCGACGAAGAGGTAGCCCTCCTCGTCCATCCAGCCGCCGTCGTTGGTGGCGAACCAGCCGTCGTCCTGCACGGCCTTCTTGTGCGTGTACTCGCCGCTGACCTGTTCTCCGCGGACGTAGATCTCGCCCGACTGGTTGGGGCCGAGCACCTGGCCGTCCGGACCGCGGATCTCCAGCTCCAGCGACGGCAGCGGCCGGCCGACGGAGCCCAGGCGGCGGCGCGCGGCCTCGTCGTCGGAATAGATCGCCATGCGGTGGTCGTCGGGCCCCAGCACCGCGATCGTCGACGAGGTCTCGGTCAGGCCGTAGGCGTTGACGAAATCCACGTGCGGCAGCAGCTCCATCGCCCGCTCGATCACCGGCAGCGGCATTCGCCCCCCGCCGTAGCTCAGCGCCCGAAGCGCCGGCAGGCTCTCGCCCCGCTTGGCCAGGACGTCGAGGACGGCGCCCAGCATGGTCGGCACGACCATGGCGTGGGTGATCTCCTCAGCCGCGGCCGCGTCCACCCAGTCCTCCGGGGTGAACGCTTCGAGGTAGACGATGCGCCGGCCGCCATAGACCCCGGTCAGCACCGCGGAAATGCCGGCGATATGATAGGGCGGCACCGACACCAGGGCCGCCTCGCCATCCTCCGCGCCGAGGAACTCCACGGTGGAGATCACATAGCTGGTCAGGTTGGCGTGGCGCAGGATCGCGGCCTTGGGTTCGCCCGTCGTGCCGCTGGTGAACAGCAGCACGGCGATGTCGGGATCGGCCCAGGGCAGGTCGTCGGACGCCTCCCCGACGCAGGCGGCCTCGAAGGCCGAGCGGGAGACCACCGTCACGCCGGGCGCGGGGGCCAGCCGGTCCAGCATGTCGTCGTCGACGATGGCCACCGACGGCGCGGTGCGGGCCAGCAGCTTGTTCAGGTCGGCGTTGGGCAGGCGGTAGTTGAGCGGCGCAAAGGGCTTGCCCAACAGGCCGCTCGCGAACACCGCCACCGGCATCGCCCAGCCGTTCAACCCCAGGAACGCCACCGTCTCGCCGCCCTGCCCGGCCAGCCACGCGGCCGCGGCCCTGGCACGGCGGCGAACCTCATCGAACGTCAGCCCATCGGCCCGCCCGCCCAGCGCCAGACGGTCCGGCGCGGCGTCGGCCGCCATGTCGAGCAGGAGCGCGGTATGCATCAGTCCGACGCGGGCAGCTTCTTGGATTCCGTGGCCCCGATCGGGCGGCCGTCCAGGCTCAGAGAACCGGCCCCGGCCTTGGAGCACAGCACTTCCAGGCCCGTCTCGGGATCGGCGTACCGCTTTCCGGCCGCACTGCCGCCGCCGTGCGCGTCGGACAGGACCAGGTCGCCGGCCTTCGCATCGGCGTGCGCGATCACCGGATGGCCGCCGCATTCCAGGCTGACCGGCGACTTCGGCGGCCGGACCACCACGAACTCGCCGTCGCACACGGCGCTCTTCCACCGCGATCCAGGCTTCAGGTCCATCAGCATACTCCCTTTTCGGGAGACCTTAGCGGCAGGTTGCGGGACGGGGAACCGATGGCTTGCGCCAAGCCGGCGTCAGATCCCGTTGGCCGCCGCCTGCATGCGCGCGTTGAACGCCGGGCAGAGCTCGGCATTGCCGCCGCAGCAATCCTCGACCAGGAAATCCAGCAGCTCGCCCAGCCGGCCGTAGGCGGCGCTGTAGATGATGGACCGTCCTTCGCGCCGCGACTTGATGAGGCCCGCGTGGCTCAGCACCGAAAGGCTGCTCGACAGGGTGTTCTGCAGCATGTCGAGCCGGCGGGCGATCTCGCCGGCCGCGATGCCATCCGGCCCGGCCTGAACCAGCAGTCGAAAGACGTGCAGCCGGCGCTCATTCCCCAGGGCGGAGAGGGCGTCGGTGGCGGCTGACGTTTCCATGTATCCTGAACACTCGAAGTTGCATCGCGCTCAACGACGAATATGCAATTGAGATCGACTCTCAATTCCAACCTTAACGCTGTTCACCTCGCGGCGTCGAGAGAACAGGCGAGGAATCGATCACTTCTGCGCCCCAGTATCTCCGAATTCGCGCCTGAGGGGAGTGTTGTTGTTTTCATTTATAACTTCGAGATATCTCGAATGTACAAGTATCAGGGTGGCGTGCGTGAGCGTCGCCCGAAAGTTGGGTGTTTCCGTGATGAAGACGTTCGTTCTCGCCGCTTTCGGCGCCCTGGCCCTCGGCCTCACGTCGGCGCCCGCGCAGGCGGCCATGGCGCTCAAGCCGACCAATCTGAGCTGCGATCTCTACAGCGCCGCAGGCTGCCTGTTCACCTATGACAATGGCAGCGGCAACATCTTCGACGATCCGGATGCGTTCGAGGGCGCCTACAATTCGGCGCACGTCGAAGGGCCGGGTCCCGCCACTATCGACATGACCTACCTGGGCAAGCAGACGCCGGCGCAGGATGGCCTGCTCTCGATGACCTTCAACAGCCTGCCCTATCAGGTGGCGTTCTACTCGGTGAAGGCCGGCTCCGGTCAGGTCCTGCTCTTTGGCCTGACGAACCCCACCAACAGCTTCACCGCGCTTCAGAACGGCATCTACAACAAGGACAGCGGTCCCGGCCGCAACCTTAAGGGCATTTCCCACGTCACCTTCTACGGGGCCAGCGCGCCTGTTCCCGAACCTGCCACCTGGGCGATGATGATCATGGGCTTCGGCGCTGCCGGGGCGATCCTCCGTCGCCGCCGCACGGCTCTCGCATAACCACATTCACTGCAAAGTGAGCGAAAAGCCCCGGTCCCGGCCGGGGCTTTTTTGTGGATGGTTACCCGAAATGAGTGGAATATTCTTATTATAATTCAATGCGATACAAATTCATCGGCATCCAGGTCGCCCGTTCGGAGAACGCAGTCATCCGTGGGTTGTTTGACGTTTCAACGAATGTCGATGGATAGTTTGGAGGACAGGGACAGACGCGCCGTAGGCGCATTCAGGGGGAACCGACATGCGGAACCGCATTATCGTTTCGGCCGCCGCCGGCGCCATGCTCGCCGGCCTCGCGATCAGCACGCCCGCCGCCGCGGCGGTGACCATCACCTCGTCGGTGTGCGCGAGCTGCGAGAACGTCCATCTGGTTCCGGGGGGCGACCTCACCGACAACGTCGCCCAGGGCACGACGCAGGGCGGCGTGATCGCCGGCGTCACCTTCACGGGCCTCGAGCCCATCGCGACCGGCGAGGGCAACGGCCTGCCCTGGGTCGCCGCCGTCGACGGCGGCATGACGTATCTCGACGTCTCCCTGAATCCCGGCTTCACCTTCACCCTGGCCGGCTTCAACCTGAACGATCTGCCCGGGAACGACTCCTGGTCCGTCCGGGTCTCCGCCTTCGACGGCGCCACGTTGAAGGCCTCGGAGGTCTTCACCGAGAGCAACAACACCAAGTTCAAGATCGCCGCCACCGGCAGCGATGTCCTGACCCACTTCCAGATCCAGCTGCTGACCGGACCCAACGGCGGCGCGGCGCCCCTGGACGGCGCGGTCCAGCTGGACGGCGTCGGCCAGGTCAGGATCGACGGGGTCGCCGTCGTCCCCGAGCCCACCACCTGGGCCCTGATGATCCTCGGCTTCGGCGGTGCGGGCGCCATGCTCCGCCGCCGCCGGACGGCGCTCGCCTAGGGACCCCGTAAGCCCTGGCGCGCGTGCGAAGCCCCGGTGTCCCAACGCCGGGGCTTCTTCGTGTTTGCGGCCGCATGACCTGGCGGCAGGTTTCGATATTCGGGCTTCCCGGTCCATGACGGATCGCCTAGCGTCAAACGATCGTTTGAACAGGTGCGCCCTTGGACCTCGACTGGAGCCATGCCGACCGCTGTTTCCGCGACGAGGTGCGGGCGTTCCTGGACGCCGAGCTGACCCCGGAGCTGCGGCGCGTGGGCGCCAGCCTGACCAGCGTCTACGCCGAGTACGGGCCCGCGATGGCCTGGCAGAAGATCCTGCACGCCAAGGGCTGGGCCGCGCCCGCCTGGCCGGAGGAGTACGGCGGCTGCGGCTGGTCGGTCACCCAGCGCTACATCTTCGCCAGCGAACTGGCCGAGGCCCACGCCCCGCCGCTTTCGCCCATGGGCCTGGGCATGTGCGGCCCGGTGCTCATTGGGCACGGCAGCCCCGCGCAGAAGGCCCACTACCTGCCGCGGATGCTGGCCGGCGACGACTTCTGGTGCCAGGGCTATTCCGAGCCGGAGTCCGGCTCGGACCTGGCCTCGCTGCAAATGAGCGCCGTGGACGACGGCGACCACCTCGTCTGCAGCGGCCACAAACTTTGGACGACCCACGCCCACCGCGCCAACTGGATCTTCTGCCTGGTGCGCACCGCGCGTGAGGCAATCCCGCAGAAAGGCATCACCTTCCTGCTGATCGACATGGCCACGCCGGGCGTGGAGGTGACGCCGATCGTCTCGCTGTCCGGCGAGCACATCCAGAACCACGTGTTCTTCACCGACGTGCGCGTGCCCAAGGCCAATGTGGTGGGCCGCATCGGCGAGGGCTGGGGCGTGGCCAAGTACCTGATGCAGTTCGAGCGCGGCGGCGGGGTGAACACTCCCGGGCTGCGGGTGCGGCTGCGCCGGATCGAGGCGATGATCGAGGCCGAACTCGCCGACCGGCCCGACCTTGCCGACGAGGCCCGGGCGCTGCGGCGCCACGCGGCGGACGCAGGCGTCCTGCTCGACGCCATGGAGGCGATGGAGCTGAGGCTGCTCTCGCGGCTGTCGGCCGGTGACGCGCCGGGCGCGGAGTCTTCGATCCAGAAGACCGTCGGCACCGAGCTCAGCCAGCGGCTCACCGAGATCGCGCTCGCGGCCGCCGGCCTGTTCGCCGCCGCCTACCAGCCGCACATGGTCTCGCCGGGCGGCCCGACGCCGGGCTTCTCAAGCCCCAACGACCACAGCGGTGTCGGGCCCGACTACGCCTGGCCAGTCGCCGCCAAGTACCTCAACGACCGCGCCGGCTCGATCTACGCGGGGTCCAACGAGATCCAGCGCAACATCATGGCCAAGGCGATCCTGGGTCTCTGAGTCCAGGCCGTGCGGGGAACCCCGTGGGGCGGGGAGCGGTTCTCCTATCGATCCGGGGGCGGAACGAGGGAACGAACCTATGCGAAACCTTCTCTGCGGCGCGGCCTTGAGCCTTGCGTTCGGTGTGGCCGCCCAGGCCCAGACCCCAGCCGCCGCGCCCGGCGCGGTGACCCCGCCGACCTCCAACCCGCCGGCCGCCTCGCCGCCCGCGCTATCGGCCACCGCGCCGCCCGCCGCCGACGCCAGCGCGACCACCTCGCCCTACAAGGCCGGCATGGCGATCAAGGACGCCCAGGGCTCGACGATCGGCACGATCGCCCGCGTGATCCGCACGCCCGACGGCGCCACGACCATCTCGGCCAGCGTGGATGGCCGCAACGTCAACCTGCCGGCCTCGGCCCTGACCCTGGGCGCGGACGGCGGGGCCGTCAGCTCCATGAGCAAGGCCCAGATCACCGCCTCCACCGCGCCCCCGACCTAGGGCGCGAGCGCGACCCCGACACTCCGCCCATGAGGCAGAGGGTTGGGGCGCCAACTTCTCGCCGCGTTCTGAGGTCAGACCCGCCCCCTCAACCCGAGGGCGTAGCGTGATCAACCTCGACGACAGACCCCAGCAAGACTCGACCCAGCGACGGCCAGCGTCGCGGCGAGAACAAGCGGCCCGGCGACTAGGCGGCCTGCGATCCTGGCAGGACGTGCTGCTCTCGCTCCTGGCGCTTCTCGCGCTGTCGGTCTGGGCGTTCGCGACCCGCTGAGGGGTCTACGCGACGCGCCGCTGCGGAGACCGGCCCACGTCGCGCACGAACGTCGAGCCCGCGAAGATCTCGACCTCGTCACAGGACGGGCGCCGCTCCAGCATTTCGATCGCGGCGCGCGTGGCGTCGTTCAAGTCGCCCCGGATCAGCATGGTGCAGGGGGACTCAAGCTCGTCCCCGAGACCGCTCAGCCTGAAGTCCATCGTCGCCCCTCGCCCACTACATCGATTATCCCCGATATGTGGACGGGACAACAAGCCGGTGGCTGTAACGGCCGGGACCCTCGCGCTCAAGGCGTCCCGGCGGCCGCCTCGGCTAGAACAAGTCCTCGTAGCTATAGGAGGCGCCGTTCTGTCCGACCTCGCGGCCGGTGACCAGGCCGCCCGTCGGGGCGGAGTCCACGTCCGTGCTGTCGCCGTCAAGGTCGTAGTAGAACTCGCCGCCGCTGCCCGAGCGCCCGCTGCCGAACTTGATGGCCACGCCAGCCAGATCGTCCTCCGCCAGGTGGGGGTTGCGGGCGATGATCTCGGCCAGCGCGTCCTGATACCAGTCGTCCAGGTCGTCCGAGACGGAGTCCGGGGTGTCGATCTTCACGAAGGTGAACTCCGAGTCCTCGTAGTCGTCCGGCGTGGCGTCAAAATAGAACGTCACATGCGAGATGTCCTTGGGCATGGTCGCGAAATGGCCGCCATCGGCAATGGCGTCGACGGGCGCTTCGGTGATCGTGGTCTTGGGCATGTCGCCTCCAGAAATTGACTCGCCCATTGGCGGCCGGCTTCGTGAAGGGGCCCGGAACAGGAACGCTTAATTCGGCGACAGGGTTACCGCGGCGGGCAAGGCCCCCGCATATCAGGCCTGGAATTGGAGCGGCCGGGGGGAATCGAACCCCCGACATTCAGCTTGGGAAGCTGACGTTAGTTGAAGCGACTCTGGAAGCTAGGGCCAAATCACTGACCGACTCGGGCATGCGTCTGCAAGGCGCCACTAGCGGAAGTTGAGGCGCGGTCCGAGAGCGGACGTTCGCCGATGCGCAAGCCGGACCGCGCCCCGTGCACGAGACCCCGAGCGGCCATGGGTTTGGAGGTCGCGCATCAGCCTCGACCATTCCACGTCCTGAGACCATAGTCGGCGTCGCCACCTCAGGCGCATGCGCTGTCAGCCTGGCGCTTTCGATCGTCGAAAGGAACGCTCCAGATGCTTGTGGCCGTCCTCACATCACAGCCGCGTCCGCCGATGGTGGAGCTTGCCGCGATCGTCGACACATTGCACGAGGCCAACCGCCAGTCCGGGAAGGACCACTATCGGTTGGTGCTGCTTTCAGAAGCCGCCGAGCCGCTCCAATCCTCGGCGGGACCGCGCATTCTGGTCGACGCCTCCCTCGCCGAGTTCACGGAGCCGATAGACACCCTGATCGTGCTCCCGGCCGCCCGCGGCCACGCGCTTCCCGGAACGGCCGATACGGTAGACTGGCTGAGGCGCACGGCGCCCAAGACGCGGCGGTATGGCTCGACCTGCACAGGTGTCTTCATCCTGGGCGCTGCCGGACTCCTGGCCGGCCGCCGGGTGACGACCCACTGGCAGTTCGCCGACGAACTGGCCGCCCGCCACCCCGAGGCCATCGTGGAACCCGACCGCATCTTCATTTGCGACGGCGAGATGTTCAGCTCGGCGGGCGTGACCGCCGCGTTCGACCTCATGCTCGCCCTGGTCGAGGAGGACCTCGGACGCGAGACTGCGCTCGCCGTCGCGCAGTTCTTCGTCCTGTACCTCAAGCGGCCTGGCGGACAGTCGCAGTTCAGCGCCCAATTGGCGGCGCAGTTTTCGGCCAACGAGCCCATTCGGGACGCCCTGCGCCGCGTGAACGAGAACCTGCGCGGCGATCACTCCGTGGCAAGGCTCGCGCGCGAAGTGGGCATGAGCGAGCGCAACTTCGCCCGCGCGTTCACGCGGGAGACGAGCATGACGCCGGCGGCGTATGTCGAACTTGCCCGGGTGGATGCTGCGCGTCGGCTGCTGGAAGAGCGGAAGCTTCCCTTGCAGCGGATCGCGGTGGCCAGTGGTTTCTCGACGATGCAAGCCATGCGCCGGGCCCTGTTTCGTCAGCTCGGTGCGACGCCCAGGGAGTATCGCGAGCGCTTCGGCTCGGCGTTTGCCGCCACAGACGTCGACCTCTGAGGCTCGCGCCGGACACCGCGGCGCCGCCAAATCTTCGAGGGGCGGTTGGCGGAATCCGCATCCACATTGGCAGGAACCGTAACCTACCAACGTTCGATCCACAGATGATCGTCCAGTATAACAGAGCGAGAACGACTGAAAATCTCTAGGCAACACGCGCCTGCGTTCTCGGACAAATACAGATGGACAAGTTCGATCGAATTTTTCCTGCAAGGCAAGATGCACGCTCAGGCGATGATCTAGCGCTTGAGCCCGCTCGGCGACATCCGCTTCGTCGAGATCAATGTTCGCCCCTGTAGGGGCGCCCCGCTTCCCTTGATCCAGCAATGATGCTGTCGCGGACCTCCCGCGACAGAGAGGAGAGCCATGCCTTGGGCACGGTCAGCGCGTTTCGCAGCAGTCGAGGCCGGGGCCATGGCCTCCGCGGACGCCTCAAGCCACAGGTGGCGCGGTGGTGACCTGCTCCACGCACGCGCCGGGGAAGAGAGGCCTCCAGGGGGCGACCAGGTCTGTTCCCACTGCGGGTTCGCGCGCGACGTTCACGCCACCCACTGTCCCGTCTTCGCGGCCGCAATGAATGCCGGCGCCCAGTGGCAGGATGCATCGGACGTTTCCGGACGACGACGAGCGGACGACTGCACGCGGGCTCTCCCTGCGGAGGAAGTTCCGCCCTCGAACGATGACCTGGCGCTTGAGCGCACGCGAGGAGACCCGGCGCGCCCGCGCCTTACCACGCCCCGACCGAAGGTGCTGGTCGCTGACGATCATCCCGTTCATCGCCAATGGAACCGAGTGATCTTCGAGGCGCTCGCGTGCTCTGTCGACGTCGCGGAGGATGGAGCCGCCGCGCTCGCACGCTGCGCCGTCGAGGCGTTCGACCTGGTGCTCATCGACCGTCACATGCCGGTGGTGGGGGGTGACGAGGCCGTTCACCGGCTTCGCGCCGGTCAGGGTCCGTCTTCGCGGGCCTACGTGGCCGTCTGTTCGTCCGATCCGCCCAGCGACCCTGCGGCCGGGTACGACGCCGTTGCGACAAAGCCGCTGGATGTCGACACGGCCTGCGCCCTCCTCACGGAAGCGCTGAGCGCCGCCGCATCCCGCGCAAGGCAGACCTAACGGGCATGGAAGTGGCCAAGACCGTCCCGGAGTTGGTCAGCGCGCCCGAATTGCGCGTCTCCCGATTTCAGTCGGCGGGCCTTGAGGCCGCGATGGAGCAGTTCGCCAACCCCCAGGCTCTGGCCGCGGGGATGGTCTGCGTCATCGACTTGGATACCGTCGTGCAACGCTTCGGGAGCCGCTGGCCCATGCGGCGCGAACACGTGCACGAGCACGTCACCTCGACCCTCGACCGCCAGTTGGGCCCGACGGCGTATCATCTTCGGATCTCGGACACCGACGTCCTGATCTGCCAGCCCGACAAGGAGCGGCTCGCGGGCCAGGCCCTGTGCCTGCGCGCCCTGCGCGAGATCCTGACGCACTTTCTGGGCGACGGCGAAATGGCCGACACGGGGGTGCACGAGGTGGTGCGCATCTCCCCGGAGGGCGTGGAGGCGCGACGGGTCGATGTGCGGGCGGCCTCGGCCGCGGCTGCTGAAGAGGCGGGCAAGACGGGCGGCAGGCCTGAGCCAGGCTCGCCGACCTCGCTGGGCGGGGCGAACCAGTGGACGCCCTTCGTCACCGCCTATGGCGTCGGATTGCAAGTCACCACACGACCGGAACCCGTCTTCCAGCTGCGCGGGAAGCGCGCCATCGGCCTGCGGCTCACGAACTGCGTGGCCCACGTCAGGTCCGGCCGGCAACTGCGGGCGCCGGAACTCGCGAGGCTCACGACCGCAGACCTGCTGCGCATCGATGTCGCGGGACTTCTGAAGGGCCTCGAGGCGCTCCGTCAGGACGGCCAGCGGCGGCTGACGGTAATCGTGCCCGTGACGCTGTCGAGCCTCTCTCATCCGGCCGGCCGCGCGCGGATCATCACCGGCCTGCAGGAGGCGCGAGAGCACGTGGATGGCGGCGTGATCTGCGAGTTGCGGCTGATCGAGGGGGCTCCGTCGGCGGCGCTCGCTCAAGCTCTCGCGATCGTCCGCCCCTACTGCCTGCTCGTGATCGGCAATCTCGACGAGCCCAACGTTGGCCTGGGTCGGATGCTCAAGGGGACCGGGCTCAACGGCGTGTCCACCCGCGTCCCACAAGGCCTGGAGGGCGCGGCCTTCATCGGATGGGCCAACGCCGCAATTCGCAGCGCGCGCCAGGCGAGCAAGTCGGTGCTGCTGTACGGGCTCTCGTCAGAACACGCCGTGAATACGGCCATCACCCTAGGCGCCACGCACGGAAGCCGAGCGGATCGGAGTGCCGTACCGCCGGCGCCTCCGCACGCTCAAGTTTCCTCCCGTGCGAGCAGTCGCCTGAGCGACGGATCACCTCCGAGGCCCGATACATCCCCAATGTGAAGCGGATCGCCTACGCACGCTCATCGCGACGTTGAACAGCGGACTCTTAGGTTCGGGGCTTCTCCGCCGGCAAAAGGCGCAGGTGGTTCCACCACCTCGCCCGCCCCCTATAGGCTCTATGGGCCGGAACGCTCACTTCAACACGCGCCCCATCGCGATTGCTCAGTCGAAGTTTCGCGCCAATGCGGCGGGCGCGCTCACGAATTCCAGGAAGTCCGAAGTGTCCATCCCGTTGTCCGCCTTGGAGAAGTTGCGGGTCCAGGCCTACGCCATCGTCATGCACGATGAGGCGCAACTGGCCTTCCTCTTGGATGATCTCGGCCACGATGGTCCTGGCACGTGCATAGCGGAAGGCGTTTCGGATTGCCTCCGCGCCGATCATGGAGAGCTCTTCGAGAACCACCGGGGTGAGGTCTCGGATATCGCGATCAGCGCTTACGAGCAGGCGAGCCCCTGAACGACCTTCAAATTCAGACTCAATTTGCTCCAATCGCTGCACCAAGGTTCTGGCCGAGCCGGACGTTCTGAGATCCAGAATTCGATCTCTACTCTCCTCGATGACTTGTTCGCCCTTCGTCAGGGCTCCATCGATCTCCCGCCTTATGACGTCATCGGGCGGGATCTGGTCGGCGATGGAGCCAAATCTCAGCATAAGCCCCTGGACGCCCTGTAACAGGGTGTCGTGAAGTTCTCGGGCGATCCTCTCGCGCTCTGTGGCGCGAGCCTCGAGGCGATCACGAATTCGAACCGTCAGACGCCGGGCTTGCCAGATGTAAGCGACGGAAATTGCTGCCAGTGCTGAAATGATACCGAGGACAGCGAACGCTCTCGACTGCAAGAACGTGGGCGGGATAACGAACCCAACCGACGCACCCCTGTTGTTCCATACGCCGTCGTTATTGGCTGCCGAGACCGAAAATTCATAACGTCCCGGCGGCAACTTCGTGAACACCACCTGCTTGTTCGCGGAGTCGACCCAGCGATCGTCAAACCCCTTAAGTCTATATTTGAATTTCATCCTCTCCGGTACAGACAGGCTGATCGCGGAATACTCAAAGCGCACCGTCGAGACCGCGGGCGGAAACTGCAGCTTTCCCGATAGTGGAATAGCAATCCCGTTGACGATGACCGACCGTATGGCGACCGCGGGTGGTAACGGATTGTAGCTTAGATTTCTGGGATCCAGCGACGCCACGCCTCGGGTGGTGAGTAGCCACATCTTTCCTGAGCGGCCCTTTAGGATGTTGGGGGTGCAACAAGTCTGTTGCATCCTGCCAGGCGCCCCATCTTTCCCGTCGAAAACGCGAAGCGGGATTGCGCCCCTCTGCGTTTTGATCGCTTTGAGCAGATCAGTGGTTTGCAGCCTTATGACGCCATGGGCAGCGCTCAGCCACGTCTCCCCAAGTTCCCCCTCCATGATCCCGTTGATCAAGCTCAGATCCGGATATGCGGTTGAGTTTAGTGAGGTGAATGCCCCACGCTCATACATCGCTAGTCCGAGTTCACCGCCAACCAAGGTGAAGTTGGCTCCGGAATACACGGTCTTGATATCGCCGACGCTGAGACCCTCGCTTGCTGACAAACGGGTCGTCGTTCCGTCCCTGATGAGGAATACAGCTGAACCGCGCGCGAGGCCCCAGACCCCTCCATGATGATTGGCCACGAGAAGGTAAGGGTAGAACTTCTCCTGGATGAGGGACGGAAGCGGCCCCTTCCATACCCCGCGGGACTGAACGAAGACGCCGACATCTCGTACCGAAATCCAGAGCGCACCATCAGTATCGACGGCGCACGACATCACTTCACGGCCCTTGATTACGGGCGGCGCTTTCACATGGATGATGCCCTGATCGTCGATGCGGCGGACACCGTCGTTGTTGACGAGCCAGGTTGATCCGCGGCGTCCTGCGCACAACTCATTGGGATGCCACGGGTCATGGCCCACCACTTGGAAGTGACTGTTTTTCAGCTCGCGATATATCGTCCCCCCGTCAGCTACGACTAGACGGCCCTGCGGATCTATAGTCGCCCGATAGCCGTCGCCGGGGCGCTTGGGAATGGAGCTGGCGATCTGGATGTCGGCCGTGCGAAACCGGTCCAGTCCCAGGTCCGTACCAACCCAGATGTTTCGCTCGCGATCCTCGAAGATTGGAACCGCGGCGTCCGACGTCAGACCATGCTCGGCCGCGTAGGTATCCGTCGCGGCGCTGGCTGGCAGAGGCGCACCGGACGGGAACCGCGAGGGTTCGAGAATTCGGAAGATCCCGGCACGATCGAGGAACGTGCCCCAAAGGACGCCGTCGCGATCAAACAGGATCTGTCGCGTCTTTAGAGGCGCTGACGCCGCAACTCGACGAACTGCCGGCGCACGCCCCTTCAGACTGGCGACATCCAGCGGTCGAAGGCCCCGTGCCTCGTCGGAGAGCCAGAGCCGGCCGTCGGGAGCCTCTGCGAGCGCCCAAGCCCCCTCCACCGGCTCGCCACTTCGCTCGATTGTCGAAGTTCCCGGCCTGACGAACAGCAGAGCGCGCGCCGTAGCGATCCAGACGGTCCCATCCCGAGCCACGGCGATGTTAAATGCCCGGCCATAGTCAGCGCTCCAGGTCGCCGCCTTCCATGCGCCGTCTCGGAAGACCGCGACGCCGCCGAACGTCGCGACCCAGATCGCGCCATCACGAGCCTCGGCGAACTGCTTGACGGGTCCGGCCGGAAGCCCCGCGGAGTAGGTCGTAATCCTGCCGTTGCGGATCCTGGAAACACCGCCCGCTTGGTAGCCGACCCAGACATCCCCCGAAAGCGTCGCAGCCAGGTCCGACACCATCTCGCTGCTGAGTGACGTCCGCCCATCCGACCGAAACTGCTCAAACTCATTTCCGTCGAAGCGAAATACGCCGGCGCCCGTGCCCAGCCAGAGGCCACCCTGCAGGTCTTGGGCGATCGCCAGGACAGACGACGGCGCCGACTCGCGCAGGGCCCAAGGCGTGTGCACAAGTGTGCTGATCTGTTGCTTCGGACTCACCGCGATAGCTGGCGTAGCGATCAGCATGACTGTCGCCAGGATCAGCAGCCGAACGAGGTAGCGGTGCAGGGACAGGGCTTTCAACAGGCTAAAGCCAGTGTACTGGACTTGGCAGCCCGACGGCCGGCAAGTCACAAGGAATGTCGTTGAGACTCCACGGAGCCATCTGGTCGGCATCGAGCACAAGCCTCCCCGCCGGCGATGGTGAGCGACGTCAACACAACAGCGAGGTCGCGAGATATGAAAAAAAGATGGGCTTGCCCGCCTAGCCAAGTCTCGCGAGTATCGCGCGATGTCGCCCTTCATGAGGAAGACGCTGGCCGTGCGCCGAACAAGCGCTTAGATGTCCTCGTCGAGCCTATGCGGGACCATCTGATATCATGATGGCGCCAGCGGCGAATGCGCCGATAAGAGTCCTCGTCGTTGATGATCACCCGATGATACGGGATGGCATCGCGGCGCTTCTTCAGCGACAGCCTGACATGGAGGCGGTCGCTGAGGCCGCGGACGGCGTCGAGGCGGTCGCGAAGTTCCAGGCGTTTGTGCCTGATGTCACCCTGATGGATGTCCAGATGCCCGTCATGGGCGGGGTCCAGGCCATCGAAGCGATCCGACGCTTGTCGCCGGACGCGCGGATCCTTGTGCTCACCACCTATCCGGGCGACGCCCAGGCGATCAAGGCAATTCGTGCGGGTGCCGCGGGATACTTGCTCAAGAACTGCATACGGAGAGAGTTGCTTGACGCTATTCGTTCGGCACACGCTGGGCGTCGCGCGCTCAGCGCCGACGTCGCTCACGATCTCGCGCTCCATTCTTTGGACGAGTCTCTGACGGGGCGTGAAGTTGTTGTTCTTCGATTGGTGGCAGACGGCCATCCCAACAAGTATATTGCCCGTCATCTTGGACTCTCCATCGACACCATCAAATCTAACTTGAAGAACATATTCGCGAAGCTTGGCGTTAGCGACCGCACGCACGCGGTGACCATCGCGACGCGCCGCGGCTTTATCGATCGATAGACGCCCGGCTCGCGCCCTTGCGACCTCAGTCGAGACCTGACGGAACGTGCGGCTCGCTCAGACTGTCGTTCGGCTTCTGGCAAGCGTGGGGTTCCACGACCGAGCAGGGAAACCTCAGCATCTGCACATCTGCGATGAAGCGATAGCCTCGACCTATGACCGTCGCGATGTATTGAGGTTTGACGGCGTCGTCTCCTAGGACACGCCTCAATCCGACGATGTTGGTCTTCAAATTGGTGTCCTCGACGAACACTTCGGGCCAAACGCGAGAGACCAGCTCACGTTTGCCGATTAGCTCGCCAGGGCGCTCGACCAACACGGCAAGAATCTCAAGCGAACGGCTGCCGATGCGGATCGGAGCGCCATTCTCGAGCAGGCGTTGGCGGCCCGGCTGCAAGATGAACCGACCGAACCCAAACGCCACTCGGGTCTTGTCCTGAAAACCCTGCCGGACTGGATCGGCGAAATCCGGGTGGTGGCCGTTGAGCGCAATTGTCAGCATCGGGTAATCCCCCCCTGAAGTCACACGGGTATTCTTAGTGTGTCCAAGTCTTCGCAGGCCGGCATCCCTCCTCGGGGTGATTTCCTCCTACCCATTCGGGTAATGACAGTCGTCGCGCCAGCCGGCTTGGCAGCAACAAGGCGGCGTGCCCAGCCGCTTGCGGCAGACACCGCCACGCGTGGTGAAGACGTGACCGGATCGTGGGGCAGCGACGGCTTCGATCGGCCGGCGCCTGACACCTCGGGACCTGGCTGCGGCCCGCCGCCTACGGGATCGTCATCGAAGGCGCGATCATGCTGCGATGCGATGGCGCCGCCCTACGGCTTTCCTGCGCCGCCGAGGACTCCGCCGGCTGTGCCGCATGCTCGCGATTGAACGGGACGCCGAGCACGAGGCTGGATCTGCCGAGCCTTCGCAAGGCGCTGTGCGACCGGTTATTCCACATCTTTCAAGAAGGCGGTCAGCCCCGCGAAGTAGGTCTCCTGATCATCCCACATCGCCAGGTGGCTGCCCTGTGCGGAATAGAGGTAGCGGCCCTTCGGAAGGCGCTTGGCCATCCTCGCCATGTGGGCGGGGTCCATGGTGTCGTTGCGAGCGCCGATCACCAGCGTAGGCACGTGGATGCGGCTGAGATCTGAAAACCGGTCCCAGGTCGCGATGCGGCCGCTGGCGCCCAATTCGCTCGGGCCCTGCAGCAGGGCATAGATCTCGGAATTGACGTGGCTGAACGTGCGCATGACCGGTTCAGGCCATTCGGCCGCGGCCCGGCGCAGGACGTGCTGCTCGTAGTGCTGAGGGAACAGGATCTCCAGGTAGCGGGGATCGTCCGTCCTGCCGGCCGCCTCCAGCGCCTTCACCTCCGCCAGGGCGGCCGGATCCATCATGGGCTCCAGGACACGCCTGGCGTAGGCGTTGTAGGCTGGGATCGAGGCCATCATGTTTGAGATGATCAGGCACTTGAGGGTCTTCGGGTGCTTCAAGCTGTATTCAATCGCCAGGATGCCGCCCCAGCTGTGCCCGAACAGGCAGAAATTGTTGCGCGTGAGGCCCAGAGCCTTGCGCACCTGCTCGACCTCGTCGACGTAACGCGGGATGGTCCACAGCGCATTGTCCTTGGGCCGATCGCTCTCCCCGGCGCCGAGCTGGTCATAGTAGTAGAACTCGATCCCGTCCCGGAGCAGGTACGGCTCGAACGCTTCCAGGTACTCATGGGTCATGGCCGGGCCGCCGTGCAGCAGCAGCACCTTCAGCCGGGGATTTTCGCCGACCCGCCGGGTCCAGACCCGATATCTGCCGGACGGGGTTGAGATCTCGATCCGGCGCACGCCGTCGGACGCGGCGGCGTCCGACGGCGGCGGGGCGACCGGCTGCGCCTGGGCGGGACGGGGGGAGATCCCGCTCAGCGCGACCGAGGCCGCAAGCACCAGCAACCAAGACTTCATCAGAGCGTCCTCCTCAGGCTAGGGCCGGGCCACCTTGCGGTCGAGGAAGTTGCGGATGAGCGGCGCCATGACGTCGAGCCGGTCCTCCAGGGCGAAGTGCCCGCTATTAAGAATGTGCATCTCGGCCTTGGGCAGGTCGCGCAGGTAGGGATGCGCGCCGGACTCGGGGAAGATCTTGTCGTTCTTGCCCCAAACGATCAGCGTCGGTGGCTGGCGCTCGCGGAAGAATGCCTGGAATTGCGGATAAAGCGGCACGTTCGTGCGGTAGTCGCCGAGCATGTCCAGCTGGATGTCGCGGTTGCCCGGGCGGTCGAGCAGCGCTTGGTCGTGGACCCAGTTGTCGGGGCTGATGCGCGCGACATCGCTCATGCCGTCGGTGTATTGGAACTTGGTGATGTCCAGCGTGACCAGGTGGTTCAGTGCATCTCGGTTCTTCTGCGACCGGTCGGCCCAGTAGACCTTGATCGGATCCCAGAACTCCTTCAGGCCCTCTTCGTAGGCGTTGCCATTCTGGACGATCAGGCCGCTGACGCGTTCGGGGTGCTTGAGCGCCAGTCGGTAGCCGATGGGGGCGCCGTAATCCATCACGTACATGGCGTAGCGTTTGGCGCCGAGCTGGGTGACCAGCTTGTCGATGATGTCGGTCTGGTTCGCGAAGGTGTACGCGAACCGGGCGTGGTCGGGCGCGTCGCTCTGGCCATAGCCGGGGTAGTCGGGCGCAATGACCCGGTACTTGTCGGCGAGCAACGGGATCAGGTTGCGGAACATGTGCGATGAGGTCGGGAAGCCGTGCAGCAACAGGACGACCGGCCCGTCGGCGGGCCCGGCCTCGCGGTAGAACACCTTGACGCCGTCGATCGTCGCCGACCGATAGAAGACGGTGGCGGGCGCCGCGGGCTGCGCTGCCGCTGCCGTGGCGGGCGCCGCAGTCGCGTGCGCGAGCGGCGCCAAAGCGGCCGTCGCGAGGGCCAGGGAAAGGATCAGTCGTTTCATCTTGCTCTCCGATTTCGAGGGGCTGGTCGGACCGCCAGGACTGAGGCGGTGGCTGAGGTTGGTCAGGCCGCGTCGTGCGGTGTCGTCACGTCCGCAGCGGCCCGCACGATGGCGGCGACGACCGCGTCCGGATGCGACAGCATCACGGCGTGGCTGCTCTGGATTTCGGCCGACGTCGCCTGGGCCCGGTTCGCCATGGACCGTTGTGCGGCCGGCGCGATCATGCGGTCCTGTGTCGCCACGAGGTAATGGACCGGCTTCGCCTTCCAGGCGGGACGGGTGATCTTGGCCTGGACGGCGCCGAGACCCCAGGGCGTCTGGGATGCCGCCATAAACCGGGTGGTCGCGAGATCGACGTCGGCGGCGAACACCGAGGGAAACGCCACAGGATCGACCAGCATGACGCCATCACTGGATGGCAGCAGGGGCGGGCCCTCGAAGCCGGGAACCGGCGCCGTGGCGAGGTCGAACACGGACTCGCCGGCATCCGGCGCGAACGCGGCGATGTAGACCAGGCTGCGGACGCTCGGATGGTCGCCTGCCGCGGTGATCACGGCGCCGCCGTAGGAATGACCGACCAGGATGACGGGATGCTTCGCCTGGGCGATGACGCGCCGCGTCTCGGCTGCATCGCCGTCCAGCGTGATGGTGGGGTTCTGGACGACCAGAACCTCGTAGCCTGCGGATGCAAGCCGGTCATGGACGCCACGCCAGCCGGAGCCATCGACGAAGGCGCCATGCACAAGAACGACGGAGAGGCCCTTCTCCGAGGCGGACTTGGGGGCGGGTGCAGGCGTTGTCATGACGACCTCCGAGGCGTCCTCACCTCGAGGACGTCGACGGATGGAGCGTAGGCCGCCCGATGCCGCGCCGCGGGTTAGGCGTGGTAACTTCCGGTAAAATCGGGCAGGCCCGCGGGGGCGAGCGCGCCACCGGAACCTGCCCGGGTCCGGAGGCCCGTCACTAGGCTGCGCCGCCGCTGGCGGCCAGCCTGGCGCGCAGCGCGTCATTCTCCGCTTCGAGACTCGCCAGCCGCTCCGTGACCGGCCGTAGCGCCTCGGCGACCGTGCGCTCGGTGAGGCGCGGCGTGATGTGTTGCGGACAGTTCCAGTCGAATGCCGCCAGCCGCAGTCGGTATATCCGCTCGAGCCTGGCCCGGTACTCGGGCTGGGTGACCGCTCGGGTCAACTCGGGTTCGGCGTCAAGACTCAGGATTTCGACCTCTGCGTAGATCTTCAGGCGCGCGCGGTTCGGATAGTCCACGAGGATCAGGCTGGCGCGCGGGTTGGCGGCAAGGTTGCCGGTGCTGATGTACTGGCGGTTCCCTCGATAATCGGCGAAGGCCAGCGTCCGCGCGTCGATCACCTTGAGGAAGCCCGGCGGGCCGCCCCGGTGCTGCACGTAGGGCCAGCCCGTCTCCGAAACCGTCGCCACGTAGAAGCTGTCGCGTCCGGCGATGAACGCCGCTTCGTTCTCCGTGAACTGGTGGGAAGGCCGGTCACCTTCGAAGTTCCGCCAGATGCGGTCGGCCCCCATCCCGGCCTGGGCCTCGCGGACGCTCGGCGTGATCGCGATGTCGAGGAAGTCGTAGGGCATGGCGGCGGACCGGGGTCTGGCTGCGCCGGGATGGGCGCGGACGGGCTTGCAGGGTTGCCGGGACGCCGAGCGTCGCAGCAGGCTTGGTATACCTCTAGGCGCTTGGCCGGTGGACGATCGCCTTGTAGGTGATCTCGATCAGTTGCTCGGGGAAGGCCAGCTGCGAGATGCCGATGAGATTGCTCGCGACCTGGGGTCTGTCGACGCCATAGGCTTCCTTGCGAACCTTGCCCGCCACGGCGAACGCGGCTGGAACGTCGCGCACATAGAGCGTTTCCTCGACGACGTCGGCGAGCGTGGCGCTGAATTGGGCGAGCAGCCGCGATGCGTTGGCATAGGTTGCGCGCATCTGATCGGCCATGTTGGAAGCGTCCCTGAGTTGACCATCCTCGCCCAGCGGCGCGGGTGCGATCAGATTGCCCTGTACGTCGTGGGCGAGTTGCCCGGACACATGGATCGTATCCCCGACCCTCACGGCCTGGGCGTAGCCGTACGCGTCCTCCCATGGGACCCCGTGATAGGCTGTCTGCCGGCCCTCGGCTTCGGTCTTGGCGTGCATGGGAGCTTCCTTTCGTGGGTCGGGTTCAAGACGGGGCGAGCTTCGACGACACGAGGGCGCAAGCCAGCGTTCCGGCGAGCGCGAGACCCCCGGCCAAGACCAGCGGCAACACCAGCCCGGTAAGGGTGACCAGCAAGGCGCCCAGGGCCGCGCCCGCGAAGATGGCGACGACGCTTCCGATCCGGCGGGCCCAGTTCGGATTTGCGCCGCCTGCAAGGCCGGAATCCGCAGCGAGCCCCGTCAGGGTCAGGGTGAGTACGGTCGTGGTCAGGTCCGGGATCTTGAGCTGGCGGATCGTGGCGTTGCGATAGCCCATGGCCAAGGCCGTCAGCGCGATGATCGCATAGACGTTTGACTCCGGCTTGCCTGCGGCGGTGTCGAGGCCCACGGCGAAGACCGCGGCGATCCATAACAACAGCGCCTCGATGCTCGCCGACGTCAGCAGCCAGCGCCGGAGGCTCCGGTCCGCATGCGCCTTGCCTGTCCGGCCCGCCACCACGGCGCCGATGAGGAAAGCCGAGATCGCCACCAGGTAGGGCGCGACCCTGAACCCCGGCGCGCCGGAGGCTGCAAAGCCCAGAAAGACGATGTTACCGGTCATGTTCGCGGTGAAGACCCGACCCAGACCTAGGACGCTGATGGCGTCAACCAGGCCGGTGGTGACGGACAGCAGCAGCAGGAGCCAGGGGAGAGGTGTGACGGAAGCGGTCGGCTCAGTCATCGTCGGATGTCGCCTGTCAGAACCGGAAATTGGCTTCGAGGCCGATCATGCCGATCGTTTCGGCCGGTCCGGTATCCCGAATGAAGGCGCCAGGTCCAAAGGCCGACAGCGAGACCGACAGCTCCAGTTCGGGCGTCGCCCGCCAGTCCAGCTTGGCCTCGGCCTGCTTGCCGATGAAGCGTGCGCCAGAGCCGCTGGGACCTCGGACCAGATTGCCCGGCACGTCGTAAATCCCGTCGGCGCGGGCGTGGCGCCAGTAGGCCATCGCGCTGACCCCAAGGGTGACGTTGTCACCGAGGTCCAGCGCGACGCCGGGGCTCAGGCTGACGATGTTGTACGGCCCGACGGGCGACAGCTCGCCGAAGTATTTCCCCCTGGGAAACAGGGCGTTGAACGTGCCCAGCTTGCGGTCGGAGGGGTCGGTGTCGCCGCTGACGATGTTGAAGCGGACAGTGACGTCGGGCTTGAGCGGGGCGTCGGGGAAGCGCCGGCCACCTTCGGACCCGAGGGTCCAGGCGCGAATCTTCCGCCCGTCGAAGTGGCCGGTCTGGACGACGCCTTCGACGTTCCAGCGCCAGTCGCCGGCATGGCCGAAATTGCGGGCGCCGAAGCTGTCGCGATGCTCGTCGCCGGTCAGGCCGCCGAAAGTCGCGCCGCGATGGCGGTAGCCCAGGTAGTAGAGGTCGAGGTTCGGCAGGGTCGCGTAGGCGCCCCAGATCCCCTTAGCCGGAAAGGCCTTGTCGTCGAAGGCGCCCGGACCCGCACGCACCGGCTCGACCCGAAAGACGCTGAGCTTGGCCGATCCGGCGCGAAGGCCTGCGCGAACGCCGTCGAAGGCCAGCGGAATGTTGGGTCCATAGCGCGCGCCCACCAGCCGTTCGCTGCCCAGGGGCATGAGCTGGCGGCCGGCGCGTAGGACGAGCGTGGCATCGCCCACCGGCGCGGACAGCTCGACGAAGCCCTGCAGCAGGTCAATTCCCGTCCGGTCGACAGGACCGGCGGAGGGCTGCACTCCGACCGCGTAGGCGACGATCGGCTGGACGAAGGCGCGCACGGCGCCGAGGTGGAGGTCGGCGTACGGTAGCGCGCGGAACCAGAGGTAACCGTCGTCCGGCGCGTCCGCACTGCCCCAGCCGTTGTTGCGGTAGCTCTCCTGCCGAAGGCGAACCTCAAAGCCGGTGGACAGGTAGGTCGAGGCGCCGTCCAGCGGGACGAACTTGAACGGCTCTGTCCAGCGGCCGGTGGGGGCCGATAGCGCGGCCAAGCTCGACCAGTCCTCGCCGAAGCGAGTGACCGTCAGAGTGGGCGGTGAGCCCGGCTCGGCGGCGACCGGCCGGGCCATGACCGCGCCCGTGGCCATCGCGAGACCGGCGATCGCGGGCCGGCCGATCGTCAGATGGCCCGTGGCGCGCGATGCGCGAGCATGGCGACCAAGACGAAGCCGCCGATCAGGCCCAGATGCTCGAAGAAGACGTTCGTCGCCATGAACCGGTCGGGGCCGTCCGGCATCGCCCAAAAGGCGTTGGCCTTGATCGCCGCCAGGCCGGTGAAGACGCCCAGCATCCCGGCGCCCAGCCAGACCCAGCGGTGGGTCATGACCAGCGCGCTGCCCAGGAGCTCGACCACGATAGTGAGCACCGCGAATAGCGCCGGCGGGTGCAGGCCGAAGTGGACCTGCTCGGCGATGGCCGCAGGGAAGTCGGCGGCCTTGAGCATTCCGCCCAGGACGTAGGCGCTGACCAGGGCCAACTTGGCGAGAAACAGGGTCGGCCGCGTCTCTAGGAAGGCGACGACGACGGCGGGCGGGTTGAGGGCTGTCATCTCACACCGCCCAGCAGCCACAGCCGAAGGCGCCCCAGAAGGTCTGGACGTCGGCGGCAGGCGCCTCGCGGCTCAGGGCGGCTGCGTGGTCGTGGCCATGGACATTGCAGGACTTGGCGCAGCCACAGGCCGCGGCCATCAGGGCAACGGAGCCCCGCGTCGCCCGGTCCTGGTAGCCGCCAAACATCCGGACCGGCGACCACTCCGGCATCGGCTTGGGCAGCTCCGGCGCCAGGCGGCTGTAGTCGCCTTCACCGTGCACCACCTTGCCGCCCAGCAGCGTCAGCACGGCGCCCAGGTGGGCGATGCGGTCCTCGGCCACGCCGAAGTAGTCGTCTGAGAGCACCGCCAGGTCGGCGAGCTGGCCGGCCTTGATCTGCCCCTTCTTGCCCTGCTCGTTGGAGAACCATGTATTGGCCTCGGTCCAGAGCCGAAGGGCGCTCTCACGATCCAGCCGGTTAGCCTGCGGATAGAGGCTGAGGCCTCCCACCGTCTTGCCGGTGACCAACCAAGCGAGCGAGACCCACGGGTTGTAGCTGGCGACGCGGGTGGCGTCGGTGCCGGCGCCCACCGGTAGGCCGGCGGCCAACATCTTGCGGATCGGCGGCGTGGCCTCGGCGGCGCGTTCGCCATAGCGCTCGACGAAATATTCGCCCTGATAGGCCATGCGATGCTGCACGGCGATGCCGCCGCCCAGCGCGGCGATCCGGTCGATGTTGCGGTCGCTGATCGTCTCGGCGTGATCGAAGAACCAATGCAGGCCATCGAAGGAAACGTCGCGGTTCACCTTCTCGAACACGTCGAGCGCGCGGCTGATGGTCTGGTCGTAGGTGGCGTGCAGACGCCAGGGCCAGCGGTTCTCGGCCAGTAGGCGGATCACCGGCTCCAGGTCGCCTTCCATGTTGGCGGGCATCTCCGGCCGCTCGACCCGGAAGTCCTCGAAGTCGGCGGCGGAGTATACCAGCATCTCGCCGGCCCCGTTGTGGCGATAGGTGTCGTCGCCCTGGCCCGGATTCACCTGCCTGGACCAGCCGGCGAAATCGGCCAGCTCTTCCTTCGGCTTCTGCGTGAACAGGTTGTAGCTGATGCGCAGCGTCAGCTGGTCGTCGGCGTGCAGCTTCTCGATGATCGCATAGTCGTCGGGATAGTTTTGAAAGCCGCCGCCCGCGTCGATCACACCCGTCACGCCCAGCCGGTTCATTTCGCGCATGAAGTGGCGGGTGGAGTTGAGCTGGAACTCGGGCGGCAGCTTCGGGCCCTTAGCCAGGGTCGCATACAGGATCGCCGCATTGGGGCGGGCCAGAAGCAGACCGTTGGGACGGCCGGCCGCGTCGCGGACGATTTCGCCGCCGGGCGGGTTCGGCGTGTCTTTTGTGTATCCCACGGCCCGCAACGCCGCGGCGTTGAGCAGCGCGCGGTCGTACAGGTGCAGGATGAACACCGGGGTGTCGGGCGCCGCCGCGTTCAATTCGTCGAGGGTCGGCAGACGCTTCTCCGCGAACTGGTGCTCGGTGAAGCCGCCGACGACGCGCACCCATTGGTTTGGCGGAGTGATAGCCACCTGCGTCTTCAGCATGGCCATGGCGTCGGCCAGGCTGGGCACGCCATCCCAGCGCAGCTCCATGTTGTAGTTCAGGCCGCCACGGATGATGTGCATGTGGCTGTCGATCAGCCCGGGGATCACGCGCCGGCCCTTGGCGTCTATGACCGTGGCGTCCGGAGCGGCCGCCGCCCGCACCTCGGCCTCTCCGCCCACCGCCAGGAACCGGCCGTCGCGGATCGCCACCGCCTGGGCCCGGGGGTTGCTCCGGTCCAGCGTGGTGATCTTGGCGTTCGTCAGGATCAAGTCGGCTGAGGCCAAGGGGCGACTCCAACTGGTGGTGGCAAGCGAACTCGCCGCGGTGGCGACGACGGCGCGGCGGGTCGGCCCAGGTGTCATCCCGTCTCCGATGGGTCGGACCGGCGCGCCGAATCGGCTTCAGCCGGCCCGTGCGCCAAGCCGTCCAACAGGTGAGGCTTGGCGCCCAGGTGCAGGTAGGCCGAGATCGATCCGCCGGAGAGCGCGACCCGCACCAGCGGCGGCAGCTGTTCGCCCAGCAGGATTCCGAAGAGGCCCACCAGCGCCACGACCGGTGGCGCCGGAGACCGCACGTGAAGCAGCCCATAGACGACGCCGACCAGCAAGCCCGCGGCGAGGGAGAAGAGGTAGGGTTTCATGATCGCGCGTCGCGGCCGGCGTCAGCCGGCCGACCGCGCGACCTCCTGCGCCTTCAGGTAGCTCTCGATGACGGCCCCATAGTTGGGCGACACCAGCGCGTAGAGTTTGGCCAGCTCCGCGGCCTCTGGCCGTGCCCAGGTCCGATGCAGCTCCGATAGCAACGCATTCGTCGAGGTGGGGATCACGCCGGCCTGGGCGAACCGGACCAGGGTCGTCCGCGACGCCAGGTCACTCGGATCCCCGGACGCGTCGATGACGGCATAGACGTTGAAGCCGGCGGCCTTGGCGTCGAGGGCGGGGAACATCACGCAGACGCTGGTCCAGACACCCGCCATGACCAGCGTCTTGCGGCCGGTCGACACCACTTGGTCGACGAAGGCCTGGTTGTCCCAGGCGTTCACTTCACCCTTGCGCGGCACATAGACCGCATGCGGCGCATACTCGTGAATCTCCGGCATCAGCGGGCCGTTCGATCCGTTGGGCTCAGACGCGGTCGTTAGGACCGGGATTTTCAACAGCGACGCGAGCCTTGCGATCATTTCAACATTCCGCCTCAGATCGGCGACCGGAATGTCCTTCACGGTCTGGAACAAGCCAGACTGATGATCGAGCATCAGGATGACCGCGTCGTTCGGGTCGATCAGAGCCTGTCCGCCGCCCGTGGGGAGCACGCTTGTCTTTTGGGCTGGTGTCTCTGTCACGGTTGCTCCTTTCGTGAGCTGCGCGCTGCCAAGCTCGCTTCTCGGATCCACTGAGGAACTCGGGGCCGGAACTTGCGAGCTGTCCATGTTGCCGCCTTCGGCCAGAGGCGCGAGTTAAGACCCGTAAATTGCGGTAAAACCCCTGCCACGCAGTGCGGGGTGCCGGTGGTGCATGGAAGAGGTCGCGTCTGGCCATGAACGCCTCCTGCGCTGGCCTATTGACCATACGGCGTGCGGGTTCTGCCTCGCGCCATGAGGCGACATTCAGGTCGGCGCCGTTACCGGACCTTGCGTTCAGGAGGCTCGCGACCTTCGCGTGGAAGGGGCGGCGCGTGGAGCCGCGGACCCTGCCGCGGGAGACCAGGCGCTGGTGAATAGGGACTCCCGCGCGCCCGAGAGACGAGCGCGGCATGACGCGCAAAAGGAGATGTCAGCGGTGGCTGAGATACCCCTGCACCATCAGGCGCCGAGGATTTCCCGCAAGGTTCGCGCCAGCACATCGATCGGAAAGGGCTTGCTGATCATCCGCATGCCAGGGGCGAGGAAGGAAGCGCGCTCGGCGGCGTTGGCGGCGTAGCCGGTGATGAACATGATCGGGAGGTCGGGGCGACGCTGGCGCGCGATCTCCGCGAGCTGGCGGCCGTCCATCCCCGGGAGACCGACGTCGGTGACGAGCAGGTTGATCCTGGCGTCACTCTCCAGGATCGGCAGAGCGGACTGGCCGTCCACCGCTTCCACGGCCTGATAGCCGAGTTCCTCTAGTACGGTGCGCACGAGCATCCGCACCTGCGGGTCGTCCTCGACGAGGAGGACGCGCTCGCCAGAACCCCGGGGCGCGGCTCCGCTCTGCGGGCGCTCCGCCGTCGGCGCGACGTCGCCCACCAACCGGGGCAGGTAGAGCTTCACCGTAGTGCCGATCCCGGGCTCGCTGTAGAGGCCGACGTACCCACCAGACTGGTGAACAAAGCCGTAGACCATCGACAGGCCCAGTCCCGTGCCCTGTCCGATCGGCTTGGTGGTGAAGAACGGTTCGAACACCTTGGCCAGCACATCGGAGGACATTCCCGTACCGGTGTCGCTGACGCTAATCAGCACATAGTCACCCGCGGCGATCCGTTCGGGGCCCGCCTGCTGGGCGACCTCCAGGGTGATATTCGTGGTTTCGATCGTGAGCTGGCCCCCCTCGGGCATGGCGTCCCGCGCATTGATCGCGAGGTTCAGGATCGCACTCTCAAGCTGATTTCGGTCGCTTCGCGTCGTCCACAGATCGGGCGCGAGCGACAGGGCGAGGGCCACCTGCTCTCCGAGGGTGCGGACGAGCATGTCCTCGACCGACGACACCAGGGCGTTGATGTCCACCGTCTGCGGATCGAGCGTCTGGCGGCGAGAGAAGGCCAGCAGGCGGTGAGTCAGGGCCGCCGCCCGTTCAGCGGCCGTCGTCGCCGTCTCCATGAAGCTCGTGGCTTCCTCGATACGCCCCTGGGACATGCGACGCTTGGCCAGATCCAGGCCACCGATGATGCCCGTCAGCATGTTGTTGAAGTCGTGCGCCAGACCTCCTGTTAGCTGGCCCACGGCCTCCATCTTCTGGCTTTGCCTGAGCTGGTCTTCCAGTTGCTTCCGGTCCGTGACATCGCGGCCCATGCCGTAGACAGCCTCATCTTCCGGAATGAACGTCCAGTTGATCCAGCGGTAGCTGCCGTCCTTGGCGCGCACACGGATGTCGACGTCTTCCACGCGTTCGCGCCGAGCAAGCCGCGTCAGAATCGCGTCGCGGATGGGCGCGTCGTCCGGATGCGCGAGCCCGCCCTGCCGCCGGCCGACCAGTTCGTCCTCGTCGTATCCCAGCAGCTCCTTCCAGGCCGGGTTGACCGCCAGATAGCCGCGCTCGGGCGATAGGACGATGAACAGGTCGCGCGCCCGGTTCCAGACGCGGTCCCTCTCGCGCGTCCTTTCCTCGACCTTCGCCTCGAGGGTTCGAGCGAGTTCGCGCAGTTCGGCTTCCGCCCGCTTCGTCTCGGTGACATCGTAGATTACGCCGATGAACCGACCACCGCCGCCGGCGCCGTCGCCGCGATGCTCGCCGCGCCGCGCGATCCAACGCCGCTCCCCATTGTCCGCCCGAATGATCTGCAGCTCGGAGTAGGCGCTGGCGCCGTCTTCACCGACGGTCGCCGTCCGGATGATGGGCGTCTGGCCCTCCGCAACGACCGCGTTGATGGTGCGAACGGGGAGCGCATCGGTGGGCTGCAGCCCAAGCAACCGGCAGAACTGCTCGGAGACATCGGCGGTCCCATAGCCATCGGTATGTTCGAACGACCCGACGCCCCCCGCCGTCTGGGCGATCCGAAGCTGTTCCTCGACGCGCTTCTGGTCGCTGATGTCGACGAGAAGGCCGGTGAACTGGCTGGCCTCGTTGTTTTCGTCCCGTTCGGCGCGGCCGCGCGCGCTGACCCATCGCACCGCACCGTCGGCGCCGCGCACCCGGTATTCGCGAGAGAAGGTCTCCGACCCATGGACAACCCCGGCCAGTGCAATGCGCACCCGCATCTGGTCGTCGGGCACAACACCGGAGACGAAGGCGCTGGTCGGCAGCCCGGCCTGTGCGGCGGAAGGATCCAGGCCGCAGAGGTTGGCGAACCGGGCGTCGGCGTACAACCGCTTGGCGCGCATGTCCCAGACCCAGGCGCCGACGGCTTCCCGGAGATCTACCGGCCGGAGTGGGATTGGCGCGTCTTCCTTCCTCACTTCGAGGCCTCAGGCTGGGACGTCATCACCCATCACGCGCTGGATAAACTCGGCGATCAGGCCCTGCAGGGCATCCAGCGAAGGCAGGTCCATGAGCATGGCGATGTAGCCCCGAATGTCTCGGTCGCTGATGGCGAAGTTGATGTAGAGGAAGAGCACCACGCCATCGTCGCCCTCTCCGGCGCCGAGTTCGAAGAAGCGGGCGCCCTCCCCGCGCATGACCTCCGGCAGCGACATCTCCAGCGGCCGCTCGAGCATGTTGGCCATCGTGGCAAGGCAGCTGTTGAGCACGATGTTGCCGGTCTCGGCCAAGGCCTCCTGCTCGATGTCCGCCACATCCTCGGCGCTCAGTTCGCCGCCGGTCACGCTGCGGACCAGTTCGAGACTGTTTTGCTCGGGGAAGATCAGGAGCGCCTGTCCATTGAACGCGCCATTGAAGTCCTGGCGCACCGCCACCAGCGGACCGGTTTCGCGTTCACGGATCAGGGCGGCGGCGGCGAGACGACCGACGACCTCGACGGACGGGACCGATAGCAGCACCTGACGGCCCACCATCCCGCGCAGGCTGGCGGCGGCCCGGCTGACGCCGATGTTCACCAGTTCGGTGAGGGCGTCGTGCTCCAGTTCGCTGAGGTCGACGCGCGCCATCGTTACGCGCCCGGTGAACGCAGCTGAAGCGCCGCGCCGGACATGAAGCCGCGCAACGCCTCTTCATTCACGGGCTTCGGGACGAAGCTAACCTGGGCGGCGCGCGCGCGCGCGATGATCTCGTCCTGGACGTTAGCGGTCGCGAGCGCGATCGGCATCTTCGGGAACCGCGCCCGCAACTCCTCAGCCAGATCCAGACCGCTGCGGCCCGGCATGTTGTAGTCGAGCACCACGACATGCACCGGGCGTTCCTCGATGAGTTTCAGGGCGTCGTCGGCCGTGCCTGCCTCCACGCGCTCCCAGTCGGGCTGTAACGCCGAGACCGCTTTACCGACGACGATCCGCGCGAGCTTGCTGTCGTCGACGATCATGATTGTCGTCTTCATCGCTCAGTTTCCGACAGCTGGGTGCGCGGCGCCTGCGAGGCGTGCTGGCACGGGCGTGTGGGCATCACGTCGAACTTCCCGAAGGTTGGAGATTGGGCACCACGAACTGGCGCAGGAATGTGTCGGGCGACTCACCAGTGACCCTTACGGCATGGCTTAGCAAGGTCTGGGCAAGCGCACCGTGCAGATGCCGACAGTCGGACAGGTCCACCGAACGCGTCGGATTCTCTTGCAGGTGCTGCAGCAGTTGCTCGGCTTCCTCGACATGACATTGCCCCTCGAGAAAGATCACGCCGCCTTCGACGCGCACGCTCATGCCGCCAGCTCCGCCAGGTCCAGCACGAGCAAGACGCCGCCGTCGCCCTGCAGGACGGTTCCCAGGACGCCGGGGAACGCCGCCAGCACCCCCGCCAAGGGTCGGAGCGGGGCCTCGACCCGCTCGGCGATGTGATCGATCTGGATGCCCACGTCCTCGCCCCCGGCCTCGATCCGAAGGACCGGAAAGGCGCTGGCGTCCTCGCGCGCTTTAGCCCCGAGGAGGTCGCTGAGGCGCAGCAGGGGTATGACGTCTTCACGACGGACATAGGCGCGACCGGCGCGCACAGGCGTCACGTCATCTCGATTCAAACGGTGCGTCTCGCGAACCGCTTCGATCGGTACGCCGAAACGTTCGCCCGCCGCCTCGACCACCAGGAGTTTGGTCAGGACCACATGGGCCGGCAGCGTGAGCCGCACGGAGAGCCCCTCGCCCGGACGATTCTCAAGGGCCACACGACCGCCGACGTGTGCGACCGCCGCCCGCACGGCGTCCATCCCGACGCCCCGTCCCGAGAGCTGGGTGAGTTCGCTGGCGGTGGAAAAGCCCGGCGCGAAGATCAGGTTTGCCGCAGCGGCGTCAGAGAGCGCCGACACGGCCTCGGCGTCCATGAGCCCGCGCTCCACCACCGCTTCGCGCACCTGCGCCACGTCAATCCCGCGGCCATCGTCCGTCAGGTCGATAATCACCTCGTCGCGCGCCGTCTGCGCTGCCAGGGTGAGCACGGCTCGTGCAGGTTTGCCGGCCGAACGCCGCCCGTCCGGGGATTCGATTCCGTGGTCGATGGCGTTGCGCACCAAGTGCAGAAGCGGCTCGTAGAGGTGCTCCACCACGGACTTGTCGATGGCCACGGCTTCACCGCTGACGATCAGGTCGACGTCCTTGCCCAGTGACTCTGCGATCTCGCGGACCTGTCGCGGAAGCCGATTGAAGACGTGGCCTAGGGTGACGAGCCGCAGGCGGGTCACCGACGCGTGGAGATCCCCGACCACGCGTTCGACAGAGGCGAGGGTGTTCGCAAGATCGCGCGATCGGGCCGCCTGCGGCGCCGCTGCCGCCAGCAGCGCCGTCTGGTGTACGAGAGCGTTTTTCGCGATGACCAGTTCATCGATGAGCGCGGCCACATCATCCAGGCGGTCGGCCTCGACGCGAAGCGATCGCAGCGCGAGGCCCTGTGCAGGCGCCGGCTCCGCCTGCGGCTGCGCTTCAACGATCGCGAGTTCAACCTGGTCGGCCACCAGCCGCGTGGCGCCACGTACGTCCGTGATCGACGCGGAAGAGAGCGCGCGCAAGACCAGAGTGCAGGTGAAGGGATCATAGGGCGCCTCAGCGGCGGGCGCTTCAAGTTCCAACTTCAGGAGACCGGGCAAGGCGCGCATCAGCGCCAGCGGGTCGTCACCGCGGAAATAGGCATCCGGCGCCGGCCTGTAGCGAATGGCGACCACCGCGCCGGCTGCCGCGTTCGTAGCCGCCAGGGAGCGCGCCCAGCCGTCGGCCGTAGACGCGGGCGCCACGCCTGCCGGCGCGACCTCTTCCTGGTCCAGCGCGACGGTTTCGGCCCGCAGATGCTCCGAGGGGGCTCCGGCCCGGTCCAGCGCCTCCAACCAGGCGTCGGCGATGTCGAGGCCGCGCTGCACCCGGCCGCGATCGCCGTCGATCAGGACGCCGTCAGCCCGAGCCGCGTGCAGCCTGGACTCAAGGCCGTGCAGGAGGCGGGTAAGTTCCGGGACATCGAAGAGACCCGCCGAGCCCTTGAGGGTGTGCATCGCGCGGAACAGGCTATCCAGCGCATTGGTGTCGGTCGCATCGCGCTCCAGGCGCGCTAGATCGGTCGTGGTGCGGTCGAGCAACTCGCGGCCTTCCACGAGGAACTGCTCCAGGAGGTCGTCGCGCGGAATCATTCGGCCGGCCTCTGGTAGACCACGGCATCCGAAAATCGCCGCACCTCGAAGCGGTCGTCGATCCGCGCCATCGACTCGCTGTGGCCGAGGCACAGGAACCCGCCCGGCTGCAGCGCAGCGTACAGGTGCTCCGCGGCGGTCCTGCGTGCGGCGTCGTCGAAATAGATAAGGACGTTGCGGCAGAAGATGATTTCGAACCGCCCGGCTGCCGCCATGCTGGACGCGTCAACGAGATTGGCCGGGGAGAAATGGATGGATTCGCGCAGGTCTTCGATGATCTGCCGGGCGCCCGCATTCACTGGCTCGAAATAGAGGTCGGCCACCGCCTTGGGCATCCGTGACAGCGCCCGTTCGCCATAGCGTCCCTGCCGGGCCTCCAGCAGCGCCGAGGTGTCGATATCTGAGCCCACGATCTCGACGTTGTAAGCATCGACCATCTGCCAGTTCTCCAGCAGCCAGATCGCGATCGAATACGGCTCTTCGCCGGTCGAGCAAGGCGAAGACCAGATGCGGATCCTCTCGCCGGGGCCCTTCGTTGCTGCAATCTCTGGCAGGATGTCGCGGGAGAGCGCGCGAAGCTGATGCTCCTCGCGATAGAAGTAGGTCTCGTTGACGGTGAAGGCGTTGATCACCGCCTCCATCTCGGTGGGCTCCGAGCGCAGTCGCGCGAAATAGGCCGGGAAGCTCGTCAAACTCGTGGCCGCCATGCGCTCGGCCACTCGCCGGTCCACATAGTATCGCTTGCTCTCTCCGAAGGTCATGCCTGTCCGTCGGTAGAGGAACTCGCAGAACCGCTCCAGGTCCTTCGGCGCCAGAGCCGGCGTCGGAGCCTCGCGGGGCGGGCCGCTCACGCCATCACCATCTGCATAAGGGCTGCGGCGAGGTCGTCCAAGTCGCATACCTGACTTGCACCGCCGGCGCGCGCCAGTTCGCCGGGCATTCCCCACACGACCGCCGTCGCCTCGGACTCGGCCAGGGTGCGGCCGCCGGCCTGCGCGAGGCGCGTCATCGTCATCGCCCCGTCGTTGCCCATTCCGGTCATCAGCACGCCCACGATCGAGGACGCCGGCAGCTGCTCCATGGCGCTCTCGACGAGGCGGTCGACGGATGGGTGCCAGCGCCAGGCTGAGTCCGCAGGGGCGCTGAGGGCGACCAGCCGCCCGCCGCGACGGCTGAGGATCATGTCGGCGTCGCCCCGGGCGACGTAGACGGAGCCCGGATTGAGCGGCGTGAGCTGGCGGACTTCCGTTACGGTGAGGCCGGTCAGGGTGTCGAGCCGCCGCGCCAGCGCCGCGGTGAAGGTCCCGGGCATGTGCTGAGCGACGACGATGGGCCACGGGAACGCCGCGGGCAGCGGGGCCAGAAGCGCATCCAGGGCTGGCGGCCCTCCCGTTGAGCACCCGACGACCACGAGGCCCTCCGCCGCCATCGTCTGCGGCGCCGGCGCGCGCAGCCGCGCCGCGCGCGGCGGGCCGGGGCTTCCGGCGGCTTGCAGAACCCGCGCCCGGACCCGCTCGCGGAGGCGATGGCTCGGACGGAGCCGCGCCTGCGCCGCGGCCCGGACCTTCTCCACCAGAGGCGGCCCGAAGTCGTCCATGCGCAACGAGACCGCCCCGCCGGGTTTGGCGATCACGTCCACCGCCCCCAGCTCAATCGCCCGCAGAGCCTCCGCGGCGCCCTCGACCGTCACAGAAGAGGCCATGACCACCGGCGTCGGACGCTGGAGCATGATGCGGTCCAGGCATGCCAGGCCGTCCAGCTTGGGCATCTGGACATCTAGGGTGATCACGTCGGGGCGAACCGACTCGAGCTTCTCCAGCGCCTCGGCCCCATCGCGCGCGAAGCTGACGTCGAAGTCGCCTTCCGCGGCGAACAGATCGCCCAACAGCCGACGGATCAGGGGCGAGTCGTCGACGACGAGAAGCTTGATCACGCGGGCGCGGCATTCGCGCGACGCGCCACGTCCCGGACGATGTCGCGCTCGGCCTGGTCCAGCAGTTGGCGCGGGTCGACCAGGAGCACAAGTCGCCCCTCGAGATCGAGCGTCGCGATCCGATCGAAGAGCGGCTCTTCCGCTGCCGCCAGCTCGGGGGTGTCCCGCAGGGCTTCGGTCGGCACGCTCAGGATTTGCTCGACTTCGTCGACGATGAAGCCCGCGATAAGGTCGTCGACCTGAGCGATGATGACCCGCCGCTGACCGCGCGCAGCGTCGCCGGCGACGGAGAATCGCTGACGCTGATCGATGAGGGGCACCACGGCGCCGCGATGGTTCATGACCCCGGCGACGAAGTCCGGCGCGCGCGGGACGCGGGTGATGGTGTCGGACAACCGCACGACCTCTCGCACCGACGCGACCGGAATTCCGTAGGCTTCCTCAGCCAAGCGGAAGAGGACGAACTGCTCCATGGCGCCCTCGCCCCCTTGCTGGTCGACGTCGATCGCCTCGTCGCCGCGGCCCTCCGCGATGATCTCCGCCACGGTCTCCTCGTGGAAAATGCGCTCGGTGGCGAGCACCGAGACGAGTCCCGTCGGCGTCCGGACGATCGCATCGATGCGCGCCTCGCCCGCGCCGCGGTTGAGGACACCCGGCACCGGGCCCACGTCGCGCTCATTTGCCCGCAGGATCGCCCGCACATGGTCGACCACCAGACCCAGAGAGGCCTCTCCGAGGGTCGCCACAATCACGCGATCCCCCGCTAGCTGAGGCTTTGGCGGCAAGCCGAGCAGCTCACGCAGGGACATCAGCGGCAGGAGCGCGCCGCGAAGCGACATCACGCCCAGCATCATGGCCTCGGTCTGCGGAAGTTCGGTCGCCGCCTCGGGCGCGAGGGTCACTTCCCTCACTTGCTCCAGCGGCAACGCATAGGCTTGGCCGGCGAGTTCGAATTGCAGGAACGCAACGTCGGCGCGCCGGGGTGCGACCTCCGCGGTCGCAGGAGCCGGGGCGCTGGTTACGATCGACGCGCGCGCCGCGAAGCCCGCGAAGCCCGCGAAAGCTGCGCCGAGCAGGGCCGTCCGGTGGAGCACGCGGACCGGCCCAGCCTCGGTCTCGACAAGCGCGGCCGCCGCACCGTCGACAATCTCTCCGCCAACAACCGTCTGCATCGCGCTGACCGCGTCGACTGCGAGGCCAACCGGCTCGTCGCCCCTCAGCACGATGACGCGAGTTGGCGCGACGCCGGGCGCGCCGCCCAGCAGGGCCTCCACCGACAGGATCGGAACGACCTTCCCGCGGAGGTTCGCCACGCCGTGCAGGCTTACGGGCGACTGTGGCACGCGTGTGATCCGGGGGGTGCTGACGACCTCTGCGACCTCATCCGTCGCGATGGCCAGCGACTGGCCTCCGGCCACGAACGCCAGGACCTGGCCGGCGGGCGACCGCATCAGCCTTGAACCGTCTCGAGTTCGGCCGCGAGGGATGCGATCTCCTCCACGGCTGCGGCCAGGTCTTCGGCGCCCTGCGCCTGCTCGCGGGCGGCTGTGGCGGACTGGGCGGCGGCTGAACCGGCCTCTTCGGCAGCCGCCGCGATCTGCTCGGCGCCGCGCCGCACCTCTTCGGACGCCTGGAGGATTGCCGCGGCGCCGTCGGCGATGTCGTCGGCGCCGCGGCGGATCACCGCGACCTCCGCTTCCAGCAGGCTCAGCCGACCGTCCAGGGTGGCGTCACGCGCGACCTCCGCCTCCGCCAGCAGGACAATCTGCTCCAGATCCCGCCGGACATCGACAATCTGCGCCTCGATGCTGCGCACCACGTCCTTCACCTCGTCCGCGCTCGCCGCCGCGTCGCGGGCCAGGGCGCGGATGTCACCGGAGACGTTGGCGAAGCCGCGCCCGCGTTCACCGGCGCGTGCGGCCTCGACGGCTCCACTGACCGCCAGCATGTTGGTCTGGACCGCGATCATGGCGACGGCGTCGACCAATTTCTCGATCGCGCGCGCCCCGCCTTCCAGCTGGGCCAGGCTTGCGACGGTGCTGCGGAGCTCGAGTTGCGCGTCGGCGACCGACCGGGTCAGGCTGCCGATCCGGGCGCGCGCCTCGCCAATCCCACCCCCCAGACCGTCGACCCTGGTCTGGGTTTCGGCGGCGCTGTCGCGCGCGAGCTGGGCCGACCGCTGGATCTGAGTGAGCGCGGCCTGGGACTGCACCGCAGCCGCAGCCTGCATCTGTGCGCCGCGGCTGATCTGGTCGATGGCGGTCAGGATCTCGGTCGCCGCGCCCGACAGCTCCTGAACCGCGGCCGACAGTTCCTCCGCTGACGAACCCACCTCAACGGCGCGCGACGCGCCGCCGTCTTCCTGCAGGCTCTCTGCTACGTCGGCTAGGGCGACGGCCGTGCGCTGGCTCTCTTCGAGAGCCGCGACTTGCTGCTGGACCGCGCGCTGCGCTTCGGCCGCGGCTGACGCCTGTTCCTCCGCCGCGCTGGATACTGACTCCGCGCCCTTCTGGGCCTCACGCACAGCGGCCTCGGCTTCAACGGCCCCGATGAGGACGGCCTGCGCGCCCGACGCAAGGTCGGCGACGTCCTGGCGGAGCGCCGCAAGGGCGACGCCGGTTTCCCGACCGGTTTCCGCTTCTGTCGAGGCGGCTTCGGCTGCGGTCCGCAGCCGATTCGCCAACGCGCGGACGTCCTCCGCGATCGTGTCGGCCGCCGACCGGATCTCCCCGGCCCTGGCTTCGGCCGTCACGGCGAGTGCGCGGACCTCATCGGCCACCACCGCGAAACCGCGTCCCTCATCCCCAGCGCGCGCGGCCTCGATCGCCGCATTCAGCGCCAGGAGGTTCGTCTGGTCCGATATGTCCGCGACGGCGCGGGTGATCTGCCCGATGTCGGCCGCCTTGCTTTCGAGCCTGGCGACCACATCGACCGAGGTCAGCTGACGCGCAGCATTCCTCTGGACCGCGTCAACGGAGACCTCAATCTGCGAAGCGGTCTCGGTGAGCAGTCCCTGCAGGTTGTCGGTGGCGCGCTGCGATCTTTCCGCGCGCTCTCGGGCCTCTCCGAACCGCTCCAGCAGCCCGGAGACGGCGCCGAGGGACTCGTGGGCGGCGCCCGCCGCCTCCTCCGCCGCCGAGGCGATCTGCTCGAGGCCGCGTCTCAGTTCTTCAGCCGCCGCCGAAGCCTCGGAGACGCCGCTCGCAAGCTCCTGTGTGGCCGCGGCGATGCGCTCGGCTACGGTCTGCTGGAAATGGCGCGCCTTTGCGCGGCGCGGCGCGGCGCGCGGCGTGGCGGGCGGCGCCGGTACATCAGGCGGCTTCACGCCGCTCGCAGGGCGCTTGCCCAGTGCTGTACGTTTAACAAGTGCCATGTCGCCCCCGAACCAGCGAGTTGGCGAGAGCACCCGTAATCCGGTCGTGCTGCAAGCAAAACACTGCTGCGCCCCACCCCTATGGAGCGTCGCCGGCAAGTCAATGCGTGGATAACCTGGTGGTTCCGCGAACCCGATTGGGTCGCCGCCTTATCTCTCGCGGAGGGCGCGCGTCATCTCCCCCGGCGTGTAGGGTTTCGGCAGGAACGTCCCATGGTCCGGCAGCTTCCGGCCGGGAAGCCGTTCCGACGTCTCGGCTGTGCCAGGAGCGGAGCTAACCCGCCCAAGCTGGGTGACGGCGCCGAAAGCAGGCATTCCGAAGATCAGCTAAGAGTCACCTTCAGAAGGTGGCGCTTCACCCTCTGCGCCGAGAGGCTGGTCGGCCTGGAAGCCCATCGGACGACTTGATGTCGAGGAGTTCTCTGCGTACGTACCGATCGTGATCGCGGCACGAAGGCGCGCGGATGTAGCTCAATGGTAGAGCAGGAGCTTCCCAAGCTCACGACGAGGGTTCGATTCCCTTCATCCGCTCCATTCGACCGCGAGCGCGAGGCGCTGCCGATCCGCCCCCCACCGAGCATTGAACGTCCTGGATGGCGCCGGGCTATCGGCTGGGGCCGACCAGTGCTGCGGTAGCTCAGGTCGCCCTCTCGATCCCCGGAAAAGGGCCAACGGTCGAGCGCCGAGAGCGTCGGCGTCAGCCGCTCACTGGTAACCTCAAACTGCAGCGCTCCGCGAGGTCGGAAGTCTGGCTCACTCGGCGAACAGAGCTGGCCGCGGTCGAGAACACCTGGCGAACGGCTCGTGCAAAATGACGTGCAAAATGCGTCAAAATGCGAGCAGTGGCCGAGGGTCAAATTATTGAAAGACTGTCGCAAACGCGGAGAAGCGAACCCCTGACATTCAGCTTGGGAAGCTGACGTTCTACCTCTGAACTACGGCCGCAGCCGGCACTTCATAGCGGGGGCGAGCGCGCGGGCCAAGGCTTTGAATTGACCTCCGTGGCGCCGGGCCGCACCATTCCGGCCAACGCGGCGCGGGGAGACGGCGATGGCTGACAACGAGATGCGCGACCGCCAGCCCGAAGCGGCCTGAGCGTCATGGCGATGCGGTGGCGCAGCGCTCTCCTCGCCGCCGCGCTGCTGTGGCCCGCCACGGCCCAGGCCCAGACCTCGCCCACCGACCGGGCGCGGGAGGCCGCGGCCATGCTCAGCGCCGCCGGCTTCAAGTTCCAGGGCGCCCAGATCGTCAATGCCTGCGGGCGGCCGGTCCAACCCCGGCCGACTGCCGTGGATCTGAACGGCGACGGGCGGCCCGAGGCCGTGGTCACCGACGTCGACCCCGCCTGCTACGGCGGCACGGGCGAGGCGTTCTCGGTCATCCAGCGGCAGGGGTCGGCGAGCTGGACCCTGGTGGGCGCCGGGCGCGGGCGGATCCGGGTGCTGGAGACCCGGACGAACGGCTGGCGCGACCTGAGCCTGGAGGGACCGGGTTGCCAGCGCACGTGGACCTACCAGGGCGACCAGGGCTACCTGTCGCTGAAGCCCTGCCCTGGCGAAGGCGGCGCGCGGCCCGCCGTGGCGGCGTCCCCGCCCCCGTCCGCCGCCGGGAACGCCGCGGACCGGGTCGCCGCGCTGCGGGCCGGCGGGTTCACGGCGACCCGCGGCAGGTACCTGGCCTGCGATCCGCGCCAGGAGGTCGAGGTCGAGATCCGCGACCTGAACGGCGACGGCCGGTCCGACGCCGTGATCACCAACTTCGGCCTGGAGTGTTTCGGAAACACCGGCCAGGGCTTCGTCCTGGTGACCCGGGACGCATCCGGGGCCTGGCGCAAGCTGTACGAGAGCGGCGGCGTCCCGGAGTTCCTGCCCACCCGCGGCGTGGGCGGCTGGCCGGACATCGTCAATGGCGGCCCGGGCTTCTGCTTCCCGGTGCTGCGCTGGACCGGCTCGGCCTACGCCATCCTCCGCTGGAAGGCTGAGCAGCCCGGAGCCTGCGCCGGGCGCCGCTAGAGCCTTTCCGGTTCAGGTGGAATCACCTGGATCGGACAAAAAGGCTCTAAATCAAAAGTTTAGAGCGTGACGGGCGCTTGAACCGGTATCCACTTCAGGCTGTCACGCTCTAGGCGGTCGCCTCGTCCTGGAAGATCTCCTCGATGGAGAGGCCGAACAGCCGGGCGATCTTGAACGCCAGCGGCAGCGAGGGGTCGTACTTGCCGGTCTCCAGCGCATTGACGCTCTGGCGCGAGACGCCCAGGCGCTCGGCGAGATCGCCCTGGCTCCAATCGCGCTCGGCGCGCAACACCTTCAGGCGGTTCTTCATGAGGTCATCCATGTGACGAGAGCTCCGATCCAGAAGGCCACCACGATGGCCGAGGAGATGATGAGCGCGGGGGCGGAGGTCAGCAGGCTCATCGACGGCTCCACCACCAGCCGGCCCACGCGATGAGGTAGCCCACGATCTGGGCGAGCATCACGGTCAGGGCGCCCGTCACGAAATCGCTGTGCTGGCCTGGGAAGATGTGAGGCGCCGCCATGTACTCGCCGTCCACGAGGATCAGCACGACGCCGGCCACCATCATTCCCGCCGAACCGCCCCAGTACCAGGCGAACTTGTGCGCCTCGCGAGCGACCTCATCGAGAACGCTCCACCATTTCCAGGTCGACCCGACGGCGATGACGAAAACCACGAGCAGGATGGCGAAGCGCGCCCAGGGCGGAAAGTCGATGCCCGCGAGCCGCTTGAGCGCCACCAGCCCGGCGGCGACGATCGCCAGCCCGATGAGCCCCATGGACCCGGCGCGCATGCTGGATTGCCTTGTCATTTGTGAAGTCCCCTTGTCTTGATGACAAGGAAACATGACACACTTTTTATGTCAAGCGACCATGACAGAAAGTCGTGCGACCCTTCCTTTTCGGATAGGTCGGGACTGTAAGGGCGGCAGGCCGCCTCACCCGCCTCATGGGCAAACCTGTCCCCGATTTAATCCACCTTACGGCCATTTAACTCGCTCCGACCCGAGGCGCCGGGCCAGTTCTGCCCGCGAGTTCTGGGGGAGCGTTCCACATGCTGATCGTCAACGTCTTGGCGCAGGCCGCCGCCGCTGCTTCCCCGCCAGCCGCCGTCGCGCCGCAGCAACAGGGCGTCATCAGCTACCCCGTCAGCTTCTTCGCCGGCCAGCAGGTGGCCAACGCCAACGAGATGCTGGCCCGCCTCCCCGGCTTCAGCCTCGAGACCGGCGATTCCGTGCGCGGCTTCGAAGGCGCCGCCGGCAATGTGATCGTCGACGGCCAGCGGCCCACCAGCAAGACAGATACCCTCGACCAGATCCTGACCCGCATCCCGATCGGCCAGATCGAGCGCATCGACGTCATCCGGGGCGGCGCCCCCGGCATCGACATGCAAGGCAAGACGGTGATCGCCAATGTGATCCGCAAGTCGGGCGCCAGCTTCCGCGGCCTCTACGCCGTCGCCAACAACCACCTCTGGGACGGCCGCAACATGCACGGCATGCGCGTCGAGCTGTCGGGCGGCGACGGAACCCGCACCTGGGAGGCCCTGGCGCGCTACGGCTACGGCAACGACGACGGCGGCCAGTTCGGCCCGCGCGTGCGGTTCAAGCCGGACGGCACGATCCTGCGCCAGGGTCGCCACCAGTCCGAGTCCGACGGCCTGCAGCAGATCCTGTCGGGCGCCTATTCCCAACCCCTGGCGGGTGGCCGCATCTCGGTGAACGCCCGGCTGTTCTGGGACAGCTGGAAGAACGAGGACACCACCCACTACACCACGCCGGTCGACCGCAAGCCCGACAACGGCGTCAATCCCTACGACGAGTTCCAGACCGAACTGGGCGCGCGCTTCAACCGCGACTTCGGGCCCAAGACCAAGCTGGAGCTGGTGGCCCTGCGGACCGACGAGGACTACCACACCTTCGACCTGTTCACCGCCGGCAGCGGCGCCACCAGCGAGTTCCGCAACCAGCGCGACCTGAGCGAGACCATCGGCCGGGGCGTCCTGAAGCACCAATGGTCGCCCAGGCTGTCGTTCGAGGCCGGCGTCGAGGGCGCGCTCAACAAGCTGGACAGCCGATCCGCCGTCTTCGAGAACGGCGTGGCCCAGGCGATACCCGCCGCCGACGTGACGGTCGAGGAGACCCGCGGCGAGGCGTTCGGCAAGGCGATCTGGCGGCCGGCCGGCGCCTGGACCGTCGATGCCAGCCTGCGGTTCGAGGCCTCGAAGATCTCGTCCGACGGCGACGTGATGCTGGAGAAGAAGCTGCAGTTCCTGAAGCCCCGCGTGTCGGTGAGCTGGGACGTCGGCCCCGATACCCAGATCCGCACCCGGGTGGAGCGCGTGGTGGGCCAGCTCAATTTCGACGACTTCGTCGCGGGCTCGGACTTCACGGCCGGCACCGGCGTCAGTGCGGGCAACCCCGACCTCGACCCGCAGCAGGCCTGGGTGGCCGAGGCGGCCATCGAGCAGCGCTTCTGGAAGAGCGGCGCGGTCACGCTCACCTTCCGCCACTCCGAGCTCAAGGATGTCATCGACCGCGGGCCGGTGTTCCTGCCCGGCGGCAAGGTGTTCGACCAGCCCACGAACATCGGCGACGGGACCAAGGACGAGCTGATCGCCACCTTCAACCTGCCCAGCGACCGCCTGGGGTGGAAGGGCGCCCTGCTGCGCGGCGAGCTGAACAAGCGCTGGTCCAAGGTCACCGACCCCACCACGCTCACCACCCGCACCATCTCGCGCCTGCGCCCGCTGGAGTGGGAGCTCCACTTCAGCCAGGACCTGCCGCAGTACGGCCTGGCCGCCGGCTGGGACCTCTATTCCGGCTGGTCGCAGGTCTCGTACCGCTACAACTACATCTCCAGCGTGAAGCTCCATAACGCCTACTTCGCCACCTGGGTGGAGAAGCGGCTGCAGCCCCAGACGGTGCTGCGCGTCGAGGTGGCCAACTGGGGCGAACGCGGCATCCGCATCGCCACCCAACAGTACGACGGGCCGCGCAGCACGGGCCGCCTGGACTTCACCGACGACCGCGACCTGAAGCCGGGCCGCAGCATCTACATGCGCATCCGGCATACGTTCGGAGGATGATCTGATCAGCGGCAAGATTTCCGCGATTTAATCCACCTTACGGCCATTTAACTCGCCTCGAAGTGGCGGCGTGGGCCAGTTCTCCCGCAAGGGAGAAGACTTCAATGCTGATCTTGCACGTCCTCGCGCAGGCGGCGGTCGCCGCTACGCCTGCGCCCGCGGCTGCCCCGCAACAGGGGGTGATCAGCTATCCCCCCTCGTTCTTCGCCGATTTCCAGCCGGCCAACGCCTCGGAGATGATCCCCCGCATCCCGGGCTTCACGCTCGACGGCGGCGATTCGGTGCGCGGCTACGAGGGCTCGGCCGGCAACGTCCTGATCGACGGCGAGCGCCCGGCCACCAAGTCCGAGGACCTGGAGAGCGTGCTGCGCCGGATTCCGGCCAGCCGCATCGAGCGCATCGACCTGATCCGCGGCGGCGCCCCCGGCGTCGACATGCAGGGCAAGGCCGTGATCGCCAACATCATCCGCAAGCCCGGCGGCGGCTTCCGGGGCGTCGCGGCGACGGCCCTGAACAACACCTGGGACGGACGGCATGTGCCCAGTGTCCGGCTGGAAGGCTCCGGCGACATGGGCCCGCGGCGGTGGGAGCTGGGTCTCCTGGGCGGCGGCTTCGTGGATGACGGGGACGCCGACGGCAAGGGCGTGCGCCGGGCCGCTGGCGGTCCGGCCATCCCCGTGGACATCGAGAACGAGGGCGACGGCGTCAACGGCCAGCTCACCGGCGTCTATGAGACCCCCCTGCTGGGCGGCAAGATCCGGCTGAACGGGCGGATCTTCAGCGAGAAGTTCAAGGAAGAAGAGAACGACACGGTCTTTGGGGCGACGACCACCCTCGAGCAGAGCATCGACAAGGTCCGGACCGACGACACCGAGCTCGGCGGCAGCTTCAGCCGCCGCTTCGGCGCACGCACCACCCTGGAGGTCGTCGGCCTGCGCCAGACGCGCGACCAGGCGATCGATTCCTTCTTCCGAAACGGCGCCTCCAGCACCTTCGCCCTGCGCCGGGACTCCAGCGAGACGATCGGACGCGGCGTGCTGAAGTACCGCGCCACCGACCGGCTGTCGTTCGAGGCCGGCGGCGAGTACGCGATCAACAAGCTGGACAGCGCCACCCGCATCTTCGCCAACGGCGTGGCGCAGAACGTGCCGGCCGCCAACGTCGAAGTGCAGGAGGATCGCAGCGAGGTGTTCGCCAAGGCGGTCTGGCGGGCGACCGACGCCTGGACCCTGGATGGGACCCTCCGCTTCGAGAGCTCGGACATCTCCTCGGACGGCGACGTCATGCTCTCCAAGACGCTGAGCTATGTGAAGCCGCGGCTGGCGATCACCTGGGCGGCGCTTCCCTCGACGCAGATCCGCCTGCGCGGAGAGCGCGAGGTCGGCCAGCTCGACTTCGATGACTTCGTCGCCGACGCCAACTTCAGCGACAACAGCGGCGTGTCGGCCGGAAATCCCGACCTGGCGCCGGAGCAGGCCTGGGTCGGCGAGGCGGCTATCGAGCAGCGATTCTGGGGCGCCGGGTCGGCCACGCTCTCGTTCCGCCACTACGAGCTCAGCGACGTGGTCGATCGCGGCCCGGTCGCCGGCGCGGACGGCCGCATCTTCGACCGGCCCGAGAACATCGGCGACGGGACCAAGGACGAGCTGTCGTTCCAGACCAGCATCCCGCTGGCCCGCCTGGGCCTGACGGGGGCGACCTTCCGGGGCGAGGTCACCAAGAACTGGTCCAAGGTCACCGACCCGACCACCGGTCGCAGCCGCGAGATCTCCAAGCTGCGTCCCATCGAATGGGAGGCGAGCTATACCCACGATGTGCCGGCCTGGAAGGTGACCTACGGCGTCGACGCCTTCGGCGGCTGGCGCGAAACCTCGTACCGCTTCAACCAGGTCCGCACGGTGAAGCTGAAGACCTTTGTCCGCCCCTACGCCGAGTACCGCCCGCGGCCGGACATCAACATCCGGCTGGAACTGCCGAACATCACCGGCCGGGGCCTGCGCAGCACCGTGGAGACCTTCCCCGGCACGCGCGCGGCGGGGGGCATACCCTTCGTGGACGATCGCGACTACCAGCCCGGACGGATGGTCTACTTCCGCGTCCGCAAGACCCTGGGCGGCTGAGCCCCGGCGCCGGAATGAGCAAAGGCCGCGGACGGGCGTCCGCGGCCTTCGTCGTGTTCGCCGCCGCCGTCAGGCGTCGCGGTCGGCCCGCACCGTGGCCGGGCTCACCGCCTGGCGCTCGCCGTCCAGGGTCGGGGCGATGGGCTCGGGCTGCGGATGGTTGGCGGGATCGTTCACGCCGTGCGCCCAGCCCTTGATCAGGTAGCTGAGGGCGATGAAGCCCACGCCGATCCCGACGCCGGCCCAGCCCAGCTTGCTGAACACGCCCAGCGAGGTCTGGAGCGCGAGGCTGGAGTCCAGCACCTGGCCGCCCACCGTCTCGGT